>Ga0185299_10002798_pt1 | contig 25474 bp, 21 predicted proteins | sample PaiPotPPA55metaG_FD_128002 | JGI IMG/M metagenome (GOLD analysis project Ga0185299, IMG submission 128002) | Iron sulfur acid spring bacterial and archeal communities from Banff, Canada, to study Microbial Dark Matter (Phase II) - Paint Pots PPA... ...
CTCGCGCGCGTGTTCGCCGCGATAGCACGCCGCGACAAGGCCCGCGAATCGCATGTCGTAAGCGCCGCCGACCTGCCCGACGCGCTTGCGCGCGAATGGGCCGAGTGGTTCCCCGCGCAGGCGATGTGGTGCCCGCTGACGTGGCGCGACGGCGTGCTGGTCGGCAGCATGTTGCTTGGCCGCGCCGACCCGTGGAACGATGGCGAGCGGCAACTGCTCGACGCGCTCGCGGGCACGTATGCGCAAAGCCTGCTGCTGCATCAGCGGGTGCGGGAAGCCGGCTTCTGGCGGCGCCTGCCGGCCAAGCGCCGGCCGCTTGCGATTGCAGCCGCGGTCGTATTGCTGATTGCATTGTTGCCAGTGCGCGAATCGGTGCTCGCGCCCGCTGAAATCACACCGGTCGATCCAGCGCCGGTGCGCGCGCCGTTCGACGGCGTGGTCGGCACATTGCAGGTCACGCCGAACCAGCCGGTGCACGCTGGGCAAGCGCTCGTGACGCTTGAGCGCAAGCAGTTGCAGACACGCTATGCGGTGGCGCAAAAAGCGCTCGATATGGCGCGCGAGGAATACAGCGATACGTCGCAACAGGCGATGAGCGACGACAAGGCGAAGGCGCGCCTCGCGATGCTCGCGAGCAAGGTCGATCAGGAACAGGCCGAGCTCGCCTACGACAAGGACATGCTCGACCGGGCCGAAATCACTGCGCCGTCGGACGGTATCGCGGTCTTCGACGACACCAGTGAGTGGATCGGCAAGCCGGTCGCGCTCGGCGAGCGGATCATGATGGTCGCGTCGCCGGCGCGCACGCAACTGCAGATCGAAGTACCGGAGGCGTCGGTGGTGTCGTTCGCACCAGGCTCGGAGGTGGTGTTCTTCAATAACCTGACGCCCGACGAGCCGCTTTACGGCAAGCTGGTGTTCGCAAGCTACGCGAGCACGGTGACGGCGGACGGCGTCATGTCGTACGCGTTTCGCGCGACGCTGGACCCGAGTAACGCCACGCCGCGCCTCGGCTTGAAGGGAACGGCCAAGATCTATGGGCCGCGCCGCGCTCTGGCGCTCTGGTTGCTGCGACGGCCGATGGCAGTGGTGCGCGAATGGCTGTCGATCTGAGCCCGCCCGGCACCGCCTTCACGGTTCCCAACGAGACCGTTCAGCCGATCGGGTTACCGCCGCTGCGCGAGGACTTGAAGCTGCTACCCGGTGCGTCCGCCGGCAATGGCAGCCCGACATGGACGCTCCAGGATCCGGCACGGCATCGTTTCATCCGCATCGGCTGGCTCGAATTCGAGATACTCGCGCGCTGGGAACTCGGTGAAGCCGGTGCGGTTGCACGGGCGGTGGCGGCAGAAACGACCCTGCGCGCGAGCGCGGACGACGTCGTGGACGTGCTGCGATTTCTGCATCGTGCGGGCTTGCTCGAGGCGCGCGGCGATGCGGCGATTGCGCGTTTCGTCGCAGAAGCAGATGGCAAGCGCCTGTCCGCACCGCGCTGGTTGCTGAAGAACTATCTTTCGATCAAGTTCCGTCTCCTCAATCCCGATCGCTTTCTCGGCGCGGCCGTGGCGCACATGGGCTGGGTGTTCACACGGGGCTTCGTCGTGACACTCGTGTTCTTCGCGGCACTCGGGTTTTATCTGATCAGCCGCCAGTGGCCCGCCTATACGCACAGCCTGCTGCATCTCTTTTCGCTGCAGGGCGCGCTGCTGGTGGGGATTGCGCTCGCCTCCGCCAAGGTAGTCCACGAACTCGGGCACGGGCTGATGTGCAAGCGACTCGGCTGCCGCGTGCCGGCGATGGGCGTCGCATTGCTCGTGTTGTGGCCCGTGCTGTGGACCGACACGACCGACGCGTGGCGCCTGACCGAGCGCCGGCAGCGCCTCGCCATCGATGCCGCCGGTATGCTCGCGGAGATCACGTTGGCCATCGTTGCGTCGCTCGCGTGGTCGGTGTTGCCTGATGGGGCGTTGCGCACCGGCGCGTTCCTGCTGTCAAGCTCGACATGGCTGCTGACGCTCGCGGTCAACCTTAATCCGCTGATGCGCTTCGACGGATATTTCATTTTCTCCGATTACCTCGACGTCCCGAACCTGCAGGAGCGCGGTTTTGCAATGGGCCGCTGGTGGTTGCGCGAAACGCTGTTCGGACTCGGGGATCCGCCGCCCGAATATTTTCCGCGGACCAAACGGCGGGTGCTGATCGCGTGGTCGATTGCGTCGATGGTCTATCGCTTCTCGCTCTTTCTCGGCATTGCGCTGGTCGTCTATCACATGGCGTTCAAGGCGCTCGGGCTGTTTCTGATGTGCGTCGAAATTGGTTGGTTTCTGGCGCGGCCAATCGTCGGGGAAATCGTCGTTTGGCTGAGGCGCCTTCGCGAAGGGCGGCCCAACCGGCGCGCGACGGTTACCTTCGGAGTGCTGGCCATCATGCTACTGCTTCTAATCGTGCCGTGGCGGCACGAAGTGTCCGCGCCGGCCCTGCTGCGCGCCGCGCGGCAGACTACGCTGTACGTCGCGGAACCGGGCAGGGTGACCGATTTGCCGCGCAACGGCACGCGGGTTTCCGCCGGCGACCCCATGTTCGTGCTTGCGTCGCCGACAGTCGCGTATCACAAGGCTGTGGCAGTGGCGACGCTCGCAGGGGTCGAAGCACGCATGAAAGGACAGTCGTTCGATCCCGAAGAGGTAAGCATGATCGGCGTCGGTCAGCAGGAACTGGAGGGCGCGCTGGCGTCGCTTGACGACGTTGCGTCGCAGGAGGCGCTGCTCACCGTGCGTGCGCCCTTCGCCGGCCTGATTACCGACGTGCCGCTGACGCTGCGCGAAGGTGAGTGGCTGCCGCGTCGGGAGGCGCTCGGGGTACTTATCGATCCGTCTTCGCAGGTAGTCGAGGCATACATTGGCGAGTCCGATCTGGGTCGCGTGCATCCGGGCGCGAGAGGCCGTTTCTATCCGGAGAACGGTGATGCGCCGGTCGCGTTGACGGTGGCGAGCGTCGGCACGGCGTCAGTGCGCGCGCTCGACGTCCAGGATCTTGCGTCCGTCAACGGCGGCGGCGTGGCGGTGCGCAAGGATCGCGACGGCAAGCTCGTGCCGGAATCAGCCATCTATCGCGCGACACTCGTGCCGGCCGGACCGCCTGCGCCGATCACGAAACGGTTAAGGGGAACGGTAACGATCGACGCGGATCGTAGCGGATTTCTCGGCAGGATCTATCGGCGCGCAGCGGCGTTGGTGATCCGCGAGAGCGAGTTATAACGGTCATTGCGGGTTCTGTCGCAGTAAGGAGCGCGGAGCGAACAAGGTCGATATGGCTAGCACTGCTTATATTACTAACAAGTAGAATTGGTTAGCGGTTGACTGATAGGTTCCAGGCGCACCCTTCATCTGCCCTTTAGCGATCGTATGCATGCATTCGATGCCGCCCAGAAGGATGCGCGCACAGCGAAAGTTCTTGAACCCCAGCATGGGTCGCGTGTGTCGTTTGATCGCCCGATGGTCCTGCTCCACGAGGTTGTTGAGATATTTGGACTGGCGGATCCTGATGGGCGTTTCACGATCGGCATTGATGGCTTCGAGCGCAGCGAGATTGGCGCCGCTTTTGTCGATGGTCACCGTCTCGGGAACATCGTCCTGCGCGATTGATTTCTCAAAGAAACGCCGGGCTGCAGCCTCGTCCCTATGGGCGCGCAGCAGAAAATCGCCGAATTCGATCATCTGCTCAGCGTCGACCCGGTGCGCGTTTATAAACCGGACGATCGTGCCTACGCGCTGGCCGAGCAGGCTTTCGAACTCACCCGGTCCTCGATCCTCTTTGTGTCTTCGAATGCCTGGGACGCAACGGGCGCGCGCTATTTCGGTTTTCCGACGTGCTGGATCAATCGCGGCGGCAGCATCTTCGAGGAGATGGGGCAGGCGCCGGACTGGCGAAGCGGGGCTGCACGCTTGATGCTGCGCGATTACATTGGGCCGCCCGTGCCGCTGCAGATCGTCTACGCCGCGAGTCGATTGCTGCCACGATGCACCGCGAAGACCGCTTGCCCTACCTTCCGACACAACTGACATTGACCTTTCTGTTCGTCCTTGCAAGAAGGACTGACCGCGAACAGCTGTTCTCGCCATCCGCTGAATCACTTGGAATAAAAAAGCCTCGTCGCGCGTTCTGAACTGAAGTAGAGGAGTACGCCGCGTGATGCAGTTGCTCTGAACGTTCGATACGCCGTTCGGCAAACGCCATGATATTGCGCGGCCCCACAGTACGCAGTTTTCCAAAGGGCGAATTGAATGAGCTTTCTCGTTACTCTGACTGTGAATCGCGCGTGCTATAGGGTCGTGCTCGAAGACGAGCGCATGACCCTGCTCGACCTCTTGCGTGAGCACCTTGAGCTCACAGGAACCAAGAAAGGCTGTGACCGCGGTCAATGCGGCGCTTGCACGGTGCTCGTCAATCAACGCCGGGTGAACTCTTGCCTGGCTCTTGCGATCTCGGTTGACGGAGCCGACGTTCTGACGATCGAAGGACTCGCGCAGGGCGAAGAGATTCATCCGGTCCAGGCAGCCTTTATCGAACACGACGGGTTTCAGTGCGGCTTCTGCACGCCATGGCAGATCATGAGCACACTAGGGCTGATCCAGGAAGGGCGAACCGGCGAGGATCCAGAGCGGATTCGGGAAGCGATGAGCGGAAACTTGTGCCGGTGCGGCGCATACGCCGGGATCACCGACGCCGTGCTTGACTCACTAGGCCGGATGCGTGAAACAACGCACAACGGGGAGGCGGCGTGAACCGGTTTGAATATGTCCGTCCCAACACTGTTGTCGAAGCGGTAGCGGCGGCGCTCGCACCTGGAGCCGCTTTCCTTGCGGGGGGCACCAACCTTCTCGACCTGATGAAGAGCGGAGTTGCACGTCCGGCTCGAGTAGTCGACCTGACGCGCGTGCCAGACCTTGATCGAATCGAGCAGTTGCCGGATGGCGGGATGCGAATCGGTGCACTGGTTCGAAACAGCGACCTCGCTTATGACATCTCCTTTGCGAGCAACTATCCGGCCGTGTCTGAAGCGCTGCTCTCCGGTGCCTCGGCCCAGTTGCGCAACGCGGCGACTACCTCCGGAAAGTTATTGCAGCGCACACGATGCCCCTACTTCTACGACATCGCAAGCGCCTGTAATAAACGTGAGCCCGGCGCCGGATGTGATGCCATAGGAAGGGAAACGCGGGCCCATGCAGTGCTCGGCCGCAGCGCGCACTGCATAGCGACTCATCCTTCGGATCTCTGTGTTGCTCTGGTGGCGCTCGATGCCGTCGTGGAAGTCCATGGTCGTTCAGGCCGGCGCGACGTGCCGCTGGAAGCCCTCTATCGTCAGCCTGGTGACGCACCGGAACGCGAGACAGTGCTCGAACCCGGCGAACTGGTCGTTGCGGTGCGCCTGCCGTCCGCTGCTGCGGGTTTCGCAGGCCACTCGCGTTACCTGAAGGTGCGAGACCGCACGTCCTACGCTTTCGCAGTGGTCTCGGCAGTTGCGGGCCTTCGCATCGAAGACAACAGGATCGTGGAAGGGCGGCTTGCTTTAGGCGGAGTCGCCTCGAAGCCTTGGCGTGCACGTGCGGCTGAAGAACTGCTGAGCGGCCAGGAGCCTGGCGAGGATCTTTTTCAACTAGTGGCCGACGCCGCGCTCGCAGGAGCGAAATCGACCGGCGGTTCTGCGTTCAAAATCGAACTGGCGCGTCGCGTGGTCAGGCGTTCCTTGCGCCTGGCGACGGTGGGTACGCCCAAGCTGCCGCAGGCATTACCAGCATCCGTGTTCACTATGACACCAGGAAGTTCTTTTCATGGATAAGGTCACCTCCCTGCAATACCCTCACCGCTTGAACATCGGCCAGCCTGTCACACGCCGGGAGGCTGTCCTCAAAGTGACCGGTGGAGCGCGGTACGCCGCCGACCACCATCCGGACGGCATGCTCCACGCTGTCATTGCTGCAAGCAGCATCGCAAGAGGACGGGTCAAGCATCTGGATGTAGCCGCTGCCTCCGCCCATCCCGGTGTTATCGGCGTGATGACGCCTGCCAATGCGCCGAAGCTTGCCCAGCATCCTGACGAGAAGGACAACCCGTTTGCCTTCAAGCTCGACCTCTTGCAGGACGATCATGTCAGGTACGCGAACCAGCCGATCGCGGTGGTGATCGCCGAAACGCTCGAGGCAGCGACCGAAGGCGCATTTCTGCTTGCGCCGCGGTATGAATCGGACGTCGCACGCATGGAGTTCGATGCGGGCGAGCCGTTCACGGTCAATGTGGTCGGCGCGGCTCATCCCGCGAACGAGTCCAAGGGCGATGTCGAAGCAGCGTACTTGCCGATTCACATTTAGAGCGTGACCTTTCTTGAAGTCAACCCGATTCACGTGCAAGTTGAGACGATGGTTGCGTACTTTGACAGTTTGCGGCCATCGCCGTCCATCCCAGGACTCCAAACAGCATTTACTAGTATCAAATGGGCGCATTGCGCCGATCGTCGTTTGGCGGAGCGAAAAGCAATTTTGTTTTCTGCTAACGGCAACCCACAAACCGGTGGCGGTGGGTGAAGGCAAGGTCGCTTCATAAGCGTTTCAGAAGCTTCGGGCCGAAACGGAATATTCACTGGCCTCGATTCGTTATTAAGAGAAGTTTGTCCGGGAACGAGAGCGATGACTATTCGAAGAACGGCAACTCACTATTGACTGGATCGATACCCGCCTCTCCAAGACCTGAAAAATCAGTGGCATACCAAAAAGTGCGGCATTAAATGGATACTTTTACACAGGCATCCGAGCCGTTCGCCCAGTTCACCTTCTCATGCTGTTTTTTGTGGACGCACGAGCTGCTACATGTAGTGGTACTAATTTATTGATGTGAAAAATGCAATGCGTAGTTGTATTACCGAACTTAATTGCCTGAGAGTCGCTTCATTTCACCTGTTGATCGAGTTCTTTACAGGAAGCATGCGTGAACACAGATTTTCTATCTGCGGTTAGTGCTTGTCGCCATCCATCGTGGACAAGTCGAGGGTTATGGCATCGGTGCCTTGCACTCGCGGCCACGCTTTGCATCGGTGCCTGCTCAGTCGGACCCGACTACCATAAACCTTCCGTTCAAATCCCCGAAAGCTTTAAAGAAGGGGCGGACTGGCAACGCGCTCAAGCCAATCCGCAAGGGTCGCTCTCGAGCGATTGGTGGAGCGTGTATCAAGACGACAAACTGACGCAGCTCATTGAGCAGTCGCAGAAGGCAAACCAGTCGATCGCCGCCGCGGAAGCGGCCTACCGGCTGGCGCTCGCGATCGTACAGGCCGACACCGCAAACCTCTTTCCGCTCGTCACGACCGGGTTGTCCGGCAGGCGGACTGGAGTGGGTTCGGGACTTTCGCCGTCGACCGGAAGTTCCATCACGGGCAGCTCGGCGACAAGCACGAGAGTGACCAGCGGTGTATCCAACAACTTCAGCGCGAGTGCATCGGCGAGTTGGGAACTCGACCTGTGGGGCTCCGTTCGCCGTCAGATCGAAGCCGCGAAGGGAAGCGCGCAGGCGACCGATGCGCAGTTGGCCGGCGAGCGGCTGTCCATTGCGTCGAGCGTGGCAGTCGACTATTTCGAACTGCGCCGGGCCGACATCGACATCCAGTTGCTCAAGCAACAGCAGGACATCGACAGCCGCATCCTCGACATGACGCGCGCCTCGTTCGCGCAGGGCCAAGCGTCGAACGACCAGGTGCTGGCCGCGCAGGATACGCTCGAAACCGTCGTGGCGGATCTGCAGAGCACCGAGACCACGCGTGAGCAGGACGAACACGCGATCGCGGTGCTCGTCGGCGTGCCCCCGCAATCTTTCGCGCTGCCCGAGGTTCCTGCGTATGCGTTCGTGTTGCCCGACGTGCCCCTGGCGCTGCCGTCACAGCTGCTTGAAAGGCGCTACGACGTGGTAAGCGCGGAGCGCACGGCGGCAGCGGCCAACGCACAGATCGGCGTGGCCGAAGCGGCCTTCTTCCCGACACTCACGCTCTCCGCGCAAGGCGGTTTCCAGCACAACACACTCGCGCATCTGTTCTCGCTTCCAAGCCGCGTCTGGACGCTGGGCCCCGACCTCGCAGCAACCATCTTCGACGGCGGCGCGCGCACGGCCGTGGTGCACGAGACTCGCGCGATCTACGACGAGGACGTGGCGACCTACCGCAACACGGTGTTGAGTGCGTTCCAGACCGTCGAAGACAGCCTGTCGTCGGTCAACCATCTGCGGCAGCAGACACAAGCGTTCGCCAACATTCTTGAGCGCAATCAGCAACTGTTTGCGAGCGAGCGCGCGCAGTTGCAGGCCGGCGCGGTAAGCGAACAGGACCTGTTGACCGAGCAGCTCACGCTGCTGCAGGCCGAACAGAATCTGAGCGACACGCGGGCGCTGCTCACGCAGGGCAGCGTCACGCTGATCAGGAACCTCGGCGGCGGCTGGCAGTGGGACGACACGAAAGTGTCGGCCGTGGCCGGCCACCGCCCGCAATCCGATCGCGCCGGGCCCGCTGAGACCCTCGACGCCAGCGCGCCGAAATAAAGCCCACCTAGATCTCGGTCCTGCCTCGCCGCGAACCCGCCGCCCTCCCTCGGGCAGGGCGTGGCAAGCCGGGCGGCACCATCCCTCACCGCTGTCAAGCAAGAATGGAGTACCGATGAAGCCACTCCCGCTACGCATGCCCCTGCAATGCCTCGGACTGAGTGTCCTGGCCGCCCTGGCTGCCTGCTCCAAAAGCAACCCGCCCTCGCCAGCCCCGCCACAGGTCGCGGTGGTGAAGGTGCACACGCAGACTGTGCCGCTCACGAGGCAACTGGTCGGCAGGTTGTCGCCATATTACAGCGCCAATGTCACCGCGCGGGTGTCCGGAGTCCTGCTCAAGCGGGTCTATAAGGAGGGCGGCGAGGTGCGGCAGGGACAAATGCTGTTTGAGATCGACCCCACGTTCTACAAGACGCAACTCGATAACGACCTCGCGCTTCTCGCAGAAGACCAAGCCACTTACGTCAACGACCGGATCACCGCCGAGCGCAACCGCAAGCTGCTGCCCGTCGGCTCGGTGTCGCAGCAGACCGTGGACAACTCGGATGCCGCGGAACGCAGCGCCCTCGCCAAGGTGAAGGCGGACCAGGCCACAGTGCAAAGCGCGCGGGTCAATCTCGACTACACGCGCGTGAGTTCGCCCATCAACGGCATCGCCGGGCAGCAACTCGTGACCGAGGGCGCCGTGGTGGGCACCAGCACCAGCGACAGCGGCGCGAGCGGCACGTTGCTGACCACGGTCCAGCAGATCGATCCGGCCTATGTGAATTTCACCATCAGCGCGGCCGACCTGATCACGCTGCGGCAGGCGCAAAGCAGCGGAGCAGTCGCGCTTGCGCAGCCAGACAAGACCACCGTGCAAATCGGCTTACCCGACGGCAACCGGTATGAGCGCGCCGGCACGCTCGACTTCTCCGACATTGCCGTGAATGCGGCCACCGGCGCCGTCAACCTGCGCGCGCTGGTTCCCAATCCGCAGGGTGAACTGCTGCCGGGCATGTACCTGACACTGACGGTCAATCTCGGCCAGCAGAACAACGTGATCCTTGTCCCGCAACAGGCGCTGCAGAGCGACACCATCGGCGCCTATCTGCTTGCCGTTGGTCCGGACGGCAAGGTCGTGCGTAGGGATGTCACCGCGGCCAACAGCGACGGCACGAACTGGATCGTCACAAGCGGCCTGGCGGACGGCGACCAGGTGATGGTGTCGGGCCTGCAAAGCGTGCATGAAGGCCAGGCGGTGAAAGCGTCCGGCTGGCAGCCGCCTGCCGCGGCTTCGGCTGCGTCGGCCGCTTCGGCACCGCCAATGGCCGGCGCCGCCGGCAACGCGCAATAGGAACCCCATCATGCCGAGTTTCTTCATTAATCGCCCGGTGTTCGCATGGGTCGTCGCCATCCTGATTTCGCTGTTCGGCATCATCTCGATGCGCAGCATGGGGATCGATTCCTATCCGGACATCGCGCCTCCCCAGGTGACGGTTACCGCGACGTATCCGGGCGCGAGCGCGGATACGATGGAATCGACGGTCACCCAGGTGATCGAGCAGCAGCTCACCGGCATCGACAACCTGCTGTATTTCAGCTCGACCTCGAGTTCCGCCGGTCAGACGACCATCAAGCTCACGTTCGCCACCGGTACCAACCCGGATATCGCTCAGGTGCAGGTGCAGAACAAAGTCACGCTGGCGCAGCCGCTGTTGCCGAACCCGGTCATCCAGCAGGGCGTCACCGTCGCGAAGGCCAGCCCGGACATTCTGATGTTCGTCGCGCTGCAATCGGACAACCCGTCGATCGACGGTCCGCGCCTCTCCGACATCCTCGCGTCGCAGATCCAGCCCGCCATCGGCCGCGTAAGCGGCGTTGGCACCACGACCTTGCTCGGTTCGGAATATGCCATGCGGATCTGGTTGGATCCCGACAAGCTGCAGGCTTACGGGCTATCCACTACGCAGGTCCTCAATGCGGTGAATTCGCAGAACGGGCAATTCGCGGCGGGCTCGCTCGGCTCGGATCCCGCGGTCAACGGACAGGTGTTCACCGCGACGGTTTCCGGCGACGCGCTGTTTTCCACGCGCAAGCAGTTCGAGGACATCGTTCTGCTCGCCAATAACAATGGCACGGTAGTCAGGCTCGGCGACGTGGCCCGCATCTCGTTCGGCGCACAAACGTACGGCGAGCGGTCGGTTTTCAACGGCAAGCCGGCTGGCGGACTGGCGATTTTCCTGCTGCCCGGCGCGAACGCCCTTTCGGTGGCAAGTGCGGTGAAGGCGCAAATGGCGAGCCTCGCGAGAGACCTGCCGACGGGCGTGACCTGGAGCGTGCCGTACGACACCACGCCATTCATCACCGCATCGATTGCCGATGTGGTGCGCACGCTTGCCGAGGCCATCGGCCTTGTGTTTGTCGTGATGCTGGTTTTCCTGCAAAATTTCCGGGCCACGATCATTCCTACGCTGGTGATCCCGGTCGCGCTGCTCGGCACGTTCATCGGCCTGTCGGCGCTGCATTACACTCTCAACCAGCTCACGCTCTTCGGGATGGTGCTCGCGATCGGGATCGTGGTGGACGACGCGATCGTCGTGATCGAGAACGTCGAGCGCATCATGACCGAGGAGCACAGCGAACCCAGGGAGGCGACCCGCAAGGCAATGAAGCAGATCACCGGCGCGATCGTCGCGATCACGGTGGTGCTGTCGGCCGTGTTCGTGCCGTCTGCGTTGCAACCTGGCGCGACCGGGATCATCTACGCGCAGTTTGCATTGACCATCGCGGTGTCGATGGGCTTTTCCGCTTTCCTCGCCATGTCGTTCACGCCCTCGCTATGCGCGGCGATCCTCAGGCCTGGGCACCAGGTCAAGAAGAACGTATTTTTTCGCTGGTTCGACCGGAGCTTCGAAAAAATGACCCACACGTATCTGGGACATGTGGGTCGCACGGTGCGCCATGCGCCGCGCTGGATGATGGTGTTCGTGCTGGCGGTCGCGCTGTCCGCGTTCCTGTACACGAAGCTGCCGACCGGCTTCGTCCCCGACGAAGACCAGGGCTTCGTACTCGCGCTGGTCAACCTGCCTCCCGGCGCGACGCTGCAGCGCACCGACCACGTGATGGCCGAGATAAGCGACAAGCTGCGGCAGAGCCCGGTTGGAAAAGACATTGCCGGCATCTTCCAGCCGGAGGGTTTCAGCTTCATCGGGACCAGCGAAAACGTCGGGATGGCGTTCATCAAGCTGACGGACTGGAGCCAGCGCTCGCAAACCGCGATGCAGCTGATCCCACAGGTGAACCAGATCCTGCACGGCATTCCGGACGCGCAGATCTTCGCCACCAACCTGCCGACCATTCGCGGCCTGAGCCAGTTCGGCGGCATCGACATGTTCCTGCAGGCGCGCGCCGGGCAATCGCACGACCAGCTGACGCAGGCTCAGCAGACCCTGATCGCGAACGCGAACAAGAGCCCGGTCCTCGAAGGCATCCGGGCGAATTCGCTGCCCACCGCGCCGGAGTTGCGGATCATGGTCGACCGCGTTCAGGCGGAATCGATGGGCTTATCGCTCAGCGACGTCTACGCGACCATCCAGATGGAGCTGGCGCCGTTCTTCGTCGACCAGTTCACTTATAGCGGCCGGGTCAAGCGCGTCTACATCGAAGCGGACGCACCTTACCGGATGGGCTTCGACGCCTTCAGCCATTTGTATACGCCAGCCGGGATAGCGAGTGCCGCAAGCGGGACCGCGAACGCCTCGGCGTCGGCCACGACCACCAGCGGATACCTGACACAGGTGGATCCGTCCCCCAGCAACACGGCGATCAGCCCGTACAACATGGTGCCGCTGTCGAGTGTTGTCAAGTCGAACTGGGACGTCGGACCGCTCGTGCTGCCGCGCTATAACGGCTACTCCGCCATCGAGATCGTGGGCAATGCGGCGCCGGGCTACTCGACGGGCCAGGCCATCCAGTCGCTGCAGAACATCGTGGACCACCAGCTCCCGTCGGGTTTCGCCGCCGACTGGACCGGACAGTCATATCAGGAGCTCCTCGCCGGTAGTTCGGCGACCGTGCTGATGATGCTGTCCATCCTCGTGGTGTTCCTGTGTCTCGCGGCGCTGTACGAAAGCTGGTCAATTCCGGTTGCCGTCCTCCTGGTGGTGCCGCTCGGCCTGCTCGGCATGCTGGCCTTTTGCCTGTGGAGCGGCGTGCCCAACGACATCTACTTCAAGATCGGGCTTGTCACCGTGATCGGTCTTGCAGCGAAGAACGCAATCCTTATCGTCGAATTTGCGGTCGAAGGCCAGGCTCGCGGCATGACGCTGTATGAAGCGGTCATGACCGCGGGCAAATTGCGGCTGCGCCCGATCCTGATGACGTCGATGGCGTTCATCCTCGGCGTGTTGCCGCTCGTGCTCTCGACCGGCGCGGGGGCGGCCTCCCGTCACGAGATCGGCACAGGCGTAATCGGCGGCATGCTGTTTGCCACGTTCCTCGGACTGTTGCTGATTCCGGTGTTCTACGTGAGCGTGAGGCGCTTGCTCGGCGACAAGCTCGATGAGGTATCCGCGAAGCTGCCGCATCATGACGATGGCGACGAAAAAAATACGGTCACCTAAGCGCGGCGTGCGCCCTAAATCTGTTCGCTGTAAGGCGCACCGTCAGCACGTAATCGCTGAATACACGGAGGTAACGGCTTTTGCAGCGGCGCCAAGATCCGCCTGCGCGCCCAAGCTCCGAATTGCAGAGCCGTAGGCGAGAACAGCAGCGAGCACGGAGTTAAAAGTTGCATTGGCGCCGGTATGATTGAGCCGCACCAGTTGATTCTCGATATCGCCAACGCCGCGCCCGAGGGCGACTCCGAGGCGCGCCGCGTGCGCGATCAAATCGTTGACGTTCATGCCGGGCGGAACAGGTGCGGATGTGACGAGCGCCGAGGCAGCTCGATCGTCTGCGATCCAGGGTTCGATGCCCATTGCTCGCAGGCCTGCCCGGCTCGCGGTCGCTGCGAGTCCGTGCCGGGTAATCAGATTCTCGATGCCTTCGGCCTCGACCCGGTCAATGGCCGCTTCCAGTGCCCAGAATTCCAGCGCGGCCGGTGTGCCGCGCAGGGTGCCCCGGCCGCGATCGAGCCATGTAGCCTTGATGTTGGCGAGCGAGAGGCTTGACGGCGCAAGAGCCGGTATCCCGGCAATATGATCCCAGGCCCGCTTGCTTATGGCCACCGCGGAGAGACCGGGTGGTCCGCCGAGCGCCTTTTGCGCGCCAATGACCACTATATCGATACCTAGGGAATCCATGCCGAGGGCGTGGCCTCCGATGGATGCAACAGCATCTACAACGCATAGTGCACCTCGTGATCTTGCCAGGGAGGCGATGTCGGTCAGCGGATTGAGCGCACCGTTCGCGGCTTCGCCATGGACCACAGCGACGATGTCTATCTGATCAAGGGCATCGGCCTGGCCGCGCACAAGCTCCATGGCAACGGGCTGACCAGGTTGGGAGATCACGTCATGGACAGTTGCTCCGCCACGTCTCAACCATGCGCCGAAATAAACCCCGTAGGGACTGGTCACGATATTGATCGCCACGATGCCTGGCCGTGCGATGCTCGATGCTGCGGCTTCAAGGGCAAGGATTGCTTCAGCCGGCACGAATACGACATCGGAGGCTGTTGCTAGCAGCCGCTTTATACGGTCCGCAAGCGGCGCATAGCGATCGGCCGTATAGGTGGGTGGATCGAGTAGGAAGTGGGTTGAAGGTGTCGGCACGATTTGGGATCTCGTTTCAAAGTGCAATTGAAGTAGCGTCCGGCCGTAGATTCTTCACCCAGAACTAGAACGGCTAAGGAATCTTGAAAAATGGCGCCGTTCTCAAGGATTTGATGAGCTAAACGGAACTCATAAACACCCTCGAGCCGTTCGACTAGGTCCATTTTTTTGCATTTAATATTCTTATAAAGAATGCTGACTAATACGCGTAGTATCGCTATTTGAGATAACAGTCGCCAAATCGCATTTATTCCATGGGGCATCGCTGCAATGCCCTGTGAATACCTCAAGGTGAGCGAGTGGAGCGCGATTTCCATAGGGGCTGCAATCGGGGCCTTATGTCATTCGAGAACAAGTCCAGCGGCGGATGGAGCGAAATTGCCGAAGCCACTGCCGGAGGAGCCACTTGTGGCCGTTGGTCGACTATCGGCGACTTGCGAAGGGCGCTCGTAAAGTTCAATGCTATCCGCAAAGTCCGTGTAGAGGATGCCATTAAGATGATCGATTTCGTGTTGAATGATTCGAGCGTGAAAGCCTTCCGCTACCTTCTAGCCGATGGTCGTGAAAGTCACGAGCGACGTAATGAATGAACGTGTAGCGCATTACCTGGCCGCGATATCCCGGAACGCTGAAGCAGCGCTCCCAGTCGCGGGCCGAACCCTCTGAATGGGTGATTACCGGGTTGATAGGCACCGTCGCCGGAACAGGCGGGGCACCCGGAGCACGACTGCCCCCGGCGAATTCGAAGACGATGATCCGTTCCGACACTCCAATTTGCGGCGCGGCGAGGCCAATACCTTGACCGCTGCGCATCGTTTCGAACATGCCATCTATCAGCGTCTGGAGCTCTGTCGTTCCAAACGCGGTGACTGGGCTCGCGATTTCGCGAAGAAGGGGGTGGCCGGTAGCAGGAATTCTCGCTTCATAACTCCAGTCAGGCGAATACGCTGTTGTGGGGTTATCACATGGGCGGCCTTCGTCGTAATCGGCCGATGCAAACGTTGTCCTTGCGCGGGCCGCCTTGACGTGGTCCTGCATCGCGCGCTTTCTCGTATTGCGCGAGGCTGACCTGATGTTCGTACGGGCGCCGCGACCACACCGTGCATTGCGTTGATGCTCGCCCGCAAGCTGTCCTTTGAATGGGGGCTGCCTGTCAACTCGGACACGAGCGGGTAACAGCGGGCTGTTATGGTCTAGATCGAATCTACGTTGTCTTCCCCGTGCCGCGAGCGCGAGGAACCACAAGTTGGAGCGGCGCATCACCTGTTCGCTCACTTGTGTTGGGGACGGTGTGCCTGACGAGCGCGGCGTCAAAAATTCGGCAACCCGGTTCCCCGAAGGGGCTAACTCAACCTCGGTTTTGACCACCACCTTGATGGCGCCAGCATGTCACTCGCCGGACATGAGTAATGAGCGCTCCATACCCGAGAACAGTTCAATGCGGGCTTCGATAGCCGATACCGCGAACTCAACTGCGCGTTCTTGGAGATCTCTATTATTTCCCACTTGCTTCATCAGGATGTTCAATGCCGCCGGTCCGTGCTCACCGCTATCAAGTTCGATGTGCCGATTGAGGTAGTGCCTAAAGTAGGGTATCTCCATGTGCCTGTCCAATGACTCTAGCAGGCGCTCGAACATTCCCGGAATGACATCTTCCCGTCCAAAGAAAAAATACGCCATTACCTCCTCCGGACTTCCTGTTAGCGCAACACGTAGTGAGGTCAAGACGAAAGCCTGGACGTGGTCAGGGACCTTACAATCACTCAAAGCTTGGGTCGGCGAGACGCCCTGACGAATTAGCCCGCAGAACGCTTCGAACTGTCGCGTGTCCGCACCTACTTCTTTCATAGCCCTGACGTAAAGTTCAAGATGGCTGATCGGAGAGCCGTCTGGACCATTGTCGCTCTCTTCGCTGAGAGTAATCTCGTTTATCAGACGTGCACCTTCACGGTCCACAGGAGGCATCCACGGTAATGACACGCACGTCAGGTCACGTTGGAGTCGCTTGGCGAGCGACATGAAGTCCCATACGGCAAAAACATGCGCTTTCATGAACGATCGAAGGCTTTCAACGCCAGCCACTTTTTTATAAATGGTGTGATCTAGTAAGCGCCGTCTCGCTTCTACTAGATCTGAATGATCATCTATCATCTGTAAGCTACTATTGACTGCTCCGTAAGACATAAGTCCTCCAACCTTTGGGTAGTAACTGAGAGCAACAACGTTAGAACACCACAAGATATTCCATCTGCTTCGCGATAATCGCGCGGAGCGTTCTTAACACCTCTGACAAGGAGGCGACTAAGGAGGTTCAAGGGGCGTCACATTGCCGGAGCGAGGCTTTGCCCCCTGAAGGTTCGCGTCAGGCCGAAAGCGATCGAGGATTGCTTGGGCAGGCAGCATCGAACAAGGAGCTGGCAGAGCGTTCAAGCAAGCATCCGATGTCGTGGCTCAGGGAAGTTATGGTTCGTGGTCGTGGGTATGGAATAGGCATTGCTGTTCAAGCGTTACCTTTTGGACCGTCAAGAAGCATTCAAACGTCGATGCTTATTTGGCCAACACGGGTGTGGTGCAAATAAAGCACACGGGCGAGAAGCCGTCAGTTGTGTGGGTTGACTCAACGAGATAAAAGCACCGTCTAGTCAACAGAGCTTCGTCGCCGTCCGCGGCCATGCCGGGATCGAGCGACAATTCGAGTACTCGCATCGGTCATTTAACTGCATGTCTTCTCCGGACCAACGTTGCATTGGTTGTCCAGCGCGAGTTGAACACGGAAAGGAAGCTGGCGTCGCAGTAGAAGCGTACCGATCACGAGCGCCGATTTAGATTCGCTACGCAGAGACGCTGTCACCCTCGAAGCACTTTCTGAAGCCGCTCACAGGCACCGATATTGCGAGGGAAATTCATTGTGATACTTGAATTCATTGTGGTTGGTATAGCGTTGCTGGCGATTTGCGGACTGTTTGCATTTGCGCTTCATATCGACCCAGTATCGGGTCGTTGGTTCGGTCGGGCAGGTATCGTCAACTATCTTGTCCGGTTGACGGAGTGGTTCGACGCAGCGATACATACAAGGGTCATTCCATTGCTAGCAGTGATACATGCGGCGTGGTTGCGGGGGAACTAGTCCCTTTTCCCGAGATACACCTGTCAGTCATCAGTTGATGGGCAGCAATGCGCGCCGAACTGAGACATTTACGGATGGTTATAAGTAGACCTTAAGTGGCGAATCCGGCGCTTCGGTGGAATAAACGCAACCTTCAAAGCGTTTTTCCAGACAGGCACACACGAAGACGAAGCCCTAAGGAGCAATGCCGAAGGATGCACAAAATGGATAAACGGACGATCAATCTCAGCTCGAACACGACTTATAGAGTGCCGCGACGGCGGCTCTTCGGTCACGTTGCCAGTGCCGCTGCACTGGGGCTCGCGGGACTGCTGCCATTGCTCTCGGGTGCACGGGTGGTAAAACCGGAGTCCGACGGCCCGCTTTGGCCCGGAAAGCTGACGGGACGACACCGCCAGGTGGTCGACGCATATGCTGTCAACGACGGACACCCTCTTGCATTCGCATATACATTTCTGGCCCCGAACGCGTCGTCAGGCGCAGCTACGGCAGTCGTAGTTCTGCGTCATGAGGCGCTGCCAATGGCTTTGAACAATGCGATGTGGTCAAAATACAAGATCGGTGAGTCGCTCAGGATCATTGATCCGGAGACGAAGGCCTCCGCTATCAAAAATCCGTTCCTGCATCCGAAGCCCGGCATCCTGCCAGTGGACGACATGGCCATTGACCGGCTGCTTGAGAAAGGTACGATATTCGGCGTATGCAATGTCGCGCTTCGAGGCCAGAGTAAAAAGCTCGCCAGCAACGCCGGCATGAGCCCAAAAGAGGCGGCAAAGGAATGGGCCGCGAACGTAGTGCCGGGGATGACGATTATCCCGTCGGGGACATGGGGCGTGAACCGTGCACAGGAAGCCGGCTGTACATATTGCGCGGGCGGGGGTTGAGATCGCCCGCAAAGTACTCGGTTATTGGATCGCAGATCCGGGCATAGGCTTTCCAGTCCTCAGCTCTTCCAGGTGCCCCTCATCATGGCGCAGGGATTAACGTCGAATAGCCTCAAGCAGGATGACCGTCAAATGCGTTCTATCCGCGACGGCACAAATCCCTTGCCGCTTATCAGACAGAGCAACGCTGTCCCGCGATCGAGGAACTGGTACCTTTCCGAGCGACCTACGCCAAGCGTCAGCCCCTCGGCGTCAACGCCCGTGCATGCCCCCAAACCCGTGTCCACCTTCGTGAAAGTCTCCCCCCGCCCGACCTTCGAAGTGGTTGAAGTGGCCAAAATGGTTGAAGTGACCGTGGTCAGCCTGGCGAAAGTGATCGAAGTGGTGAAAGTGATGGAACCCGTCGATAAAAACGAAGTTCGCTCCGATGAAGAGCGGAGGTCCCGAATACCAGGGATCGGGGTACGGATAGGCTGTGACCGGATACGTCATCACGTTGCCGTCCGGGCCTTCTACGAACTGCCACGTACCGTCGCTTTGAAGGCAGGCACGTCCAACCGTTTGCTGCATGGTTCCGTCGATTTCCGCCTGCCCTGCCACCGCGCGGCAATTGTCGCCGCCATCGGCGCTGTCGAGACTTTGCGCCATCGCGGGCGCGGCTAACGCTAAGCCGACGAGAAGCGTTCCGAGAGTACTCAGTTTTCCAATACGAAGCAGTGTATTCACGATGCGGTTTCCTTCATATATCCCGACGTCTGAACCCGGGCGCAACCCGCACATCGGTGTGCATTGGGGCCTTCGCGCCGAGGTAGTAAAGGCATGGTGTGTAACGTTGCTGCCTGTTGAATAAACGGCCGAGCGTGGCGGGTTATTCCAGGGTCGGATGTGATACCGATAAGTCGGGAAGGCGCTCTATGAAAGCACTCGATCTGCATCGAAAGAGGGAAGACAACAACCGCCTGGCGGCTAGGCATGAAATCTCGCGAAATACTCAGCGGCGTTGCCGGCTAGGTGTGCGAAACGCGCGGACGAGTCTGAAGTTCGGCTTGTTTCGAGGACGCTGCATCCCGCTCCTCGCTCCACATCTGGAGCAACATCCGGGTCTGCTCTCGCACGGTCGACTTGAGCAATTCGCTCTTCGCTCTTCGCTGCATCGATCTCCTTCCATCCGAGCAGTGTGAGCGCCGAGCGCGGAAAAACGTGTAACACGAGCAGTTGCCCATGCAGGCTGAGCATGCGAATGAGCGTAACGGGGTCATCGACAGCCAAGCCGGTAATGCGCGAGATCAGCTTCGCGCCGACCTCGTTTAGTGGCTGCCGCAAGCGCCGTGTCAGGATCTCGGACGCAATGCCCGGCTCGTGCCCGGGCTGTTCGCGCGCGAAGAAGAGCCGCTGGTTCGACGACCCACACCCCTTGATGAACATCCGGTCCGCGATTGCCTCCTGGATGCGTATGAACGCATCGATGAGCGCTGGCGTGTCGCCGTTGTTGCGCAGTACCTCGGCCGCATGTCCGGCGATCGGCTTGAAGTTGGCCCATGCGTCCTCCGCGAGGTGGTCGGCACAGACGCAATAGAGACCCTCCTTGTTCTCGAAGTAATACCGGAGGACAGGTGCCTTGACGCCGGCGCACGCGGCGATGTCGCGCGTCGAGGCACCGTCGAAACCCTGTTCGCCGAAGAGTTCGATGGCCGCCTCAATGATCCGGAGCCGTGTCTCGTCGCCGCGCGCGTAACCGCCCGCGGACGGACGCCGCAGCCGCTTTATGTCGTTCATTTAACCCCAGCCTCAACGGATAAAATAGGTCACTTGCTCAATTGCCAACCGGAATAACTGTTCCGATTGGAGTAGTTTGAGTCGGCAAAGATGTCGAAGAACGCGCACAGAGGTTCGTCAATATGTTTCTTATCAGCTCGTTAGTTACTGCTTGCGGATTCGACAAGCAATAGAACTGGAGTCCGTTGAAGAGCGCCGAGAGCCCAAGCGCCAGTTCTGCAGTGGACACCGACAGTGGTGGTCCCATCCTTTCGGCAAGCGCGGTGATGTAGGTTGTCGTGGCTTGTAAGGACGCTCGCATACGGACCATTGTGGACTCCTGGTCGCGCTCAAGCAGTTCCAGGAACAACTGCAGCTTACTGCCAAAGTTTGAATAAAATGCGCCGCGCGTATAGCCCGCAGCCGCTGTGATGTCCTCAAGGCTAGCCGCGGCGAATCCATCCTTCATGAACACTGCCCGTGCAGCGTCAAGTAGACGCTGGCGGGTCAGGTCACGGCTCTGTTCGCGTGTAAGTCGGATTGGTTTCGCGTATCTTGCCACTTTGCTTGCCGTTCCTCGGGCCCATCGTGACCCTTCCGGAGTCGCGCACTGGACCCGAAAGCTTAAAGGTTGTGCAACTTTGGGTTCGCGGCGTGCATGAGTCGGTCGCGTCCTATGGATAAGTGACACTTTTAAGGAACGCTCAGTCCATCACATCACTGCCACGCCAGCACTAGCTATCGACATCTCGTGAACCGCATTTCCAACAGCAACAAACACACAACACCGAGTGAGCGACTTTTATTCCACGCGTCCACACTATTTCGCGACGCAATTCCCAGCCGCTTTCGCGTTCTCCTACATGAATGCACTTCTGCGGCTTTTCAAACGGTGACGTCGATTGCCGAAAATTCTTCGAGCCATCGATAACTTATCCAGCAATACGCTTTTATTTATATCGCAATACTAATTAACAGCGGTATGTGGCATCTCATACCGAACGACAGGATTAGTCTCAGCCGTATTGCGCCTGCAAGCGTTTTCGGCTTTGATTTTACTCTAACGTAGTAAGGCCCTGATTAAACGTTTCCGTAATTCTGTCCGGACAAAGCGATAGGCTACTGCGCGAAGTTGAACCTTGATGATGGAATAAATTGCGTGCCCAACTGTTTTATAAGCGGACGCATTGTGCAGTACATGGAGTTGTAAGAGACCACCGTCAGAAACCCTGTCAGTTCGAGAATGACAATTGTACTTCGTCCATCGATCGGTAGGTCGGGCTGTAGCGATGTACGCCCGACATATATCGGATTCCATGACAAGCGTGTGAAGTTGGCTATCCATGTATCAAATCGAACGCGATGACAGAAGCAGAACGACCGCTGCAATCCGCGACGGCAAGTGTGGCGTTATGAAACTCGTTACCGCAACCGTTCCAGAGTCCGTGCTGGACGACCTGCGTGACACCCTTGTGTCGATCGGTATCAAGGGCATGACGATTTCGGCAGCGATGGACCAGCTATTCGAAGATATGGACGCGGAGCGCAGTCATTCTCGACCTTGCGCATTCCCTAACGTGCGGGAGATCGTCCTCGAGACTGTTGTCAGCGCAGCGATCGTTAATGAGGTCGTGAAAGCGATCTCAGCGGCATGCAACGAAGCCCCATCTGGCAGCATTCCCATACTGGTTTCCGATGTGGCGCTGAGCGTTCGTGTCAGAAACTTCGAACTTGTTACTGAAGACTGAGGAGAAAAATAGTGCAATCTAGAAAGATTTTTTATGAAATGCTGTGCCTATCATTCCTTTTCCTAACGTTCGGATTATTCGCGCACGCCGAAGCGCAAACCTCCGTGACAACTGCCGTTACCGCTCCGGCAGCACCCACCGCGCCGTTCTCCGTCGATTCATCGAAGATCAATTCGGGCGACACGGCCTGGATGCTGACCTCCAGCGCCCTCGTGCTGTTCATGACGATCCCGGGTCTCGCACTGTTCTACGGCGGCATGGTCCGCAAGAAGAACGTGCTCGCGACGCTGATGCAAAGCTTCACCATTACCTGCGTCGTCACGATCGTCTGGACTGTAGTGGGCTACAGCCTCGCGTTCACGCCTGGCGGCTCGTTCCTCGGCGGCTTCTCGCGCGTCCTCATGGCCGGCATGAATTACATCAAGAGCGACAAGGGCACGTCGTTGACCGTCAGCCACCTGGCCCCGACAATTCCGGAACCGGTCTACTTCGTCTATTAAATGACGTTCGCGATCATCACCCCGGCGCTGATTACCGGTTCGTTTGCAGACCGAATGAAGTTCTCGTCGATGCTGGTGTTCATGACGCTGTGGTCGATCATCGTCTACGCGCCGATCGCACACATGGTCTGGGAACCGAGCGGCTGGCTGGCTAGCGCGGGCATCCTCGACTTCGCGGGCGGCACGGTGGTGCACATCAACGCGGGTATCGCCGGCCTCGTCTGCTGTCTGGTGCTCGGCAAGCGTGTGGGCCACGGCCGTGAAGAAATGGCGCCGCACAATCTGACGCTGACCCTGATCGGCGGCGCCATGCTGTGGGTGGGCTGGTTCGGTTTCAACGCGCGTTCGGCAGTGGCCGCTGATGGCCGTGCCGGTTTCGCGATGGTAGCAACGCAAGTGGCTACCGCCGCGGCAGCGCTCTCGTGGATGTTCGCCGAATGGATCGCCAAGGGCAAGCCGTCGGTGCTCGGTATCGTGTCGGGTGCAGTGGCGGGGCTGGTGGCGATTACGCCGGCTTCGGGTTATGTCGGCGTGGCTGGTGCGCTCCTGATCGGTATCGCTGCTGGTGTGATCTGCTTCTGGTCGGCCACGTGGCTCAAGCGCAGGGTCGGCTATGACGATTCGCTTGACGCCTTCGGCGTGCACTGTATCGGCGGGATCGTGGGTGCGCTGCTGACCGGCGTGTTCGCGGTCAAGAACATCGGCGGCGCGGACGGCAGCATTGTCTTGCAGGCGGAGGGAGTGCTCACCACGCTCATCTATAGCGGCGTGATGAGCTTCATCTTACTGAAGATTATCGACATGGTCATGGGCCTACGCGTGACGGAAGAAGAGGAGCGCGATGGGCTGGACGTCGCGCTGCACGGCGAACACGTTGCTTGATGGAGGCCGCGATGAACAACAAGGTATCGATAGCTGCGAGCCGACGGGCGCAAGGGGCGGAATCCCCAGCGCTTTCCGGTCCTTCGCCGAATGTAACGCGGGAGTTGACCGAGTCGCCGGACGAAGCTCTTTATAAACTCTTTCTGGAACCGGGCCAGACAGAGCTTCCAGCCAAGCGCATCACGGAAAGATTTCGTGCGGCAGGAATCTTGAGCGATGACCCGCGTGCAAAAGAAATATTCGAACGCCTGGAGGCGGAGAAGCACGCAGGATCCTCCTTGTCTCCCGGTGAATTCATTGAACTGTTTGCTCTTAACCCGAGCCTCTTTCGTCGTGTTGCGGAGGACTCGCTCGCGATACCCGACTGGGACGAGTTGTGCCGCTCCATCGGCAAGATCTTTCATGAAACGGCAAATGTGACAGGAGGAACGGTCGCTGCCTATATCCCCGAGCTTGCGCGTGTGCCCGCTTCAAAGTTCGGACTGAGCGTGTGCAGTGTCGACGGACAAAGAATGCGCTTCGGGGACGCAAAGGATCTCTTCAGCATCCAGTCAATTTCGAAAACTGTGAGCTATTGTCTCGCCTCTGAAGAGTTGGGGGCGGAATCAGTGCACACCCACATTGGTCGCGAGCCGAGCGGTCACTCCTTCAACGCGATCACGCTGGATTCGCGCCAGCGGCCGCACAATCCAATGATTAACGCGGGGGCCATCGTCAGTTGCTCGCTAGTCAAGAGTGGTCAGTCCGCGTCGGAGCGTTTTGCGCACGTCTTCGATACATGGAGGCGGCTTACGGCCGGCGGCGATGTCTCATTCAACAATACCGTGTTCTTGTCGGAGAGGGATTCTGCAGACTGGAATTTCGCATTGGCGTATTTTCTTCGAGAGAATGCGGCGTTCCCGAAAAACACCGGCATTTCCGCCACGCTGGATTTCTATTTCCAGTGCTGCTCGGTGGAAATGACATGCGACTCGATGGCCATTGCCGCCGCGACCCTCGCTAACGGCGGCGTGAATCCATTAACGGACGAGCGGGTCTTTTCGATCGACACGGTCAAGAACTGCCTCTCTCTCATGCATTCCTGCGGGATGTACGATTTTTCCGGAGAGTTTGCGTTCTTGATCGGCGTGCCTGCGAAATCTGGCGTGGGTGGCGGGATCATGGTTGTTGTTCCGGAAGTACTGGGCTACTGCGTCTGGGCACCGCCGCTCGACGAGCATGGCAACAGCGTGCGGGGCATCGAGTTTTGCAAGTCCCTGATGTCGAAGTATTCCTTTCACAACTTCGACATTGTGTCGGGTGCCGAGGGGGAAAAAACGGACCCTATGCGTCGCAAGGTATCGGTGGGTAACGCGCGTATTGTGGACTTGTGCTGGGCCGCGGCCAAAGGAGACACGAAAGAGATTCAGAGACTCGTCGCGTCTGGCGCCAAGATCAACGGCGCTGACTACGACGGGCGAACTGCGCTGCATATTGCGGCCTCTGAAGGGCAAGCAGCTTCAGTGCAGTACATCTTGCAGAACGGCGGGAACCGCGATGCAAAAGACAGATGGGGAAACACCCCGCTTGACGACGCCAAGCGTAGCGGGAACCGCGGAGTTGTGGAATTTTTTGAACGTATTCAAGGATAAGAGATGATTGCTTCAGTTATGAAACGACTTGTCGACGACAAGGTAAGATTTGTCGACCTACGCTTTACCGACACACGCGGCAAGCAGCAACACGTTTCGGTGCCGGTCTCGGCATTCGACGAGGACAAATTTGAAAGCGGCCATGCTTTCGACGGCTCCTCGATTGCGGGTTGGAAAGGCATTGAGGCTTCGGACATGCTGCTCATACCGGATCCGGGTACGGCATTTATCGATCCGTTCTACGAAGAAATTACGCTCGTGATGTCGTGCGACGTCGTGGAACCATCAGATCGCTTGGGTTACGAGCGCGATCCGCGTTCGCTGGCAAAGCGCGCTGAAGCTTACCTGAAGAGCTCGGGTCTGGGCGACGCCGCTTTCTTCGGCCCGGAGCCGGAATTCTTCATTTTCGACTCGGTGCGCTGGAGCGCGGACCAGTCGGGCTGCTTCGTCAAGGTTGGGTCGGAAGAAGCGCCGTGGTCGTCGTCGATGGAATTCGAAGGCGGCAATACGGGTCACCGTCCGGGCACGAAGGGCGGTTATTTCCCGGTTTCGCCGGTCGACACGTTCCAGGACATCCGTTCGGAAATGTGCCTGTTGCTCGAGCAGATCGGCAT
>Ga0185299_10002799_pt1 | contig 25473 bp, 25 predicted proteins | sample PaiPotPPA55metaG_FD_128002 | JGI IMG/M metagenome (GOLD analysis project Ga0185299, IMG submission 128002) | Iron sulfur acid spring bacterial and archeal communities from Banff, Canada, to study Microbial Dark Matter (Phase II) - Paint Pots PPA... ...
CAGGTCTACTTCTGTGATCCACAAAGTCCCTGGCAGCGTGGCACGAACGAAAACACCAATCTGCTCCTGCGGCAATACTTCCCGCGAGGGACCGACTTAGCTCCCATCACTCAAGCGCAGCTCGACCTGGTCGAGCTACGCTTGAATCAACGTCCGAGAAAAACTCTAGGATTTCAAACTCCAGCGAGTAAACTCCAAGCAAGTGTTGCATCGACCGGTTGAGCTGGCAGGATAAATCGGAAACTTGAAATCTAAGGCATTTCTGAAAAACAACATGAATGCCAGTACTTCCGGCATCGCCGCGGGTTTTACCAACTTCGTGTGATGAGTTTTACTGGGCAATCTTACGCCCATTGGACCAGATGGATTTTGCGTAGTCGTAGCATGCACCACAAAGCAATTTTACCCCAAGTATCTCATTGACTTCGGGAGTCCAGTCGCCTCCCGCGCTTACCCGAGCTTTTTCACACGCTGAGCACCATGCATCAGGCCGAGCGACAGTTTGTTTGGACGACCAGTGAAAACCAACCGGAATACCTGTATGCAGGGAGTGCGCAATATGCTGGCACGCGAACGTCTGTTCTTGCCAACCGTGGACACCACAATTGATTTTTTGCGAATCGCTCACGGAAGAATTATGCCCTACTTGCTGACGGCTTTAGTTGTTATGTCGCGGATGGTTCGCCACTGTTTTGGCTTCTGCTTCTGGAGGCAGGCGGTACGCCGCAGCGATGAGTGCCTGTGTAGTTGGGTTACCGGACAATGAGGGCACTTGCCCGGTTTGCGAGGGATTTGGACTACTTCCAGTGCTTCGTCACTGGACCGGTGCCCTGGCCTGCTCCTTCCATTTTTGAACGTTCACGCCCATCACGAGGAGCCACAGCATTACCGATTCTTGTCCGAGGAGGCCAAGGGCCAGATTGTAGGGGGACAGATGTTTTGCGAGCGGCGGTGACAGGAACGTCAGCCAACCCAAACCGCCAACGGCCATCAGCACGCCCAGAATTCGAGGCAGAAAGCTCGACCTGAAAATGAGATAGCCGATCAGGAGGCAAGAGAATCCGTCAAATACCACGGGGATGTCCACGCCCTGAGGATTCCATCGTAGAGCTCCACAGGTGAGTCCCACGAGATTGAAGGACGCCGCGACCAAAGAGAGGCCTCGGTTCACCTGCTTAAAGATGTCATAGAGGAGCAGCGTCACGACGATATTGCCCGAGACCGCGAGGAGATCGCCTGCGATTTCAAACCTACGAATGACAAACTCGCCGAATACTGCCGCCAGTAAGCTGAGCAAAGAAAGGACACCGGCAATCCTGGCCTTGAAACCCGGCGACACGTCTGCGATCCGTTTCACCATTTCATAGCTCCAGGGGTCGCTTCAGGTGATGTTGTATCACCGATACGTCGGAAACGCCGCTAACGCCTGGCAAGTCGCGCAACCGGGCAAGTGAAATCGGCCAAAATCCACATGTCAGGTAACCGCGTTCTATAAAGGGGAGAGTCAAGAGAAAAGACTCCCCGGCGACTGGAAGGAGCAAGGATTTTTGCCCGGCTCTCCAGCCCAGGTAATGTTGGGAGGCTCTTGGGGGTTTCTTTTTTCGCAGAGTCATGTTGTTGTCGTGACGACGCTTCGGTTTCTGATGCGACAAGCAGTACGGTTGGAAAAATTACCAACCATGGTTCTATCTGAGGCTCAAGGCCTATAGCTTTTTCTGGTTGTCCGAGGGGGCATATAGTTAACCAAGAGATGGTTGGTGCTCGAAGTACAGTCTCCACCTAACGCGGTTATGGATACTCACCCTCGAACCAGAGCGCCAGAAGAACCGACAGATCGCCGCCAGACATGAATCCAGCGAGGAAAAGAGTTCTCACCAAGCGCTCAAGCTGCTTGTTGCTTTAACTGTTCAGCGTCGAAACGCACTCCTTTCTTCCAAACGAGCAAAGTGATGGCCGCGATCTTGCGCGCCAAGGTCAGGCGCGCCATCGGTGGTTTCATGCCGTTAGCGATGCGAGCCTCGTAGAAATTCTGGAGAGGCCCAGCTGTGGCAGCCGCTCGGGTGGCAGCTCCCTTAAAGATATTTTTCAGATCATGATTGTGATTTTTGTTCAGTCCGCGGATGGTCGCAGCTTTCTTAGAGCGTTTCAGTTGACCGCCAACGAAGCGATATTCCCCACTATCGTAGGTTCTCAGTGCCAGTCCGCAGTAGGCCCACAGCTGCCGCTTGGTACGGAAGCGATGGGGTGTCTGCATCAGAGCGATCAACAAAGCGGCGCGGATCGGGCCGATCGAGGGAATCTGCCGCAGCAATCTCATGGCCGGATGTCTTCGGGATTCCGCCAATAGCTGTCGGCGCACTTCCTGGCGCAAAGCCGCTAAGGCATCGAACTGCTGATAGTAGATCTCAGCGCGACGGCGCACGCCGGCTTCGGTGATCTTCGCGAGCCATTCGGCACGGTAGCGAGGTGCATACACTTGCTGCCCAGCACAAGCAATCCCCCAACCTCGATAGATGGCTTTCAGGCGATTCATCACGCGCGTCAGGTCGCGGGTGATTGTCAGATAACTACGTGCCAGCTCCTTCAGCGTGCGGATTCCAGTTTCGCCGTGATAGACCGGATGGAGCTCGTTCAGGAAAAACAGTTCGGACAGCTTGCGTGCATCTTCACGGTCGTTCTTGTTTCCAACTCTCAACAGGGCATTTTTACGCGAATCACAAACCAACACTTCGCTAACGTGAGGCTTCAAAAGATCGTGTAACCAAGCGGCACACGTTCCTTCCTCGAAGCTCACGTGCAAACTACCGCGCAGACCATGAACAAACTCAAGAATCGTTTCGGCTTTCGTTTCGAGTGTGGCTTCCATCACCAGATTTCCGCTCGAATCCCGAACCGCTGCCGAGATCGTTGCTGTATGCACATCCATCCCAATATACTTAGCATCATTCATGAGGGCGCTCCTTGTTGTAGGCGTTGATGCGAACGATCAAACCTACTTCAAACGGGCGCCCTTTTATAATGCGTTAATCAGGCTGTTGCCAGGGAATTGCTTTGCACGCCCCTTTGACGGACCTAGTTGAAACACTCCAACGGCTGGGAGCTAAATTCCTATTCCTCGCGCAGGGCGATGATAGGATCGATGCTGCTAGCACGGTGGGCGGGGATGAAGCAGGCAGCCAGAGCGACAAGTGCGAGGAGAGCGGCGACGGCGACGAAGGTGATGGGGTCGGCGGAGTTGATACCAAAGAGAAGGCTGCGCATGTAACGAGTGAGGGCGAGTCCGCACAAGGAGCCGAAGAAGACACCAATCAATGTTAGTTTGATGCCACGAGAAATCACAGCGCAGAGAATTCCCCGCGGGGTGGCGCCGAGGGCCAGTCGAATGCCTATTTCGCGGGTCTGAGTCGAGACGAGATAGGACATTACGCCGTAAATGCCAACCAATGCGAGAATCAGGCCGAGAGTGCCAAAAATTCCTAGAAGGAGACTTTGCGAGCGGGGTTGCGCGTTGACGGCGGCGATGCGTTCGTTGAGCGTGGCGACGGAGGCGACAGGCTGATTTTTGTCGAGCGATAAAATGCTGTCCTGAATCAAGGGGAGGACCAGCGCCGGATCGGATTTGGTCCGAACGACGAGATGGACGAAGGATACGTCGCGCGATTGGTAAAAAGAAGCGTAGACCTGTGGTTTGGCTTCGACGACCGGACTGGTTTCGCGGACGTTGCCGACGACGCCCACTATCTCGCCCCAGACAGGGTGGCCGTCCTGCTTGCGAGTCGAAATGTGTTTGCCGACGACATCGAGCGTGCCGAAATATTTTCTCGCAAGGGTTTCATTGACGATGAAGACGAGGGAGTTACCCTTCGCGTCGGAGGAAGTGAAGTCGCGTCCGGCGAGGAGAGGAATGCCGAGGCTGCGGAAGAATTGTGGGGCAACGCGGTTCATCAAGGCGGGCTGGCCAGGGGAGCTCGGGTCGTTTGTGGACTGTTCAGTCTGGAATGAAGTTTCCGCGATTTCGTCGGAGAGAGGAAAGACGAGGCCGGCTGAGGCTGACTCAACGCTGGTAACTCCGCGTGTAGAATCTAGAAATTGCTGTACGAAGATGATGGCCAACTCGGCGGTGGCAAAGCGGAATTTGGGCAATTCCAATTTCAGCGTTACGAGACGGTCGGGGCGGAAACCGAGTTGAAGATGAAGCAGGCGGCCGAAGCTGCGAAGAGCAAGGGTGGAGCCGATAAGTAGAACCATCGCGAGGCCAACTTCTGCGATGACGAGCAACCGGCGAACGGTGTTGTGCGCAGCACCTCCAGAGCCAGCGCCGGTTTCCTTGATGGTCGCGCCGGCGTCTTGGCCTGAGATCATCCAGATCGGTGCGAGACTTGACAGCAGCGCTGCAAGGAGCGATGCGCCGATGGCAAACCAAGCGACTTCGCCACCAATGTGGAGGTTGGCGGTGCGCGGAATTTCGGGGGGAAGGACGACTCGGACGGCCTGGATGGTCCAGATGCTGGCAAAGAAAGCGCAGGCACCGCCCGCGAGGGCTACGAGAAGCGACTCGACGATGAGCTGACGGATTAGGATTGATCGTGTGGCGCCAATGGCGGAGCGAATGGCGAACTCGCGGCGGCGGGCCCAACTGTGAGCGAGAAAAAGATTGGTGACGTTCGCGCAGGCGATCAAGAGAACGAAGCCTACGGCGCAGGAAAGAATTGCGAGGGGGAGCTTGGCGTCTCCGAGGATTATTTGGCGGAGAGACGTTACGTGGAGTGACCAGCCATTGTGGGCATCGGGATAGGACGCAGTGAGGCGGGCGGCAATGGTGCCGAGTTCGTTTTGTGCTTGCGTGATGTTGACGCCGGGTCTGAGACGAGCGACAACGGAGCAGTCGTTGCGGTCGCGAGCGGCGAGTTGGTCCCCGGTTGGGATGAAGGCGGTCCAGACGTCAGACTCGGAAGCGAAGGCGAGCGATTGCTGCGGCGGAATGATGCCGATAACGGTGTAGGGCTCCGCGTCGAGAGTAATGGTTTTTCCGATGATGGATGGATCACTACCGAAACGTTCATGCCAAAAGGGATAGCCGAGAACCACGTTGCGGTTGCCGGGCTGCATGTCCGCAGCGGTGAACGTGCGGCCGTAGAGGGGACGGATACCGAGGAGGGAGAAAAAATCTTCGGTGACTTCGATGTCTTCAATGCGCAGTGGCTTGCCGTGGCCGGAGAATTCCTTGGACTGGTCTTCGTATGCGGCGATGGAGGCAAAGGAGGAGGAAGATCGGAGGTCGTAGAGATCGGGGAAGGAGATTTGAAGATACGGGAGATCGAAGGAGACGTTACGTCCGGAGATGTCGACGAGTTCGGAGGAACGCGTAAAGGGAAGCGAGCGGAGGAGGACTGCGTTGACGACACTAAAGATCGCGGTGTTAGAGCCAATGCCTAGGGCGAGAGTGAGGATGGCGACGGTGCTGAAGGCAGGGTTTTTGCGAAGCGTGCGCAGACTGAGGCGGATGTCCTGTAGAAGCTGCTCAAACCAAACCACACTAAAACCTCTCGCGTGTCCTTCTTTCGAGCCAATGCTAAGCGCCGTTCATTGAAACGTCAAGATGAGTAACGTTCGCCCGACACGGGCCAAATGCCTGGTTAGTCGGGTAACCGGGTGCGCCGTGAAAAGGCGGTGGTCCACAGCGGGAGCTCCACCCGGTAGCAATCAGAGCAGCAGTGGAGGCAACGAGACTGCTGAAGCCTCTGGTGCAGAGAGTCGCTAGGCGACTTGGCGAGCGTGCAGGCCGTAACGTGAGTAAACGCTGAGCAGGCCCCGAAACCGACAATGCAGGAGCTGACCCGCCCCGGTTTCGGGGAAGGCCGAAGTTGGTGGAATCGTACGAGCGAACAAGTTCCATCAGTTCACGTGCCAATATTTCGCATTGAACCGTCGTAGTGGTGAACTCCAATGAAGATGCTTCGGTGCTGGAGATGTAATGCTGAGGTGCCGATGCTCGACGACAACGAGTGGAGGCGTGTCTCGGCGCTCTTCCATAAAGGAACAGAAGGTGACCCGAAGGAGCGAATGTACGCGCCCGCATTACACGAATACGAGCGCATCACCGGCTTGCACGAAATCGGCGTGAACGGCGGCGATAGGCATTGGATTTGCTTTCGTCATCTTGAAAAGTGGAACGCCGACCGCGACCGCTTTTTCTCTGACGGCGGCGGATGCGAGATTCAGGAACTCGGCGAACTGCTGTGCGATGAGTGCGCGGCAAAAGAACTTTGACACGGGCAACCCGGAAAATGGGCGTTCTGCCGGGAATCACGGGTTCGCTTGCTTGAATGCCCAGCTGAACCCCATCGGCGTAACCGAGCGGTGCCCCTCGTGCTGTTTGAAGCACTTGTTTCTCCATCCGCCTTCGGGACGGACAATGTGCGTGACCGACACGGGCTTGGGCAGTGGCTTCCTTGCCGTGCCCCAGATCAAGGTGCGCTTCGTGAAGGCGTCGTTGGCGGGAAACCACGAACAGTTGAGCGTTTTCTCGCCGGTCCCCAAGTATCCGCCGTACTCGTATGGCTGGAAAGACCACGAAAAGGGACCGATCCAATATTTAAGCCTGCCGGGCGGGTTCTCCAGTGCCCACCAGTAGGGGCGATAGATGGCGACCATACGCATGCACGCATCAACAACTGACATGGCCTCGATCACTTCTTTCGTGCCCTTTTTCCCCCAAGAGCGCACGCCTTGCGCCGTGGAAAAATCAGTGCATGGAGGAGCCGCCAGTATGCCGTGGACTGGGCGGTCGATGTATGAGAGGAGGCGCACGTCCTGTCCGTCCAGCGCGTCCACACGCACGACTTCGTATGCGGGGTCTTCGGCGTAGGGGCGCGACCAATTCCCTGTGTGGTCGCAAAGGCTAAGGATGAGACGCTTGCGTGTCATGCCACCGCCTTGCGCTTGCTGGCGGCCGTCAGCGCATCGCTGTACCCATGCCGATAGCCTGCCTTGTATGCTTTTGCGAGATTCTCGGCCAGTCGCTTCCCATGAGCGACGCCGACCGCCGACCTAAGTCTTGATTCGCCTTCAGGCGACAAGGGCGTGCTCGCCGAGGCAGTTTCGGACTCGCTCGCCCAGCCGACCTTGGGCGGCTTGGGCTTCCGTTTGTTGGCGAATCGTTGATCGGTTTTTCCCTCTTCTGCGAGCCAGCGGCGGATCGTGCGGCTGCTGCGTGGGAATTTCTCATTGACGAGCTTCTCGAAGGTCAGGTAGTAGCGCCCCTCGAAAAGCACCGGGATGCCCCTCACCTTCTTGCCAAAAATGGCCTTCACTTCGATTGCGAGGGCGAGGAATTCGCTGACGGGCTTGTCGAGTGCCCGGCCTTTCTCAACGAACTTCCTCACAACCTTCGTCTCTTCTGCGGTGAGGTCTGTTCTGGGGTCGAACGCCCTCGTCGGATTGGAGGCGGACATTTTGACCGCCTTCGACAGCCGATCTTTTGCCGCTGCTGAATTCATGCCCATACCCTAGGTGTACAGGCGACGTTCGGAAATTGGCTAGTTTTGGCGCGATGCTATTGGGCCTGTTTCCAACAACTTGCGAGTCCGGCGCAGGCGGAAACCCGCATTGTTCACGTTTCGTGAACATTTATGTGGCAAAATGGGGGGCATGAAACGGGATGCGTTCGCGGGTGCATTCGAAGGTTTGGCGTCGTGGTCGCAGTTCAGCTACAAGAAGCAACTGCGCGAGGCAATGGACGCCGTCCGGTGGGAACTCAACAAAACGGTTCACCTGTACGTTTCGAGGTTCCCTACTCACGACTACCGGACGCTGGCGCGGCGGCTACACATCTCGCCTGCGAAGCTGTGCGAGATACTTCGGCCGTTCCCACACGGGCGAAAGCGGGGAAGGCGCAAGGCGCAAAGAACAGCGCAAAGCAACGCATTGCCAATCGCCGTTCCGGCATTGCGAATGTCAGTTCCCGTCTCGCGCCATTCGCGCTAACCGACGAGCGACTCTACTTCGCTGACGAACCGCGAATTTCCTCGATCAGCTTTCGGAAGTGCAACACTCGCTCCTCGGCGAGCCGTAGCACAGCGGTTTCCCATTCTGGTGGAGGGGAACGGTGCGCGAGAGCGTCAGGACTTAGCCGCGCTTGGCGAATTGAGGCAACAGAGACTTTCAACGCTTTTGCTAAGTCCTCGTGGCCTACGCGAGAGAACAGGCGATCTGTAGCCTTCTTAAAAGTCATGTATGCAGTACCATTGACAACTGTCCCTCTTGTATATTATACTGCATACAACGTCGGGAAAAAAGGAAAGTCATCTGGACGATTTTGAAGTCTGGGCTGTATTACTTGGGTAGAGGGCAATTTGACGATCCAAGAACTGATGGAGGAACAGCGGAAGCGAGTTTGCTCCAGCAATCCAGCGGAGCGACTCGCAGCGGCACTGCTCATCCCCGCTGAGCTATCCAGACGGCTGCGTCTGCTCAGCGACTCCGAGATCGCGCAACTGCTGGACGAAGAAGTCTGCGGGAACATGAGCATCTTGGCTCCAGAGGCGACGGTCTGCGTTGAAGCCGCGCTTCGTCTCCGGCGAGCCACCGACAGAACCCAACTTTATTCGATAGCCGACGCAAAGGAAGCAGAGGGCAAGTAACAAATGCTTTGTAGTCGATGCAAAAAGGAACTGGATCATGAGCTTGCGGAAAAGTCCCGCATCCTCGACGAGATATTCTGGAAATTCTACCCTGGTGAAGAGATGGACGAGCGGTGGCATGAATGCTACGAATGCCACGGACGGCTGTCAAGACGGATCAGACGATTTGTCAGCAACCTGTTCGACCCGATTTGGTGGGAATACCACGCTTGGTACGATTTCCAACGCGTGGTGCTGCACCGTAAGTTTTGGAGGAACGAATGAAAATTCTCGCGGTCAGCAGCGACGGGGATCAATCGGAGTGGCTGGCGAACAATTTGAGTAGGCGTGGGCATGAAGTCGTCATCGCGGCGGATGCGGGGCGTGTTTTACGATCAATAATCTTTTGACATTCCCCGGTGGCAAGCATCCCCTCCACCGAGGCACGGCGACACGCGCCTCCGGAATTTGTTCCCTCCGTCGAAAAAATGCAGAAAAACTCGGAGAAATTCTCACATCTCAGTAATATAGAAGATGCGAACCGAATTCACCGCCCCCGAGACAACACCAGCAGTCGCCCCACGATTCGGCTGGCCAACTGCTTCCCTAGACCTAGACGGGGCGGAACAAACTAGCGATGACAGCGAATCGCAAAGTGCCGAGACAGAATCCTCGCCAATAATCACAACGGCTAAGGTCGGCACCAACGCTGACCTGTTCCCCGACATTCTGAGCCTCTATGTGCCCGAAGGTAGCGTCGTGGCCGACGTGACGTTCGGCAAGGGCGTGTTTTGGCGCGAGGTAGACACGAGCAAATACGTGCTCAAGCCCTCGGACTTGATGGACGGTATCGACTTCCGCTCCCTGCCCTATGGGGACGGGAGCATCGACGCCTTGGTGCTCGACCCGCCGTACATGCACGACGGAAAGACGGTGCACAAAGCCCTGAATGCGAACTACAGAAACAACCACGAGCCAACGACAAGCCACGCCTCGGTCATCCGTCTCTACTGCGGGGGCATCCTTGAGGCAGCCCGTGTGCTGAAAAAGAGAGGCGTCATCATCGTCAAATGTCAGGACGAGACAGAGGGAGGGAAGCAGCGGTTCAGCCATGTGGAACTAATCCAACTTCTCGTCCTATTGGGCTTCGAAGTCATCGACCAATTTGTGCTTCTTCAAGAACACCAGCCGATCATGCGTCACGATTATCAGAAATCGGCGCGGAAGAACCACAGTTACGCTCTCGTCGCACGGTTCAACCGCTGAGCGAACTCCGACGAGTGTGGAGAGCGGAACGGAAGGCGTGTAGGATTGCCGACTCCCTATTTTTATTTGCTCGGAGACAGCCGTGATTACCACGAATTCTTCTTCGACATAACCAGCGGAAATAACGGCGCTGGTGTCGGACCCGGCTACAACGCCAAGGTTGGCTCGGACCATACAACAGGCTGGAGAACGCCTGATGGAGCACGACTCGTAAATCTGTTCTGAGAACAGTCGCGGTGGTAACTCAAATGCTTGCGCCGGGCGCTGACGGTCCCGCAGCCGACCATGAAGTTTGCAGCGATCTCTCGCAGGCTGTTCCTTGCGACCTCAACTCCAGAATCCGTTCGCGGTCTACGCGCAGTCCGCCGCCAATTTAAACCCTGTTTCGCACAGACCGTGGAAGCAACACGCTGATTATCCCGCCACCTTCTTCGCCTGCTTCCTAGCCTTCGCCCACCGCTTTTTCGCTCCCTTGATAATCGCCGCCCGTCCAGCAGCCGACAAGACGCGCTTCTTCAGGCCGACAACTTCGCGCTCCCCGGAGTGGCCTAACGCTTTTGCCGCCGCTCGTACCCGATTCAATTCTTGATTCAGTTTGCCCAGTTGCCTTTCGAGTTTTCTCTCTTCGCGCTTGATCGCTGTCAGAATGTCCATGAATCCTCCGCGCTGGAATGTATCGCAAGTGGAGCACATGCACCAGACGTACTGCGAGAGGCATGTAGTCGCTTCCTTATAGCCCGCTTCGGCCTAAAGTCTCAGTCTTCGTAGGCTTCCCTTGAGAAGTACGCCTGCGTTGACTTGCCCCAAATCGCAACCTAAGATGTGCGCCGATGCCAGAAGCCCAGTCCTTCATTGGCGAGACCATCTCGCATTACCGTATCCTCGAAAAACTCGGTGGCGGCGGCATGGGTGTCGTCTATAAAGCCGAGGACACCCGCCTGCATCGATTTGTCGCTCTGAAATTCCTGCCCGATGAAGTCGCCAATGACCCACAAGCTCTGACGCGCTTCCAGCGGGAGGCACAGGCCGCTTCGGCCCTGAATCATCCCAACATTTGCACCATTCATGACATCGGCGAGCAGAATGGCCACGCTTTCATTGCGATGGAATACCTCGATGGCATGACGTTGAAGCACCGCATCAATGGAAAGCCAGTCGATACCGATGTATTGCTGACACTGACGATCGAGATTGCCGACGCTCTGGACGCCGCGCATACCGAAGGCATCGTTCATCGTGACATCAAGCCCGCCAACATTTTTGTGACCAAGCGGGGACACGCCAAGATTCTCGATTTCGGTCTGGCTAAGGTCACCTTTACCAGAGCCGGTGCTTCTGGTGCAACGGTTACGGCAGAAACGACCGAGGGCGTGAGTGCGGAGCATTTGACCAGTCCGGGGTCGACATTAGGCACGGTCGCCTATATGTCGCCGGAGCAGGCGCGGGCGAAGGAACTAGATGCGCGAAGCGACCTGTTCTCGTTTGGAACCGTGCTGTATGAGATGGCCACCGGGCAATTGCCCTTCCGTGGAGAAAGTACCGCAACCATCTTCGATGCAATCTTGAACCGCGCACCTGTTCCTGCGGTGCGGCTGAATCCCGACCTGCCGCCGAAGCTAGAAGACATCATCAATCGGGCGCTGGAGAAAGACCGCGAACTGCGCTATCAGCACGCATCGGAAATGCGTTCCGAACTGATGCGGCTGAAGCGGGATACGGAGTCGGGGAGGTCGGCTTCCGTGAGTTCGGGGGCTGCGGCTGTGGCGCAGGAAGGCGGCTCTCAGGTCGCCCAACCACTGTCGCCAGCATCCGGTTCTTCCCCGGCGCTTGCTCCATCTGCGTCATCGAGCGCAGTGAAGCTCGCCGAAATTCCCGTCGCGAGCAGGAAACTCTCGAAAGTTCTTGTTCCCGCCGCCGTGCTACTTGTCGCTGCTGCAATCGGCGGAGCGTTCTACTTCCGCTCGCACTCGATGAAGCCCGCAACTGCACTCACCGAGAAAGACACCATCGTGCTCGGCGACTTCACCAACACTACGGGCGACGCAGTCTTCGACGACACGCTGAAGACAGCGCTCAACGTTTCGCTGCGGCAATCGCCTTTTTTGAACGTGCTCTCCGACAGCGAAGTGGCGAAGAATTTGAAGTTGATGACCCGACCGGCGGACGCGAAACTCAAGCCCGAGGTAGCCCGCGAGCTTTGCCAGAGGGCGGGCAGCAAAGCCTACCTTGCCGGAACGATTGGGAGTCTAGGCAGCCAATACGTGCTGGGATTGAAGGCGGTGAATTGCCGGAGCGGAGACACCCTGGCCGAGGAGCAGGTGACGGCGGCGTCCAAAGAGAAGGTGCTGGACACGCTGGGCGGGGCGGCAACGAAGCTGCGCGGTGAACTGGGCGAATCGCTGGCTACGGTGCAGAAGCTTGATGTTCCGCTGCCAGAGGCCACCACGTCTTCGCTCGAAGCTCTGCAAGCGTACAGCCTTGGGCGAAAGACCTTTAACGAGAAAGGCATCGCCGCAGTCCTGCCTTACGATCAGCGAGCCATTCAGCTTGATCCGAATTTTGCCATGGGCTACGCGGCTCTGGGCAACGACTACGACAGTCTCGGCGAGCTAGGTCGGGCCAGCGAGTACTACACCAAAGCATTCCAGTTGCGGGAACATGCCAGCGAACGGGAAAAGCTGGCCATTGCCGCAGCCTACTACCGGGTTGTAACCGGAGAGCTGGACAAAGCAGCCCAGACGCATCAGGAAGCGATTGAGAGCTACCCACGGAATTTCGCAGCGTATGGCAATTTGGGCAACGTGTACAGCGCACAGGGGCAGTATGAGAAGGCCGCTGAAGTCGCGAGGCAAGCCATGCGCCTTGAACCGGGTCGGGTAAGCTCTTACGTCAGTCTCGCCAACCTCGCTCTTGCCATGCAGCGTTTCGACGAGGCACGGCAGAGCATCCGCGACGCGCAGGCGCGAAAACTGGATAATTTCATACTGCACAATGCTCTCTATGCTCTTGCTTTTCTCGGGGCGGACTCCGCCGCGATGGCGGAACAGCAACAGTGGTTTGCGGGCAAGCCCGAAGAGAACTTTGGACTGGCGCTCGCATCCGACACCGAGGCATATGCCGGTCGCGTGGGCAAGGCGCAGGAACTAACCAAGCGCGCTGTGGATTCCGCCATCCGGGCAGACAGCAAGGAAACTGGGGCCGTCTGGCAGGCGAATGCTGCTCTCGAACAAGCCGCTTACGGCAACACTGCGGAAGCGAGGCAATCAGCGGCAGAGGCTTTGAAGCTGGCTCCCGCGAGTCAAGCCGTTGATGTGGAAGCCGCGCTTGCGTTTGCCATGGCGGGCGACACGGCGCGAGCCGAGTCCCTGGCCGAAGACTTAGAGAAACGCTACCCACTGGACACGCAGGTGCAATCGCTTTGGCTGCCAACGATTCAGGCGCAACTTGCGCTGAACAAAAAGAACCCGGCTGCCGCCCTGAATGCTCTGCAAGCTGCTTCACCCATCGAGTTAGGGCAGATTAGTTTCATGAACAATATTTCCTGCCTCTATCATGTGTATGTGCGCGGAGAAGCGTACCTAGCCGCCGGACAGGGCAGTGCTGCCGCCGCCGAGTTTCAGAAGATTCTCGACCGCAGCGGCATTGTCTGGAATTGCTGGACGGGAGCGCTAGCGCGTCTGGGAGTGGCTCGGGCGAATGCTTTGCAGTCGAGAACCTCGCAGGGAGCGGATGCCGACGCCGCCCGCGTAAGGGCACTCGCCGCCTACAAGGATTTCCTGACGCTCTGGAAAGACGCCGACCCGGACATTCCGATCCTGAAGGAAGCCAAGGCAGAGTACGCGAGGATGCAATAGCGGCTTTCGACCCACCACAAGGAACCGCCGCATATTATGTCCTTAGGGCATAATGGCGTTATCAGTGCTTCATTGTTGCCGTCCTGCGGCTGCGTCCCGCCTTGATCCGCGCTGCCCGCGTCCTGCCGTCCACGCCACCCTTGTTCCACAAGGTTGAGCGACACGTCTTCCGGGGGCAATTTGGCGGGCTCTCGGTTTCGGGAATCCACCGATGCCCGCAGACATCGCAAACGGCGACCCGCATTCTCGTCCAGCCCATGCAGCCATTATATCGTATTCTGCCCAACGGACATAATACCGTTGACATCTTGGGCAAAAGCCCATATAATATGCCCTATGGACAGAATACAGACTTCGGGAGACCCGCCGTTGAAAGCCGCAGGCATTTACGTCCGCGTTAGCACGGCCGATCAGCACGTCGAAAGCCAGCTTTACGATCTGCGCGAGCTTGCTTCGCGGCGCTCCTTTGAAGTGGTCAAGGTTTATCAGGACTGCGGGGTTTCGGGACGGAGAGCGCGGCGTCCGGGTTTGGACGCGTTGATGGCAGACGCACGGCAACACAAATTCGCGGTCGTGCTAGTCGCGGCATTCGACCGCGTAGCGAGGAGCACGCGACATTTCTTGCAGGTCGTTGACGAGTTGGACAGTCTGGGTATTGCCTTCATCTCCCGCAGAGAGGGCATTAACACTGACGACCACAATCCCATGGGTCGTCTTTTCCTGACGATCATTGGGTCGATTGCCGAACTCGAAGGAGATTTGATCCGCGAGCGGGTTTTGGCTGGCATGCGAAGGGCGAAGCTCGACGGCGTGCGAATCGGACGCGCTCCGATGAACTTAAATCGGGCGGCGATAGTGCGCGACCGACTCAGCGGGATGACGTTGACCGTCGTCGCCAAGAAGTGGGGCATTTCCCGCAGTCTCGTTTGCAAGCTGGTGAAGAGATCACGTGCTGGTGACGAAGGCTTCGTGCCGCCGCCACCCACCGTCGTTGATTTTGTTCACGTTATGGAGCCAAGTTAAGCCGAGGCACGCTGGTGAGGAATCTATAAGTTCGTCACCTCGGAGGACGAAATGATGAGCGATAGCCGGAAGCTGAAGCAGGTCATCGCAGCGAAGGCGTCCGCTTGATCAGGTCGCTGCTGAAGTCGCTGCTGATCGCCGCGCTGCTCCTGCCGTTCTCCTTTGCGCTTCCCTTCTGCGCCCTGAGACTGTGCCGGACGCCGGGCGGCGCTCAGTTTCTCTTTTGGGTGGGGCCTTGGAGTTGCTGCGTGTTGGTCTTGTTCTACTCGCAGCTATCCGCCTCGAAGTTTTGGCTCGGCGCGGAGCACGTGCGCCAATGGCGAGAGGAACACGGTGGGCTGCTCGCCACGTCGATGTGGGCGACCGCGTGGATGTTCGGCGGTCTCTTCCTCAGTTACGCTGCTGAGTTCCTTCTGCTCTTCCTCGTCCGAGGAGCCTCCGGCAGGGCGTGGCTCCCGGTAGCGACCTACTCGCCCTTGGCGTTCGTTTGGCTTTGGAGGCGACGATGCGCAGGATGACGCCCGAGCTTCTCGCGGAACTCATCGCCGTCCATTCCTCGTGCGTACACGACCAAGAGGGGCGTTGCCCCTTGCTCGTGTCCGTCAGTTCGCTCTGCTGGGAAATCAACTTGGCGCTCGGTCTCGGCAACGAAGAGGACAAAGGCTTCAGGCGCGTGAATGAAATGTGCGCTGCGAGACCGTTGGGAGCGGGGTGTTTCAGGGAGGATCAATGAAGACCGGAGATGAGACCGTGGATTCGATGTTCGACGAAGGTCGTGGAAACGACGATCAAGGCTGACGGCACGGCGCAGGTGAAGCGCCTCGTCAGCGACGAGGAGACGGAGTTCGCGGAGACGGACGCCAGCTCTCCTCGCCGCAGAGAAGATGTGGGCGAAGATAATCGACAAGAGAGCCAAGGCGCAGGAGCCCTCTCAAGGTCACCCCTGTCATCTTAGACAAAGGATTTAGCTTTGTTTTCAATAACTTAGGTGTCTGAATCGTGTTGAATCGTCCTGCATTGTTTCGCCCCGTTAATGCAATTTACAATGCAATTCCCGCCGGGTCGGGGCTTCCGCCGCTACTTGGGCACGGCGTCCGCTCGGCCTGCCTGACATCTCAGCAGATGGCTTCTCGGCTTTCCCGCATCAATCCCCGCCCCCGTGGACGTTGCGCAACGAAAAGAATTGTGTGCAACAGTTTCATCAGGCCTTCCCTGTCTTCATCTTCGCTTTCCTGACCCCTTCTCTGATGGCGTTACGGTGCGCCGCGCTTAGATTCCATCCGCGCCGTGGTGATTTGGTTGTACTTTCTGACTAACCAGCGGAGGCTCCACAGGCTTTGTGATGAGCAGTGACACTAGGTCCTTCGGCACAATCGCCGTGGGAAGCGCTTTCGGATTCGCCATGCAGATGCTGTGATATTCGATTCCTCGCTGGCCGAACAGGGACACCGCCTGGAAGAGACAGACCGCACCAATCACTGAATAAGCAGGGTCGTGAAAAAGTCCCGGCCCATATCCGATGGAATCCCGAGACAGCGCCATTTGTAAGGGACCCCAGCCCCACTCCCCGAGATTGACGCGGCAATCATCCGACACCACTACGATGCTGGGCTGATTCCCGCTGAATTTCGGGTGCGCCTTTTTGATTGTTCTTCGGATCACTTGTACGGGACCTGCGGGGCCTCCCTCGATGATGTCGGTGCGATATTTCGGTTGACTGGCGCGTCCAGCCGCTCGTTCTGCGTCGCTGAGTTCGGCTTCCCAGCCCGGGCTTTTCACTTCGACAAAAATTTTCTGCCGCTCTGTGGGGTCGGCCACCGCAAATTCCAGCTTGTGCCCCCCGGCATCCTCAGGCTCCCAATCCACAACCGGATAGCCCACTGACTGGAGAAAGTAGGCTACACGAATTTCGTTCACGGTTTCATCGCGTTGCTGTGCTTTGGAGCGGAGGCGTGGCCAGTAACGTTCGAGCGCACCGTTGTCGCGCAAGAATGAGAGTAGGGATTCGCACTCATCCGCCCAGTCTTGCCAAGCGGGATATTCGTCGCGCCATGTAGCTTCGTTCTTGAGACGGGAGGTGAGAGGTCCAAAATTGATAGTGTCGTTGAAAGCCGAATCCTCCGTTGGTATCGATAGGATGCCACCGTAGGGATACTGGTCGCAAGGAAGAAGAAGCGGCCTTCATCATGCCGCGCTTTTGGCGTCATCGTCGCCGTAGGGCGCCAGTCTCTTTGATCGCCGCGCCCAGGTAATCTTGCCATCAGTGGTCGAGGCGCTGGCCTGCAAAGCCGGTCTTAGTGGGCTCGAGTCCCACCGCTACCTCCATTCTCTCTCCAGTTACTTACGTTCTAACTGGGTGCAATTTGCACTCAAAATTCGATGTCGTCTAGAGGCTTCTGTTCTTCTGCCAAATGTAAAGAAGCGTTGGAGACACTACACTAGGCGTTTGGCGGTTCAGGGATGGTTCGGCTTTTCAATGACCTGGTCGGTGTGGATCGAGAACAGCAGAAAGTTTGTGAAGGTGTGATAGATAATCGTGCGGTGATCACCAAAATCGCCATAGGCATCCGCGGTCTTTGGCAGCCAGACTCTGACGTTTTCCGTGCGAAACTGGACCGGAGCATAGTCGATCGAGAGGTACATCTGTCGCACGTTTGCAGCGGGAACCGCCTCCATCAGGCTCGTCTCCAGGTGCATGACCTCGCCTGAATCCTGGCTGGAATCCGGGGCAATCCAAGCGCGCCCTTTGATTTTGGCGGGATACGCGACGCCTCTGACACCAAAGGAAGCGGTATGACTTGGCCTATCCTTGCGTTGCTGGAAATGTATCACCCAGGTAGGTTGACCGTTCCATTCCGCCACGCCTTCGCAGGTCAGTTCATAGTCCCCCTGAAAGTTCGGAAGAAAAATCAAGGCCATTTCCGGCAGGCCGACGTCCTGAATGCTGACAGGTAATACGCGGCTGCCACGTTCGGGCGTGCGGCTTTCCTGCACGGAGAGCCCCTGCGGCCCCTGATTAAAAACGACGGTGTAGTTAAACGTTCCAGTGCCGCCGCCCAAAAGATGCGTCACATTTCCAAACAACTGGTATTCAATCTTTTCCTGGGCCGTAAAGTTTTGTAGGTTAGCGACCAACTCCTCGGCACGGGCGCCCGCTTGTTCGAGCACGTTGGAAAGCAAGCAGGGCGTGGACGAACTGAAAGAACGGAGAGCCGCATCCACTTTGGGGGGATCCCAGAGCAGGGACTTATTTTTTGGTTTTATCTCAGCGTCTTTGGCGCGTGGAGCTACGGACGGTTGTAAAGCTGCCGAAGATTGCGGCGATTGGGAAGGCCTTGAGGATGGTGGAACTGTCTCCGGCACCGCTGCGCTCAAACTCGCGGATCCCTTGTCCGACTTCGGCGTGTAGTAGCCCCGGCGCGCTTGCAGCGTGAGGCCGCCGCGATCCACTTTCACCTTCAGCGGATGGTAAGCGCCGTCGGACTTCACTTTTTTGGGCTCAAACTCTAAGAGGTATACGTATTCCGGCGCCTGCGTCAGGCTTTTGAATCCCCCTTTCAGATCATTGCTATTGTGAAAAAATGTTCCGCCCGTGCCGTAGGCGAGTTCCGCCATCACGTCTTCGTTAAAGTTCATGGCGTCGGCATGATAATTTGCGTGTTGGCCCGTTATCATGTCCTGAGATGAAGACCCGCCTCGCTCGCTGGCGTCGATTTCGGTCGTGTACAACCCGCGAGCGTCAATAGCGTTAATGGTTACGTTCGCCCGTGCGGCGGTGTCCAGCACCGCCGACTTCTCAGCGAGCGCGGACGGCGTCACGGTGAAAAAACCAGGCGAAATCAAGATCATCGTCCGTTGGCCGGGAAGAGGGCCCATCTTTTTCACAAACTCGTTGACGGTTCGCAGCGATATCGAAACATCGTATTCACTATTGGTTAGAGAGTTCTCCGCTACGGACCTCACCATGGACTCCACCATGCGCGGCGAAGCGCCGACAAGAGCTGCGCAGGTCACGTAGTCTGCTTCGGCAAGCTCAAGGGTCGTTTGATCATGTTTGTTTAGAATCAGGTCGGCGTGATAAGGGTCGATATTCGGGCAGGCATGCTCGTCGTGCCGGTAGAGTTGTTGCAATTTCAACTTCTTGACGGCCTCTTGCAGGATGGCGACGTCGTGCGTCAGCCCACTGTTACTCCCGGACATGGAAACCACAGCTGCCATGTCCGAATTGTCCAGCGAGTCACCAAGCATTTTCGTTGCTTCATTTTGGGCTCGCAGTAACTCTCCGGCGCTTAAGTGCAGGTCGTCAAATAAGAAAACAATGAAACGCTTTGACAGGCTTGGTGTGGGGGGAGCAAACGTGAGGCCGACATCTCCTGGCCCGGTCACCTTCGTGCCCGCGCCTACCGCAGCTCGCTTCTCGATCGTGAACCCCGTAATGTTTTGCCGTTTGTCTCGGTCGAAGACCTGGAAGTCTTCCTTCTTCAGGTCGCCCACCGCACGTCCTTGCGAATCGCGGACCACTACGGGTACCAGCACCGCGTTCACTGTAACTTGAATTTTGGCGGAGCTTTCCGGAGCCTGCACCACATTCTGCTGTGCCGCCGGGCTCGTGCACAAAAAGAGGGCGATGCAGCTCGCGGCAATCGCTGGTAGGCGTCTCGTACTGGCATTCGTAGCGATTCTTCTACTCTACGCTTTCAGAATAGTTGGCGGTCGAAAAAATAGGGTTCTCCTAAGGGGCTTCGACGGGGGCCAACTCCCGATGAGTAGTCTTACCGGACGGTCTGTCGTTCCAATGCCCCACATTTACTTCGCGCCCGAGGGCACTGCACCAGGCGTTTCGCTGTTGGGGTTGACCAGGCGATTGTTTGAAAATTTCTGAAGTGAAGCGGGCATGACTCTCCTTTGTGGAGAGGAAACGGGAGGTCAGGATACCACATGGGATTGTAGATGCTACCCTTGTATGAATTTCCGCTATTCCCCTATTCAGAATTCTTCGACTCTGTAACCAAATCCCCGACCCGAATCGTCCCGCCAGAAACAATATCCGCCCGTAATCCACCCCGATGGATCAGCCCAGCCAACACTCCTTTTGTCGTCAACCCTTCCAGGTATTGGCACGGCTCGCACAATCGTGTCCCGCGTAACCGCACTCCGCCCACTCGGAATTCACGCCCAACTAGGTGATTCAGCGGAACACCACGCGTCACAAGGTTTCGTCGTGCCGCTCCTGGCGTGATCTCAATGTTCTTTTCGCGTGCTAAGGCTTCGATGGATTCGATTTCAATCAAGGTGATTTCACGGCTTACCCCAGAGCTGTTAGACCAATGTCCCGTACCGTCAAAATAGCGGTCGCCTTCGAGTCCTCGCCCGGCAATTGCTTCTACATGCTGATGTGATTCCATCGGAATTCCGGTCGTGGCCGCGACATGAATCGAAACAACATCTCCTCGGAACATTCCCCACCTCGCGCTCTTCAGGGCATCGCTGGTATTGTCCCAAAAACCCAAGTCCCATTCGCAAATCAGAAGGGAATCTATCGCTACTCCTACGTTGAGCGCGGCCTGAATCCAGGCCTTTTGTGTTTCACGAATGGAGTCTTTGGCTTTACGTTTCGCTTCGACGAAGAGATACCGCCCGTCATTCCAGGCGAAGACATCAAAACATCCGCTTCTCTTGCCACCGTTCGTTTCCTGAATGCGGTCGTACAGCCTTTGCGCGTGAGAAGGTAGGTCACAGCAATGCGGAGCCAGTGCCTGCCGGAATTTGTTCCGGTAGGTGTCCACCCACACTCCATCCCATCCCGCTTTTCGGAGTGTTCCAAGAATCGCCAATTCCGCAAACATGGGCTCATCGAAAAAATTCAAGACTGCTTTCCCGCCATAGGTGTCTGCAATCGGCTCGCCCTGCCACCGCATGAAAACCCGGCGGCATCTTGGCACACCTACCAAATCGTCGGAGGGGAGTCTGAGCGTGAGCGGCTCAATCAGGCTGTTTAGGAATGGATTCATTTCCGCTGTCTCCGATTCCGCAGCGGAGGATAGCCTATTTTTTCCTCTTTGGGGCTAGATTTAGACGCGATTACCATGCCGGAATGAGTCAGTCGCCTACGACTTTGGATAAGGTCTACAAGTGCATCCGTTTCCGAATGGCGGGTTGCCGAGAGTTTTTGGGGCGAGCGGACCTGAGGTCATTGGCCTTCTTTCGGTGGTTGCTTCGCGTGTCTGCGACGCCATTCCGCCCTCGCCTCATCTAGTTGAATCCATGGGGGTCTTTCATGGGCCACCGAAGTTTTTCAGACTTCAGGCGAATAAGAGCCGCTTCAGCGATGCCAAGTTCCCTGCGCTCGGGAGAGTCATAAGATTGGTTGCGGAGATCTTTTTGTCGCGATTGTACGGCGCTTTCGGCTTCGTAAATGAGTGTTTGCAGTACGTCTGAATTATTCTCGCTCATTGCAGCCTCGTATAGTAAGCGCCAATCCGCCCCTCGCTGTTTACGCGGCCAAGCCAGCCAAAACATAACAAGACCGAGAATGAACAAAACTACAACGCTGATAACTTGAATGCTCATGGAGACGAGTATAGTTCCGAGCCTCGTAGCCCCAGGCACCAATAGGGGCCTATGAATTTCCTGTCGCCGATTTGACACCCGGTAGTAGAATGCAAGAGTAGCATCGATCCAGCGACTTCAACCTTCAGGACGCCGCCATGAGCATCAACCTTGACACAAACGATTTCGTAAGGATGTTCCAAGTACGCGCCACAGCCGAACTAAAGCGGGAACTCGACGAAGTTAAATGGTGGGAAGACCGGGTCCGCCGCGGCCTCGTAAAACGAGAGCATGCCGAAGGCTACATTCAGGCATCAAAACGCATTATCAGAACAAAGCGGCACGTTTTGGGCTTTCCGGAATTTCCTTGCTGAGGTTCGAGCACTGTAGGACTTGCGGGGAGATCGATCAGCTTCACAGATTTGCTGCTCAATCACTTTGTCGGCAAGCGCGTTAGTCCTCCAACTGGTCCAAAACCTGCCGGGCTGTTTTCCTAGGTGTATCATCCGAATTGAAAATCCTTGTCAACTAATAGGACTCCTATCATTCTTTGAGCCCTGCAGTCTTGAATTCTTATGAGCTGTCGCCTTGAAATGCTGTCAACGATCCGCATTTCCTGTGTTTGTATGCTGGCTGCTGTCGGTTTGGCGAGGACGTGTTCCGGTCAGGAGTGGAGAGCGTTACCAGAAGTGGAGAGGCCTCAGGAAAATCTCCATGGAGTGCTCTCCCGGCAACGACTCACGCCGCCACTGCGCAGCGCTAATGTCACGCTAAGGTACAGCCCCGATGGCCGGTACTTGTTGTTCCAGGATCCTTCCGGCATCTATGTTCTGTCGCACGAGCCGTTCAAGGTGCTCGGGTACATTGATGCGCCACATAGCTACGAGGCGAGATTTTCTAGAGATTCCCAGAGCATCATAGCGGTTTCCTTAGCTCTGTCTTACCAGCGGTGGGCGGTTCACGATGGGCAAAGCCTCGACAGCAAAGACCTCCCAATCCCTGATGGATGTGTGGAGGCGCAACTTTCCCCGGACGGCGAGCTACTCGCCTGCTATCGTCCAGATTTCAGTCTCGGAGTCCTGAAGCTATCAACTGGTCAGTGGATTTTCTCGGACGTGATCCACGCTACAGATCCTCACTTGACCGTCGTTCCCATACCTCTCGATGGCGATACCCCCTTCGCGGGGCCCTTTGGCTTCACGCTTTCCCACGATATGAAGCCGATCGCGAATCGCGCCATCAACAGCCTCCCTATGAGATTTTCGCCGGATGGCGGCACGCTCATTGCGGGAGAAGTACGCGACGCTGTTCGCGTGGACTTAGTAGGGCGAAGAAAAACAAATCTCCCTGGCGCGATCCAGAAATATCTGAGCGGCACCCTTGCCATTCGGAACGATACTCAAGTCCTTGTGATTCCACGCGGGAAGCCTGGCGAGCCCGCCGTGCGATCGTTAAGAAATGGAGACATTCTCGCGAGCCCCAATTTCCAGGCCGATTCCGCTTGCCTGGCTTCAGACGCCCGTTACGCCCTTCTCTACGATTCGGGAATGCAAGGTGCGCGGGTCTTTGATCTGGAAGACAACCGTCAGGTCGAAACACCTAAGAACATTGGGGTGGACGTGCGTGGCGGCGAGCTTGCCTTGGCTACGGACAATGGAGACTTATTCCTTTACCGCCCGCACGAGCACGAGCCTTTTGCGGCCGTTCTTTTGCCCTTGGAGCGCATGACTGTTTTACGCGCCGCTTCGGTTGCTCCTGCTTTGGACAAGCTGGCTGTTGCTGTAGATGGAGAGGGCGCTCTGTTTCAAATCGCGAACGGAAGACGGATCATGAGTTTTCAGCAATTTTCCGCGGTAAATTTTACCGATCCAGCCACTGTCCTCTTCCTGATGTCGGGACGCCGATCGGGTCCATCGCCGGCCCTCGACTATGTTATTGATCGAGTCGACGCGCATGGCTCGGTACATGCGGCGTCCAAAGACAGGGAAGCCATTGTCGGAACCGGGCTGCAGACGATACTGCAGCTAGACATCGCGACGACCAAAACTTCGCCTATCTGGACGGGCACCAAGGATATCCTCCAGTCCGGAGGCTCAGTGCTTTTTGAGTATTCCTTCGAAAGCTCTGGGGCAGGGGGGATATTGTTACCGCAAGCGAGCGATGGTCCTTCGTCGGGCGGCATGTTGCAAGCGGGCGGTGTTCCTTCGATGGGGGGCGTATCGTTACCCCAAGCGGTCGGAGTTCCTTTTCGGCTACGCGCCCTCGATCCCGCAACCGGAAAACAACTCTGGGGTCGATCCTTTACTGGCCTGCCGCCGATACCATTCGCGGATCCGCAGAGCGAACGTCTCATTTTAAGCTGGAAAGCAAAAAGTGCTGGTTCCTCGGCAGCTGCCATGCACGTGGCTCAAGCCAAGGACGCGCTAAAGAGGGCGAAGCTTACCGATCAGGATTCATTTCTTGAAGCATTGGACGCCCGAACGGGCAAATCTCTGGGTGGCGTGCTAGTGCAAAGTGGAACGGGTCCTGTGAATTTCGACTCAATCTTTTCTGCTGGTGACGCGATCATTTTTTCGAGAGACGCTGTGCGAGTTTACATCTATTCGATGCTCGACGGTCAGTTAAAAGCAAGGCTTGTCGGCGTCCGGCCATCAGCGAATGCGAAGAGCAATCTGCTTGCTCTGAGCACCGGTTCGGGACAGCTAACAATCTATGATCTGAACACAGCAGCCAAACTTGACGAGCAAATCTTTCCCGATCCGATCGCCTATACGCATTTTTCGGAGGACGGACAGCGACTTTTCGTTCTTACCGAAAATCAAGACGCCTTCGTGATGGATATGACAGGCGTTCGTCTGACTCATTGAGCGTTTATCGGGAGTTGACGGAATGTGTCGTCGCTTCCACAGGCCCAGTTGGAACCAAGTCCCTGGGAACAGTTATAAGATCGATAAACCATACGTCGGCCTTTAGATTTCGCCTCGCAAGAACTTCGCCGGTGATGGCGTTTAGCCGCACTAGGCCGACAGAACTCCAAGTCGTGTCCCTCACGTCAATGCCGTAGAGTTCCTTGCCGTCCGCACCCGGAATCAAAGACGCGAAATGGAACTCAGGTGCTAAACGGGCTAGGATCCTGCCCGTTTGCGTATCGATTGAGAGCAGACCACCAGGAACATCTCTTGCACAACCGTCACGCCGATCACCCTTGACTCCGAATAATTCAAAGAGGAAGAGCTGACCACCGGCGCCGACCATCTCTTGCATCTGTCTCTCGCAATCCGATGCCAGATCGGGAAAGTTGACGTTCACAGGTCCCTCCAGCGCGGAGTTGTCAGACTTCACCCGCCAGAGTTGCCCGCCTCCCTTGCGATAGCCGTACAAGTAGTAGGCATTGCTAACCCATGCTCCAAGGGCACTGAGTTCTTGCGGGATGGTGAATCGTTGGACCAGTTTCCTCTGATCGAAATCGAAAATGTCCAGGGCGTGCGGAAAGTTTGAGACGCCAAACAGCAGGCGACCATCAGGTGAGAAACGCAAGGTGTAGACACCTGGTGCAACGGATCGCGGTATCGCCGGTTCTCGCTGTAAGGTGTGTACGTTGAAGGCTTCGATTCCAACGTTTCCTCGCTGCGCGAGAACATGCTGGCCGTTCGGGGAGACAACGACGTTAGAGACGGGTTCGAGGAGTTTCGTCATCTCGCGGGTCTTCAGATCGACCGCATACAGCGCGCAGCAGCCTTTAAATTCGGGAGCAAGCCCTTCGTTCAGAAATAGGACTCCTGCGCGGTCACTTGTTACGCCGTTAGCCTGCGCCAATACCTTGATCGAACCCAAAGATTCAAGCGTGATCGGATCGAGAACGTCCACACCGCCTGCGCGATGAGCGGCCAGTAACACGACCTGCTCGTGAGCTTGGCCAACAACAAAAGGAAGGATCAACAGAATCGCTGCGAGTATACGTGTCATTGCCGTGAATACATGTGAGCGATTCTATACCATTTTAGCGCGCTCGGATTGCTACTGCCCGGTAAGTCGGGTGGTCTCAATGGGTCGACGCAACACTTTCTTGAAGTTTACTCGCAGGAGTCTGAAAACCTAAAGTTTGTCGTGGGCGTTGATTTAAGCGCAGCGCTACTTTGTTCAGATCCGACTGGGAATAG
>Ga0185299_10002804_pt1 | contig 25439 bp, 21 predicted proteins | sample PaiPotPPA55metaG_FD_128002 | JGI IMG/M metagenome (GOLD analysis project Ga0185299, IMG submission 128002) | Iron sulfur acid spring bacterial and archeal communities from Banff, Canada, to study Microbial Dark Matter (Phase II) - Paint Pots PPA... ...
TCCGGAAGAATATTCCGCTTGAAACATCACCTTCCACGACTGGCAGATCATGCGCAGGCGAACGATCGGTTCCTTCTCGGAAAACTGTGCGCGTCGGCAGTCAATGGTTAGCACACCCCTGTCTTCGAGTTCAGTCAGGCCTTCAAGAATGGTGTTAAGGTCGCCCAACATCAGCCGAAAAAAAGCCCGCCGCATCAGGTATCCAAAGCGGGTGAAAGCCACCAGAGCGACCGGCAGATAAAACAAATCTCCCGCCAGTCCCTTGGCTTTGCGGCCCTGCTCCAGAACACCGCTATGCAAGAGTTCATCAAGCGAACGACAGCGTCGTGCGGTCTCCAGCACGCGGTCCAGGGAGTTCAACCAAACCGGAGGCTTCAGGTCGACTTCGCCTAAAACCGGCTGCAGCGACCGCTCCACATAGGCGAGATCCACCTCGGCGTCACTCACACCGGTAGGCGCCAATTGGCTGAAATACTGCACCAGCAGAAAATCAATTTTGTCCCGCATGGCGTCGCTTTTGAGAGTGTGCGTCAGGAAGTGTTGCACCAGGGCCAGCAGTCCTTCTTGATTTACCGAGGCACTGGTTTGCAGGAACTGGCGCAGTTGGTGCACCTGGATGTGTTGGTCCATTTCCTCCATCCAGTGTTTCGCCTGTTCGACCGTTTCTTTCGCGGGCACATCGGCGCCGGACTCAAGCTCGGCAAACGGTTTCACTTCGATCGCAAACTCGCGCCCCAGCTCCAAATAAATTGGATATAACTGGCGGGCGGACTTCCATTGAGCTGCGAGATCCTCGACTGGTGTTGAAGGCGTCATGATTTCACGATCCAGTTGGGCACTTCTTGCCGAAAGCGGGCGGCCACCACGGTCTTGCCAGGGTGATACTGTACGGCAACGACGGAGGCGATGACGTCGAACGAATCGTCGGCATTTCGCAGGCGAAGCTCATCGCCGAACTCCAGCGGCGTGTCACACTCGAAGAGAACTTCGCGGGGTGTGCCGAATTCAGCGACGATACTCTCCGTAAAAGGAGCGGCCGTCAGTGTGCTGCCCGGAATGATCCTTGCGAGCTGCAACCGCATCCGAACCGGCGACGCTTCCGGAAAAAAACGGGCGAGTCCCGCCACGGTGCTGGCATCATTGGCGTTGCGTGCCGTCGCTATGGCCGGTTGCGTCAAGCGATGAAAATCCCCTGGTTCTGAACCTACGCCCACTGAAATGCGGTTGGGCTCCCACTTCCCGGTTAGGAAGAGCTTCGAGGGAGCCAGAATCCGCGGTTCAGAAAAGGCGGAGCAACACGGCGGCCATCGCTCGGAACGGAAGGACTAGCACCGAGGTGAATGCATTTTCAGCGGCTTAGGGATGGTTCCGGCTTGCTGGACTCGATGGGAAAATTCTAGTGTCTCAGCGTGAGACGAGAGTCTCAAGGCTGGTGCCACCGGGACATATGTCCTTATCGTGTCGCTATCATGGCGCTCGACGGACTTTCCTCCAAACAGCGCGAGCCGGAAAGAACAGAATGGCGCACCAGAGGAGCAGACTCGGTCCAATGGAAAAAAGGAACAAGATCGTGCCGACAACGCCCTCGACCATGCTTCGATAGCCGTCAACTGCGGCGTTGTGGATCCGGCCGAATGTCGAGGTTGGCACCACCTGCAGTTGGGCCTGGTAATCCTCACTCACGGTGGCGTTAATGGTGGCGAAGTCGACCTGGTTTGAGAGAGTCTTCCTCTCCGCCTCCATCCTCTCAATCTCGCCACGGACACGGCTGATCTCGTTCTCGACTGCGAGGACATCCCCCAGGGTTCCGGTGCGGTGCTGGAGAATATCCGTCAAACGCACTTCGGCATTCCTTGCATTGGAAAGCCTTGCCTGCAGATCCACGTACTGCGCGGTGACATCTTGTCCGCCTTGCGATTCAGATTCTGCGCGCCCCAGTTTTCTCAGATCGGCCAGCGCGACATCAAGCTGATCGGCGGGAATGCGCAGGGTGGCGGTAAAGCTGCGTCCCGACCCGACGGGAGTGCTGACGTTCAAGTCGCCGATATAACCGCGATGCCGCCGGAGAACGTCATCAAGGCTGGCACGCGCCTTGTCGAAGTCCTTAGTGGTCAGGGTCAGCGCGGCCGTGCGGATGATCATCGGACCGGACGCGCTGTCGGGGAACCTCACGGGCGGTGCATTCTGCAGCTTCGCAAACTGCTGCAGCTTGTCAAATTGTCTTCCGTTGATTGGCCCCGCGGGTGGAGGAGCACCTGGCCCAAAAAGTCTGCTCTGCTGATCGGCAATGGGCTGACCGTCGACAGAAAAAGACTTTCCCGCACTGCCCAGCCCGTGGAAAATGCCATTCGAATCGGCGGCAGCGCGCGGAGCAGCCAACCCGGTCGCTCGTTGAAGGTTCTGGTTCTCGTTGTTCCAGATTCGCCTTAGGCCGACGCCTATGGTTAAGCAGACGACCGCGAAGGTTCCCACCCAGACCCACCTTCGCGCCATAAATCCAACTCGCTGACTGGCTGCGTTGGCGGTTGCAGTTTTCGTTGGCTTCCGCTCGCCTTGCTCAAGCGCCTCGATGATCTGCGTACCCATTGGAGACTCCGCCGATTCGACCTCCCAAGTCATCAGGTGTTGCGACACGCTCCGCAGATCGGCGGCGAGGGTCTGGCATTCCGCGCACCGCTCCAGATGCGCCACGGCAGCAGTCGCTCTGTCGGTTGGCAATTCGCCGTCGAGATATGCCATTAATTCTTCTTGCTCGAAGCGATGGTTGTCTGTGCTCATTTCATGCCTCATCGTGTCCAGCGCGGTCCACAGCAGCGCCATTGACGGCGCCATTTGCGATAACAGACCGGTCCCGTGTCTTCTCCGACTCTAGCCAGCCTTTTAAAGCCAGGCGCGCTCGAAAAAGCCTGGAGCGCACCGTATTCACAGGAATTCGCAACAGCTCCGCAATATCGAGATAGCTGAGCTGCTCGTATTCCCGCAGCATCACGATTTCGCGCTCCGAGGGGTCGAGCTTGCCCAGCGCCTGCTGGACCCACAACACGACATCTGTAGCGCCTTCTATCGCCGGTTCCGAATCGGACTGTGCCGCATTCCTGACCCGCTTGCGGCGTTCCGCAGCCAGTAATTTCAACGCGATGCCGTAGAGGTAGGTTCGCACCAGAGCCCGCGGCTCATAACGAGAAGACGCATGAATCACCGCCAGGAAAGTCTCCTGCGTCAGGTCCTCGGCGCGTCCGGCATCATTGAGCCGGCGCCGAAAGAAGCCTTGCAGCGGCTCGCGATAGCGCGCAAACAGTTCTTCAAATGCCGCGCGCGACCCGAGCTGGAATTCCAGCATCAAAGCTTCGTCGCTGGTCATGTTCGTATTCGTACCCGCCGGCCTCCGGCCAGCTCTGTACATCGTTCATAACCTGTAATGCTTCAGAGGGCTGAAAAGTTCCCGCCACTCTTACATTTTTATTGAACGTTGCACGAGCAAGGGCTTGCTTCGTTCCTGGTCAACCATTTGGGGGATAAGAATGAGGCACAGTTGGCTGTCTGCAATGCGCAGCATTCACCAGGCGCTTACTGCAGCGTATGGCTCGACGATCCCGACCCAGACGATCCCATGCCGATGTTGTAGCGCTTCAGCTTGCGATACAGCGTGGCGCGGCTGATGCCGAGCATGCGGCCGGCGAGGGCTTTGTCTCCATTCACCTGCTGGAAAACGCGCTGGATGGTGGCGCGTTCGATGTCTTCGAGATCCGTCGTGGAGAGTGTTGCCCGCGACGATTCGGGCACCGCCCGCGCCGCCGCGAGATCACGATCCGGCACCGTTATTCGTTCGGCTGGGTTGCTTTCCGCTATGCCAACGCCCGAAGCAATCGACGGAGGCAGGTCGCTGAGGTCGATGATCTGTCCGTTGCCCAGCGCGACCGCGCGCTCCACGCAGTTTTCCAGTTCGCGGACGTTGCCGGGCCAGTCATATTCCATCAGAGCCTTCATGGCGGCGCTGGTGACGTGCAAATCCGAGCCTGGGGCGTAGCGGTCGAGGAACCAGTGCACCAGCATGGGCGTATCGCTGCGGCGCTCGCGCAGCGCGGGAACGTAGAGAGTCACAACATTGAGCCGAAAATAAAGGTCTTTGCGGAAGGTTCCATTCTTGTAGGCCGCTTCCAGATCGCGGTTGGTCGCCGCAATCACACGGACATCGACCTTCATTCTTTGATTGCTGCCCACAGGACGAACTTCTTTTTCCTGCAGCACTCGCAGCAGTTTGGCCTGCAACTCCAGCGGCAGTTCGCCAACCTCGTCCAGAAAAATCGTCCCCCCATCGGCCGCCTGGAACAATCCCTGCTTCGATTTCAACGCTCCCGTGAAAGCGCCTTTCTCGTACCCGAAGAGTTCGCTTTCGATCAGCGTCGGCACCAGCGACCCGCAATCCACGGCAACGAAAGGCCGTCCGGAGAAAGCGCCGCGAAAGTGCATGGCGCGGGCGACCAGTTCTTTGCCCGTCCCGCTTTCTCCGTAGATCAATACCGGAGTCCGCGTGTCCTTCAGGCGCGCGACCATGCGCAACACTTCCTGGATTCGCGTTGAGGAGCCGATGATGCCGTGCACCGCGGTTTCCGAATCCATGCGCTGGCGAAGAAATTCATTTTCCTCGACCAGGCGCACTTTATCCGCCATGCGTCGCAGGAAGAGCCGCAGCTCTTCGAGCGGCGAAAACGGTTTCGTGATGTAGTCGTAGGCGCCCAGCTTCATCGCCTGCACGGCGGTTTCGATGGAGCCGTGACCAGTCATCAACGCAATCTCAGTACGAGGCAGGAGCTTCTTTACCTTTTCCAGAAATTCCAGGCCCGACATGTGGGGCATCACCATGTCGCTCAGGACCATGTGGACGGACTGCTCTTCGAGCAGCGCCAGCGCCGACTCCCCGCTCTCCGCTTCCAGGCAGACGAAGCCCAGGGCCTCGCCGACGGTCACGCAGAGTTTGCGAATGCTCTGCTCGTCGTCAACAACCAGCAATCGAATGCGGAAATCTTCTTTACTTCCCGGACTATTCACTCGATCTTCCCAAAAGTCTTCGAAACTACATCGATAAATTGTTGCACGCGGAAAGGCTTTTCCACGCAAGGGGCGCCGGTTTGATGCAAGGTGGCGACAGTTTCCTCGTTGGCAATGTCGCCGGTAATAAAAATAATTCGCGACGCCAGGTCGGGACGGTGGCGCGCGACCCAGGCATGCACTTGCCCTCCGTCCACTCCTCCGGGCGTTCGCATGTCAGACACAACGCCCAAATATTCACCGTGTTCCAGCAGGCGAAGGGCATCCGCGCCAGACTCGCAGCAGACTACGGGATATCCGCTGCGCTCCAGAGCGGCTTGTACATAGGCCATGACCGCGGGCTCATCTTCGATCAGCAGCACGGGCAAAGATTGAGGTTTGAAGGCTGGTTGGCTCATGGTTGTATCACTCCTGCGGCCACGCTTAAAGAAGCGGTATGGGGCGCTGCGGGCAGGCGGACAATGAATGTGGCGCCATGTCCGCCGGCATTGTTGTGACAAAGAATCTCGCCACCGTGCTCTTTCAGAATTCCGTAACAGATGCTGAGGCCCAGACCGGTTCCCTTTCCGATCTCTTTCGTAGTGAAAAACGGATCGAAGATCTTATCCGGATCGGTGATTCCGTTGCCATTGTCGCGGAATGAAACTTCAACCGCATCGCTGGTCTTGGTGGACATGATTTCGATGCGCGGGGAACGGCCGACCTCGTGCACAGCGTCGTAGGCATTGTTGAGGATGTTCAGAAAGACCTGCTGCAACTGGTGCGCATCGCCCATAACCTCGGGCAGCCCCTCATCGAGATGTTCCACGATGTCAACCCCGTGGCTGTTGAAGTCATAGGAACGCAATTGGACGGTCCGGCGAAGAATCGAATTCAATTGCACCGAGCTGCGCTGGGGCGGCATCTGGCGGGCGAAGCTGAGCAGGTTCTGCACGATCTGCTTGGTGCGCTGCGCCTCCTGCAGAATCACGCGCATGTCTTTGCGGGCGGTTTCGGGAAGATCGGGATTATCCATCAGCAAATCGGCGAAACCAAGGATTGCCGTGAGCGGATTGTTAACTTCGTGCGCAACGCCGGAGACCAATTGACCGACCGCAGCCATTTTTTCCGTGTGCACCAACTTGTCTCGTAATACGGCGGAGTCCGTAATATCAGTGAGGACGAGCACGATGCTGGTGACCGTGCCCTGCTCGTCGCGCATGGGGCTCAGATTGGCTGCGAATTTCGCGGCCGCGCCGTGGCTGTGCACTAGCTGCAATTCCAGGTTGTCGACCGGTTGGCTATTCAGGGTGCGCTGCAGCGCCTCCGCCAATGGCCGGACGTATGTGGGGGCGGCCAGTTCGAGCAAGGGATGTCCCAGCAGATCCCTCTGCTGAAAGCCCGCGTCGTACCACCGGCGATTGGCGTAGCTGATCAGGCCGGCCGTGTCCGCCACTAGAATCAGGCTCTGTGTGTTGTTAAGAATCTTGCTGGAAAAATCCCGCTCCCGGTGCAGTTCTGACTGGTAGGTGCGCAGCCCAGTCACATCCAGCATCAAGCCTCGCATCTGCAGCAGCCGGCCCAGATTGTCGTAGAGGCCAAAGGCATTGATCAGGACATGAATCGGAGATCCATCCTTCCGCCTTAATGTCGCTTCGAAATTGCGCAGGCTACCATTTTCTTTCATCACGTTCGCATACTGTTCCCCCTGCTCGATCGAAAAATAGAGCTGCGTGGGAATGTCGACTTGCAGCAATTCTTCCCGGCTGTTGTATCCCAGCATCCGCACCATGGCGTCGTTGACTTCAATAAAGCGCCCGGCCGGAGTGCTGAAGAACAGGCCTTCCTGAATGTTGTCGAAGAGTTCGCGGTAACGGCGCTCGGCCTCGCGCCGGTCGGAAATGTCTTTCAACACGTGAATAGTTTGCAGTCCCTCGTCCGTCGGCCCATGCACTCGCGACGTCGAAACCAGATAGGTGCGATCGAACACCGGATGCGCGAATTCGTCCGAAGCATCGGCCATGGCGCGGCAGAAGGGACACGAGTAGGAGGCGGTGTCACTGGTCAAGGCCATCAGAGCCCGCATATTCACGCCAATTAATTCAGTTGCCGGCACGCCAATCATCTCCGCCAGCGATCGATTCACTCGCAGAACTTTGTCAGTCTGGTCGTGCACCACAATAAAGTCGGTGATGGCGTCGAAAATTTCCATCCAGTGGCGATTCGCCTGCTCGATTCGCGTGAAGTGCCGTGCATTCCCCAGCGCCATCGCGGCGTGTCCCGCCATGGTTTCCAGAAAGACGCGGTCTTCCTGCCCTAAAGGCGCCGAACGTCCCGAAAGACAAAGCACTCCCGCCAATTCCCCGCCGCCTCCAGCAAGCCGCACCAGCGTGCAATCCGACCACTGCAGCCTCGACGCAGTCTCTGCGCCAAGCATTTCCTCCGCAGAACCGTACACCACGGTCTCCCTGCTGCGGTTCACGAACTCGCCAAGAGCCGCGTCCAGAGTGCGATCCAGTCCGGGCTCCAGGATTGACTCGGCTTCGGTCTTCGACAGCAAAGAGGTTACGTCCAGCGCCGCAGCCGTAATCGCAAGGCCCATTGCGGCAGATGCGAGCCCCCGCGACGCCTCTACGGCAGTTTTGCCTGGATTCCGCGAAGCTGGATTCGCGTAGGTCTGCAAAGAGCGGGTCTGCGATGCATCATTCTGCAAAGCCGCAACCTGCCAGTGCCCATCCTGCCACACGGTAAGCAAACCGCCGCGGAAGCCCGTAAGTTCCGTGGTTCGGCTGACAAACCGGCGGGCGAATTCGGGCAAGTGCAGGGTGCCGTCAATTTCCCGGGCCAGTTCGATCAAAGCCTCGCCGCGACGCCGATGTTGCTCCGAAAGGTGCAGATTACTGGCCGCCTCCAGCACTACCGCTGCCTGATTCGAAAGCGCCCGGGCGCGCCGAATATCTTCCTGCGAAATTCCCGTGCCGTCCAGGCGATCGAGAACCCCGAACATCCCCTGCACCCGGCCGCTGGTACCCAGTAGCGGTACAGCCAGGAATTGGTGCACTTTATATTTTGTAACTACATCCAGGTTAATTCCGGGAGTTCGGCTGGCCTCATCGGTCCAGAAAACTTCCTTGGCGCGCAAGGCGCGAGTGGCCACCCCTTCCGGCATCTGCACATCCAGGCGCCGAGGCTCGCCTTTCTCTACGGAATAGCGAACCCGAAATTGGCCGTCTTCCAGCAGCGCAATGACGCAGCGTCCAAAGCCAAGAAAATCGCTGGCACGCATGACGAAAGCTTGCAGGAAGTGATCGAGATCGCTGCTGGAACTGAGCTCCGACGAAATCTCGAGCAATTGGTGGAGTTCGTGGGCCTGCGCATGCGCCGTGGCGTGAAGCTCCGCATGAGCCACAGCCACTGCGCCAAAGCCCGCGATCGCCGCCACCAAGGCCTTTTCCTCCGCCGTGAAAACTCCGTCCTGGCGCGGATAGATCAGAATCGCGCCCTGGGTGCGCGACGTGCGAAAGGGAGCGGCAATCAGCATGCCGGGAGAAACCAGATTGCCCAGCGAGTGCACATCGGCGCCAATCGAGAGAGTGATCGGCTCGCCCGCCGCCACCGCGCGCTGCGCCAAGTCCGCGGCGAAACGCAGCGTTTGGCGGTCGTGCCGGGCGCGGGCTGAAGTCGCCAACTGCGGAGTCTCCGCCGAGACCGCCTTCAATTCAAATGGTCCTTCGCGGCGCAACAGAACGCAAACCAACTTGGTACGCAGCAGCAGCCGCAAACGATCCGCCAGCGCGTCGATTACGGCGGAAACATCGGGCGCTCCGTGCAACACCTGCGCCACGTCCGCCAGAATTTCAGCCCGACGATACTCCTCTCGGGAAGCTTCGCCCAGTCGCGCTGCCTCTAGCAGACTCCCCAAGTGGCCCGCTAGGATCGTGGCTTTGGCGGCGATCTCTTCGTTGAAAAAGTCGTCTTGCGAATCCTGCAGAAATGTAAAGGCTCCGATGACCTCGTTGAAAACCATCAGGGGTGTCGCCATCAGGGAACGCGCCCCAAATTCCATCGCGCTCGAAAAGGCCGTGGAGGTCACGTGATTGGCAAAGACGGTCCTCCGCTGCCGGGCCGCATCGGGAGCGACGGCATTCTGATCCGCACGCAACCGGAGCCCGGCAAAGCGCTCCGCCAGTTTTCCGTCCGCCTGCTCTCCCACGAGTTCGTCGGCCAACTGGCGGCGCCAGAAATAAACGCCGGACACCCGAAAATATTCTCGCGCGCTCTCGCAAAAAAACTGGATCAGCGCATCGTCCCCCCGTCGTTCAGCCGCCTTCGCGGCAATGCGGAGCAGGACCTTCTGAAAGGCTTCCTCCGACCCCGCGACAAAACTGTTCTCCGAGGGAACGACCGGACTCCGTCCAGAAATGTTCGGTGCTTCGCCGAAACTGGAAGAATATTGTTCTTGATTCACAAGTGCTTGAATCTATTGGGAAACTACCTGTCATCTCAATTTGAGTCAAGAGAAATGGGCGATGGGGGTGCCTTGCTGTGAAATCCGGAGACACGCGTGAGATTTTGTCTCAAAATGAGAAACGAACGGCGAACCTTTGGGAATGAGACGCCTCTGCCTGAATCCCCTTTGCCACCCCCGCTCTTTTCTAAATTAACTGCCTTACTTAGTTAGTGATACGAGTCATTACTTTCGTTTTCTCAACAGCGTCGGGGTGGCCCAGCCATTGCACGCTCGCGGTCACTAGCTTCTCGCGAGTGAGGAGGATTTGTGTCTCAACGAACTGCGACGGCGTTGTTGGCCGTTCTGACCCTGGCAGTGACCGCGGGGCCGATGTACTTGAACGCGCAGCAAGCCCAAAGCGAAGAGATGGTTCGCCGGGCAAAAAGCAAAGTGCAGCCGACATATCCGGAACTGGCGCGGAAGATGAATCTCGCGGGGACGGTCAAGATTGAGGTGGTGGTGTTACCCAACGGCACCGTAAAGGGCGCCCGCGTCGTGGGTGGCCATCCGGTCTTGGCCAATGCGGCACTAGAAGCCGCTAAGAAATGGCGCTTTGAACCGGCATCGGCCGAGACCTCGGGGGTAATCGATTTCAAGTTTGAACCGCGGTAGGCGGCTGGCCGCGGAGGAGATAGGGATGACAATCGGCAAGAAGTTATATACGAATTTCGGCATCATTCTCACCATGGTGGTGGTGCTGTTCCTGGTGAACTGGTCGGCAGTGCTGCGGGAGCACGATACCAAAAAGGCGGCGCAACAGTCGCTGGACCTAAAGGACGCGACCAATGCCGTGCGCTCCCAGATGATGCAGAACCGTCTCTACCTCAGCAATTACCTGTTAAGTGGCGACACTCGCGAAGTGGACCACATGAATGAGGGACTCCGCATCCTCAACGAGAAACTGGAACAGGGCCAGACCATGGCGAATACCATGGCCAACTTCGACCAGGTCAAAAATGCGCTCGCCAAAGTACAGCAATTAGAACAAGCTTGGGCCAAGGAATTCGCGCAGCCCTTGATCGAGAAGCGCAAAGACGTCGATTCCGGCAACGCAACCGTTGCCGAACTGCAGATCTACTATCTTCAAAAAGACGCTTCTTCGTGGGTAAAAAACTCCACCGACTCGCTCGATGTCGCCGATGGCGAGAACCGCAAGCTAGTCGACGAGCGCCGCAAGTCGGACGATAGCGCGGCCAACTGGACTATCGGCGTTTCCCTGATCAGCACCCTGCTGGCGCTGTCTTTGGGAGTAGCGATCGCCTATCGCACCGCCAAATCGATCACCCAGCCTCTCAATGACCTTATGAATGTGGCTCGCGGAATCGGCAATACCGGCGATCTGGAGCACAACATCGATCTGAACCGCGATGACGAGATCGGCGAACTGGCCCGCACCTTCCACAAGATGGTCACCTACCTCAAGGAGATGGCGGGAGTTTCCGAATCCATTGCCGGAGGCGACCTGACTCTCGAAGTGAAGCCGCGGTCTTCGCATGACACGCTGGGCAATGCCTTCGCCCGCATGGTGGAAGGTCTGGCTGGATTGGTGCGCAGCGTGCGCGACGCTTCCTCACAAGTCGCCAGCGCTTCCAACCAGGTGGCGGGTGCATCCGACGATGCCGCCAAGGTCGGGTTGCAAGCATCTTCCGCCATTGACGAAGTCACCAGCACCATGCACGAGATGAGCGTCAACGTGCAGAACATGGTGAAGAGCACGCAAGTGCAGGCCTCCAGCGTCAGCGAAACTTCCGCCTCCATCGATCAGATGGTAGCGTCGATTCAGCGCGTGGCCGACACCGCAAAAGTATTGCTCGACATCTCCAACCGCTCGCGCGAGGAAGTACACAACGGCATTGGCACCATGGAGAAGGCCACCGACGGCCTCAACCGCATCAACACCACCATCACCTCTTCGGGCCAGATCATCGGCGCCCTGGGCCAACGCGCCGACGACATTGGAAAAATCATCGAAGTCATTGACGATCTCGCCGAGCAGACCAACCTGCTGGCCTTGAACGCCGCCATTGAAGCCGCGCGCGCCGGAGAACACGGTCTCGGATTTGCCGTGGTCGCCGACGAAGTCCGCAAGCTGGCCGAGAAATCGGCGCAGTCCACCAAAGAAATCTCCGAACTGATTCAAAGCATACAAAAAGAAGCTCGCAAAGCGGTCGAAAACATGGACCGCTCCACCAGCATCGTGAACGAAGGCCTGGAACTTGGCGGAGAGCTGAACGCGGCGCTGCGCAAGATTTCGAATGTGGTCACCGAAGTCTACAAGTTCGCGCAGGAAATCGGTGCGGCTACTAACGAACAATCGCACGGCTCCTCGCAGATTGCACGCGCCACCACCCGGCTGAACGAAATCACCCACGAGATCAATTCGGCGGTCGAAGAGCAGGCCTCCGGAGCGCAGGCCGTGGTCAAGGCCATGGAGCGGATGCGCGAACTGGTGCAGCAGTCCACTTCCGGTTCGACCGAATTGGCGGCATCGTCGGAGCAAATGTCGAAGATGTCGCGCGGCCTGCTGGAGTTCATCGACCGCTTCTCTCTTGGGGAAACTTCAGGGGCGCAAACCGCCGGAGAACCCGCTGGCCGCAACGCACGCCGGGCTGCGGCGGGGACGCAGTTCTAAGCGTCCACGCAGGGCTGAAACCAGAACTTGAAAGATTATGAACCGTGAACTCCATATCGTAGGTTTCAAGGTGGGCCGTGAGACCTATGGCGTTCCCATCACCTCCCTGCACGAAATCGTGCGCGTGCCCGAGATTACCGCCGTGCCCGATGCACCCGACTATCTGGAGGGCGTAATCAACCTGCGCGGCAAAATCGTGTCGGTCATGGACCTGCGCAAACGTTTCGGAAACTCGCAAGCCACGCTGCGCAAGCAGAATCGCATCCTGGTGGTCGAGCACGCCGGCCGACTCGCAGGACTGATTGTGGATTCGGCCTGCGAGGTATTGAAGATTCCCGCCGAGGCCGTGGAACCTCCGCCAGCGGTCTTTCAAGACGGCGGCCTGAACTGTGTCACCGGGCTGGCGAAAGTTGCGGGGCGCCTGGTCGTCCTGCTCGACATGAGCAAACTCCTGGCCCCTGGCAGCCTGCAGATCCAGGCCGAGGCCATCGAGAACAAGGCATCGCCCAAGGCTGACGTGCGGGGCGCAGCGGCGACGTAGAAAGTTTCAAAGTTTCAAGGTTTGAAAGTGTCAAGGTTTCAAAGTTTCAAGGTTTCAGAGTTTCAAGGTCTCAGAGCTTCAGGGTTTCAGAGTTTCGAGGTCAAAGTGACAGAGTGTCGGTCCCGGGTCTCGCGAGATTTGGTCTTTGAAACCTTGACACTTTGAAACTTTGAAACTTCGGAATCGATCGCCGCAGATCTGAAGAGAACACAACATGAGCTCATCCGGAGCCGCACCAGCTCCCATACTGACGGAAGCGGAACTAAAGTTGTTGCAGGCCCTCGTTTACCAGGAGTGCGGCATGCACTTCGACGAGCGCCGCACTCACTTTCTTCAGGATCGGCTGCTGCGCCGCCTGAAGGAATGTCGGCTCGACTCTTTTTATTCCTACTACCGCCTGCTGATCAGCAGCCAGGGCAAGGACGAATTGGCCAAGCTGCTGGAAAACCTCACCGTCAACGAGACCAGTTTTTTTCGCCACAAGGCACAACTGGATTTGTTTCAGAAAACCGTAATGGAAGAGTTGTTCAAGCATAAGAGTGCGCGGCGCGAATATTCGATCCGCATCTGGAGCGCGGGATGCGCCACTGGTCAGGAAGCTTACACTCTGGCCATGCTGGTGACCGATGCTCTGGCCTATTACTATCTGCGCAATCCACTGCCTCTGGATTCGCCGCTGCCCAAGCCACTGGTCCCGCCCCCGTGGCGGCTGGAGGTTCTGGCCAGCGACATCAGCTACTCCGTATTGCGGACGGGGCAGGACGGAACCTATAGCGAGAACCAGATGGCGATGGTGGACTATGGTTACCGCCTGCGCTACTTCGACAAAACCGGCGACCGCTATGCCGTCAAGAAGCCGCTGAAAGAGCTGGTGCACTTCGATTTTCACAATCTCAAAACCGAGTACCTGCCGCAACGCAACGATGTCATCTTCTGCCGTAACGTGATGATGTACTTCGATGAGGCCGAGCAGAAGCGCCTGATCGAGAAGTTTTACCGTTGCCTGAATCCCGGCGGATATCTGTTCGTGGGCCATGCGGAAAGCCTTCTGGGTCTCACCAACAAGTTTCAGATGGTGCACAAGGACAGCGGAACAGCTTACCAGCGGCTCGAGGTGAGGGATTGAACGCATGGGGCTTAACGGATGAGGATTAACGCATGACCGACACTCACGATGAGCGGGGCGCGGAACTGCGGGAGCTCTTTTTCGAGACCTCCCAGGAACTGCTGCAGGCGCTGAACGATGAGGCGCTGAAGCTGGAGAAAAAGCCCGGCGACGAGGAGATCGTGCGGGTGATCCGGCGCACCGTGCATACCTTGAAAGGGGACTCGGCCGCGTGCGGCTTGCGCGAGTTGAGCGAACTGGCGCACCAGTTCGAGGATGCCTTGTCGCTCGAAGGAACTACCACCCAGGCGGCCGTGGCGGAAATCGCCTTCGCCGCCGCCGACGTTTTTGCGGAAATGATCGCGGCCTATCGCCGCGGAAAGAAGCCGCCATCGAGCAGGACTCTGAGCCAAAAAATCCAGCAAATGACGGCCGCGCCAGCGACCGGAAAAATCCGTCGCCCCAAGAAATCTGTCGGCAAGACGCCCGCATCCACAACCTTGGCGCCACGAACGCAACAGGCACATAAGACCGGCGCACACTGGACGGAATACGAAAAGCTGGCCATGACGCAGGCCCAGGCCAGCGGCCAGGATGTGTTTCACGTAACGGTCAAGATCGACCCGCACTGCGCCATGCCGATTGCGGGGCGCCAACTGGTGCACAACGCCATCGGCGTCATGGGCCCGGTGCTTGCCGTGCGGCCTGACGCCAAGTCCCCGGCAGCCTCCCGGCAGGTGGAGTTTGTTCTGGCCAGCGTGCAGACGGCGGAGCAGATTGCGGCCAAGTGCAGGATTCCAACCATCACCGGCGAAGTTGCGATTGAGTTGATCCTGGATGCGGCGGCGGCGGCGAAGACGCTTCCGACTGAGAGCAAGTTCGAAGTTCCGCCCGCCGAACCTTCGCCGGAGGGTGTGGCGGCGGAGGCTGTGGCTGCGACTGCGACGCCCGCAGCTGGATCCGGCATTACGCCGAACACTCTGGAAAATATTTTGCGCGTGGACGCAGGCCGCATCGACAGCGTGCTCAACCTGGTTGGCGAACTGATTATTGGCAAGTCCATGTTGCAGCAGGCGCTCAACGATTTCTCCAAGCGCTTCCCGAAAGAGCCATTGCGCGGCAAATTTGCCGACGCCATGGCCTTTCAGGCTCGGGTGCTCACCGATCTGCAGCGCTCGGTCATGAAGATTCGCATGGTACCGGTCGATCAGTTATTCCGCCGCTTCCCCCGCATGGTGCGCGACATAGCGCGACAGTGCGGGCGCGAAGTCGAACTCGATATTAGCGGGCAGGACACTGACCTGGACAAAGGGATCCTCGACGCCATCGCCGAGCCCCTCACCCATCTGGTGCGCAATGCGGTGAGCCACGGCATTGAGCCTCCCGACGAGCGCCGGAAACTGGGAAAGCCTCCGCAAGGAGTCATCCGGCTGCATGCCTACCACCAGGGCAACCAGGTCGTCGTCGAAATCACCGACGACGGGCGCGGCATGGACGCCCAGAAGATTCGCGCCAAGGCCATTGAACTTGGGATGGCAACGCCAGAAGAAGTCACTCGGCTTACTGACGCTGAGGTCTTCGAGTTCATTTTCCGCCCCGGCTTCAGCACCGCTGACGAGGTCACCGAAGTCTCCGGCCGCGGCGTGGGCATGGACGTAGTGCAAAGCGTGATGCACCGGTTGAAGGCTTCCATCAGTGTGGAGACGCGCCCCGGAAAAGGCAGCACCTTCCGCATGAAGCTCCCACTCACTCTGGCCATCATCAAGGCGCTGTTGTTCTGGGTCGAACAACGGCTGTATGCCATCCCGCTGAATGCGGTGCTCGAGATTGCGCGAACTTTCGAAACCGAAGTGCATCAGGTCGACAACTACGAAGTGTTGCAATTGCGCAACCAGGTTTTGCCCTTGCTGCGGTTGGGCCGTCCCGTAGCCGACAGTGACAGTGAGCGAAAAGCCAAGCTCTTTGTGCTCGTGATTACTGCCGGGGAAAGGAAATACGGATTGATTGTCGATGCCCTCGAAGGTGAAGAGGAACTGGTAATCAAAGCACTGGATGACCAGACGTTTTCCACCGATCTGGTTTCCGGCGCCTCCATTCTGGGCGACGGCCGCGTGGTCCTGATTTTGAACTTGCCCGCAGTAGTCGAGCACGTAGCGCGCTGGCGGCCGCAACAAAGGGGCGAGTCCAATTCCGGATTGCTGCTCACCTCCACCGACCGCATGCGGCTGGCGATGTCTTCAAAAATGTCCCCACGCCTCACTCCGGCTGTGGGAGGCCAGGCATGAAGAAAAATCCCATACGCGTGCTCGTAGTCGACGATTCGGCGCTGATGCGCAAGCTGATTCCGCAGATGCTGGCCGCCGACGAATCTATCGAAGTGGTCGGCACAGCGGTCGATGGTTCCTTCTGCCTGAAAAAAATCGAAGAGTTGAAGCCCGGCGTGGTCACGCTCGATCTCGAAATGCCGGGCATGAACGGAATCGAAGCGCTGAAGGAAATTATGCGGCGGCATCCGCTGCCGGTGATTGTGTTCAGCTCCCACAGCACCGAAGGCGCGTCGGTCACCATGAAGGCGCTGGGCCTGGGCGCATTCGATTTCGTTCCCAAACCCAAAGACGCTTCCGCGCACATGGCGGACACAGCCCGGGAATTGATTGCCAAAATCAAGGCGGCAGCCGAGTCCAAGCTGAAACCGCGCATGCGTTCGGCAATTCCTCCTAAGCCGGAGAAACTTCCGGCTTCTTCCGCAGCTCCGAACAAGGTAGTCGCCATCGGAGTTTCCACCGGAGGTCCACAGGCGCTGGAGTTTGTGCTTTCGCAATTGCCGGGGGATTTCCCGGGAGCCATTGTTGTGGTGCAGCACATGCCCGAGGGATTTACCGACATGTTCGCGCGCCGGCTGGACGAAGTATGCCCGTTGCGGGTGAAAGAAGCGCAGTCGGGAGACGTCTTGCAGCCGGGGCGCGTGTTGATCTGTCCCGGAAGCCGGCACATGAAAGTGAAGCGGCTGCCGCTGGGCGATATTGTCGTCCTCGGCGATGAACCGCGGGTGAACGGTCACCGCCCCAGCGCGGATGTTCTGTTGCGAAGCGTGGCCGAGGAATTCCGGGCACAAGCAGTCGGCGTCTTGATGACCGGCATGGGCGATGACGGCGCGGAAGGCCTGGGAGCGGTGAAAAAAGAAGGCGGCATGACCATCGCGCAGAGCGAAGAGTCCTGCGTGGTCTATGGCATGCCCAAAGCGGCGATCGAAAGGGGATATGCCATTCGTATCGTTGGTTTGGATGGAATGGGAGCGGTGTTGCTGACAATTTGCGGACGCAATGCAGGATCCGGCAACGGATCCACCGGGCGCGCGGTGCGCGCTGGAAACTAGGGTTGGACCCGGCAGAGTACTCATGACCAGCGTGATCTGGCATGGACAAGCCGGGCATGATATGCAGTAGGAAGGGGAGATGTGTATGGAGCAATTTGCAGCAGTGAAACGCAGCAAAGACGGGCAGCCGGTCCGCTATTTGATTGTGGACGACTCCGTGTTTGCCCGCAAGAATCTGGCCCGCATGATTGAAACCTTCGGCGGGCAGGTGGCGGCTGAAGCCGGGGACGGCTTGACCGCCATCAGCGAGTTCGAGCGCACGCATCCTGACATCGTGCTCATGGATATCACCATGCCGCAGATGGAAGGGATCGAGGCGGCCGAACGGATTGTCCAACAGCATCCCGAAGCGCGCATTGTGATGGTCTCCTCGGTCGGGTATCAGGAGAACATCGTGGCGGCGCTGCAACGGGGCGCGCGTCATTTCGTGCAGAAGCCGGTGAAGCCGGAAGTGCTGTACGAAGTGATCAAGTACGTCATGGGCGAAGACGGTTCGGTCGTGGCCGCCGCCGGAGCGGGAGCGTAACCTCCATGAAGATGGAACTGATCCAGCCTTTCATCAATGCGGCGGACGCCGTGTTGTCGCAAGGCTTGCAGGGCTCGACCAAGGTGGGAAACCTCACCATGGAAGAAGACGCCTACCGCCGCAGGGGCGTGGCCGGGATGATCGCGCTGACCGGCGACATTGAAGGCCGGATCATTCTCGATCTCGATCCGCAGACGGCGGTGAAGGTGGCGAGCCATTACGCGGGCGCCGCACTGCCCGAGTCGGACACGCTGATCAAGGAAACCATCTTCGAACTTGCGAACCAGGTCGTCGGCAACGCCATCTCTGCGCTTAACGACCAGGGCTTCCATTTCCGCGTACATCCTCCGCTCCTTCTTACTGCGCAGGAGGGAGACAAGACCAGCGAAGACACGGAAGCGTTGATGATCTGCTTTGAAACCTCCCTCGGCGATGTCTACATGAACGTTGCGCTGCGCTACAACAAGCGGCGAGTCGCGGACCGCGCGGGTGTCGGAGCCTGATGCGAGACGCGTAAACAAGACGCCTGCTGTGCGGTGCGACCGGAAATGCCGGGGCCCCCCTTGATATTTTTTTTGGGCCGAAACCGCGAAATTCTTGATTCTGCTGCACTTACTCACCTGGGATATCACCCGAAGCTCGTAAAATCTTGCGAACGCAGGACTTACGGGTAAAATCTTCCGGAATAAGGAGTTAGCGGGTCGTTTTCTTGTTTTCCCCTCCGCTCTTCCCCGCCCAAGCTAGTCCTCCGCTCGTAACCGCCGGGTCATTGCTGATTCGGTTGCGCACGCTTCCATTGTGAGCGTTCCGTATCCTCGGTCAAGGTTGTTCGTCACAAGGGAGGGATTTTTTTCTGTGGAAGGCTGTGGAAAAGGGGCTGGGCAAAACGGCGACGGTGGGGCTGTACTCAAATAAAACCCGTGAACGTCCCGTCGGGCCCCCGGTTTTGTCCCGTGAACCTCCCGTCTGCCCCCAGGTTCCGTCCCAGGTTCCGTCATTATTCAAAACATACTTGATTGCGGACTGGTAGGACCGCGACAGAGGTGTGAGGGAGAAGTTCGGTGGGAAAATAGGGCAAAAGCAGCCGACCCGCAAAGGCCGTAAAGCCTATGCGGGTCGTAATTTCTACAGGCCCGATTTAACGGGTACGCTAGCCATTATCGGCTCGCTTGCAGGTTTTGTCAAGGAAGCTTTCTCTATAGGATCCAATAACTTAAGTAACCCTATAGCTGCCACCACTGCATATTGGATGCATCTTAGGTGCTCCGGATTCACAACCGCCCTCGCTCGCCGCCCATTTTCAAAGGGCCTGTCTAGGCGATCAAACGCTGCATGCGTGACCATATCGCCCTTGATCCAGAGCGGTTCAGCAGAATCAAGGCATTTGTACACACCGTTGGGTAGTTGATAGTGATACCGCTCAATCGGGTCTGGGGGAACGGTGCTAATTGGCACAATAACGCAGCATCCCGTATGCCGCCTGTAGCGTGGCGAGACAACGACGCATTGGCGGATTTTCTGCATCTCTGGACGCATGAAAGCCGGATGGTCGAATTCGCACATTAAAATCTGGCCCTGGTCAGGAACAAAGCTAATAGGCATTTTGTTGAGTCTCACGCCTTGACATCAGGCGCACGCTAGTTGAATCTATTGATAGGGTTCGGAAGGTGGAGGAATCGAACCCCAATCCGATGAGGGATTGTTCGCTAGGTATAAACCTGCTAGGAGCACCAGCTCCGGCACCTTCCACTGAAAATAAGAGCGACTCACCACAGTCCATGTCAGAGCATCCGCCAAGATCGCTGACATGGACTTTCTCGTTATCGCCAGCAATCACGGCAAGTCGCCCCTGATAACCGCTGGCTATCGGTGTTCTCATTTGAATTCTCCCGCAGGAACTTCCGTATCCGAAAGTGAAAGTTCCAACATCTTCAAAAGTTTCGGTAGATCTCGACTACTCCAATCCTCCGGTAATTCGATATGCACTAAGCGACCTACGCCGAGCGGAATCGGAATCGTTCGTTCAGTCAGCATTCGGGGTGATTCCCCGCGCTTATATTCATTCCCCGCTGGTGCCTTTGGAGCAGGAGGCTCAGGTAAATAGGCCACATGCGTGCCGATGAATGTAATCTCGTCGTTTTCTGCCCGCACAAGCATGGAGTCTTGCAGCAAGTCCACGATGGCCTTCAAAAACTGCAAGTTTCGACTGTTTTCATCAAGGCCCGTCACCATAACGATCTCGCCGCGGAATGCCTCAAGTGACATCGTCGACCTTGCCTTTAGCAAGTTGACGAGGTGACTCAACCCCTCTTGTGAACGAATGATTTCCTGAAGGGCACTCTGTACCAGTGTTTGATTATTCAAACCTAGACCTGTAGCCATCCGAGTAGCTACAGGCGTAAGTTTGTTGGCGTTTTCCTGTAAAATCCCAGCAGAGCGAAGGAAATTATTGTTCCCGCTAATGACTGGACGCTGCAAGCCAGCCAATTGTGCTACTTGCTCAACTGTTGGATTTTCAACGTCGGCAACTGCGTGATATGCGCGAATGATTTTCTTAAGCGATTCCCATGAACCACCGGGAGCGATCAATCGAGGTTTAGTTGGATCGGGCATCGTTGGGTTACCTGAGTAGATTGTACCACCGCGATATGTACATGTTTTACCCGGAAATTACCATTGACGTAATGGTATCGCAACATATTGAAACTACATATACTTATATGAAACAGGCGCAGATTTCCACAAGGCTCCACATACATTGACGTGCGTCTATGTTGTGAGTGTCGAGCCTATCCTGGTGGGATAAAATGAAGGTCTATGAAAAACAACAAGGGGCAATTTTGACGAAGTTCTGCGGCGGATGCTGGGCGGGTAGTAGAAATTCGGGGACAGACGGAGCGTTCCTCTAAACAATTTACTACCTAAGCGCCCCATCGCGGGCGCACAGTGCGCTTCTCTAATCCTTGTGAAGCATTGACTCAGCCTTAGCTCTCGTGTTCCGCAACGACTGCGAACTTCACGCCTAGGGCGTGCAGGACGGAGTTGATGGTTTCGAAGCGTGGGTGCGCGCCTGCGCTCAGAGTTTTGTAGAGGCTCTCCCTGCCCAGTCCTGAGGCTTTGGCAATCTGCGCGATGCCTCGGGCCTTGGCCACGTGGCCGAGTGCGGCGACGAATACGTCGGGGTTTGGGTCTTCGGCAGCTGCGGAAAGATATTCCGCAATGACCGCGTCGTTATCGAGATAGGCCTCCGCGTCGAATGGTTTGTAAATCGTTTTCTTTTTCTTCATATTTCGCCCTCGTATTTCGCCCTCGTACTTCGGCCTCATGGTTTCGCCCTTTTGAGTTCGCGAGCCATTTTTTTGCTTTGGCAATGTCCTTAGTTTCATTGTATCCGAGTGGATACTCCCTCAGCGGCTAAAGCCGCGGCAATTCCACGTGCTGTAACGCGGCCCTTGAAGGGCCGCTCTTCCACGGTTGTGCATACATTTTCGTCCACGGTTATGCACGCAGCTGCGTGGCACGGTTTTTGCGTGCATTTGCGCTCGCGCGCGCGGGAACTGCTGGAGTTTTCGGCGGGCAGGCTACCGGACAGATCCCGAGGTTAGCTGGATTTCTATGTGGAGGCTTGCGACTGTGAAGTAGGCAGAGTTTTCGCTTCGACCTACCTGGACAACCACCTGGTTCAAGTAACGGGACGGGAGCGCGGCGTTGGTTTGGCAGATGCGAGGAACGGACCAGACGGCGGCCGCGAGAACGAGCGTCCAGAGTGCGATGGCGGCGAACTTCATCCAGGAACCTAAGTCTTCTTCGATCACGACGGTGCCTGCGCAAATGTCTCCCAGGCGGCGGCGAAAACTGGAGCAACCGGCAACCGCCGCGCCGACCAGGTAGAAGCCGAGTCCGTCCACGACGCGGAGGAGATTGCGGATGGCGAGAATCGCGAGCGGGTGGCGGTCGGTCTCGGTCGTGCGGATAACGCGGATGCCGACCATCGCTTTCCCCAGGGTAGCGCCGAAGGCCGATTCGAGCAGCCAGAGATAGAGAAAGAAAACCGCGGTATTCAGAGCCTGGGCAATCAGGAGTGCGGCAAGGGTCAGCTTCAGTTCTGGTCCGTCGACAATGCCCCAGCGCATGAAGGCCCAGGCATCGACGATGGCAAACACGCCGAAAAGGAAAGTGCTGTCGAGGGCAAATGCGATTAGGCGATCGCCCAGGGTTGCCATTCGGTAAAAGGATTCGTTTTTCTGCTCGCGTGGAACGTGCTTGGACGGTGCGCTGGTCGCGGGGGACGTGGGCTCGATTACGCCTGCTTCCTCAAGCAAATACTGAGCGGGCGGAATGACACTGCCGCAGGATCCGCAATTCTTGGATTGAAGGCTTGTCTGCCTGTGGCAATGAGGGCATTCCATAAGTTAGGCCAAGCCTGATTCATGATGACGCTTGGCGTTGGAGACTGCAGCATCACGAAAGGACAGCGTCGGAAGGTTCCATAGCGCCGTCCTAAGAACAGTTTCTCGGAAGAATGGTTGACTCCGGACGTAGTATAAGTACTGTGGTCCGAGGGCTTTGGGTACCAAGGAGGGTTTGATGAAGCCTGCGGCGTTGTTACTCGTTCTTTCAGTGGCTCTCCTGCTAGGCCTCGCGGTCCATTCTGGAGGGCAGGCACCCGCTCAGCCGCCCGAGGCGCTTACTGGATTCGATGACCTGAGCAACGGGTTTTCCGATCCCGACCGGCGCACGGCCGACCAGAAGTTCTTCGAGGAAGTCGAACACATCGCTCCCGATGGACTGGGGCCACTCTACAATGCCCAATCTTGCCGCGAATGTCACCAGACCCCGGTCAGCGGCGCCGCCAGCCAGGTCACCGAGCTGCGCGTTGGACACCTCGACGCACATGGGCAGTTTCAGAACCCTCGGATTCCCATCAACCACGGCTCTGAGGTCATCCAGGATAGAACCCTGGTAAACGATCGCGCGATCTGTGCTGAGATCCAGGAACACGTCCCGGCAACAGAGACTGTGCGGACTACCCGACTCGCAACGAACATATTGGGCGACGGGTACGTGGAAGCGATCTCGGACGAGACTCTGTTGAAGATTCGCAAACAGCAATGCCAGGCCTCTCACGGAAAGATCTGCGGGCAAGCCGTGAAGGTGCCCGTCCCGGAAAGCGAGGGCCGCGACCGCATCGGACGCTTCGGCTGGAAAGACCAACATGCCAGCCTGCTGGCATTCGCCGCCGACGCATACCTGAACGAGATGGGAATCACGAACGCGCTGCAGAAAACCGAAGTGACCACAATCTGCAATCCGCCGGTGACGACGTCGGTGCCGAACAACGATCCTGGCAAGATTACTGAGCCCAACAGTTTGCCCGACCCGACCGATAACAATCTGGAAGATATCGACCACTTCGCTAGCTTTATGCGTTCTCTGAAGGCGCCCGTGCGGGATGAAATGTCCGCCGGCAATTCGGATGTGAAACGGGGAGCGGAGCTGTTCAGCAAGATTGGTTGCGCAAGCTGCCACGTTGCCACCATCGTGACCGGAAAAAGCCCAGCGAGTTCTGGAGGTCCCGGCCTGCATCTGGACACGCTTGAGAACAGGACGATTCATCCTTACAGCGACTTTCTTCTGCACAACATCGGCACCGGAGACGGAATCGCGATTGCGCTGGTGGAACATTTTGGCCGTGAGCGCGTTGAGAAGCGTTTCCGCGAAGAGAGAACTGCCGCCGCGGCAGATGCGCCCGGAAAGACCGAAGACGAGTGCAGCGAAAGCTACCAGACCGCTCTCGCTGAGGGAGAAAAACATCCCAATCTGTTGCGCGACACATTGTGCGCGCGCAACAAGGTCAGGACCGCTCCTCTTTGGGGACTACGGGTACGCTCGCGCCTGATGCACGATGGCAACTCGGTCCAGGTCGACGAAGCAATCCGCCGCCACAAGGGAGAATCCGCGGAAGTGACTGAGCGGTTTCTGAGGCTGAAGCCATCGGATCAAAAAGCATTGCTGGCCTTTCTGAAGTCGCTGTAACTCCGCTTTCGCAAAGACAGCGAAGGACGCAGCACCCACAGTGTTGCTGGCGTGGTGAGATCAAGGGCTGGTGCGACAGGTGCCAAGAGCCTACGGTGGATCCACGGTGGGTCGCACATTTTTCTTTGCGGGAATCGGGCGGTTTAATGGCGGTTCAGGCGAAATCCCTATGTCTCACAAAATCCGTGGGACATGGGGCACCCCGACCCGGTGCTCGTTCTCCGCGTCGTGTTAGGGCAGTAGGGAAAGCTGATTCGCACCATTGGGGTCCTCGGTGGGGTCGGCGAATCTTCTGAGTTCGGGATATTTCTGCACCAGTGTGGGCGGGGCGGCGACTCGCTTGCCAGTCACCATCGCTTTCAATTCCAGCGCGTTGACCCCGGCTTTGCTTTCGAAATGATTGTTGGTGATCACGTAGGTGGTTTGCGCTTTCTCGGCGACGTTTTCGATGCGGGCCTTCCAGCCCTCCAGTTCTCTTTCGTTGTAGAGGTAGTTGTAGCGGTCGTTGCGATTGTCGGAATCGAACCACTGATCGTAGTTGCGTCCGTGCAAACGCACATAAGCAATCGGCGCGGTGACGTATTCGGTAGGGACGACGGAGCGTCCCATCACGGGCTGGTCGATGTTGCAGAAGGCGACATTCTTTTGCGCGAAGGCCGCGAGGGTTTCGGCATTGTCCCAACTGGAGTCGCGCACTTCGACGACGCAGGGATACTCGATAAACTGGCGCAGCAGGCGGTCGAGATATTCCCGGTTCAGCGAAGTGTTCTTGAACGAGACCGGAAACTGGATGAGCAGCGCGCCTAGGCGTCCCTCGCCGGCCAGCACGTCGAGACCTTCGCGGGTGCGGAATTCGTCTTCGTCGGTGGGACGAATGCTGGCGGCAGATGTGGGCTCCATTACGGCATTGGGTGAATGCGTGAAGGCGCGATAAAGCTTGGCGGTAAACAGGAAGTCGGGATTCACCGCCGCAACTTTGCGGCACCACACTTTGGCCAGCTGGGCCTTGATTGGACCGTAGAACGACGTGTTGATTTCGGCGGTGTCGAAGAAACGCGCAAGATATTCCAGGGGATGCATCTTGCGGTGCTGCATGCCCGGGGGATAAAAAATTCCCTCCCAATCTTTGTAAGACCATCCCGCCGTGCCGATGCGAACGCGGTTTGGGGCGGTCTGAGGCAGGCGGACTTGTGCTGAGGATCCCATGGAGGGAATCGGAGAACGAAGGGGCAAGGTCAGAGTAGCACAGCGACAGCTGGTAGGATGATTGACTATCAGCAGGAGAATCACATGGCAATGATTGCAATTCATCCCGGGGAACACCTGGCCTTGGAGCTCAGCGAACTGGGAATGAGCGCTGCGGGACTGGCGCGACAATTGAACGTGCCCACCAACCGCGTCACGGAAATTCTGAACCGGAGACGTGGCATCACCGGGGACACCGCGCTTCGGCTTGCCCATTTCTTTGGCACGACAGCGGAGTTTTGGCTGCACCTGCAAAGCCTTTACGAAATTCGCATGGCGGAGCGGAAACTTGGCAAGTCGATTAAAACGTTGCCTACTCTAAAACACCTCGAACATGCTTCTCATGCTTCTGCTTGAACGCTGGCATGAGTCGGCCGTGTAGTCGGTCTGCAGCCGCAAACGACCATTCTCAAAAAGATTTCGAACGAGGAATTATCGCG
>Ga0185299_10002805_pt1 | contig 25436 bp, 15 predicted proteins | sample PaiPotPPA55metaG_FD_128002 | JGI IMG/M metagenome (GOLD analysis project Ga0185299, IMG submission 128002) | Iron sulfur acid spring bacterial and archeal communities from Banff, Canada, to study Microbial Dark Matter (Phase II) - Paint Pots PPA... ...
CGCGACGGTGATGCAGACGTTCAATACCGCGGTCACCTGGAGCGTGGTGGGAGGAAGCGCGAACGGGACGATTTCGAGTACGGGTTTATATACCGCGCCAGCGACGGTGCCGGCTCCGGCGCTAGTGAAGGTAACGGCGACTTCGCAACGCGACCCCACCAAGTCGGGGTCGGCTACGCTCACGATCACGACTGCGGCGGGCCCTTCGAACATTACTGCGGCGGTTTCGCCTGCAGTGGTGACTCTGGCTAATTTCGCTACGCAGCAATTCACGGCCTCGGTAACGGGCACTACCAATATGGGGGTGACCTGGCAGGTGAACGGCGCGACGGGCGGAAGCCGAACGGTGGGATTTATCTCGGCGTCAGGATTTTTTGTGGCGGCGGGGAACGTGCCCACGGTGTCCGACGGCATGGGGCACGTGACATCAACGACGCTGACGGTGACGGCGGTTTCCCAAGCGGACCTCACGGCATCGGGGTCGGCGACTGTGACAATCATGCCCGGCAATCAAAACCAACAAACTCCCGGCCTGATCGAACTGGGGACATCGGGCGGAAACGGCAACGACTCGATGTCGAATGCGACGAATCACACCATAACGTGTTGCGGCGGCACGCTCGGCTCGTTGGTTGTACGTGGCGGAACACAATATATTCTGAGCAACAATCACGTGCTGGCGCGGAGCGACAGCGCGACGCTCGGCGACCCCATCGTGCAGCCTGGCTTGGTCGACTCCAATTGCGACAAAACGCAGGCGTCCACGGTGGCCACGCTCACGCAGTTTGTGAATTTGGAGTCGGAAGGCCAAACGGCTTCGTCGTCGAATATTGATGCGGCCATCGCGCAAGTGGTGCCGGGAGAAATTGATCCCGCTGGAAAAATACTCTATCTGGGTGCGACCGCGGATTCGAACGGCGTACCGATAGCCGCTGCGCCGAATGCGGGAGCAGGCGTGCCGCCTTCGGTCAGCATGCCGGTGGCGAAGAGTGGCAGGACGACCGGCCTCACGTGTTCTACCGTGCTGGCGGTCAACGCCGACACGAGGGTGACCTACCACAAGAACTGCGACGGAACCGGAGCGAGCTTTACCGTCGACTACAACAATCAAGTGGACGTTACCGGCGCGGGATTCGGGGCGGAAGGTGATTCGGGTTCGCTGATCGTTGCGCAGGACACCGCAGATCCGGTGGCGCTGCTTTATGCGGGATCGGACACCGACACCGTCGCAAATCCGGTGACGCCGGTGCTGAATTTCTTCGCGAGCGGGGGGAATAGCGTGACGTTTGTCGGCGGTGCGGCGCATACGGTGATTGGTTGCACGTTGCCGAATGCGCTGCGGGCGGCGGCGAAGACGGTGCAACCCGCATCACTGGCGGCTGAGGTCTTGCAAAAAGCGGTGGCGGCTCGCGACGCGCAGGCTCCGGGGTTGCTCGCGCATCCGGAAGTCCAGGCTGTCGGCGTGGGCGCAAGCCTGGACAATCCTGTCGAGCCGGCGATCATATTTTTCGTGACACGCGGACAGGCGCGCACGAACATTCCCGGGCAAGTGGATGGCGTTCGCACGCGGATCGTGGAGGGCGATCTGTTCGCGCGACGGGGAACGATTTCCGCGGCGGATACCGCCGTCAACGAGAAAGCTGCGGCCGCGCCTCAGTTAACGTATGCGCTCTCCGCCACGGAGATGCACCGCGCCACCGTGGTGCACGCCGCGCATGCGAAGGAATTGATGCGGCAAGCGGGAGTGCAGGGCGTGGGGATCACGTCGAGTGTCGATGCACCTGGCGAAGCGGCGCTGATGATCTTCGTGATTCGCGGCGTGGCGCATCCTGCGATACCGCCGGGGATCGATGGATTGCGAACGCGTGTGCGCGAATCGAGCCCGTTTCTCGCAGGTTACCGTGGATCGGAGCGGGGCCGGGCATGCGTGGTGCCCGCGAAACGCGCTGCCTACTAAGCCCGCATCCACCTCTATTGACAACTGCGTTACGCAAAATTCTCCCTGCTATCTTTGCATTCTTGGCGGGAGTAGAATCCGCCCACGATGTAAATGCGGTGGTTTTCCTCGGTCTATTGGTTCGATCAGGAGGCGGATATGAGGCGCTCTCTCCTCGTTGCGAGTGCGTTTCTGGTAGCGTGTTTTGGTTTGTCGGCCGTGTCGCGTAATGCGGCGCAAGAAAGTTCTACTCCAGCCCAGGCACCGGCCGATAACTACAAAATAACTCCCGAAGAGATCGCGCGAAAAAACCCGGTGAAGTCTTCGCCGGAAGGGTTGGCGGAAGCGCGCAAGGTGTTCAAGTATGATTGCGCGATGTGCCACGGCGAGCATGGTGACGGCAAAGGTGAAGTCGTGGAATCGATGAAGCTCACCATGCACGACTGGCGAGATCCCGCAGCGCTTGAAGGGAAAACCGACGGCGAGATCTTCTACATCATTACCAAAGGCAAGGGAAAGATGATGGCGGACGGAGACCGGCAGCCCGAGAAGCTGCGCTGGAACCTGGTGAATCTGGTGCGCTCGATCGCGGTAAAGAGCACGCAGGCGAAATCGCTTCCGGCCACGGCGAGTTCCCATCGATAGGCAATGATAAACAGTGGACTGGCGTCGCGGGGCGTGTGCTAGCCTTTCCCTGTTGAACACTTCGAAAGGGGAGGCGCATGGCGCACTCGTCGCAGTTTCTCAAGCTTGTGCAGGACGCCAAAAAGCATGTGAAAGAGACCAACGTCGCGGAGGTGAAACGTCGCGGCGACGCGGGAGAGAAGTTTCTACTTGTTGATGTACGAGAAGACAATGAGTGGGCCAAGGGGCATGTACCTGGCGCCGTGCATCTCGGCAAGGGCATTATCGAGCGCGATATCGAACAGCGCGTCCCAGACACGAGCGCGAAGTTAATTCTTTATTGCGGCGGCGGATTTCGGTCGGCACTGGCCGCGGCAAATCTCCAGAAAATGGGCTACACCAATGTCGAATCGATGGACGGCGGATGGAAGGGCTGGGTCGAAGCGGGCCTCCCGACGGCGAAAGATTAAAGAGACGTTGGCAACGAGTTGATAAGTGCGTTCTCGGCGAGCGCTGAACTGCACTGAGAGTGTCAGCGCGCGTTGGAGACTCAAACGGGAATGATGTCGATGGATTTTCATTCATTCTCCGTTAGGTTGAACGGCGGCAGTAGTAATGATCGTCCTGGCAACTCCCGGCCTTCCAATCTGACGGTGCGAGCGCGAGTCGTAAGATAGGGAAGGTATTCTTGACTCGGTCATCATTTGCTGTAGAATCGCCCCGACTCCCCAGGGGCTAGCCCACGGTTGTGCCCTGTAAAACGTTCTGTTCCGCGGACAGCGGCACATTCCCTCGTCGAGCCTGATTTAGGAGGCTAAATGTCCACAATAGTTGCCGCACTCGAGGAACCCCCGCGTCCGGCGCTGGTATTCGTGAACGGCGCAGAGCAAAGAAAAATCACTGTCGAGCGTGTGCCTTATAGTATCGGGCGCAACGACGACAAGGATTTGGTGATCACGGATGCGCGCGTCTCGCGGGATCATGCGGTGATCCAAGCGGAGGGCACCGACTACGTGATTCAGGATCGTGGAAGCAAGCAAGGCACGTACGTCAACGGCGCCAAAATCGAACGACAAAAGCTGAACTCCAACGACCGCATCGAATTCGGAGTCAAGGGCGGACCCTACCTCATCTTCAATCCGACCAGTACAGAGCAGTTGCAGATGCAGAAGGAACTTGCTGCAACTTCGCGCATCTCGATCTTCTCCAAGCTAAGCCCTAACGACGTCGAGCAGTTAGCCAAGATCGTTACCCAAAAAGAATATGCGGCGGACACAGCCGTGTTTTTTCAAGACGAGCCGTCGGATTCTCTTTACATGATCCTCAAGGGATCGGTGAAAGTGACGACCGCGTCCGAGGCAGGAGTCGAAAAGGTTCTGGATTTCCTTGGTGCAGGGGAGATCTTCGGTGAACTGGCCATGCTTGACGGGCATCCGCGTTCCGCGACGGTCACGACGTGCGAGCCGACCGAGATGGCCTCGATCTCTCGCAAGGACTTCAAGAACTTCGCGGCGGGCCGGCCGGAGATTCTGTGGAAGCTGATGGAGTCCCTCTGCGAGCGCATCCGGAAGACGAGCGACAGCATGTTGGAGATGTCTTCCAAGGAAGTTCCTTATAGGCTGCTGGCTGCGTTGCACCAGTTAACTGAAAAGCATGGGCAGGTGGCGGCGGATGGGTCTTGTCTTATCAACATGAAGGTTGGCCCTCAAGAGCTGGCTGCCATGGTCGGCGCGAACCGCGAGGTCGTGAGCCGCCTGCTGCATAAGTACGAAGCAGATGGTCTGATCGAGCTCGGAAAGAACAAAAAACTAATCGTGCCTCATCCCGCGGCCTTAACCAAAGCACTCGAGTACGCCTCGGAATGGTCCTAAAAGATCTATTGATGTGAAGCCCGCGGGCGACAGGAGGATTCGGATGCGGCCGAGCAGACTCCCCTTCATCTCGGCGACGGTACTCGCGCTATTTCCAGCGGCGGTCTACGCGCACGAGCGCTTCGTCCGGCACGATCTGAAGTTTCCTCTCCATGAGGCGTATTTCGGACGTAATCCCGGAGCGTTCCTGGGGATACAGCCCGATATGATGCGCATCGCGACGATCAGTTTTCTGGTCCTCACCGCCTTCCTCATTATCTTTTTCTTCCGCCAGGATTTGGACGTGTTCATAAGTCACCGCGTTCTGGCCAAACTACGTGGCCCTGCACAGCGCGGCCTGCATCATCTTGCCAATTTTCTGACGGATGAACCAGTGCGCTTGCCCTGGTTCCATGCCATAGGCGAATGGGCGGTCGTGTTGTTCCTGCGCAGCCCGGCATTGGTGCTGATGTATTCGGCCACGAATGACTCGCTGGTGATGCCCAGTTACCCGCTGGAGCCAACTTCCGCATACTTCTTTAAGTTTTTCCAGGTTTTTCTGGCCATCCTTATGCTGACGCAGACAGCCCTGCCTCTCGCTGGTGCCCTGGTTATTGGGACGTGGATTTACCTCTGGCGGTGGGGTTGGATGGTGGCCGCCGATGCGATTCCGGTCGTCACCGTTGCAGTGCTGTACATCACGTCGCCTTGGCAATCGTACAAGATAGCGATTACCGAGATGACCGAGACCCAACTCCGGTGGGTACGCCTGGTGCTGGGTTTTGGGTTCTTCGCGCTGGGCTGGCTGAAGATTTACAACTACCACCTGACCGCCGGGGTCGCCGATAACTATCCATCTGTGATGGATGATCCGATGATCGGCTTCTTCGCCATGGGCACGAACCCCGTATTCCGCAGAGAGAACTGGATTATTGCTTTTGCGTTGGCCGAGGTACTTAGTGGTTTCATGCTGATGATGGGGATTTTCACCCGAGTCTGGGGGACCCTGATGTTGTGGGTGTTCACCAAGCTGATGCTGGTGGACTTCGGCTGGGACGAGATACCCCACATCTACCCGATCGCTGCGACGCTCGCGGTGGTCTTTTCGAACAAAGCCAGGAGTGAATTCTCCATTATCGAGGAGATCCAGCGCAAGGCAGGCCGCGAGGGTCGCAGCGTTTTCAGGCTCGCCAGCGTCCTTGTGGCTTCCCTGGCCATCTCGGTCGTGGCGGTTTATATGCTGGTTTACGCGTTTACTTTCATCAATCGAACGAATCTGTAAGTGGGGAGTCCGTCATGAAGTTCGCCTCAGCCAAGCAAATCGTAATATTGGTGATTGTGATTATCGTTTTTTGCTACGCGTTCGATTACTACAAGAATCCGCAAATTTGGCACAAAGATGCCATGGCGGTAAGCTCCGAGAAGGGAGCGCATTTAGTCCTGTGGATCAACCATCTATGCTGCTCGGACTGCCTCAGCGATGCCCGCAAGGCGCTGGCTGCGTTGCCCGGAATTGACGCGGCAAGCGCCAGCGGCCCCAAAGAGTTGCTAACCCGGGAGCAAGCAGATCAAAGCGGAGCGACTCTCCCGCAGTACGGAAACTCCATCGACCTGGTCGTCAGCGATCCGGAAAAAGTGGATTTCGTGGCCATGGACAAGGCGCTTCGTGAGCAAGGCTTGGTCGCCGGTCGAATGGAACTCAGCGGGGTCGAACACTTCCGGCTTGCTGCCAAGGTCGAGCATCTTTGCTGCGGTATGTGCGCGAGGTCGACGCAGGAGCGGGTCGGGTTCCTGAAAGCGAGGGCGCAGAGCGGCCAGCTCCGATGGCTAGACAGCGTGAGCGTGGACGCCAAGGCCAAGACGATCATCGCCGACGCCCGATACCTCCAGGCAGGCAAGAGCGTAGATGTGACCGAATTCCTCGGCGCGCTGAATGACATCGGCTATGCTCCTCAGTCGGTTCAAGTTCTGGTCCATGAAGAAACCAAATTCGTCAGCGAGAACCGCGAAGGGCAGGGCTCGCCGTTGGAGATGTTGGCAACCGCTGAAAACTGAAGCTGATGGATGGGATTGTTGTTGGTCTCAGTTGACGGATCCCGGTGGCGCTGAGGGTAAGGTCGATTTTGGGGAAGGTCAGATGCCGCAGACAAAAACCAGGGTGCTCATCATCGGCGGTGGTTACGCGGGCGTGTACACGGCGATGGCGCTCGAGAAGCTTCTGAAAGGCGACCCTGGCGTTGAGGTGGGCCTGATCAGCAGGGAAAACTATATAGTGTTTCAGCCGTTGCTTCCGGAAGTGATCTCTGGCAGCATCGGGATCCTCGACACCATCGTTCCGATCAGGCGACTTTGCCCTAAGACCTACCTCTATACCAGGGAGGTAGAGTCGATCGACCTTAAAAACCGAATCGTGACCACGAGCGCGGGGGCTCGGCCGCGACCCTATCAACTGGAGTATGACCACCTGATCATAGCCGTCGGCAACGTCACGAGCTTTGCCGGCCAGCCCGGGCTAGCGGAGCATGCGCTTCCATTCAAATATCTTGGCGATGCGCTGGCGTTGCGCAACCGAGTCATCCACTTCCTAGAAGAAGCTGATATAGAGTCGGATCCGGAACTGCGACGCGCGCTCCTGACCTTTGTGGTTGCCGGCGGGGGATTCTCGGGCGTCGAAGCGGTCGCGGAACTGAATGACTTTGTGCTGGCGGGAGCCCGTAATTTCCGGCGCATTAAGCCTTCCGAGATTCGCGTCATCCTGCTGCACTCCGGCGCACTCATTCTCCCCGAACTGAACGAGAGCCTTGCCAAGTTTGCGCAGAAATTGTTGCAGCGGCGGGGCGTGGAGATTCGCCTGAACACGCGTTTAGTCGGAGCGACCCCGGAATCTGCGTTGCTCGATGGCGGCGAGCAAATCCGTACAAAGACGCTGGTGAGCACAGTGCCATCCGCGCCGAACCCGCTGGTGGCGGCGGTGCAATGCAAGAAAGAGCGTGGGCGAATTGTTGTAAACAAGTTCCTGGAGGTGCCCGATCATCCCGGTGTGTGGGCCCTCGGTGATTGTGCATGGGTCGTGGATCAGAATACGTGGCAACCGTGCCCGCCAACGGCGCAGCACGCAACCAGGCAGGCTACTTGTTTGGCGAATAACCTCGTCGCTGATCTACGGGCAAAACCGAAAAAGGTATTTGCGTTCAAGGCGCAAGGGAAGTTGGCGTCACTCGGGCACCGGTCTGCTGTTGCCGAGGTTTTTGGGTTTAAGCTCTCTGGCTTCAAAGCGTGGCTACTATGGCGGGCGATCTATTTAATGAAAATGCCCGACCTCGACCGCAAAGTTCGTGTGTCGACTGACTGGCTGCTCGACCTACTGCTGCCGCGCGATATCGTCCAACTCAAGACCGAAAGGTCTGCTAGCTTTGCCCGACAGCATTTCGAGCCACACGAGGTTATCTTCCGCCAGGGAGACCGGGGCGATCGGCTCTTCTTTGTGATCGAGGGCGAGGTCGAAATGGTTCGGCAAGAGGCCAGCAAGGGCGAGGAAGAGGTGCTGGGGCGATTGGGGCCAGGGGCATGCTTCGGAGAGATGGCCTTGGTGAACGACAACCCGCGTATGGCAACGGCCCGAACGGTCACGCGGGTCAATGTGCTGGCCGTAGATCGCGACGCATTTAACGCGCTGTTCGGCTCTCATCCACCCCTCCGCCTAATGTTCGAAGACCTTATTGCGCAACGCCAAAAAGGCAGAACCGACCACAGCCAATCCGAGCCCGTGAGGGACGAAACGCCAACTCAAACACGAGCCACTACCAGTTAGAACGCCTCTTTAGTTCTGCCAACTCATGGCGTTGGTCTTCCGGCTGCAAGGCGTCGATTTAATTGACACGTCGCGGTCCTTTTGGGACTATTCTGCTCAGAAGAACCTGTGAATATCTTGGCTTGACGACCGCCGATGGTGAATGCCAGCGACCTGGGGGCCGCAGTGCGTGGCGTCAACCCGATGGCAGGTTACATGAGGGTGCCTCTGCGGCTGTTCAGATCGAATCGCTCGCATAGGTCACCACTTCTCGTGAGCGCCACACGCATGACAAAGTCTTACCTAATTGGCTCTCAACCCTTTGAGACTACAGATACATAATTAATACCACTCACGCAGCGTCCCATTCGCTTGAAGAGGCATTTGCGTTGAAAAAGTTAGGCAAATACGAGGTCCTCGGGGAGTTAGGCCACGGCGCGATGGGAGTGGTCTATCGTGCTCGGGATCCGATGATCAATCGTCTGGTCGCGCTTAAGACGATTACGACCGGGGTTGCCGATGATCCCGCGCTGCTCCAGCGATTTTACCGCGAGGCGCAATCGGCCGGCGGGCTGCAACACCCCAATATAGTCACCATCTACGATATGGGCGAAGCGGGGAGCCTGCCCTATATTGCGATGGAGTTGGTGGAGGGAGAAAATCTTGAGCAGGTGATTGCCCGGCGCGCCCCGCTGCCCATAACTCTAAAGCTTGTTTACGCGATGCAAGCTTGCCGCGCATTCGACTATGCCCACAAACGGGGGATCGTTCACCGCGATATCAAGCCCGGCAACATTATGCTGGGCAAAGACGGCACGGTGAAGGTTGTAGACTTTGGCATCGCCCGAGTACTTGAGGCTTCGCGAACCCAAACGGGAATGTTGATTGGCACGTTTGCGTATATGTCCCCGGAGCAATACCACGGCGAGCACGCCGACGAACGCTCCGACATCTGGTCCTTTGGAGTGTTGCTGTACGAACTGCTTTCCTACGAAAGACCGTTCACAGGACCCACTCCAGCCAGTCTGATGCGCGGTATTTGTGAAAGCGATCCGAAGCCGCTGAGGCAATGCGTGGCGGAGTGCCCCGCGGAGCTCGAAATCATCCTCTCGCGTATTCTGCGGAAATCTCCTAGCGAACGATACCAGTCCATGGAGGATGTGCTCCTGGATCTGGATCCCGTCTCGAACAAGCTCCAAGCACAGTTTGTTGCCGACCTAATACAGCAAAGCGGCCACTTGCTGGAGCTGGGCGAATTCGCCCAGGCTCGAGACCTGTTGAGGCAGGCCCTGCAGGTCGAATCCGGCAACCACCAGGCCAGAGCCTTATTGGAGAAGGCTAATACGGAGCTAAAGCGCCTTCTGAATCGGCCCAAGGCACAACAATATATCGAAAAGGGCCGAGCGCTACTGGAAGAAGGAAAGATTCAAGAAGCTAAGACCGCCGCGGAAAGCGCTCTGGAACTCGATTCGACCTTTGCGGCTGCCCAAGAGCTGCAACGTGTCGTTAGAGAGGAACTCGATCGCGCTCGCATCAGAGCTGAGTGCCTGGAGGCGGCGAAGCAACGTCTGGCCGAGGGATTGCCCGAAGAGGCAGAAGTTCTCTTAGCGAAAGTGTTGCAGACCGATCCCGGCAACCAACAAGCACTGGCGCTTCAACAACAAGTCAATGCAGAACAGGCGGAGCGGCAAAAACGCGCGCGAATCCTCGAGGGTTTGCGGCAGGCGCGGGAACTTTGGACACAACAGAACTACAGTAATTGCATAGAGCTGCTCGTCGACTTGCAAAAGGAATTCCCCGGCGAGGAGGAGGTCTCCAGGCAGCTGGAAATCGCCCGGGAGGATCAGATCGAACAGCAGAAGCAGCTGGGTCTGCTAGAATCGCGAAATCTGCTGGCGATCGGGCGGCACGAAGAATGCCTCGCGCTGCTAACTGGCTTACAGAAACAGTTCCCACAGGACGAAGAAATACCCCGGTTGTTGGAAGACGTCCGAAAAGACCAATTGAACCGGCGGAGGCTGCACGGGCTGGCGCAGGCTAGAAGTATCCTCGCGGCTGGGCAGTACGAAGCATGTATTTCAGTCCTTACCACGCTGCGCCAGGAGTTTCCGGCTGACCAAGAAATTCCGAAGCTACTGGAGGCCGCTGCGCAGAACCAGGCGGAACAGCGCCGGCAACGGCGTGTCGCCGAAGTCCGTAAGCACTTAGCCGCCCGCCGCTACGAAGAATGCGTGTTGTTGCTGGGGGCGCTGGAGAAGGAGTTTCCGCAAGACGACGAGATCCTGAGACTTCAGGAGGCAGTGCGCGAAGAACAAGCGGAGCAGCGCCGGCAACGTGGTGTCGCTGAAGTGCGTAAGCACTTGGCCGCCCGTCATTACCAAGAATGCGTGTCGTTGCTGGCGGGCCTGGAGAAGGAGTTTCCGCAAGATGACGAGATCCTGAGACTCCAGGATGCGGTGCGCGAGGAGCAAGCGGAACAGCGCAAACAGCAGCGGTTGGAAGAGGTCCGGAACTTGCTGGCGTCCAAGGATTATGATAAGTCGCTGGCGCTTCTGGCTTTACTGCAAAAGGAATTTCCCGGGGAAGAAGAGGTTCACAAGCTGCTGGGGTCCGCTCGCGAGGAACAAGCGGAACAGCGCAAGCAAGAGGGCCTGACGGAAGCTCGCCGTCTGCTAGCGGCGAGGCGCTACGATCAATCCCTCGCCATTCTGAGCAAACTGCAATCAGACTTTCCCACGGAAACCGAGATTCGTAGGCTGCTGCAATCGACTCGAGAGGAGCAAGCGGAGCAACGCAAGCAAGAGGGCCTGGCGGACGCTCGCCGTCTGCTTGCGGCGAGGCGCTACGATGAGTCCATCGCCCTTCTCGAGAAATTGCAAGCCGACTTTCCTGCCGAGATCGAAATCCGCAACCAGCTGGCAACAGCCCGCGAGGATCTCGCGGAACAGAACAAGCAGCAAAAACTTAACGAAGCCAGGAGTCGCTTGGCCGCGCAGTCATTTGGGGAAGCGCTGACCGTCGTGGAAAGCCTTGTCCAGAATTATCCCAAGGACGCGGCCGTGCTGAAGCTGCGCACGCTGGTGGAACGGGAACAGGAAAAACACGCCAGGGCAGAGCGAATACAGCGTGAACTGGACGCGCTGAAGAAGCTGATGGCAGAAAAACAGTATCCCGAAGTTATCTCCAGGACGAAAACCCTTCTCACCGAGTTTCCGGCGGAATCTAACTTCATTCGCCTTGCGAAGTTCGCCGCGAGCCAGCAGGCGGAAATCGAACGGGAGCAGTTACTCCAAAAGACTTTGGAGGAAGTAAAAGCGCTGTTTGGCACAAATCGCTTCGAGGAGGCCGCTCGCACTGCCCAGAATGGCCTCCGGAGCTTTCCCGGAAACGTCGACCTTCTCACCCTGTCTCAGCAGGCCGAGGTTCAACAGAGGAAACTTGAAGTTCGGCAACAGATCGAGATGCGAATTCGTGAGATCAGGGTCAAGATCAATCGGGAAAAGTTCAGCGAGGCGATCGACCTGGCGCAGCAGACGCTAGTAACGATGGGACCCGACACGGATCTGACCCAACTGCTGAATTCCGCGCAAGTGGAAGCCGAAGTCCGCGAGAAAAAGAGAGAACAAGAACGAGCGTTTGAAACGATTCGCTCTCTGATGGAGTCCGGCAAACTTGACGATGCCACCCTGGCGGTTGAAGAAGCCCTCAAGACGAACGTTGTCGAGGCCTTTGACCCGCGAATTCAGCGGCTGTCCGAGAGCATCAACGAAGCGAAATCCGCGGCCGAGCAGAAATCGGCGCCCAGTCCGGCGCGAGCGACCCCTCACAGTGTTTCCCCAGAGTATGCGTTCCTGCAGGCGGCGCCGTTGCCGACGGCTGCGGCACCCGGCGAAAAAACGTCTCCGCAGCCTACGTCGGCGGAAAAGGCTTCCACGAACGAATTGACGTTTGCGCCTCAGCCTGTGGCGCCAGTGGAGCCGATGCCGAGTGCTCCGGCGCCCGCCGAAAAAACGTCTCCTCAGCTAACGTCGATAGAACAGGCTTCAGCGGACGAAATGGGGTTTTCGTCGCAGACTGTTGCGCCCGTCGCGTCTGTCGGGGCGTCGGATATAGCGCAGCCCACTCCTCCAACCATTGTGCAACCGCCGCAGCCTGGGGTCGCTGGAGAGCCAGGAAAATCGAGCCGCTCACCGGACATCCCCATACGCCGAATGCAGGTTCCTGTAATTCCGCGGCCATCGGCTGCGCCGGTAGGTGCCCGGGTGGCGCAACCGGAGCCGAAGGCGAGACCGAGTTGGCGAATGCCTGCTGTGGCGGCAGTCGTGGTACTGGGGCTGATTGGTGCTGTTTGGGCGGGCGTGCATTTGATGCGACCGAAAAGCCCGCAGGCGAGCCCACCCGCGGCGAAAACGAGCCCAGAGCCGCCAGCCCCTCATATCGATCCGCTTGAGGTGCAACAACGCGATGCGCTGGATGGCGCCAATAAACTGATCGCGGCCAACGATCTCGATGGAGCCCTGCGAAGGTTGCAGCAAGCCGAGGCTCTCAAGGGGCCACTGACATCGGAGATCGAAAAGAAAATATCGGGAATTGAAGAATCGATGAAAGACGCCAATCTCCGCGCCCTCCGCCAGCACGAAGAACTTCTCTGGCAGCAAGCGACGAGCCGCCTTGCAAGTGGCCGCTTTACCGACGCTCAAAAAGAGCTACGCCAGATTTTGGCTTTACCCGTGGGAGGTGTCCGCCGAGAAGAAGCTCAGAACTATCTTGACAAGGTCATACCCCAGCGCATGCTACAGAATGATCTGCTAGAGAAAGCCCGGCAGAGCATGAAGGAAGGCGACCTTGCGTCAGCACGCCGCGACGCCACCCAACTTAAGCAGAACGGCGGGGATGCCGGCCTGGTCCTTGCCGAGATCGACCAAGCGGAACAACGCAGACTGGGGCAACTGGAAAGTCAGTTTAACCAGCTCAAACAACGTGACGATGAAGCATCCGTTCAACAACTCCAAGTTTTGCAACCAAAGTTCCAGGCGCTAGCCAGTGAAGGCGGCCCACAATCCGCTGAGGCCCTGAATTACGCAAACAACATTCCAGGGGCCATCGCTGACGTGCAGGCTCGCGGTCAAAAAAAGACCGCTGACGCCGGGTTTCAGGAAATGGTGCAAAGGTATCAGCAAGCGTCGAGTGCGAACGACAAGAATGGACTTGCGGCAGCACGCACCGAATTTCAGTCGGTGATTCAGAGTGGCGGGCCGCACACGGAAGAGGCTCAGAAGTATCTATCTGACGTTAACAGTAAGCTCGCGGCACTAAACCAGCCTGTTGTTGCTGAACCGAAGCCCACGGTAAAGCCGGAGAAGCCTACGGTAACGACCGTGGACAACGATGCCGCGGTCCGGGCCGTAATTCAGAAGTACGTTCAAGCGTTCGATCAGAGGAATGCGGACGCGCTTCGGCAGGTCTGGCCGGGTATCGGCCCACGCTATGCGAAATTAAAACGCTCGTTCGAGGGCGCGAGTTCTATTCGGGAACAATTGGACATCGAAAGCATCGATCTCAATGCGGACGGCACACAGGCCGTGGTGAAGGGGCAAATATCCCAGGACTTCACGCCAAAGGGCAGCAAGACACAACACGTGAAGAACGCGACGGTTTTTCACTTGGCGAAGTCAAATACCGGTACTTGGGTCATCACGGATGTTCAGTAAGCTGTGGCCCAGAGAAGCCAATCCGTTCGCTTGACAATTTACATGTGACGTATAAACTCGCGGCATTCGTTGTGACAGGCTGAACCCCGTGGTTCGCTAGAAACTGAAGTTCCATCCCCAATGCGTAATCCGGAGGCGTCCCGTGCTTAAGCGAGTGTTTATCGGGCCCATTCTCCTCATTTTGCTTTCTTGCAGTGGTGCTTTTGGCCAAAGCGTGTGTCCGTTGAATGGGACGTCCAGCAACAAACTGGTTTGCGTGATTCCGCAGGTGTATGGCCCCTCTGGACTCGGGAGCGGCCCGGGTGCGCCGCTGCTCGCCGATGGCCATCAGGCTCACTTTGGGGGCGATTTTATTTCCAGTTTCGGACCGATCAATGAAGCTGTTGGCATCCAAGTGTCGCAATTGCCCGTTGCGTCGCCTTCTTCGGGAATCAGCTTCGTCTACGATCCCGCGCTGAAGACATTCTCTCCCTCAAGCGAAGAAAGCCTGGGGCCAATCCTCGGGCAGCACGCCGGCACTATTGGCCGGAACAAGCTCTACGTGGCTTTCAGCTTCCAGTACTTCAATTTCAATACGATTGACGGGCAAAATACCGCCAAGTTGCCCGCAGTATTCCAACACGAGGTCTTTCCTCCGCCCTTTCCAAGCCCGTTCATAACCGCGTGCCCCAACACGACGGGTCTCGCGGGCACTAAGTATGATGGAAACCCGTGTTTCGTCCGTGATTTTATTCAGACGACGAATAATATCAACTTGACGGTGCACCAGTACGCCTTATACGCGACCTACGGTATTACGCGCCACCTCGACGTGTCGGTGGAAGTGCCAATCTTGAATATAAATATGAAAACCACCTCGACTGCCACGATTGTACCGAATTCCGTCGCGCCGCCGTCGCCCAATTTTCCAGGCGGTGTTTTTCACCAGTTCAATGCGGCCGTCGTTCCGAGTTGCGCCGGCGCGGCGCCGTGCTTGAACGGGACGTTTTCAAGTTCCGGAAGCGCCACGGGAATCGGGGATGTGCTTCTGCGTGGCAAGTACGAGTTGTACCATGGCGAACGGATTGGGTTTGCCGCGGGAGTGGATGTCCGCCTGCCCACCGGCGACGAGGAAAACTTCCTGGGCTCCGGCACCGTTGGGGTTAAGCCCTTCGGGGTCGTTTCCTATCGAGCTCGGGTTTCGCCACATGCCGAGATCGGATACGAAAAGAACGGAAAGTCTTTGCTGGCGGGCAACTTTGTGGGTACGGCTACCAATACGAAGGGGTCGCTCCCGGACCGTTTCGTGTATACGGTTGGGGCCGACGTGGCCATCGTTAAGCGACTCACAGGCGCATTTGATTTCTACGGCCAGCGTTTGTTTGGCGTCCCACAACTTTTCTCCAACCCTTATACCGATCTGGGGCATTGCAGCGACATCGCTTGCACGACCTTGACGGCCGGAACTACACATCCCAATCTCGGCGTTCGCACTGGTGTGGACTACAACATCCTCAACGCGTCGTTTGGGCTCAAGTATCGATTGTTGCGCAACCTGGTCGTCTCGGGCAACGTGCTGGTTAAGTTGGACGACAACGGACTTCGCTCCACGACCGTACCCCTCGTTGGGGCTTCCTATAACTTTTAGCCACTCGTGAGCCTGTGGCTGTGACTCACACTATCGCCTGGTCGGCCATGCGTATTACCTGTCTATATCGCGACACCAAAAAGGTTTGGGAGACTCCCGAGACCGAAGTGGTCTTTGGCCGAGCTGAAGAGAAGTGGCCGATCGTTCTCGACCTCTCACCCGACCAAAGAGTTTCGAGGCTGCACGGGCGAATCTGGGAGGAAAACGGCCTTTGCTGGATAGAGGACCTGAACAGTTCGCGCGGCACGCTACTTAATGGGGTGGAAATCAAAGGACGAGGCAAGCAACAGCTTCGACCTGAGGACTCAGCGGTCGTCGGCCAGACCACCCTGCGAGTGGAGTTCGGTGAGGGGCGCGACGTAGGCGGGACGAACTACCTGGAGCACGGCACGATCCTTCTGCCTGAGAAGCACCACGCGGATGCCGGCGTGGCCATCGCGAAAGATGTGGACGCAACGGCTGTCGATCCGGCAACGCTGGACTGCACGCAAGACGCCACCTCGCGCCGGCTCAAAATGGTGTGCGATCTGCCTTTTCACTTCGCGACCAAGACGACGCTGGAATCTCTCCTGCCCGCAATCGTGGACCAGCTCGTCGAGGCCATTCCTACGGGAGAGAGCTGGGCACTGGTGCTCCGTGAGCCCACCACCGATGCCCTATTGCTCAAAGCCTATCACTACGTTCAGGCGACATACCTGAGCGAAACGCTCCTCCGGCGTGCCATGACAGACCGCAAAGGGTTCGTTTGGAAGAGAAACACGGAGGTGGAAATCACCGGAAGCATTGCGCAAAGCGGTATCGAAACCGGAATGTATGCTCCGCTGCTTTGGCAGGGCGAGGCGCTCGGCGCGATTTGTGCGGGAGCGCGAAGCACCGGAGCAATCTTTACGGACGAGGACTTGAGGCTGATGGTCGTCGTGGGGCAATATGCGGCCATGGCGGTGGCGACGCATCGGCTACAAGAAAAATTGCGACGAGAATCTGTGGTGAAGGCCAATCTGCTGCGCCAGTTTTCCCCAAAAGTGGCGGACCAATTATTGGCCCATCGGGGACGCTTGCGGCTCGGCGGCCGCCGCAGCGAGGTTACGGTTCTCACCTCGGATATCCGGTCTTTCTCGCAGCTCGCGCGAGAGATGGATCCCGATGATGTCGTGGAAATGCTGAACGATTACCTGGGTGTTTTAGTGCCGGTAATTTTTGCGCACAATGGAACGGTCGATAAGTTCATGGGCGACGCAATACTGGCCATCTTCGGAAGCCCGGAACCTGATCCGAAGCACCACGAAAACGCCCTGCGCGCCGCCGTTGAAATGCAAACGGCGGTAAAGAAGCTGAATGAAGCGCGTCAGCTTCGGGGCGCGCCGTGGCGCGATTTTGGTATCGGGATTCATTGCGGCGAAGTCGTGCATGGATTCGTCGGTACGACGGAGCGCATGGAGTTCACCGTAATCGGCGACGCGGTGAACCAGGCCGAGCGCTACTGCGCTGCCGCCGGTGGCGGCGAGATTCTGATTAGTCCCGAGGTGCACGAGCACGTGTGGCAGTTCGTGGAGACGGAGCAGACTATTGTTGTCACCAAGCATAAGGACGAACTCGTGGTGTTCCGGGTTAACCGTTTGAAAGAGAAAACCCAGTCAGCGGTCTGAATACTTATCTCGTCCAGTGGGGAACCAGGTTCTTTGCCGACGTAAACAGTGCGCCGGTTACGTTCACGGGCCGTTGCGCAGTTGTTATTTGCTCCTTCGAGTGGTTTACCTTGGGAGGCGCTTCAGAAGTAACGCCACGTTAAGCAGTTTTTCATCGAATCCTCATATTCTCATCGAAATATCTTCGCATACTGTTGGCTCCCTCCTGGCCCCCAACTAAAAAAACAGAGGTGTCGCAGCCGTGCAAAAACAACGATACGTTCGTTGTGGGTAATTCTCTTATTGGTTTGCTTGGCAGGTCCGAAGGTAGCACTCGCTCAGAGCGGTTTACAGAAGGTCACATCATCATCGTGATGCAGGAAAATCATTCATTCGACAACTACTTCGGCGCGCTGCTCTACGCGCCCGGCACTCCCTATCACCGCCCGAGCGGACCGGGTGGCTGTAAGGCTGACGATCACTCTTGCGTCGATGGCCTGTCGTGCATGTCGGACGCCTCCGGCACGCTGCACTGTTTTAATTCCAACCTTGACGACAACGGTGGGCAGGTCTTCGCCTTCCACGAAACCAGCCGCTGCGTCATTCTAGACTTGAATCACTCCTGGTTCCCGACACACCAGGAAGCCAACTACGCAAATCCGCGGAACACTCTGGGGCAAAGCCTCAGCGATGGATTTGTGCGCGTGAACGATAGCACCGAGCAGATCGATAACGGCGTGGAGACTCCCACCGACGATCAAACGATCGGCTTCTACGATCAGATGGACATTCCCTTTTACTACGATTTAGCGCAGAAGTTCGCCATCGGCGACCGGCACTTTTCTTCAGTGCTCGGTCCGACATTTCCCAACCGTTCCTATCTCATGGGCGCCACATCTTCGGTCATCTCACCACCGACGACACTCTTCCTCCACCGGGGAGCACCGGTTACAAGCCCATTACTGGAACGATTTTTGATTTACTGGATAAAAACAACGTCAGTTGGGCCGATTATTTTCAAGACGCTCCACAGGGAGCCAGTTTCCGTCTGTTCATCAACACCGGCAATGGCAACAATGGCCCGCACTTTCTGCCTCTAGCGACGTTTTTCGCCCAAGCCGCAGCGGGGGCGCTACCTTCGGTCTCCTTCGTGGACCCCAACTTTGGATTGACCGGTACGACAGCTGAAAACGATGAGCATCCGCCCACTGACATTCAGCGGGGACAAGCCTATGTCTCCAGCGTAATCAACGCCGTTCGTAACAGTCCAAGCTGGAAGGATTCCATCATCTTTCTGACCTACGACGAACACGGCGGCTTCTACGATCATACTGACCCGCCGCAGGCTCCTCAAAATCAGGCGCTGAATCCCGACGGCATCAATCCCGGCCAGTGCGAAGACCTTTCCAATCCGCCGTCGAGTGAGCAGCCGGGCGGAGGCGCGGAGTGCTCCAGCAATCCCATAAGCACCACCGACACCAGTGTAAAAGAGGCCATTCAACTCTGCCCGCAGATGGCCGCAAATCCCACCGGACCTTATCCAGCCAGTTGCCCAAACTTTAATCAACTGGGCATCCGCATTCCTTTTGTAGCCGTCTCGCCGTTCTCAAAGCCCCACTACGTTTCCCATACGATTGGCGACCACACCTCCATGCTGGCCTTGATCGAGAAGCGTTTCCTCGCAGCCAGCGGAACTCCAGAACACCTGACGTTGCGAGATCAGTACGCACACACCCTCGAAGATATGTTCGACTTCAAGAACGCACCATCGCTGAACACTGTCGTGACCCAGGCTTTGCCACCAGCAACTGACTGTACGCCACCAAAAACACCCATCGCCGTTGCACCTTAAACTGCTCGCCACACACCACCATATGCTCCGCGCTGGCGCTCGCCAGCGCGGGGCTATCAATAGCGCGTTATGGCTCTCCGAACCGTGAAATTTTCTCTTTTCGGTTCAATCCACTTCAGGTATTAAAACGGTCGGAAACACCAATTCGTCGATTTTCATAGAGAAATTGGCTGGGGCGGAAGGATTCGAACCTTCACCGTCCTCATTAACAGTGAGGTGTCCTACCGATTGGACCACGCCCCAGCAGCTTCACGCACCGCTCCCACGTCCAGGGAAAAACCCACCTTGTCCGCGCGAAGCGGATAGACTTCGCCGCGAGCGGTGCGACAAAGTGCTCCTAAGATAGCACGGGCCAAGTGTCCCACAAATCCCGTGAAGAAAAAAATGCGTCGGAAGGACTGCGAGGCGCATCCGACTCCCTGAAGGGAGAGGCACTGGACCAAAACGATGGCTGGGATTTGCGGTTTGGTGGAATCCATTGGCATGAGCCAACGTCGGAACGCTCCGGCGATTCGAAGCCTTCGAATTTATCTCAATCTTTCACTCTTATGACCTTATAAAAAGTAACGAAAAGAGTGTTGACCAGTTGCATTCCAGAAAGTTTTGTTGGAAACTCATCGCGTCAAATTTGGACTCGGGCCTGCACATCCCGGATAGGACTTGGTGGACGCCTAGGTTGCCGCTCCCTTCTGGAGCGCTCACCTTCAACGTGCAAACATAAACATGGCGCAGATTTTTCACCGCAGCACGAATTTCATCTCCCGTTTCAGTGTCTTCGCGTCACTTTTTCTGGCGGGTTTGGCGCTGACAGGCGTTCTCCTGGCGGCGCGTTCGCCCTATTTGACGAACCAGAACGTTACCCGTGATCAGCCCGTTCAGTTCAGTCACAAGCACCATGTTGGCGACGACGGCATCGATTGCCGGTATTGTCATACGGGCGTGGAATTCTCCGCGACCGCGGGCGTTCCCCCAACCAAGACGTGCATGAACTGCCACTCCGTGCTGTTTAACAGCGCCGGGTACCTGGAGCCGGTCCGCGAGAGCTACCGCACGGACCATTCGATTCCGTGGGTTCGCATCCATCGACTGGCCGACTACGTTTATTTCAATCACAGCATTCACGTGGCCAAGGGCGTGGGATGCTCTACGTGTCATGGGCAAGTGAATCAGATGCCGCTGATGTTTCAGGCGTCGACCCTGCAAATGTCGTGGTGCCTGGACTGCCACCGCCATCCGGAGAATGTGCTGCGGCCGCACGATCAGGTTTTTAATATGGATTGGAAGGCGCCAGGCGATCAGGCTGAGATTGGTAAGAAGCTGGCGGTAGAATATAAGATTCGTACTGCGAACGAGCTCACCAGTTGCTCGACATGTCATCGCTAGTCGAAGAGCAGCGAGTTGAAACGTTTGATGACGGACGGTATGCGCGAAGACGAACATAGTTATTTTGCGATGCACCCGAGCGGCGGAGACTCGCACAAGTCGCACGGAGAAGAGACCGAGCCGGAGTTAACCTCGAGCAATCGACCGCTGGATTTGGCGGCGGTTCGGGCGCGGCTGCAATCGAAGAGCGGTAAGCAGTATTGGCGCACGCTGGACGAACTCGCGGACGATCCTCACTTTGAAGAGTTGCTGCACCGCGAGTTTCCGCGCCAGGCTTCGGAGTGGGATGAGGCGGTGGACCGCCGCGATTTCCTGAAATTAATGGCGGCTTCGCTGGCATTCGCCGGCCTCGCCGGTTGCAAATCGAACGAGCAGTCGAACATCGTGCCGTACGTAAAGCAGCCGGACGGCATGGTGCTGGGCAAGCCGCTCTATTTCGCGACGGCGATGCCGTTCGGCGCCGACGCCATTGGATTGCTGGTCGAAAGCCACGAGGGGCGTCCGACCAGGATCGAAGGCAACCCCGATCATCCTTCGAGCCAGGGTGCTACCAACGCATTTGCGCAAGCTTCGGTGCTGAATTTGTACGATCCAGACCGCGCGCAAACGGTTACCTATGCGGGCGAACTGCGTACCTGGTCCGGATTCCTGGATAACGCGCAGGCTGATGCCGCAGCGCTCAAGACCACCAACGGCTCCGGCTTCCGCATCCTGACTGGCACGATCACGTCGCCGGTGATCGCCGACCAGATGCGCGCGCTGCTGAAGCAGTACCCTCAGGCGAAATGGCACCAATGGGAGTCCGCGGTCAGCGACGGCGCACGCGAAGGCGGAAAACTGGCCTTCGGGCGTTACGTCAACACCGTCTATCGCCCTGAACGAGCCGAAGTGATTCTGTCGCTCGATTCCGATTTTCTTGCGAGCGGTCCCGGGCATGTTCGCTATATGAAGGCGTTTTACCAACGCCGCAAGCTCGAGCAGGATCCACAGGTCGAGGAACTGAGCAGCGCGATGAACCGCCTGTACGTCGTGGAACCGACGCCGTCGGTGACCGGCTCGAGCGCGGACCATCGCTTGCCACTGCGTGCGTCGGAGGTCGAACACTTTGCGCGGGCGCTTGCCGCGAAACTGGGCCTCGGCGGAAGCGGGACGCTCTCGCCCGCTGCCGGAAAGTGGCTGGACGGCGTGGCGAAAGATCTCCAGGGACATCGAGGAAGTTCGCTGGTTATCGCGGGAGAGCAACAGTCCGCGGACGTGCATGCCCTGGCGCACGCTATTAATGCGGCGCTCAGTAATGTCGGGAACTCGTTGTATTACACCGAACCGGTCGAAGCGAATCCAACGAATCAGCTGGAATCGCTGCGCGAGCTTTGCGCAGACATTGATTCGGGCAAGGTTGATACGCTGCTGATCCTGGGCGGCAATCCGGTCTACGACACGCCACATGATTTTGATTTCGCGTCGAAATTGCGGAAGGTCCGCAACACGGTCCAACTCAGTCCCTACTTCGATGAGACCGCGCAGCATTGCCGCTGGCACGTCGCGGAATCGCATTACCTTGAAGCATGGGGCGACACCCGCGCGTTCGACGGCACGGTTAGTGTCATTCAGCCGCTGATCGCGCCGCTGTACTACACGCGTTCCGCGCACGATGTGCTGGCCGCCTACAGCGACAAGCCGGGCGTGAACGCCTACGACGCGATTCGCGAACGCTTGAAGGCCTCGGCCGGCAACGGCGACTTCGAGAAGTTCTGGCGGAAAACGCTGAACGACGGGGTGGTGGCAAACTCGGCCTATTCGCCGATCAGCGTGAGCGCGAAATTTAATCCGGCCAGTCTTCCGCCCGCGAAGGCAGCTCAGTCGGAAGAACTCGAATTTATTTTTCGTCCGGATCCCTGCGTTTATGACGGACGATTTGCCAACAACGGCTGGCTGCAGGAGTTGCCGAAGCCACTGACCAAATTGACCTGGGACAATGCGGCGATGGTCAGCCCGAAGACCGCGGAAAAGCTTGCTCTGACACATCGTGTTGCCGCGCGCGGCGGTGAACACGGCCAGATTCTTTCCAATGTGATTGATATCGCGCTCTCCGGGAGCCAGGTTACTGCCGCGGCGTGGATCCTGCCGGGTCAGGCCGACGGTGTGATCGTTCTTCCCCTGGGCTACGGCCGCACCTTCGCGGGCTATACGGGCACGAACAAAGGGTTTAACGCCAACGCGGTGCGTTCCTCAGGCGCAATGTGGACAGCTTCCGGAGGAAAGATCAGCAAGACAGGCGCGGAATATCCGATGGCGTGCACGCAGTATCACTTCAACATAGAAGGGCGCAAGATTCTAAGCTCGGGTACCCTCGAGGAGTACAAAAAGAATCCGGGATTCGCGCATGAGGGCGACGAGACGCCACCCAAAGAGGTCTCGCTTTACAAGGAATTTGCGTATCCCGGCTACGCCTGGGGCATGGCCATCGACCTGAACCACTGCAACGGCTGCAATGCCTGCGTCGTTGCGTGCGTGTCGGAAAACAATATTCCAGTAGTCGGCAAAGATCAGGTGATGCGCGGCCGCGAAATGCACTGGATTCGCATCGACCGATATTACCAAGCCGAGACCAGCACCGACGATCCGAGCACCAACGACAACGACGCCCTCGCGAATCCACCCACGTTCTTCCAGCCGGTGCCCTGCCAGCAATGCGAAAACGCTCCTTGCGAGCAGGTTTGTCCCGTTGGCGCCACAGTGCACAGCGCCGAAGGCTTGAACGACATGGTGTACAACCGCTGCGTGGGCACGCGCTATTGCTCGAACAACTGCCCGTACAAAGTGCGCCGGTTCAATTTCTTGCGCTTCCAGGATTGGGAAACTCCCGCGCTCAAACTTTTGCGCAATCCGGAAGTTACGGTGCGCAGCCGCGGCGTGATGGAAAAGTGCACCTATTGCGTGCAGCGCATCAACAATGCGCGCATCGAGGCGGAGAAGCAAAGCCGCGACATTCGCGACGGCGAAATCGTAACCGCCTGCGAAGCTGCCTGCCCGTCCGATGCAATTGTTTTCGGCAATGCCAACGACCCGAATAGCCGGGTCGCAAAGTTGAAAGCGCAGCAACGCAATTACTCGATTCTCGGCGAGCTGAACGCCCGTCCGCGTACGACGTACCTGTCGGCAGTGCGCAATCCTAACCCGAATATGGAGAAGGCATGAGCGTCGGCCAGCCGCCTCTCAATTCGCCTGAAATCCGCCGGCTCTCCCCGGTGATCGAGCCGGGCCACACGTACGGCACGGTCACCGACAAGATCAGCGCCATCGTGCTGACGCGTCCCGCATCGCTCGGCTGGCTCGCGGGATTTGCGCTGGCTTTCACCCTTGTGATGGTGCTCACCGTCTCACTGGCGTGGCTGATCACCAAGGGCGTCGGAATCTGGGGCATCAATATCCCCATCGGCTGGGGCTTCGCGATCGTCAATTTTGTGTGGTGGATTGGTATCGGCCATGCCGGCACGCTGATTTCCGCCATTCTCTTTCTTCTCAACCAAAAATGGCGCACCTCCATCAATCGTTTCGCAGAAGCCATGACGTTGTTCGCGGTGGCTTGCGCCGGCGTCTTCCCGCTGATCCACACCGGGCGTCCATGGATGGCGTACTACATGTTCCCGTATCCCAGCACCATGGGAATCTGGCCGCAATTCCGCAGCCCGCTCATCTGGGACGTGTTCGCGGTTTCGACGTATGGCACGGTTTCGCTCTTGTTCTGGTTCGTAGGCTTGATTCCCGATCTGGCGACGCTTCGCGACCGCGCCATCGGTAAACCCAGGCAAGTCATTTACGGCATGCTGGCGTTGGGGTGGCGAGGATCGGCGCGCCACTGGCATCGCTACCAGTCGGCATATCTACTTCTCGCGGGCCTTGCAACGCCGCTGGTGCTTTCCGTGCACAGTGTGATCAGCTTCGACTTCTCGGTCTCCATCGTGCCGGGATGGCACACCACGATTTTTCCGCCCTATTTCGTTGCCGGAGCCATTTATTCCGGCTTCGCCATGGTTTTGACCATCGCGATTCCGCTGCGTAAGGCCTACGACCTGGAAGACTTCATTACCATGCGTCACCTGGAGAACATGGCGATGGTAATGCTGGCCACCGGCCTGATCGTAGCCTACGGCTACTTCTTTGAATTCTTCTTGTCGCTCTACAGCGGCAACAAATTCGACGTTTTCCTGGTCCAGCAACGCCTTCACGGCCCGTACAATCACTTTTATTTCGCGCTGATTCTTTGCAACATCCTGACGCCACAATTGCTGTGGTTCCAGAAGTTACGCACCAACGTTCCGATGCTTTTCGTGATGTCCATCATCATCAACATCGGCATGTGGCTCGAGCGCTTCGTGATCGTAGTCATCAGCTTGACGCGCGATTTCATGCCCTCGGCTTGGGGCCGATACTCGGCGACGTTCTGGGATTACGCGACGTTTGCCGGGACGCTGGGATTGTTCACCATGCTGCTGTTCCTGTTTGTCCGCGTCCTACCCGCGATTTCGATTGCGGAAATGCGCGAGCTCGTGGCGGAAACCTCTGAGGAACACAAATGATCCACCAGCACCGCTCACACATTTACGGCGTGCTGGGCGAGTTCGAGACCGAGCATCAGCTCATCCATGCGGCTGAGAGAGCCCGTGAAGTGGGTTATCGCCGCATCGAAGGCTACACACCCTTTCCCGTCGAGGGTCTTTCGGAAGCGCTGGGACTGAAGCGAAACCAAGTGCCTTTAATTACTCTGATTGGCGGTTTGTGTGGTGGCCTTGGCGGGTTTTTCTTTCAGTATTGGGTGAACGTGATCTCGTATCCGTTAAACATCGCCGGGCGCCCGTTGAATAGCTGGCCGGCGTTCATTCCCGTGACGTTCGAGCTGACGATTCTCGGTGCTTCGCTGTCGGCGGTGTTCGGCATGCTGGCATTGAACGGTTTGCCGCAGCCTCACCACCCACTTTTCAACGTCGAGCGGTTCGTCAAACACGCCACCACCGATCGATTCTTCCTGTGCATCGAA
>Ga0185299_10002806_pt1 | contig 25428 bp, 30 predicted proteins | sample PaiPotPPA55metaG_FD_128002 | JGI IMG/M metagenome (GOLD analysis project Ga0185299, IMG submission 128002) | Iron sulfur acid spring bacterial and archeal communities from Banff, Canada, to study Microbial Dark Matter (Phase II) - Paint Pots PPA... ...
GCCCGACGCACGGCGAACAGGAGAACAGCGTCTGGAACGGCCATTATGCCTGCACCTGCTACCATCCGTTGTTCCTGTTCAACCAGTTCGGCGACCTCGAACGGTGCGCGCTTCGTCCCGGCAACGTCCATAGCGCAGATGGCTGGGATGAGGTTCTGAAGCCGGTCGTGGCGCGCTACCGCGGCAAGGTCTCGCTCATTTATTTCCGGGCCGACGCCGGCTTTGCCAATCCCGAGGTCTACGAGTTTCTCGAAGCCGAACGGATCAAATATGCCATACGTCTGCCGACAAACCGCGTCTTGCAGGAGAGGATCAGTTACCTGCTCAAACGGCCAGTCGGCCGCCCGTCCAATGATGTGCGCCGATCCTATGCGAGCTTCACTTATCAGGCCGGGAGCTGGAAGAAGCCGCGCCGGGTGATTGCCAAGGCCGAATGGCATCCGGGCGAACTCTATCCGCGTGTCGGCTTCATCGTCACCAACATGTTGAGACCGGCCAAGAATGTCGTCGCCTTCTACAACAAGCGCGGTACGTGCGAGCAATGGATTAAGGAGGGCAAAGGCGCGATCAAATGGACGCGACTGTCATGCCGTTCGTTCGCCGCCAACGCGGTTCGTCTCCAGCTTCATGCGCTCGCCTACAATCTCGGCAACTTTCTGCGCACGCTGGCGATGCCGGAGCCAATCAAGGATTGGTTGCTGACGAGCCTGAAGGAAAAGCTGATCAAGATTGGCGCGAAGGTCGTCAGTCACGGCCGTTATGTCGCCTTCCAGATGGCCGAGGTCGCCATTCCGAGAAACCTGTTCACCGACATCCTGCGGCTGGTCGCCGAACTACGGCCACTACCGGCGGCCGTATCGACGTGAAGCGCTTGATTGTTTTGCGTCCGATCAAAAACCAAAGGAGAGGTGCGTCTGGATGACAACAAAATCCGCATTTTCGGCGCTCGGCGCGCCGATGTCACCGGCGTGGGTGCATGGGAGCCCCCGTGTCGAGGAATTGGCATTGCCAAAATCCTTAAAAAGCTGCAACTTCACCCTCGCCAAGGCTGTCATCCGTTGGAGTCGGATTCATGGCATCTGTCGCATTCTTGCGGCCACGGGAAAATTGAGTTGGAAAACCTAGAGAAGGGATCTTGACATGCTAAAATCTGCATTTCGTATGTATGCTTTAAGCCTTGCGGGGGGCGCTCTGCTCCTTGGAGGGGCAACCGTAGCCGTCGGCGCGATGACACTTCCGGGATCGTTGCCAGGCGGCGTCACGGAGCGGTCGACGGCCGCTACCGTCACGGACGGCGCCGGCGCTACTAAGGTCGAGCAAGTTTATTGGCGCCACCGCGGCTGGGGCTGGCGCCACCGCGGCTGGGGCTGGCGCGGCGGCCCGTGGTGCTACTGGCACCCTTATGCTTGCCGCGGTTGGTAACACGGGGGGCGTTCAGCAAAAGCCCGCAACGCCAGCTAGGCGCTGCGGGTCACATTTGGAGCAACGCCGCCCGGTCGGAACGGTCATTTGGGCCATCGAGCTTGACTCCGCGCTCGAGTAAACTTTCTTGCGGAGGGAGTCTTGCGCGAGTGCGACGGGGGCGCGGGACCGGCATGGACAGATGGCCGATGCCGGTTAAGTAGCGCCCGCGAGGGTTGCGTCAAATCCCGGCGTCTGGCCAAAAAGGCGGCCCAGGATGAGCATGCCTTCCAAGGCGGACAGGTTAAGCTCTGATCGTGAGCAGCCTCGGGATTAGACCCACCAGACGAGAGCGGCGACGATGCAGATTTAAAACCGGTCTGGCCGGTCAGAAGAACGCGGCGGTCCACTCAAAACGCAGGTTCTACTTTCGTCAAGCCCAGACTCTCCACGGCGCGCTCCCGGAGCGCCATAGCTCTTCCAAATAATTCTTGTCGCGCAGTGTGTCCATCGCGTGCCAGAAGCTGGAGTGATGGCCCTGCGTTTTGGACGTGTTTGTTTACCAATTTGTCTATATTGACAAAGCTTCTAGCAGATTTTATGGCTTTAAGCCAATTGACGGCGCCGACCAACCCGAATCGAATTCGAGAACGTCTTTTATCCGTGACGAGCGCCAGTTTCAAATTCACGCCATTGGCGATCTCTGGGGCATGGCTGATCGAGCCTTTGCGGACGGCGGATGATCGCGGCCATTTCCTGCGCAGCTTTTGCGCGCAGGAATTTAACCATATGGGCCTTGAAACGGATTTCGCGCAGCGATCCGTCTCGTTCAACACGCGGCGGGGCACGTTGCGCGGACTGCATTTTCAGGTCGGCGCGTACGCCGAAACCAAGCTCGTTCGCTGCGCGCGCGGAAAAATCTTTGATGCGATTGCTGATTTGCGGCCCCATCAGCCGACGTTCGCCACGGCCTTTCACGTGGAGTTAGATGCCGACTGCGCAACCATGCTCCTCGTCCCGCCCGGCTGCGCGCACGGATTTCTGACGCTCGAGGATGCGAGCGAGGTCTATTACGAGATTACGCCCGCCTATCAGCCGCGGGCCAGCGCTGGGATCATCTGGAGCGATCCCGCTTTCGCGATTCCTTGGCCTTTTCAGCCGGAGGTGATTAGCGAACGAGACCAAATGCTGCCGGCCTCCGCCGACTACTTTTCGAAGCTCCACGCTGGAGCGCCGGTTCGCGTTTAGCGTCTCTAGCCGCCTAGGCTCCGAGCGCTGCGGTGGCCGGCTCGACACCTGAAGCGAGGTTTTATGTTTGTTGCGCAAGATCGCATTCCAGTCGCCGGGCCGTCCATTACGGACCGGGAGGTAGAACTCTGCGCCGAAGCCGCGCGGGCTGCATGGTACGAAAACCATTATGTCTATAACGCCCGGTTCGAACGCATGCTGGCCGATTACGTCGGCGTCGCCTATGCGGTTAGCTTGCCGCACTGCACGGCCGCTCTCCATTTGGCTTTGGCGGCTCGGGGCGTTGGTCCGGGCGATGAAGTGATCGGTCCTGACGTCACATGGATCGCATCGATGGCTCCTGTCACTTACGTCGGAGCCGAACCTGTCCTCGTTGATATTCTGCCCGATACATGGTGCATCGATCCAGACGCCGTCGAAGCTGCCATAGGCCTAGCCACGAAAGCCATCATCGGCGTTGATCTTTATGGTTCGGTTTGCGATTGGGAGCGGCTTGAGGCGATTGCGGCGCGGCATGGATTGTTTTTGATCGAAGACGCGGCGGAGGCGCTCGGCTCGCAACGGAAGGGACGCAAGGCCGGCTCTTTTGGATCCGTGTCGGCTTTCAGCTTTCATGGCTCGAAGACGGTTGTGACGGGTGAAGGCGGCATGCTCGCGACCAACGACCAGCAGCTGTTCGACCGCGTTCTCCGTCTGCGCGACCATGGGCGCAAGCCCGGAGATCACTTCTTCCTCAACGATGACATCGCCTTCAAATATCGCATGAGCGCCGTACAGGCTGCTCTTGGAGTAGCGCAAATGGAGCGGATTGATGCGTTGATCGCGCAAAAGCGGGCAATCTTCGGCTGGTATAAGGAACGGCTCCAAAACGTTCCTGGCATCACCTTGAACGCGGAGCCCGAGGGAACAATCAACAGCTATTGGATGGTCACGGTGGTGCCTGACGCAGAGTTGGGGCTGGACAAGTTCGCGCTCATGGCCGAGCTCGACAAGCGCAACATTGATTCGCGGCCGTTCTTCTCGCGGCTTTCCACGCTACCTGCTTTTGCACGGCGCGAAAGCTCCAAACGCTTCGCCGGACCAGACGCCAAGGGCATCACCGTATCGACTTATGGCATCAACCTGCCTTCGGGCTATGATATGACGGAAGAAAAGGTGGAGTTTGTCGTGCGAGCACTGACAGAAATCATTGTATCTCCCGCATAACTCTGGCGGCAGATAACTCGCCACACGCATATCGACAAAGTAGGTATGATATTTATGAGCAATGACGATCGAGCGGCGTTTGAGGCCGAGAAGCAGCACTACATTCAGGAACTGAGCCAAGACAAATCCTTGTTCGACTTCGCGGTCCAATTGCTTCTGGAATCGGACAAATACCACTACTCTTATCTCTGGAGCTGGATGGGCGTGCCGATTATCCAGCGTCCGGCTGATATCATTGCACTTCAAGAGGTAATTTGGGAGTCCCGGCCTGACATTATCATCGAGACCGGAGTTGCGCGCGGCGGCTCACTGGTCTTCTTCGCTTCCATGCTTGCGTTGCTTGGCAAGAACAACGGCAAAGTCATTGGAGTCGATATTGAAGTTCGAGCTCACAACAAGCGCGCCATCATGGAACATGCCATGGCCAGTTGCATCGAGCTTGTCGAGGGTTCATCCATTGCCGAGGAAACCATCGCCCAGGTGCAATCACGCGTTCCGGTGAACGCATCGGTCATGGTCGTCCTCGATTCCAACCACTCGCACGATCACGTATTCGCGGAACTGGAGCGATATGCCCGTCTGGTCACGCCCAGGCAGTTTCTTGTGGTTGCCGACACGATCCTGGGTTTTATCCCAAGCGAGCAGACTCCCACCTATTATTCGCAAGTTCTCGCCCCTGGCAACGAACCGCTTTCAGCCTTGAAGCTATTTTTGCTCGGCAACGACCTGTTCGAGCAACATCCAATCAATGGCAAATTGATAATGTCGAGTTCGCCAAGTGGTTATCTAAGGCGCTTGGACAAGGCGTCTGAGCAATGAAGCTCGCTGTAATGGCAGTGGGACAGGTAGGTTTTGCTGTTCTCGAATTCCTGCTTTCCAAACATCCGTTGGATGTCATAGCCGTTATACTGCCCGACAATAGAGGTTGGGAGGACCTCGAGTTGTATTTGTCCGATCGAATGCCCGGGCATATTTGGCGCCTCGCCTGGGGCCGATCGCGGGAAACTCAAGGAATGTTGTCCTGACATTATTTTGCTTGCCTGGTGGCCGAAGCTGCTCAAGCATGAGGATCTTTAGCTTGCTCCAGTAGTTCTCAACATGCACCCGAGCCTTCTGCCCCATTGCCGCGGCAAGGATCCCAATTTCTGGGCAATCGTCGTCCGTTCGGCGTCGCCATCCACCATGTCGATCAATCCATCGATGGGGGTCCAATCACCTTTGAGCGAGCAATTCCGGTCGGCTGGGAGAGCATCGGACAATCTCTCTACGAGACCGCGCAAAAGGAGATTGTTGCTCTCTTCAAAGATTGCTACGCGCAAATTGCAGTTGGAGAGATTCCTCGGATTCCGCAAAGACTGGATCTCGGCTTTCTCCATTATCGTCATGAACTGGATGCCGCCTCTTTCATGGATCTCGACGCAATGATGACGGCTCGTGATCTTCTCAATCGACTTCGAGCGCGCACGTTTCCTCCTTTTCCGGGTTGCTGGTTTTCAGAAGAGGGGGTAACATATTAAGTGACGGTGAGTATCAAACGACGTTCAGTCCCAAGGCTTCGTTGAGAGGTCTTTGAATACTTGCTTCGCATGTTCCAAGAGTGCAAACTGAGAATAACGAGGTTGGAGGGCTGTTTTGCTTTATTCCTTTGTAATACCTACGCGCGAACGGCACGATGTACTGACCGGGACAATCCGAAGCATTCTCAATCAGACGCGATCCAATTTCGAGATCGTGGTCATGGACAATGCGAGCACTCCCGACACCAAGGGCGTCGTCGATTCATTTCAAAGTCCGCATATCCGCTATTTCCGCGCTCCCGATCGCCTGCCGATGACCGACAATTGGGAGCTTGCCCTCCAGCAGGCGTCCGGTGATTACATCACCGTTCTTGGCGACGATGACGGAGCACTTCCTGACGCCGTCGAGGTCGCCGAAGAAATTCATAATGTGTGGCCAGGCGCTCTTCTGTCGTGGCGGCCGCTCGTCTATTTCTGGCCGAATTGTTTTATTCCAGCCTACAGGAACCTCGTTCACATGCATTTCGGATCGCGTGTCGAAGAACGCAACACAAAGGTGTTGCTGAAGGACGTCTATGCATGCAGGAAAACCTATGAAGAGCTTCCCTCTTTATATTCTTCTTTTGTACCGCGTAGCCTGATTGAAAAAGTCCGAACGAAATACGGACGCTACTTTCTCAGTCAGTCACCGGATATCGTATCCGGACTGATCAATGCCTGGACAGTCGAGGCCTACGTCTATTCCTATCGCGCGCTCGGGGTGCGCGGTATTTCGCATCATAGCACCGGAACATCGAACAGTTTCCCAGATGTCGAAAACGGCCCGAGCATACTATTTAACAAGGAGGTCAAGGGCAGCGCCTGGGACGAAGCTCTACATGAGAAGCTTGCGGGCAATTTTATTGTGGAAGTCCTCATCACGAGCGAGATTTTGCGTTTCAGAGAAAAATACTTTCCAGACAATCGCGAAATACAACCAGACATGAATGGGTTTCTGAAGTGGTTCTGTAACTCCGCGCCCCGTTATATAACTCGCTACGACGATGTCAAAAAGGCCATCCACGAAATGGCCCAGAAAAACGGCGTAAACCCGCGTAGTGTGAAAATTCCGCCAGTGTGGCCTGCTATCTCGCGCGTTAAGTTCTACCCTAGATTGGATGGGGACACCGGCACGGTTTCATTTTCCTATTATGCAAGCGATAGATGTATCAAGAACATAGCGGACTTTACAATGGCCGCCGCCGCAATGAGCATTGCGAAGGCTAATCTCGACATCCGGAAGGCTGATCTCGACATCCGAAAACAAGCGTCTGAGAAGCGGGAACTGCCGACCTTCGTGCGTAGGTTGTGGCCCCGCCGCTAAGCCGGGACGTTCTCAAGGTGTAGGCTCCAGGCCAGCGGAATTCGCCGTTTACAATTGCGGCTTTTGTGGAGTATTTAGCTGTTTAGTCCCACGTTGTGCTGGTGTAATGTACGCCAAGCTACAACGGGAGGGATTATGGGACATGTTTTACATGGATGCGCCCGCACGACGGAGGCAGTGCGTCGAACAATACAACATAGTCAAAAGAGCCTGAACGGGCTGGCCGAACAGTACGGGATCAACCCGAAGACTGTCGCCAAGCGGAGGAAGCGGGGCTTTGCCAACGATGCCCCAATGGGGCCGAAGGATGTGCGCTCGACGGTTCTGACGAAGGAAGAAGAAGTTGTTGTTGTCGCTTTCCGTAAATACACGCTGCTGCCGCTGGACGATTGCTTGTGTGCCTTGCAGCCAAGCATCCCGCATCTGACACGCTCTTCCCTGCATCGCTGCTTGCAACGGCACGGCATCAGCCGGTTGCCGGAGGTCGAAGGCGATAAAACCAAAAAACAGAAGTTTGCAACGTACCCGATTGGCTACTTCCATATCGACATTCCGAGGTGCAAACGGAAGACGGCAAGCTGTATATGTTTGTTGCCGCCGATCGCACTTCAAAGTTCGCCTATGCCGAGCTTCACCCCCGTGCCACGCGCCCTATAGCCAACGGCTTTCTCGATAACTTGATCAAAGCCGTGCCGTACAAAATCCACACCGTCCTCACGGACAACGGCATTCAATTCACCAAGCGCGAAGGCACGGAAGCTTACTGAACAATCCCTTTTGATCGCCTGTGTGACACTCTCGACATCGAGCACCGGCTGACCAAGATCAGTAATCGACAAGTGCTTTTTGTTTCGATTCGCGATATTCTCCTTTTGCGCACGAGTGACCGCACGGCAAAGAGCAAGGTGTGAGGTGAGATCCTTGCCGCGCAGCCTTTATCGTCGTTCCTCGTTTGCGGCGCCCGTGCGCGCCTTGGACCCCGGCTTGGGTCCTCGTGGAGTCCAGCCCGCCACGAAGCGCGCATAGGCGGCTTCGGCCTGCTCGACGAAGCGCCGCTCCTGCTCCCGATGGCCCTTGATATTATAGGCGTGGGCGCTGCCTTTCTGGCCGCGCCTGGCCTGATTACCGGCCTTGAGTTCGAGCTTGCGGATCTTGCGCGCCTGCAACGCCGGACGCGCCCAGGCGTAGGTTTCTTTCTTGTGCAAGAGATGCCAAATGAGGACGGCGAGCTTGCGAGCCGTCGCGACGGCGGCGACATGGTGCCCGCGCTTCGCCCTGACCCGCAGAAAGAAAGCGCGCAAAGGCCCCGGCGCGCGAGCGGCGGCCCAAGCCGCCTCGACCAGCATGCCGCGGGCATGTCCGCGCCCTTGCTTGGCGATCCGGCCATGGTGAACGGGACCTGGTCCCGATTGCCGGACCTTGGATTGAGACCGAGATAACTCACAAGCTTCTGAGGTTCGCCGAAGCGGTTGATGTCGCCGATCGCTGCGATGATGGCGAGCGCCACGACCATGTCGACGCCGGGGATCGGCATCAGTCGCGCGACGTTCTCATCCGCAAGAACCGAGCGCGCCAGGTCGCTCTCGATGATCGCCAGATCCTCGCCGAGCCGATCGAATTCACGCAGATGCCGCTCGACAGCGAGGCGCTCGTCCTCTGGCAGGACCTGTTTGCTGAGCCAGGCCCTTCCTTTGGAGCCGCATAGGTCCGCGGCCGGGCAAGACGGGGATCAGATGCGCATGCAGGATCGATTGAATGATGTTCTTCAATCTTGTGCGCTGCCGCACGATCTGATTGCGGCGAGTAACCTGCCGCCGGAGGGCTCGCGTCGCTTCATCCGGGATCCAAACTTCCGGAAGGAAGCCGCTGGCATAGAGCTGCGCCAGCGCGCCGGCGTCGATCGTGTCCGGCTTGATTTTGGCGTGCGCGATCAGCCGCACCTGGATGGGGTTGGCGATCACGACCCGCATCACATGGGGGCTGATCACGCTCGCGACAGCCGCGACATTGCCGGTCGCCTCGACGACGACGATATGTTCCCGCGACAAAGTAGCGGCAAACGCCTTAAGGAAATTGCGTCGCATGTCGACGCGGCCGAGCCGCCGGAGCTTGCCGTCCTCCCAAGCTACGGCCTCGGCAAAGGCCCGATGTATATCAAATCCAATGATGCGCATGCTTCTCCCCTTGACTGGCTCGTCAATAAAACGAGAGCTGGCGGGCGACACGACATCTACTGATCCGCGCTCGCAGCGCATCCGGGAAAGTCGCGAGGGGCGGCCATGTAACGAGCTCGGGCTCCCAGCCCACTGTCTATCGGCGGCCTGCCCGCACCTTCGTGCTCCCCGCGTCCCAGATGGGCTCACCATAATGCTGTTCTTTGAAAAGCACAGCCGGACGAGAAAGGCGCCACGGATTACATACCGGATAATGGTCAGGTCGAACGCATGAACCGCACCCTCAAGGAAGCCACCGTGAAGCGTTATTATTACCAGTCGCATGACCATCTAAAACAACATCTGCACACGTTCCTGACGGCCTACAACTTCGCCAAACGCCTCAAGACTCTCAAAGGTCTGACCCCTTACGAATACATCTGCAAAATCTGGACAACACAGCCCAAACGCTTCACTATAAATCCGTTCCAGCACAACGTGGGACTAAACATTTTTAGCCACATCGTGCAGAGCCCCTCCAGTCGCGCGGAAAAGCCGGTGCTCTTCGTTCTCGCTAGGATCCGGGGAGCCATAGCGCGAGACGTTCCAACGGGCATTAAGTGTAGTAGCCGAGACTCGATCTGACAGACGGTGCCTGGTTAAGCGATCGGGTTTTGGTGTCCGACGTTATTAAGCGGCGATCATTTTCTCCTTCGTCATCGGCATTGCGTCGAGGAATCCAATTCTAGACACTGGCGGCAGAGCAATTCGTACCCATAGGGGTGTTTTTGCGGCAGCTACCGATGTCGATCTGGGCCAAACTCATTTTTGAAGTCGTTCTGGCCAGTCCCCCCGGAGGGTCACGGGCCCCTCCCCGCCAAACTCGGAGGCTCTCTCGGCGGGCGCCTGGCTCATTGAACCGTTGTGATCCGGTGCGCGCGGATATGAGTAAAGATACCCGTACAGAACACGAAAACCTGCGCGAAAAGCAATGCGATATTATGGTACGAAATAATAACGACGCGCGATGCTACTCGATCGACGCTCATTTGTGATTGCCGAACATTTAATTAGAGTCTGTCCGGTGACTTCATATGGGATTACAAATCCTTCTGAGCATGAGGCGGATTGAGGCGAGGCGCAAGAATGCCAGCGCTTTTCGATTGAGGTTCTCCCAGTCCTTGGCAAGCCTGCGGCACCGATTGAGCCAAGCGAAAGTGCGCTCGACGATCCAGCGTTTGGGCAACACCACAAATCCCTTGGCGTGATCGGAACGCTTGACGATTTCAGCTTTCAGATGCGGGAGCACGCGGGCCAAAGTTTGGTTGAATTCGGGTCCTTGATAGCCGCCGCCGGCGAAGAGCTTTTTCAAGAAAGGAAACATCCCGAACAGGGTCGCCATGACGAGAATGCCGCCATCGCGATCTTGAATATCGGCCGGATGGACGATGGCATGAAGCAGCAAGCCCAACGTGTCTACGAGAATATGCCGCTTCTTACCCTTGACCTCCTGAGTTCACCGAAGGATTGCCTGCATCATAGCCGTGCGGATTGATGCAAGCCCCCTCCTGAGCGAAGCCGAAGGGTTTCGGCGCTTTTGACGCCCTCATCCTTGTAACTTGGCGGACGCCATTGGTGATAGTAGTAGGCCAGCGGTGGCGGGCGGAAGACCGCTCATCCAGGGGCAGAAAAGCCCGTAGCTCAGCATGGTTCCCCGTCCGCCGTTCCATTGAACCCGAACAGTCGCTTGGGCCGTAAAGCGAGCCCGGTTGCGCAAGGAAGGGTGAAGATGGCCGCCATCGTTGTAGGAATTGATGTTTCGAAGGACAAGCTGGATATTGCGGTTCGCCCGAGCGGCGCGGTGTTCAGCACGAGCCGGGATGCGGCCGGTTTTGACGCCGTGATCGGCTGTCTTGCACCTTTGGCGCCCGAGGTGGTTGCTATCGAAGCGACGGGCGGTTTCGAGGTAGGGGTGGCGGCGAGCCTGGCTGCGGCGGGACTTCCTGTCGTCGTGGTGAACCCGGCCCAGGTCCGTTCCTTCGCGCAGGCCTTGGGCAAGCGCGCCAAGACCGATCCGATCGACGCAATGGTCATCGCCCATTTTGCCGAGGCGGCGAAGCCGGAGATTCGTCCGCGCCCGGACGATGCAACACAACTTCTTTCCGATCTCGTCGCAAGGCGCCGTCAGATCATGCAAATGATGGTCGCCGAGCGGCAGCGTCAACGGCGTCTTGTCGAGAAGCGTTTGCAAAAGAGCATCGCGCGCCTGCTCAAAGCTCTCGAAAAGAAACTGTCGTCGCTCGATGAGGACATTGATGATGCCATGCGCGGCTCGCCGGCCTGGCGCGAGAAGGAGGACCTGCTCGCCTCGGTGCCGGGCGTCGGGCCAGTGATCGCGCGAACCCTCATCGTCGAACTGCCCGAGCTCGGCACGCTCGACCGCAAGCAGATCGCGGCGCTTGCCGGGCTTGCCCCTTGGACTCGGCAATCCGGACGATGGAAAGGCAAGAGCTTTATCGGGGGCGGCAGGCCTTGCGTGCGGGCGGCGCTGTTCATGGGCGCTCTCGTCGCGGCGCGTTACAATCCGGTGCTGCAGGGATTCAAGCAACGGCTCATCGACGCCGGCAAGCCGAAGCTCGTCGCGATCATCGCGGTGGCACATAGGCTGTTGACCATTCTCAACGCCGTGCTGCGCGACAAAAAGCCTTGGCGCAACGTCGAACAGGAGCAGGCTCATGCCGCCGCGTCGATCTGATGGACAGCCAAGGTCTGCGCCGATTGGCCGCGTCAAGGCGAGCGCTTGCGCGCTCCCGCTGTCGCGGCTTGCGGCCTTGACCCGTCCAACCGGCGCAGACCACACTTCCATCAGCAGATCACCCTTGACAGACAAGACAGTCGCTGAGCTTGTCGAAAGATGACTGTCAATGATCGCGGCGGCCGGGCTGGCCTGCCGTTGGGCTTGCTCGCGACACTTCACATAAAGTGCGTGGTGGAAATCCTCCAATGTGCCGTCGTAGGTCCATAGGTCGAAATAGTCGTAGATCGTGCTCTTCGGCGGCAGGTCCTTCGGGATCGCCCGCCACTGACAGCCGGTCGACAGAATGTACATGAGGCCGTTCACCACCTCACGCATCACCACCGTCCGCTTGCCGCCGCCGCGCTTGCCCGGTGGAATGAGCGGTTCAACCAGCTCCCATTCGGCGTCGGTCAGATCGCTCGGATATCGTAACTTGCCGCGGTCGTACCACCCGCGATTCTTCGCCGTCCACATGGGTGACCCCCTTCGAATCAGGCCACCACACTTGAATCACAAGTGATTCATAGGATTCAATATCTCTCCGGACCGACACTTAGGTCCGGCAACGCAAGTAGCCGCCCGGGGAACTTGACACGATCATTTTTCCATTGACCTCTTTATCCGGGATGAATCGATCGCATTCATTCAGATATTGTTGCAAAGCCGCAAGCGGCTCGTCTCCAGGATGCCACACTTTCGACCGAGCCGTTGGGGTCTGCCAAGGCTCGAGTCGGCCTAGCAAAGTATCCGCCACGATCAAATACTGATCTCTCGTAACCAGCGGCCCATAGGTCCGCAATTCCGCAAGCACATGTTCCCGCGAGTGATCCGAATCGAGGACCGCCATCACACAAGCGCCCTTTGGGATTTCCGAACGAACCTTCGTCAGCGTTTCCCTCGCGACTGATGAGCCTTCGATCAGAGTTATTCGTTTCGCCAACGGATGGTTTTCGATGGTGTCCCGATTGTGCGCGCGGATGTCGATGTCGACGCCGATTACCTTGCCCTTGCCGATCAACTCGAGCAGCGACGCGAAAAAGATGAGCGAGCCGCCACGAGCCACCCCCGTTTCGATGATTATGTCCGGCTTGGAGCGCCACACGACTTCCTGCAACGCCACGATATCGGCCGGCATCTGAATGATCGGCGCGTCAAGCCACGTCCAAAGATAGGTGTATTTGTATTTATCCGCCTCGACGATGAGGTCCTTGGATTTTTCAAAGAGGGCACGATCCTCTCCCATTCGCAGAGCAAGAGCCTCGGTATCGGCTCGGAACTGTGCGCGGTCGTCAGGATGCGACATGTTTAGCCCTCGTTATGCGCGACGAACGCCGCCAGCAGCTGCAGTGTATGGATTTGGCTCATGCGCGGCGTGCGAAGATTTGAGCGAGAGCGCGGGCGATGATATCGACATCATCTTTAGTCATATTGTAGCCTGATGGCAAGTTTACGCCATACGTTGCGGGGTGGGAGCCTTCGCCATTCGCCGTAACGAAACGTGTCGCGTTAGGGCGATCCGCGAAGGCCGGAAGTGATGACAAGCGCGAGAAAAACGGCGCGAGAATCCGGTGACGACGACAATGGAAGCGCTCTATCCAAACCTAGCACTCACACCGACGTCTCTAACGACGCGCCCCAGATGGGAGAAGCTCATACGAGGACTTGACGCGCACCGGGCCATTATGGAAGGTCGAGTTCGCAGCTCCCCGAGACGTTGACTGCACTCGAGGCCATATCTTATGCAAACGACTGCAGGGGTTGCACGTTACGCAATAACCGGACATCCACGCTGCGACGTCGCGTGGTGATGCACAAAAAGTGCGGCGCCAGCGCCTGCGCAATGCGTTCATGGCGTGTATGGGTGGCGCAAGGCCCAAGATCGCCGGCATCAAGGATACCATGGAGGCGCAATTGATCCAAAGGCTTCTGGCGGCTGGACTCGCTCGTTTCGTTGCGCCCAAGAGAGACTCCATCGAAGCGAAACTTATCCAAAGGCTTCACGCCGCCTGCGCGGGACAATCTGCAGGCAGGGGCGGCAAGCACGTATTGATTGCCTGCGTGCCGAAATCGTCTTCAACATTCCTGACCAACGCAATCGCTAATCTTCCGGATTTCAATAACGTTGGGCTGGGTTTCCTTTATGGGCGAAGGGAGCAGGAGCTGTGCCTCTTCCGGTGTTCCCTCGTGCACGATCTAAATTATGTCACCCAGGCTCACGTGCGTTTTTCGAACTCAACCGAGAGCATCCTGAAAACCTTCGATATCTTTCCAGTGATACTGGTGAGGAATATCTTCGATTGCGTGGTCAGTATATGCGACCATCTTCATAACAAAAGCTTGGAAGGCTCCATGGCGTATTTTCCTCCACGAATTCTCGAGGAGCCTCGAGAAAAGCAGTACGATGCGATTATTGATCTCATGGTGCCCTGGTATGCGAACTTCTTCGCCTGCTGGTCGGATTACAAGGGTCCAGGGCTCCGGTTTCGTATGATGAGGTCGCGGAAAATCCAAATGCGGTCATTTCGCGAGCCATGCGCGAAACTGGCTACGAAGCGAGCCCAACCGCCATCGACGACGCCATTACGAAAGCCCGCGCCGCCGCTTCTCGATTCAACGTCGGAAAATCGGGTCGGGGCGCGCAGCAGCTTTCTGCCGAGCAGATTGCGCGAATCCGGGAATTATTTTCCCACTATTCGCATCTCGCTGGGGTTGAAGAGCTATTGCGCGTATCGCGTTGATATCTTTTGCGGAGTTTCGAAGCGAAGCTATCCCGAGGTCGGCGGTTGGTTTGGCAGTCTCGAAAAAAAATCAGTCAGTTAAATTGTGGGGTATGACAGGGAGACGTCTCTCTCTTCTTAAATTGAACCTGTAAATGCGGTTTGAGCAAGAACGGCGACTGACCTCAAAGGATGAACATTCGATGCCCAATCAACAAGGCCACGCGGCGGAGCGGATCATTGAAGCATACCGGAAGCATTACGCCGCCCCCTTTGCTCGCTATGACGCTACCTCTCGCGGCGTAGACTGGGGGGAATGGCCGGACGTGCACATCCGGTACGGCAAGATGCTGGAGGTGATCGCGCCGGCACGCGCCGCACAAACCCACTGTGTCGCTACTCGATGTCGGTTGCGGCTTCGGAGGCTTGTTGGACCATGCGAAGAGTCGACAGATCGCCATCGATTATACGGGGATCGACCTCATTCCGGAGATGATCGATCATGCAAGCACCAACCATCCCGATGCGCGGTTCACTGTCGGCGACATTTTTACTCTGACCGAATCGCAGAGTTTCGATTATGCCGTCTGCAACGGTATTCTAACCTTAAAGCTTGAGACGAGCATCCTCGACATGGACCAATTCGCGCGGCGTCTCATTCGTCAGATGTTTTCCATTGTACGGCGGGGAATGGCCTTCAACATGATGTCGAGCCGCGTCAATTTCATGGCGCCGCACCTGTCTTACAAGAACCCGCTGGAGATGATCGCTTTCTGCTCGATGGAGCTGTCGCGGCGGTTCCGCTTGGACCACGCATATCCCCGTTATGAATATACGGTCTACGTCTACCGCGACGACGAGAAACCCGCCGCTGCGGGCCCCGCCGAGTGACCACCATCGTCATCTCCCAGCCGATGCTCTTTCCTTGGCCGGGCTTCTTCGAGCTCGTCGCCACAGCGGACGTATATGTGCATCTCGACGATGTAAAATTCTCCAATAACAGCTTCACCAATCGAATCCAGATGAAACATGCGAAGGGTTGGAGTTGGATGACTATTCCAGTCCGGAAAACGGGCGATTGCCTGCTGATTCGCGATCTCACGGCGGCGGATGGTCCTTGGAAACGGCGACACCGTACCATGTTGGTTCAGTCGTTGGCGAAGGCACGCTACCGCAGCGATGCTTTGACTTTGTTCGACCAGGCCTATCAGCGCCCGGATATACTCGAACTTCTGATCGATAGTATCGAAGAGCCGGCGCGCTACTTAGGCATCTGGAAGACAATCGCAACGCTACGATCAAGCGGCATGGGCGTCCTTGGCAACAGCTCCCAACGCGTGTTGGACATCGTCCTCGCTCTGGGTGGAACGCGATATGTGACCGCCCATGGCGCGAGGAACTACCTCGACCACGCGGCTTTCGAGCGGGCCGGGATTACGGTCGAATATGTGACCTATTCCAAGACGCAATATCCGCAGCTATATGGCGATTTTCTGCCCTATGTAACAATCCTCGACCTGATCGCTGCGTTGGGACCGGAGGCAGCGTCGATTATCCGGCCGGCAACCGTACCCTGGCGGAAGTTCTTGGACGATGCTCCCGGATGATGGCTCTCCGAAGCGCTGTCGTGTAAACACCCACTCTGGACCCGGTCAGCCCGATTCCAGAGTGCAAACAATGGCCGAATCGGCCTTAAGCGATTGATTACAGAAAGCAATTTGGCTTGTGCGAAATCCTTGCAGACCGTGTGGAAAGTCGCGTCAATCGGATTCCATTGCGGCCTGCGCCGCGCTAGAATCTGACATGACTCACATTTCCGGATTCGAACGTTCGCAACTTCTGTTATTGCCGGAGGTGATCGACGATTATATCGTCGCCGACAATCCCGTTCGGTTCATCGACGCCTTCGTTGACGGGCTCGATCTCGCGGCGGCCGGGTTCAAACGCGTCAAGGACAAAGTAACAATTCCTGAATTTTCTAGAGGAGAAACACAATGAAGATGCGGTCTGTCCCCGCTTTCATCCCCGCTTTCGTCTATGGCGGTTATCTGCCCATGAACAGATAATACCAACCGCCCGAGAACCTGACTCCTGGGGGATTCCCAAACAGCCGCAAACGTGACTCGATGCAGCACGTGTCGTTGATTCGCGGAGCGGGCAGCATGTCGGCAATCGAGATTACACGCCAGAATCTGAGTATTTCGCAGTTGCGGGCGGAGGCGGCGCGGACGGCTGACGCCAAGCAGACGCGGCGCATGCTGGCCATTGCCATGGTGCCGGATGGTCATTCGCGGCGGGTGGCCGCGCAGGCCGGTGGCATGGACCGGCAGACGCTGCGCGACTGGGTGCATCGCTACAACGCGGATGGGCTGACTGGGCTAGCCGATCGGCGCCGCCCTGGCCGCCAGCCTCGTCTGGTCGAAGCCCAGCGGAAGGAAGTGGCGAAGTGGGTAGAAGACGGCCCTGACCTCAAGACCGATGGCGTGGTGCGCTGGCGCTGTGCTGACCTGCGTGACCGCATCGCCGCCAAATTCAATGTTCATCTGCATGAGCGCAGCGTCGGCAAGCTGTTGAAGAAGCTGAATTTCAGCAGCATGTCGGGGCGTCCCGTGCACCCGCAAAGCGACCTTGAGGCACAGAAGGCTTTTAAAAACGTATGGCCCGTCCCGTTTGCAAGCGATTTTGCGATCTGTCCTGGTCAGTCTGCGACAACGTATCCGATCTCAGGACCATAGGCCTGGGCCAAGATGGAGATCCGCGCGTCCCGGTCCTCATAAAACTTCCGGCGTCAAAGCGCCATTTTTTAAACCAGGGTTCCAAGACACCGGTCGACTGTCAGGCCATCTCGCTTCCACCTCCAGCAAACATCGCCGGCTTTCGCGTTTCGCGAACGCTTCGCCTATTCCATCATGCAAGCGCCATCGCGCTTGGATTGAACGTCTCTTTACGCCGCAACACGGCCCAGGCGATGCGGGCGAGCTTGTTGGCCAACGCGACGACAGCGGCGTTCTTATGCATCCGCGCCAGAAGCGCGCGCAACCATCCGCCCAGTGGCGTCTCGCTCTTGGAAAGTGTCGGGAGAACAGCCCTGGCGCCGTGGATCAGCAGCTTGCGAAGATAGCAATTGCCTCGCTTGGTGATCGAGGCGAGACGGGGCTTGCCGCCTGTCGTGATCTGCCGGGGCACGAGGCCGAGCCATGCCGCAAGATCTCTGCCGCGCGCGAATGTTCGGCCCGCGCCGATTGCCGCGGCGAGAGCCGTTGCGTTCAGCACGCCGATGCCGGGGATAGTCGCCAGGCGCCGGGCCGCTTCATCGTTCTTCGCACGAGCTGCAAACTCATCATCGAAGGCGGCGATGCGTCGATCGAGAACCCGCCATTCTTCCCGCATGTCCTTGATCAGCATAAGGAGCCGCTGGCTGACTGCGAGGCCCTCTTCTTCGCCCAGCATTGCATCGAGCTCGCGTTCGAGATTGCGCCGCCCCTGCGCGATGACTGTGCCCCGCTCCAGGAGAATGGCGCGCAGCTGGTTGATTAAGGCGGTGCGCTCCCCCACCAGCCGATCACGGCGCGATGCAGCGTCTGCATGTCCAGTTGCTCTTCACTTTTCAACTCGACGAAACGCATGGTTGGCCGGGGGGCTGCCTCGGCGATCGCTTCCGCATCTCGATCGTCGTTCTTCTGCGCCTTGACGTAGGGCCGGACATATTCCGGCGACATCAGCCGAACCTCATGGCCTTGCGCCTCGAGAAGACGGCCGAGGTGATGCGCGCCACAACAGGCCTCCATCGCGATGATGCAAGGCGGCAGACCCTTGGTGAAACCAATGATACTCGCCGGTCGCATCCGCCGCCGCTTGACGACTGTTCCTTGGCCGTCCAGCCCCACGAGGCTGCAGCTATTCTTACCGAGATCGATCCCGAGAATTACCATCTGCATTTGACTTCTCCCGCCCTTTCGAATCGCCAGCAACAATAACGCCGCCGGCCGAAGGGGCGGGCCATCCCATAAAAGATGGCGCATGCCGCCGAACAGCAACGCGGCGACGTGAAGGCAGCCCGCGAGGCGTGGTCTGCGGGGCAGCTCGATCTTGATCCGGCGCGGCTGATCTTCATCGACGAGACGAGCGCCTCCACCAAGATGGCGCGCCTCTACGGGCGGGCTCCAGAAGGAGAGCGCTGTCTTGCCGCGGTTCCGCACGGCCATTGGAAGACAACGACCTTCACGGCTGGGCTGCGGACCGGCGGCCTCGCGGCGCCTTTTGTGCTCGACGGCCCGATCGATGGCGATGCTTTCCGCGTCTATGTCGAGCAGGTTCTCGTTGCCGATCTCACGCCCAGTGATGTGGCCGTGATGGACAACCTGCCAGCCCACAAGGTGCATGGCGTGCGGCAAGCCATCGAAGCGGCCGGCGCGACGCTGATGTATCTTCCCGCCTACTCGCCCGACTTTAACCCGATCGAGATGGTGTTCTCCAAGTTCAAGGCGCTCCTGCGCGCGGCAGCCGCGCGCACAATCCCTGATTTGTGGGAGGCCATCCGCATCGCCATCGACGCCTTCACGCCAACCGATTGCCAAAATTATTTCGCCGCCGCCGGGTATAACGCAATTTGATCGGAAAATGCTCTAGGTTGTAGCGCCACCGCGGCGTTCAATTGCGATCCTTTAGTTGATCGTAGCATTCCGCGAAGTAGAACATGAAGGCGTCCACGAGGCCGTTTTCGTGGCGCAATGCCTTGGCCTGCCAGCGGGCGACATACATGTTCCAAGCCTTTGACGTTCGGGAGCCGAACAAGGCGGCAAGCCTTGTCTCTGGACCGGCCGCCTCCTCGATTGCCTTGGGATCGAGATCCTCGGCGAGCATGCGGACCGCCCGCTGCATCGCTGAAAAAGTATTAATCTGGTGCGATTTTAAATCCGCGAATGCGCCTTCGAAAGCCCGCCTGGCGTCGAGGTAACCGCGGGTGCGCGGCCCGAACATGATTTTCAGGGCATCATCGCAGGTTGGCGCGAATTTCAACGGATTGTTGTCAAGCGCCTGAATCGTGGTCTGGCTCGATGCACGGACAAAACGTTTGGTTTGGACGCGGGCATTGAGCAGTTGAGTGAGATTTTCAACCGCGACGCGCATCAGGCCACCGAGCTCATCGGCGATCGTCAACGGGTCCCGCCGCGCGAACGGCTGTCCCGGAACCTTGGCGGCCGCGGTAAAGCGGCGGAGGAACTCCTCGAGGCTTGGACCATTTTCGCCGGTCACCTGCTGGAATGAGGCCGGCCGGCCGCCAGTAGCCTCGATGGGTGCCTCCTTGATGCTTGCCGGTGCGCTTCGATCCGACCCGCTGCCCGCCTGCAGTTCGAGAGCTTGGACCTCACAAGCCCCGGCATCGGGTTCGGAAAGAACGCTGTTTGGCGCGCCCGCAAATACGTCCCTGCGTGCGGCTTCTGGGTTCGCCTCCGGCGCGAGCTCACAAGGGTCGAGTGGGCGGCGCTCGTCCCCTCGACCCGGCAATGGGTTCTCGTCCTCCATAATTGCAACTCCGATGAGGTAAGGGCCGATCGTCAGACGGTCGCCGTGGCGCAGCCGGTACGGCGCCTGGATGCGGTGCACATTGTCGTTGAGAAACGTGCCATTGGTGGAGACGTCATGGAGCCAATAGGCGCCGTCGCGGCAGCGCACCTCGCAATGCTTGCCCGAAATGACGCGGGAAGGGTCTGGAAGCGTCCAATCGAGATTTTCGTTGCGGCCGATTTCGACGCCGCGCTCACCCGAAAGCCTGACGCTAACTGGAGCGCCGTTCGGCAAGCTCTGTTGGTTTTCGATTGTCAGGATCAGCGTCACCGGGGCCAACTCCAAGCTTCCCAATTTATACAAAAACTCAAAAATTCAAATGTTATTTGGACGGTCAAGCAGGGCAATCGGGTGAAGGAGTACGTGACAAACCCTTAAAACCCTATGCGATAGTGCTTACCGGGACGCCCTTGGAGAACAAGCTGGAAGAACTGATCTCCATAGTCCACTACGTCGATCAGCACCGGCTGGGACCGACCTGGAAGCTGCTGCACGAGCATCAGGTCAAGGACGAGGCCGGGCGCGTCACCGGCTATACCGGGCTGGAGAAGATCGGCCAAACGCTGGCGCCGGTCATGATCCGGCGGCACAAATCCGAGGTGCTGCGGCAACTGCCCAGCCGGACCGACCAGAACCTGCGGGTGCCGATGACCGAGATGCAAATGCTTTATCACCAGGAAAACGCTGACGTGGTGGCGAAAATCGTCCAGCGCTGGCGCAAGACCAAGTTTCTGTCGGATAAGGATCAGCGGCGGCTGACCTGTGCCCTACAGAACATGCGCATGTCGTGCAACAGCACCTATCTGCTGGACCAAGAAACCGACCATGGCGTCAAGGCTGACGAATTGGCGGCACTGTTCGACGAATTGTTCGCCGAGCCCGAGGCCAAGGCGGTGGTGTTTTCGCAATGGACGCGGACCCACGACATCGTCCTCCGCCGCCTCGAAGCGCGCGAGCTGGGCTACGTCAGCTTCCACGGCGGCGTGCCATCGGACAAACGGCCGGCACTGGTTGAGCGGTTTCGAGACGACCCCCCCTGCCGCGTGTTCCTGTCCACCGATGCTGGCAGCACGGGCCTCAATCTGCAGCATGCTTCGACCCTGGTGAACATGGACTTGCCGTGGAACCCGGCAATCCTCGAACAGCGCATCGCGCGCATCCATCGCATAGGCCAGATACGGCCGGTGCAGGTCATCAAATTCGTGGCAAAAGGCACCATCGAGGAGGGCATGCTTTCGGTGCTGGCGTTCAAACGCTCCTTATCGGCAGGAATTCTCGACGGCGGCAGCGGCGAGATTTCGCTCGGCGGTTCGCGTCTCAGCCGCTTCATGAAGGACGTGGAAAATGTCACTGGGCGTATGGGTGAGGGCGAGGCCATGACGGCGGCTGAGGAAGTGAGGAATATCGTCACTGCTGATGACGCCGGATTCGTGGAAGATGTAAATGCGGATGTAAACATGGGCGATGGCGAGATGACGATCGCGCGGACTGATGGGTCCGGAGCACCACCGCGCGATACAAGTCCCGATCCACGGCAAGCCCTGGTGCAGGTCAGTGCGCAGTTTATTGCCGCTCTGGCGGCTGCCAACAATCCCAACGCTGCGGCGCATCCATGGATTGAGCGCGATCCAGCCACCGGCGCGCAAAACCTCAAAATGCCGCTGCCGGCTCCGGAAACCGCGAGACAACTTGCCAATGCGCTTTCTGCACTCGCGGACAGCTTGCGGGGCAAGATTGCGTGACGGGCAGCGGCAGCTGAACGAATGATCGCTTCATTTGCCAGACCGGTGATGAAACCTCTGACCGCGCGGCCGACAGCAGAGGAATTATCATACCGGATTCACCCTTCCCGTCACCTCTCCGCCGGTCGATTTGCAGATGCAATTTGATCGGACGTGTCCGTCGCAGACGTACGTCCGGCGATGGAGCAAGGCTCGCAAACTGGGCGTTGGAATCTTTGCGGTGCTGTTCGATCCAGGCTTCGAACTCGGCGAGATCTCGTTCGGCCATAGCTCTGGGCTCACCTTGCGAGAACACGTTCAAGCTGCACCACCAGAGCCGTCCGTTTCTCCGCATCAAGGCTGGTGAGGTTCTGCCGGCGCCATCGCACCGCCGGTAACTGCGCCGCAGCCTCCAAGCCGACGGTGTGCCGATCGCAAGTCTTCTTCAGGCCTGTGCCAGTGACACCGTATTCGACGGTGACCTTGGTCATGGGCTTGGCCCAGACCTGCTCATAAAGCTCCTCCCGCGATACAATCCGCACGCATGCCACAACCTCATCGATTTGAAAGCGGAGGCATAGCATCCTGCCTATGACAGTGTGCGCATCCAAATTCACCGGCCGTGAGCCAATGGTCTGGCTGGTGCGTCTCCACAAACCGGTGCGGATTCCGACGAAGTCGCCCGGGCATTCCGAGATGATGCCGCCCATGGGTTCCGCGATGATGCCGCCCAGGGCGTGACGCCTCGCTGGCGGTGATGATTTGGCACCGGTAGCGGTGGTTGGTCAATCCTTCTTGACGGTCTTTTTCTTTTCCGAGCCGACGAGGCTATTCTCGCTGGAGATTTCAAAGATCGACCGATTGATCTCGATTGTCATCGAAACCGAGAAAAATTCGGATCGCGGAAATTTCCCTTCGAAATCAAAAGCGAATAAATTTGACGGCTTGGTGGTCGGGCTTTGACCGTCAAAAGAAATGTTTTGCGCTTAGAATTCAAGGTGTTACGATGGGACTCGATAATCGAGTGGGAGTAAGGGGTGTGGGGTACTGTGGGGTATCTAGAGGTAAATAGAGTAATAAAAACATATCGCTATCGGAGGTTTGTTGATGATTGGTACCCATTGTCAATCCCCCTCGGATTTCGGTAAGCTATTGATTTTGAAGACATGGACTTTGGCGGGCTTCTCATCAGCACAGGGTCAGAGACACGACGGTATCGCTGGCGGCCGCTGACCGAGTTTGATCAAAGACCGTCACGTGAATCGGGATGCTGACGGTATTTCTTGACGATTTAACCTGCCGCCGTTGGAATCGACTATTCGGCACCAGTCTGTTGTCATGGTCGGCGCAGGCCGACCATGACGGGAAAGGCGTGTGCCGGCCGATAGGCCAAATCCCATGCCGTCTGGAATTATGCTTTGAAATTATGAGATAAAAACCACCCCGATCGGCCATCTCGCGCTCAAACTGATCTGACGCTCAGCGCGACACGCCGGCGACGGTCAGTTTCACGCTGCGCACTTCCTGTGCGGTGGGCGCGCGCGGCGGCGCACCGAACTGGGTAATCGTAAGCCGTACGGAAACGCGGCCGTCACGGATCGCGTCTCCCGGCAGGGGCAGCGTATAGGTTCCGGCATCCTGCCCGACGCGCACGCCGAAAGGCGAAAGAACGCCAAGTTCCTGGCCCGAGGCGGTCGTGACATCGATCTCCTGGTGGCCGATTGGGCCAACCTGCACCTCGATCCACGCGGTCTCGCCCGCACGGAGCGGATGCGGCAGGACCAGCGTCATGTCGAGTGCCGACGCCGCATTTGCTTTCTGCGCCAAGAGCGCAAGCAGCGCGAACGCAGCGGCGGCCGGACGCATCGCCCCCTACAGCGCCCGCACCGAAACGGCCTTGAGCGCTGGCGCGGGTCCGCCCTGTTCATGTGATGGCACCAGCCGGATATTCAGCGTGGCTTCGTTCGCTGCGCCCAGCGCGGTGAACGCCTGCAGCGTCTTGGGCAGCGGGACGGCAAAGGTCGCGTCGGTCGACATTTTCATGCCGGGCATCATGGAGCCGAAGAAGGCGATGGTGCCCGCATAGTAGGGGCTATCGGCCGAGACTTGCGTGACGCCGGGGGGCGCGTTGACCAGCACATCGTACTCGCGCGCGGTGGACGTCCCGCTGGGACGGGGCAGGGTGATCTCCGCCATAAGCGGCCGCGGGAGCGTGTCGGCCAGAAGGCTTTGAATCGCCGCGCGCGCGGGCACCACGACCGATCCGACATTGGCTTTCACGGTGCCTGTGACAGGCGGCGCGGCCGTCTCGGCCGCGAGCGCGGGACTCGGCGGCTGGAGCTCTTCGCCAAATCCGGGCTGGTAATCATAGTCGAATACGTCGGTGCTGAGATAATCGCCCGCCTTGCTCGGGCCGACGTAGTTGCCCTTGCCGTCACGTAGAACAGGAACGGCTCGTTGGAGAGGGTTTTGAGGTCCTGGCCGGTCGGAAGATAGGGCAGGTTAAGGCCCTTCTGTTTACGCGTCCATACATCCCAGAGCCGATCCATGTTCGAATGATGCAGGAAGAAGATGGGATCGACCGGCGACAGGAAGTTGGTCATGTTGCCATAGGGTGTCCCGGATCGACTGGCCCCACGCCCCCGATATAGTTGTGGACTTTGTTGTGGGGGAGGCCCTCGAGCACCGAGAATTTGGTCGAGCGCCGCTCGGCTGCGTATTGTGCGACGGCGTCTTCGAGCTCGTGAAGCTCAGAGAAATATCGGGATTGTAGAAATCCCTCGGCTGCAGTCCTGAGAGTATTACGGGCGGCGAGACATCGTAGGCCGTCTTGGCATCGAGCTTGGGATTGTCGCGTGAAAGATATCGCGCGCTGCAGGTGATCGCGAACGCCTCGTTTCCGGAAATGCCAGCCTGCGCGGACGCACTGTAGCCGGTCACGTCACTCCAAACGTCGTCGAAGGCCTTGTAGCCCCGCACATCCAACTGGGCGCGCTGCGCGGGCGAGAGGCTGTTCCAATAACTTGTCAGTTTCGATTTGATGAACGACGTGAAGAGCGCCAGATTGCCCGTGTAGGGCTCGAAGGCCTGGTTGGTGGGCGTCAGCACGCCATCGAACATGCCGTCCGGTATCTGCGGCAGCTGGGTCCAGTCCCAATAAGGAATTGCAAAGCTGTCCTCGCCGCTCAATGCTCGGACGGTGCGCTCGAAGTAGCCGACATAGCCGCGATGCCAGACATAGAACCCCCAATTGCCGTGCGGGCAATCCATCAGGTGGATGAAGGTGTTACGGAACCAGTTCTGCGGATGATCGGCCGGCAACTTCAGCATCGCGTCAACGCCCTTGGCGTAGCTCGCGAGCATCTTCTGACCTTCGGGACTCGTGACATTGTAGCGCGTGTATTTCGCTGCCGCCCGCGACGGCGGGTACGGTAACGCTGTAGCGCCGGCGGCAGCAGCAGCTGTCGCCAGAAAATCGCGGCGTGTGTAACGGAAATTCGCTTTGCGCATGTTCGCCCCCCTGAAGGTTTCGGTGACACTATGAAGGCTCCGAGATTCAACCGCAAGTAGAGATGCGAAGTTCTACAAGATTTGTTGCAATGCTGTACTCAGCTAGGCCGTGTTGACAGTTTTTATCCAGAGCCTTGCGGTTGCGATGCATAGCATTGAAAGGTAGGCTCTGGCAGTAACGCGTTGCAATACGGCGAAACTGCTTGAGACGGTTGACACATCGCTCA
>Ga0185299_10002807_pt1 | contig 25418 bp, 24 predicted proteins | sample PaiPotPPA55metaG_FD_128002 | JGI IMG/M metagenome (GOLD analysis project Ga0185299, IMG submission 128002) | Iron sulfur acid spring bacterial and archeal communities from Banff, Canada, to study Microbial Dark Matter (Phase II) - Paint Pots PPA... ...
GAAATCGGCGCAGCAATTTAAGAAGAAGGCGCGCCGGTTTTCTCCGCAGGCATTGCATGCTTTGGAAGACCACGCGTGGCCGGGGAACGTGCGCGAACTGGAAAATGTTGTGCAACGGGCGATTGTGCTGTCTGAGGAGCCGACCGTGGATGTGAGCAGCTTGCCCTCGGCCCTGCGCCACTCGCGCCTTGGTGTCGAGCTGAGTGCCGGGCCGGAAAACGCGCAGCTCAGCCATTCCTATGAGGATGAAGTTCGGCGCTTCAAAAGAGCGTTGGTCCTGCGCGCCTTGCGCGAATGCGGCTGGCGCAAGGCGGAGTGCGCACGGACCTTGGGCGTTGCTCGCGGATACCTCCATCGCTTGATCAATCAGTTGGGAATCCAGGAAGGCGAGGGAGAGCCGACCGTGGAGCCCCGTGAGGACTACCCGCTCGGTCCGGTGATGTAACGATGATCTGCGCGGCGATCTGCGCTGCATAGTATCAAAACCTCAGATTGCCGTGGACTTAACCCAGCCTGTCGGATTAGTTTCGGATGAGATGGAACCTGATCCGGAAAAGTCCTTCGTTCAACAAGTTTGCCTGCCTTTCCTGCTGCGCACCCAGAATGCAAATGGCGGATGGGGCTTCCACGCACAATCGGAAAGTCGTGTCGAACCCACGTGCTGGGCATTGCGGGCGTTGAGCGCGTCGACGGCGCCCATACCCGAGGAGGCTATGGCACGCGGCTTTCGTTTTCTTCGCGAGAGTCAACTCGCTGACGGGTCGTGGCCTTCTACGCCGGGAGAAAGGCGGGGCTGCTGGGTCACTTCGCTCTGCTGCTGGCTGCTGCTGGCTGAGAAAGATTCATCTGCCTCGGTCGCGGCTGGACTCCAGTGGCTTTGCCGGGATTGGCCGAGCGACACCACCCTATGGCGCCGGTTTCTCGGTAAGCTCGCGTCTCAACGCAAATTACACCCCATCAACGATTCGTATCGGGGATGGGGTTGGACACCAGGAACCAGCAGTTGGGTAGAACCGACTTCGTTCGCGCTCATCTCCTTGGAACACGCCGGGAATAGACTTCTTCCTTCGAATGCGGACCGGCGTCGCGAGCTGGCTAGCGCCATGCTGTATGATCGGATGTGTCCCGGCGGAGGCTGGAACTGCGGAAACCCTTGTGTTTACGGTGTTCCGGGCGAACCGCTGGTTGTGCCTACCGTCTGGGCCTTGATCGCTTTGCGCCATGATCCGGCGCGGCGGAAGAACGTGGAGAGCATCGAGTGGCTCGAGCGCAACATCGCGAATATCCGGAGCGGCGGATCGTTAGCGCTCGCGAGGATCTGCCTGGACACCTATGGCCGGAGATGGCCAACGGGCGCACCTACTCTGTCCGATCTCTATGAAAAAAATGAATTTCTGGGAAATGTGCAAGTCGCCGCGTGGAGCAGCCTGGCGATGAGCGGGCCATCCCATTGGTTGAATGGCGTTCCTACGAAGACGATCTGACGACCATGCGCGAGCACACGTTAGTCCCATCATTTCAACGGCCTCCGTCGAAAGTCGTGATCCGCCGCGTAACAAATTACGAGCAGGATTTGTCTTTGTTGATGCAGGAAAGTCTTGCGATTTTTAATCTGTCGGTCAAGGACAAGACTGTCCTGCTCAAACCAAATCTGGTCGGCTTGGATCCGCTCGGCGTCATGAACACGCATCCTGGGGTGATCGCTGCTGCTCGAGAATGCTTTTTGCGTTTAGGGGCCGCACAGGTATTGATCGGGGACGGGCCGGCCATGGATCGGGATACGGAGGCGATTGTCGAGTCGGTACGCTTGCGCGATTACACCGGCCCGCTGGCGAGGTCGTTCGTGGACCTGAACTTGGATGACGTGGAGCGGGTAGTGCTCGCGACGCACGCTTCCCGCTTGAAAGAGCTCTACCTGCCCAAGACGGTGCTCGGCGTGGACTTTCTCGTGTCCATGCCCAAGCTCAAGACCCACCATTGGGCAGGGGTCACGTTGTCGCTGAAGAACATGTTCGGGATCGTACCAGGAAGCTGTTATGGGTGGCCTAAGAACGTGCTGCACTGGGCCGGTATTGACCGCGCTATCCTGGACATCAACGCCGCAGCCCGGCCCGATTTCGCGATTGTGGATGGGATTGTGGGTATGGAGGGGAATGGCCCGATTCAGGGGACTCCAAAGGCTAGTGGAGTACTGGTCCTCGGCAACGATCCAGTGGCCGTCGATGCCACCTGCTGCCGCATTATGGGGCTCGTGCCAGAGCAAGTGAAATATCTGTCGGCGGCCGCGACGCTGTTGGGTCACCTTAAGTCCAACAAGATTCAGCAGCTTGGAGAGTCTGTGGTCAGCGTCAGAATTCCCTTCGCCGTTCTGCGCGAGTTTCGAAGTTTGGCGGAGACAAACTAGAATTTGGAATGAGACTTGCCCCAACACTCCTGACGGAAACCTAAGTGGGGTATGGTGTATCCGAACGGGCACACCCGGGTTACGTCTTGCCTGACCTTCGCACATTTCAGGGGCGGAGGCGGGGCGGCAAATAGCGAAAAGGAATCATGAGCGAAGCTGACATCGCAATGCGCCCGCAACGGGCCCCGGGAGAGACCGCCGCGCTCCCCGACGGCGATACGCTCACCAATTTGCGCGAACCCCGCGTTGTGGGCACTGACGGCACCCTAAGTGCGCTCGCGCGCTGGGCCTTCTCTTTCCCGGCGATGCTGGCCATCGGGTTGGTAGCCAGGGTGTTCTATGAGGCGCGCGGATTTTTCGTTGACCCAGACTTTTGGTGGCACGTCAAGGTTGGGCAAGACATCCTCGCGACACATCACTTGCCGACAACGGATTCCTATTCCTTCACGGTGAATGGCCATCCCTGGATCGCGTACGAATGGCTGGGTGACCTGGCGTTTGGCGCGGTAGCCCGCTGGGGCGGGTTGTACGGACTCGCGGTGATGCTCATTGTGCTCTCCTGCGTCGTCGTACTGACGCTTTACGCTTACGCGACAATGCGGTCCGGCAATTCCAAAGCGGGGTTTGTGGCCGCGGGATTGTTGTGCTCGCTTGCGTTTGCTTCGTTCAGCATGCGGCCGCAGATGTTCGGCTACTTATTCCTCATCCTGGTGCTCATCGCGCTAGAGCGGTTTCACCAGAGAAAAACGCGCGCTTTGTGGTTCTTGCCGCTTCTATTTCTGGTCTGGGTGAACGTCCACGGCTCGTTCATCATTGGACTGGGGGCGTTGTTCGCGCATCTGGTCGCGGGACTAAAGGGTTTCCGCGTGGGGGCCATAGAGGCTCGACCGTGGACGCCAGCCGAACGCATCCAGCTTGAACTCGTTTTCCTTCTCTCACTGGCAGTCTTGCCGCTGACACCTTACGGCGCGCAGCTGGCGGTCTACCCGTTCGACATGGCCTGGTCTCAACCATTGAACGTGAGCCACATCCTGGAATGGCAACCGATGCCGTTTAATATCGCCGGAGGGAAGCTTTTTCTGGGAGTAGTGCTTGGGTTGTTCCTGGCGCAGATGGCGTTGCGGCTTACCTGGAGGCTGGCAGAGGTGGTGCTGCTTTTCGTCGGAATTTTGATGGCCTGCCTTCACGTGCGGTTTCTGCTGGTTTTCGTGCCTTTCTTCGCGCCGCTCTTCGGCACCGTCTTAGCGCGTTGGCTTCCCGCCTACCAGCCTAAGAAAGATCGCTTCGTTTTGAACGCGATTCTCATAACCGCTGCTGTGGCAGCGATGGTGCATTACTTCCCGACGCACAAAGACATCCAGAAGATCGTGGCGCGAGATTATCCGGTGGATGGACTGAAATATTTAAGAACGCACTCCGTGCCTAGGCCGATGTTCAACACATACGGGTTTGGCGGATATCTGGTTTACGCGCATCAGAAGGTTTTCCTGGACGGACGCGGCGATCTTTACGAACGTGGTGGAGTACTGTCGGATTATCTGACGGCCAGCTTGTTGAAGCCCGGCGCGCTGAGCGTGCTGGACCGCTACCAGATCCAATCGTGTATGCTCGCGCGCGGCGAGCCCTTGGCGGTGGTGTTGGACGCCTCGCCGCAATGGAAGAGGCTTTACATTGACAATGTGAGCGAGATTTTCGTCCGGAGATGACGGTACTGGCCGAAGGCTCCACGGTAGAAGGCAGCATAATTGAACCCCGCTTCACGCATCCACGGAGACGGATCGTTGCGCTCGTTTTACTCCTGGCGATCCTCGGAGTGTACGCGTGGGGCGTCGTGGCCGTTCATCCGACTAACTTTTTTGGCCTTTCCGAAGATGATGCTATTTACATGTCGTCGGCGCAGGCACTCGCTCAAGGCCGCGGATATATTCTCGAAAGCGTTCCCGGAACGCCACCTGCCACCAAATACCCCATTTTGTACGCCTGGATGCTCTCCCGGATCTGGCGCGTACAGGCGCAGTTTCCGGCCAACTTAACGTACGGAATTGCGCTGAATGTGATCTTTGGCTGTGGGTATCTCACCGTTGCGTTCGTCCTGCTGCGAAAGATGGGCGGTTTAGGCGAGTTTGAGGCGCTGGGCGTCACGGCGTTCTGTGCGTTGCATCCGGTCGTTGTGTATTACACGGCCAATTTGTTGTCGGAGATGCCGTTTGCGGCGGTGTCGCTCGGCGCCATCTTGCTGGCTGGCAGCGCGGTCGCCGGAGAGAGCGAGCGGATCTCTGTAGTGTCTTCAGGCGTGTTGGCAGGGCTCGCAGTTCTCATCAGGGTATTGGGGGTTCCGATCGCCGCGGGGCTGGGCTTGGCGATCCTGCTGCGGAAGGGCTGGCGAGCTTGCGGTCTGTTTGTTGCCAGCGCATTGCCATCCATTGCAATCTGGCTGTGGCAATCGCCCGCGCACGCTCATAGTACCCCGCCTGTAGACGCGTCGGTCTGCTCCCGCGTGTGGCACGCGAACTGGCTCTATTACACAGACTATCTGGGTTTTTGGAACGCCGATGTATTGCAAAATCACGTGCTTTGGCAAATGTTGAAGCAGAACCTGGTTCTGCTTCTCCTGCAACCAGGAAGCTATTTCGTTGAGCCGGGCTTCGTTCGACCTCTCATGCTGGCTGCTGTTCCCGCGGCGCTATTGTCGGCTGCGGCCTGGCGTGTGCTGTTTGGGCAGGTGCGGGAAGTGCGCTGGCAACCCGCAAGGTGGGCATTAGCTTTCTATCTCACTCCGCTTCTCCTGTGGGACTACCCCATCATGCCGAGATTCTTGATTCCCTTCCTGCCGTTGCTGGTAGCGAGCGTATGGTTGGAAGCAAAACGTTTATCCGCGCGTATCCTGAGTTCGCTTCGCATGGGGAGGTTTGGGGAAGAATGGTTCGCGGCGATCTTCCTCAGCGTCATCGTCGCCGCTTTAGTTCTGGCGACCGGTTGGTCGGCTTGGGCAGGGCACACAGCAATTTCCCAACAAAGCCGCGAGCGCAGCGGCATCGGGCGGGAAAAACGCGAGGCGTACGAGTGGTTACGCGAGAACGCTTCGACGGACTCCAGGGTCGTAGCCAATGAAGACGCCTCGCTTTATCTCTATTCGGGCCGGCAGGCGATGCGGCCGGTAATCTTCGCGCCTTCAGGATTGTTTCGGCCAGCCCTGCTCGACTTGGAGCTCGCATGTCTCACAGAATCGGCGCTTCGATTTCACGCTGCGTACTGGGTAATCGCGGACGACGATTTTGGATCGGAGTGGGAGCCGGCCACCTCCCGGGGAAAGGACAGGGAGAAGGTGTACGAGGAAGTCTTACCACTTGCGTTTCGCAGCAGCGGTGGCCGGATTCGAATTTACCAACTCCAGCCTTTGCAGACCGGCCACGCGGTAGCCACTCTGCCCTCAGGTGTGATATTGAGTTCGCTGAAGCGGTATCCCGAAGTCGAATAGCTGGACATCTAGATTCAGCTAGCTCCGAGAAACGCAGAGCGCTGCGGGCCACAGGGTGGCGCGTAATCAAAGGGGGTTGCACGATGAGGGTAGGCGTTCACAATGGGTGACAGTTTTGCCGTCAAGGTATGGGCCCTCCGCGTCGGGTTGCTATGTTATTGCTGGTACACGGCTTAATTACTCCAGCCCGAGGCCCAAATTGGTTCTGTAGGTGCATACAGGTCCACAGGGTAGTGCGGGCCGGGGAAAAGTCTCGCTCACATGTGGGAAAGGAAGCGTAAGACCATGAAGAACTTGATGTTTAGACTTTGGAAGGACGAAGAAGGTCAGGACCTTACCGAGTACGCCCTCTTGTTGGTCTTGCTGACATTGGCCGCCATCGGCACGCTCGGCACGTTAGCAGGTGCGATCAGTGGTGTGTTCTCTTCTGCAGCTAAGAACCTGACGACGTAAGCTGCCCAAACTGGTGGGATTCGCGGCTGGCCATCCCCCGTTGGCCGTCTCCACTCTTGTTTCTAGTTGTCCCGACGGCACGATTTTGCGCGCGAACCTGGTCGCTAGAAGGACGGGGAGATGAAGCAGCTTCTGGTCAGATTGTGGAATCAAGAAGACGGGCAAGATCTTACGGAATATGCGTTGCTGCTCGTTTTGCTGGTGCTGGCTACTGTCGTGTCGCTGAGTCGTCTGGCCGTCGCCATCAACGGCGTGTTTAGCAGCGCGACCGCGAATTTAACTACCGGGACGTAGCAGCGCGGCCTAGATGCCCCCATCTAGACTCGGGTACTCAAACCGACCCCGCGTGATTCGGTGGTGCATGATCTGTAGGGGACCGTCTTCCTCATGAGGTCGCAAGACACAATCTGGATATTCGTCACCGTCCTCGCCATCCTGGCTGGCTGGGTGGATTTTCGCACGCACAAAATACCCAATTGGCTCACGGTACCGGCGTTGTTCATTGGCCTAACGTTGCGGGCGGTGACGTCCGGGTGGGCCGGAGCGAAGGCGTCATTGGAAGGGGCAGGACTTGCGCTGGTTTTGCTGCTGCCTCTGGTGTTGATGCGCGGCCTTGGCGCGGGCGATTGGAAGCTGATGGGTGCGATTGGCGCCTTCGTCGGCCCGGCCATGTTTCTGTTTGTGTTGCTTGGCAGCGTCTTCGCGTCGGGACTAATGGCCCTGGTCGAAATGATGCGGACGCGGCGAGTGAAAGAGACGTTTCACAATTTGTACGTGCTGGTACATGGTTTTCTTTCGTTTGGGTTGCGGCCTAACCCCGAGATTTCGCTAGATAATCCCGCGCTGTTGAAACTGCCTTTTGGCGTGGCGGTGGCCATCGCCACGCTGGCTTGCTTTTTCGTCGCGCGTTGGGGTATCTAGCGAAGGCAAGGCAACTTCGGGCCATCCGTGTTTGAGGCGAGGAGACTGATTCCATGAACCAGAACCGCATGATTCTCGGATTGGTAGTGGCGGTGGTCGTCGCCTTCTTCTTCAGCACGGTTGTTTACCGCCAATTTCAAAAGGCGAGCAACGTCAAGCCGGTCGTCACGCAGCACATTGTGGTCGCGGCTAAGGCCCTTCCCCTGGGTACCCGCGTGGATGCCGGCAATTTGCGGCTGATTGCTTGGCCGGCGGACGAACCCGTGGCTGGCATGTTTACGCGTATCGAGGACTGCGCCGACCGAGCGCTGGTGGCTGACGTTGCGGCGAACGAACTGATTCTGGACAGGAAGCTGGCACCCAAGGAGTCTGGCGCGGGTTTGCCCGCGGTGATTCCGGAAGGGATGCGGGCGCTCTCGGTAGCCGTCAATGACGTGGTGGGGGTGGCGGGGTTCGTGACGCCGGGGACGATGGTCGACGTGCTGGTGACCGGGAAAGTTGGCGGCGGGAGCCGTGGCGCCGAAGACACGATTACGCGGACGATCCTCGAAAACGTGCGGGTGCTCGCCGCCGGTCAAAAGATTGAGCAGGATCGCGAAGGCAAGCCGCAAACGGTCCCGGTGATCACGTTGCTGGTTTCCCCCGAAGATGCCGGGCGGCTGGCCATGGCCAGCACCCAAGGGAAAATCCAGCTGGCCCTGCGCAATACCGTCGACACCAAGAAAGTTGGGCCGCCCTCGATCCTGGAGGCCAATCTCTTTGGCGGGGCCGCGCCGGCGCCGCCCAAGCACTCAGCGCCCACCAAAGTGGCTGCGCCGGCACCGCCTTCGCCGTACGTGATCGAAGTGATCACCGGGAGCAAGCGAGAGAATAAGAGCTTTCCGAATCAATGAGAAGGCCACGAGGACGAAGGCCACAAGGACAACGAATGCCCGAAAAACACGACGGGGTCGTCGAGTCGAAGGTGACTCTGAAGGTGTCTCAGCAGCAAAACGATGGACTGCTGCTTTCGTTTACCTTGCTGGCCGCTTTGGCGGTAGCCGCGTCATTGATGGCTGGTCCGGGCTCTGTGGCCCAACAGCCACCCGTGCAATCGCAGCCAGCCGCTCCTCCAGCTCAGGCCCCGACTCCGGCTCCGACGCAAGTACCCGCCGAACAACCAACAGAGTCTGAGGCGCCGCAAACTCTGCACTTACTGGTTGGCCGTTCCATCGTGATTTCCTCGCCTGGACGCATTAAGAGGGTGTCGATGGCCGATGCCAACATTGCGGAGGCCATTGTCGTCAGCCCAACGCAAGTTCTCGTCAATGGCAAAGCACCCGGCGGGGTCTCCCTGATCATCTGGGATGAGTCGGACCAGAGCCAGGCGTTCGAAGTGTCCGTGGACATCGACGTTCTGGGCCTGAGCCAAAAAATTCATGAAGTCTTCCCGTCCGAAGACGTGCATATCGATACTTCGCGAGACGTAGTCATGCTTTCCGGGAAGATTTCCTCGCCGCCGATTGCCGAGAAAATTCTCGAGATCGTGAAAGGCACCACTCCGAAAGTTACCAACTTGATGCAGGTGCCTACCATACCTTCGGGCGAAATCCTCCTGCAGGTGCGCTTCGTGGAGGTCAACCGGTCGGCTATAAGCCAACTGGGAGTCAACATTCTGAGCTTGCCGGGGGCGAAGAACATCGGCACGATTTCGACGCAGCAGTTTGCTCCGCCTCAGCTTACCAATGGAAATGGTGTGAGTACGACTCCTACGGTCGGCAGCGGCATTGGTCTGAGTGATTTGCTCAACATTTTTATCTTCCGGCCGGACATCAATCTTGCTGCCACGATTAAAGCCTTGCAGGAAAAGAACATACTGGAGATCCTCGCGGAACCCAATCTGATGACAGAATCCGGCAAAGACGCCAGCTTTCTGGCCGGCGGCGAGTTTCCTTTTCCAATTCTTCAATCGACAGGCGGTGGCGGAGGTTTTGCAGGCATCACCATTCAATTCAAGGAATTCGGAGTACGTTTGAACTTCACGCCGACCTTGACTCCGGATGGCCTGATCCACTTGAAGGTCAAGCCTGAAGTTAGCTCGCTGGATTTCACAAACGCGCTAACCTTGCAGGGATTTGTGATCCCCGCACTGGCAACAAACCGCTTCGAGTCGGAAATGAATCTTACCGACGGGCAGAGTTTCGCGATCGCTGGCCTGATGGATAATCGCGTTACCCAGCAGTTCCAGAAGATACCGGGCATCGGCGATATTCCGATCCTCGGCAAGCTGTTCCAAAGCCGCACGCTGAACAAGAGCAAGAACGAGCTGATGGTCGTGGTTACGCCGCATATCGTGAATCCGATACCAGTCGACAAAGCCATACCAAATCTGTTATTTCCACTTCCAACGATGGCGCCCACGGCAGGCGTACCCGCGCCGACGGGTAATCACAAGTGATGGATGGCGAACTTATGCGATATCCGAGGCCCGCACAAAAATAAGGGAACTAGAAAGAACGGTTGATGCTAACGGTAGCGATAGCAAGTGGTGACTCGGCCAGTTCCGCACAGTTGCTGGCCAGTCTGCAGCAAACGGGTCTGGTGAAGTCGGTGAAACAGTGGGCGGTTCCCGCCGACAAGCTTCCCGATTCCGCGGACTCTTTGCCGGAGGTTGTGTTTTTGGACCTTTCTCGCGATCCCGAGCCTTATTTCCAACTGGGCGCGCAGATTCACCGAGCGCGGCCGGCCGTGAAATTGGTGGCCTGCTCGGCGATCGTTCCGCCCAATCACCAACTCTTGTTGGAAGCCATGCGCGTGGGCGTTCAGGATTTCCTGGCGAAACCTGTTGACCCGGCCTCTCTCAAAGAGATGCTCCTGCGATTCACGGAGGACATTGACGCCAGGGACCGATCGTCGCTCGACCGTTTGATCGTCGTCATGGGGGCTAAAGGTGGCGTGGGCGCCACGACGGTGGCGGTGAATATCGGAGTCCAACTCTCCACCTTCGCTCGCAAGCGCGTCGCGCTCTTGGATTTTGCCAATCCGCTGGGGAACGTGCACCTGTTGCTGGATCTCCACCCAAAATTTACCGTGCGCGACGCCGTCGATAACATGGACCGGCTCGACAGTCACTTCTTCGCCGGCCTGCTCACGCATCACAAGACCAAGCTGGAGATTCTGGGCGGGGTCACGCAGCCAGAGGAATGGCAGGCAATCCACATCCCCTCTCTGGAACGCGTCGTAAACGTGGCGCAAAACACGTTCGACATGGTCCTGCTCGACATGGGCTCGCAGTTTTCTTCCGAGTGGAGTTCGATTCTACGCATGGCTCGCATGATCCTGATCGTTGCGGAGGCCAATGTCCCGGCGTTGTGGACGCTGGAACGCCGCTTGCTCGCTCTAAAGGGATTTGGCGTGGACCCGGAGCGCGCGCGCGTCATCATCAACCGCTGGCACAAGGGCGACGAAGACGTTTTGCGGGGCATCCAGAAGGACATCAACCGCCCTGTGTTCGCTTCCCTTCCCAACGACTTCCGCATGGCCAGTACGGCCGTCAATCTCGGCACTCCGTTGCAGGAGAATCACAACAACGTTCTCAGCAGCCGTTACCGGCAGATTGCCGCGCAGTTGGCGGGCCTGGACGTTGTGCCGACCATCAAGAAAGGCTCGTTTGGCGGGCTCTTTTCGTTCCCGTCAAAAAGGTGAACTAGAGTATGGCCCCGATCACTACAGCGGTCACGCGCACCGACTTCGGAACCGTCAAGGCGACGATTCACCGAAAACTCATTCAAAAGCTGAATCTCGACCGTTTGACCGAAGTCAATCGTGAAGATGTTCGCCGCGAGGTAACCCAGATTTTGGAAGCCCTGGTCGTCGGCGAATCCACGCCGATGAACTTGCAGGAACGCGAGCGCCTGGCCCAGGAAGTTCTCGATGAAGTCTTCGGACTGGGACCTCTCGAGCCGCTCCTCGCCGATCCGACCGTGTCGGATATTCTCGTCAACACCCACAAGCGAGTCTATGTCGAGCGCAAAGGTATTCTGGAGATGACCTCCATCCAGTTCCGCGACGACATCCATCTCATGGGCATCATCGACCGCATCGTTTCCGCGGTTGGCCGTCGTGTGGACGAATCCTCGCCGATGGTCGATGCGCGCCTGGCCGACGGCTCGCGTGTAAACGCCATCATTCCGCCACTGGCCGTCGATGGACCTTGCCTCTCGATCCGGCGTTTCGGCCGCGATCCACTCACCGCCGACGACTTGCTGCGGAACAGCACGCTGACGCCGGCGATGTTGGAACTTTTGCGAGGCTGCGTGAAGGCGCGCCTCAATATTCTGGTCTCCGGCGGCACCGGCGCCGGTAAGACCACGTTTTTGAACGTTCTCTCGTCCTACATTTCCAACCGCGAACGTATCGTCACGGTGGAAGATGCGGCCGAATTGCAACTGCATCAAGATCACGTGGTGCGCCTGGAAACCCGCCCCGCCAACATTGAAGGCAAGGGCGCGGTGCAGCAACGCCAGTTGGTGATCAACTCTCTGCGTATGCGTCCCGATCGCATCATCGTTGGTGAGGTTCGTGGCGAAGAAGCCCTGGACATGTTGCAAGCCATGAACACGGGCCACGACGGCTCGCTGACTACCATTCACGCCAACACGCCCCGCGACGCGCTAAGCCGCCTGGAAACCATGGTCGCCATGGGCAGCTTGAACATTCCCGAGAACGCATTGCGCCGGCAGATCGCTTCGGCAATCGATGTCGTGGTGCAAGTCAGCCGCCTCAGTGACGGCACCCGCAAAGTCATTTCACTGGCCGAGATTACCGGCATGGAAGGTGACGTCGTCTCTATGCAAGACATCTTCGTATTCCGGAAACGCGGCATTCGCGACAACGGCGAGGTGCTGGGAGAATTTATCCCCACCGGCATTCGGCCGAAATTTGCCGAAAAATTGCTGGTCTCCGGCATTCAGCTCCCGATTTCCATGTTCGAGAGCGACCACGTTTTAGGACTTTGATGAACGGACCGTTCCACTTCGCTTCGAGAGGGTGCTCGTAACCGAGGACTGTCATGGGCACTTTGGTTTTCGTACTTACGTTCCTGATTGTTTTGGCGATCGTCCTGGGGATCTGGATAGTCGCCAGTGGGGACAGCAAGCAGGACGTCGTGCGCCGGCGCATGGAAGCGGTGCGTAAGGCGGAGCGTCGTGGGGATGTTTCCATGGGACTGACCTTGGCGCGCGACGAGATGCTCAGCAGCGTCCCGGCCGTCCATCGTTTGATGCTGCACTGGCAATGGTCCGTGCGCCTTCAGGAGCGCATCGCACAGGCGGGACTCAAGATGAAAGCCGGCAAGCTCATCCTCATGAGCGCCTGCTTGGGTATGGGAGCTTTCGTGGTGGTTGGTATTTTCTACCCTAATTTCTGGGCAGGCGTCCTCCTCGGCTTGGCGATGGCTTGCATTCCCTACGGGGTCGTCTCGTATCTCCGCCAGAAGCGTCTGCAACAATTTGAGGAGAAGTTTCCCGAAGCGTTGGATTTATTGGGCCGCGCGGTTCGCGCGGGTCACGCATTTACCACCGGCTTGGAAATGATTGCCAAGGAATCCTCCGAGCCCATCGCCAGCGAATTCCGCACTACCTTCGAGGAGCAGAACTTCGGCCTTCCGTTGCGCGACGCTCTTTTGAACATGACCGAGCGCATCCCGTCGATCGACGTCCGCTTTTTCGTCACCGCTCTGTTAATTCAAAAGGAGACCGGCGGAAACCTCGCGGAAATTCTCGATGGCCTCGCCCGCGTCATACGCGACCGCTTCCGCATCTATCGCGAGGTTCGCGTACGCACCGCGCAGGGTAGGTTGACCGCGGGCATTCTGATCGCCCTGCCGGTTTTCATGCTGATCGTGCTGATGGTATTGAACCCGACTTATATGAGGGTTTTGTTCCAGGACCCCAGAGGCTCGCTGATTTTGACAGTGGCCGCGATCATGCAGGTCATCGGTTCCCTGCTGATTTGGAAGATCATTCACATTGACGTTTGACCGCTAGGGAGCTTGCCAGATGCTTTGGGTCATCACTGCGCTCACGTTCGTGGCCACCTTCACCATCCTGGCGGCGGTCTTTTACGCTTTTGCGCCGGGTGGGGCGGGAATCGCGACCCGCCTTTCGCGCCTCGCCAACACCGCGGCGCCGCCCATTGAGGAAACCACCTTCGCCGAAAGGCAAAAGGAACGCCTCCGCGACACCCTGGCGGGACTGGGCAAAATGGTCCCTGGCGATAGCGGGCCCACGCCTCGAACGCAAATCCTGCTGATGCGTGCCGGCTACCGTAGCGCGCAAGCCTTGTCCGCCATGCGCGGATTCAAGGCCCTGACACCGATCGCTTTCGTCGCCTTCGTTTTTGTCACCGGCATCTACAAGTGGAATCCCTTCATGATTCCGCTGATCGCCGTCGCGCTCGGTTATCTCTTTCCCGATATGTTTCTCAGTTGGAGAATGAACGCGCGGCAAAGCAGGCTGCGCCGCGGCCTGCCCGACGGCCTGGACTTGCTGGTGATCTGCGTGGAGTCCGGCCTGGGTCTCGATCAAGCGCTGATGAAGGTTGCGCAAGAGTTGCGCATCACCCACCCGGAACTCAGCGAAGAATTACAGCTCGTCAACCTGGAGATGCGCATTGGAAAAACGCGTCTCGATGCCCTGCGCGAACTGGCTCGCCGCACCGGTCTAGAGGACGTCAAGTCCCTGGTGGCCATGCTGGTGCAGACCGATCGCTTCGGCACCAGCGTGGCGCAATCCTTGCGCGTTTTCTCCGACGATTTGCGGATCAAGCGCCGCCAGCGCGCCGAGGAAATGAGTGCGAAGACCACGGTGAAAATGGTTCCGCCGCTGATTTTTTTCATCTTTCCTGCACTAATGGTGGTTATTTTGGGCCCAGCTGTGATCACTCTGCTCCGGCAATTGATGCCGGCCTTGCAACGGTGATCGCAGACCCTCGCGACCTCACAGACGCCGTGAGGCCGAGCAGTAAAAAAGGAGATGTGCAATGGATAACGTAACACTGATTCGAGTCGTCGCAGGAGCACTGGCTGTACTCGTGCTCTTCGTGATCATCTGGCGGCGCAAGCGCAAGTCCATTGAGTAGTCGCTGGTTTTGGATAGTTTTTTTAGGGGACACCCGAATAGGGTCGATAGGTCATGGCCAACAACGGTCACAGTCGTTCATTATACGTTTATAACAAGACCCGCGAGACTTTCGTGGCCACGGAGGCAATCTTAGCCGACAGCTACCTTCGTCGGCTCGTCGGTTTGCTCGGCAAAACGCGACGCTGGGCCCAGCTGGGTCGCGGTCTCTGGATCGTGCCGTCGCGCGGCGTCCATACCATCGGCATGCTCTTTCCGATCGATCTGATCTTTCTTGGCAAGGACAAGGAAGTCGTATATATCGAAGAGCATGTCCGCCCCTTTCGCATTTCGAAAGTCTCATTGAAAGCGGCTAGCGTGCTGGAGCTTCCGCCGCACACGATTTACCGCTCCGGCACAAAAGTCGGCGACCGCCTGGAAATTGCGCCGGTGCGCTGAGGTTGCCGGCTGGAAATTGCGACGAGGCGCTGACGTCGTCGGTCAGCCAAGCTAACGCGGCCTCATCGCTGAGGTTGCAGGTCAGCCGACGCAGTATTCCTAGCCAACGCGAACGCGATGTCATCCTGAGCGAAGCGAAGGATCTCAACCGATCGATGGAACTCGCGTACGCAATTTGGCTCGCCGATTGAGAAGGCTCAGTGAAGTAACGGAAGAGACGGCGGAGCAGTCCCTTTTCAGGTTCGAGATTTAGGGGTATCCGGAGACTAACGTCTCGGCGGAGTCTTACTCTGGCGAGTAGTCGAACTCTTCCTCTGGCGGCGTTCCCATCTGCGGCCCGTCCTGGCCAGATTCTTTCAGCGCGACTTTTTCGATCTTCCGCTGCACGCGCTTCTGTTCTTTCATCTTGCGCTTTTCGATGCGCTTCATTTCTTTTTGCCGCTTTTGAAAAGTCGTGGTCATCTCTTCGCCTCACAAGAAGAATGCGATCCGGTCAGCGCCGGACCGTCCAGCGAATGCGTCCAACAACTACCAGCGCGGTTCGCGCGGCTGCCGCACTGCTTCGCTATAGTCCTCGTTCGAGAACCGGTTTCGTCCCCCACCCCCGCCTTTACCTTTTCCGCCGCCACCGCCACTGCCACTATTGTTGCCGCCACTAAATCCGCGAGGGCTGCGCGGTGGTCCGCTTTCACCACGGGGACGCGCTTCGTTCACCTTCAGATTGCGCCCGCCGGCTTCTTTGCCGTCGAGTCCCGCAATGGCCTTCGCCGCTTCCTCATCGTTCGGCATTTCCACGAACGCAAACCCGCGCGCCCGGCCGGTTTCCCGGTCCATCGCCATGTGTACGCGCGTCACCTGCCCAAACGGCTCAAACAACGCCCGCAAATCGCTCTCGCTGGTCTGAAAATTCATGTTTCCAACAAAAAGGCTCTTCATGCTCGCTTCTCCCTGATCTTGCGAACCGCCGTCTGTGCGGAAGACTCGGACACCCCACCCGGTCTCCATGCATCACAAGCCGTCGGCCTAGAATCGGCTGAAGTCAGTGGAGGGAAGGCCGCGAAGCGCAGCCCTTCAGGGAGCTCAGGCAATCCAACTCGGCAAGTCTACCCAGTCACAATATCACACCTGCTCGAAAAAGCCTCGTTTGATCATTTTGGCCTAAGAGGCTCATCGCTTTCCCATAAGGCGGCTGCCGTTAGCCGAGTTACACTGGCCAAGTCCACGCCAGGCTTTCGCCGATTCGGTAACCAGTGGAATTCATTCCTCTTTCCAGCCGTTGGCGATTGCACAGCACTCCACGCGTACTTTCTTGACGGTTGGATATGCGTTCGTTAGCGTGAAGTATGCGAGGCGCCTCGCGGCTTCGCGTGCGCCCCTTCGCACAATGCCCCAAGGCCGGAGAATGCATTGTCGAATCCAATTATCACGCTCACCACGGACTACGGAACAAACGATCATCTGGTTGGCACCCTCAAGGGCGTCATTCTCAAGATAAACCCCGATGTGACCATCGTCGATATTTCACACCACGTCACGTCTTACGATCTCTTGGACGGGGCGCTGACCATCGGCGCGGCCTACCCTTATTTCCCGGCGCGCACGATTCATGTCGTGGTCGTGGACCCTGGCGTAGGCACCGAGCGGCGGCCCTTGCTGGTCACCTCGGAGAATCAATATTTTGTGGCGCCCGACAACGGCGTGCTGTCGCTGCTCTACGAGCGCGATCCCGCCGTCGTGGTGCGTCACGCCAACGTGGAGCACTACTATCTCCAGCCAGTCAGTAAGACGTTTCATGGTCGTGATGTATTTGCGCCGGTCGCCGCGTGGCTAGCAAAGAGCGGGCAGACTGCCAGCATGGGAGACGTCATCGAGGACTACAAGAAATTCGCGATGCCACGACCCAAGGCAACGGACGGAGTGTTGAAGGGTGCGGTGCTGCGTGTCGACGGCTTCGGCAATCTGGTGACCAACTTCCGGGCGGAAGATCTTTCCGAGGACGCGAAACAGGCCGGCAAAGTGCAGTTTCAGGTGGGCACGCACGCAGTTTCGCGACTCGTGGAAACTTTTGCGCAGGGAGACGCCGGCGAGCCGATTGCCTACGTCGGCTCAAGTGGATACATCGAGATCGGCGTGAACAAAGGTAATGCCGCACGCACATTAGCATTGGGACGCGGCGCGGCCGTCACGCTGCCGGGCAAGTAGGGGATTCCTGCCAATTCCATTCGCTGCGTCGCCGCACTTTCCCGCGAGCTTCTGCCCCGTTCAGCGCGTTAAATCCATCACAGCCATTTGCGAGCGCGTCCGCGGATCGAGCCAATCCCGCCAGGCATCGCCCAGCAAATTGAAGGCAAGCACCGCCATCATTACGGCCAACGCCGGGAAAATCACCAGGTGCGGCGCGTCAAACAAGTGGCTGCGCGCATCATTCAGCATCGCGCCCCAACTTGGGACCGGCGCCAATACGCCGAGACCCAGGAAGCTCAGCGTGGACTCCGCCAGAATTGCGCCAGCCATGCCGATAGTCGCCTGAATCAAGACCGGCTGCAAAATATTCGGCAACAGATGCGATGCCAGGATACGCACATGCGAAGCGCCCAAAGATCGCGCCGCAAGAATGAATTCGAGCTCCTTCACCTTGAGCACCTGCGCACGCGCCAACCGCGCATACCCGGCCCAGCCCGTGATGACCAGCGCCAGGATCACCTTGCTAATTCCAGGCCCTAAAAATGCCGCAAACGCAATGGCCAGCAAAATCCCCGGAAACGAAAGAAATGCGTTGATCAGCAGCAGATTCACGAAACGGTCGAACCATCCCCCAGCGTAGCCCGCCACCATCCCGACCATCAGACCAGTAAGGCCACAACCGAAAACCACCGACCCCGCGACCAGCAGCGAAACACGCGCGCCATACAAAGTGCGCGATAACGTGTCGCGTCCGAGTTCATCCGTACCCAGCCAGTGCGCGCGGGAAGGCCCTTGCAAGCGCGAAGGCAAATCTTGCGACGCAGGATTCGCGGGCGCAATCCAAGGCGCCAGCAGCGCCGACATAATCAGGAGCACAGCCACGGAAAATCCCGCCCGTGCAAGCACCTGACCCAGAAATTGACGCACGACCGGAACGAACTTCAAGACAACCTCACGCGCGGATCGATCACCGAATAGAGCATGTCGGTGAGCAAGTTCACAAGCACATACGACAACGCGATCACCAGAATGCAACCCTGCAGCAAGGGATAGTCGCGCGAAGAGATCGCCTGCACCGTGAGCCGGCCAATTCCCGGCCACGAAAAAATCGTTTCCGTAACGATCGTGCCCGCCAAAAGCGTCCCGAATTGCAACCCGAGAATGGTGATGATGGGAATCAGCGCATTGCGGAAGGCGTGGCGAAACAACACGGCGCTCATGGAAAGCCCCTTGGCGCGAGCCGTGCGCACGTAATCGCTCGACAACTCTTCCAGCATCGATCCGCGAACCATCCGGGTAAGAATCGCGGCCAGCGCAGCGCCCAGCGTAGCCGCTGGCAGAATGTAGTAACTGAGCCCGCCGCGCCCCGACACCGGCAACAATCCCAATTCAATCGAGAAAACCAAAATCAGGACAGGCCCCAGCGCAAAATTCGGCACCGCCAGCCCAAACAACGTACACACCCCGACAGCACGGTCCGCCCCACCCCCGCGCCTGTACGCAGCCAGGATTCCCGCGGGAATGGCAATCGCTGCGCAAACAAGCAACGCGAGGAACGCCAAGCTCAGTGTCGCGGGATAACGCTCAAAAATAATCCGTCGCACCGGCGCCTGAAACTTAAACGATTGCCCCAGATCCCCATGCGCCAGCTCCCGCAGATAGTGCCCGTACTGCGTCAACAAAGGCTGATCCAGCCCAAGCGCATGACGCAGCTGCACAATTTCGCCGGGGGCCGCACCTTCCCCAAGCATTTGTTCGACAGGATCCCCCGGCACGATATGGATCATTAAAAACACCAGCGTCAGCACAAGCCATAGCGCCGGCAATGTGAGCAGAAATCGCTGCAAGAGGTGGCGTGCCATTATCGAGTGCGCGCCGACGAACCGGAGTGCGATTTAATGGCATCCGAAGCTGAAGCCGAATTTGTAGCAGTCCCAGAAGCGGCCGTCGGCGTTGGAGACGCACTCGACGCTGGCGCCCCATCAGCCGCGGCAGCCTTCTTATTATCGCTCACGGCGTGAATGCGCTCGATCTTGACCCGCGCCACCCGCTTTCCGTCCATCTCCACAACCGTGAACCGCGAATTTCCATACTCAAAACTCTCCCCGCCACGAGGGATAAATCCAAGTTGATCGAGGACGAACCCGCCCACCGTAGCGTAAGCCGGATCCTCCGGCAAGATGATGTTGTACTGCGCATCCAGATCCCTCACATTCAAGGCCGCGTCGAAAATCACCGCGCCATCGGCAAGCGTCAGCGGCCGCTCGACCACATCGAACTCGTCGTAAATCTCCCCCACAACCTGCTCCAGGATGTCCTCCACCGTCACCAATCCAAGAATGCTCCCGAACTCATCAACCACCAACGCCATTCCCACCCGGCGGCTTCGCAATTCCGCAAGCAGCTCGCTCGCCGGCTTCGTCTCCGGCACGATCAAAATTTCCCGAATCACCCTGCGCAAGTCGAACACCGACGTCGAAACACTCTCTTCCAGCCGCCGCTCGCGATCCAGCAGCACCCAAAGCATATCCTTGATATGCACGAACCCAAGGATCTGGTCCTCCGTTCCGCGATACACAGGAATGCGTGAACGCTGCGTCGTCGCAAAGGCCCGCATCACTTCATCTAAAGTGGCTTCCACCGGCAGGACGTGCATATCCGGCCGCGGCACCATGATTTCGCGCACTTGCACCTGGCCCAGCTCAATCGCGCTAACGATGAATTTTTCCTCGCCGGGCGCGATCAGCCCGCGTTCCCGCGCCTGTTGAATTTGTATCTGGAGTTCTTCGGTAGAATGCGCAGCCCCATGCCCCTGAGGCTCCGACACACCCAGCGCTTTCACAATCGCGCCTGAAATCCCGTCGAGTAGATCAATCGCCCATCGAAACGTGTTCAGAAACCACGAAAACGGTCGCGCGATCAGCAGCGCCACACGTTCCGCGCGCGCCAGACTCACGGTCTTCGGCACCAACTCGCCGATCACCACATGCACCGCGCTGAGCATCGCAAACGCCCCAGCAAGCGCCGCAGCGTGCGCAATAAGCGCCGCGCGCGCCCCTTCGGTTTTCGGCCAAAGCGTTTGCAGCACATTCGCCAGCGTATTCTCGCCGAGCGCGCCAAGCGCCAAACTCGCCAGTGTAATTCCCAACTGCACACCCGATACGACCCGGTGCAAGTCGCTCAGCAAAACCTCAACGACCTTCGCCCGCGCATCGCCCTTCTGCACCAGCTGCCGCACCCGCGACAACCGCACCGCGACCAGCGAAAACTCCGCCGCCGCGAAGAAACCATTCAGCGCGACGAGCGCAAGCACGCCAAGCAACCGAATAGCAAACATACGTGGTTGGGATGGCCCCCTTTTTGCATTGTACCAGCAGACCCAGCCACACCAGCCGCCGCGTGCGCGTCAGTTCTTCGGTATGCAATTGCACCCAATACGTCAACAAATTCATCTCCCGTCGGTTGCGCACCCATCCTCCCTCTTCTAAACTCACAGTTTCGCCCGTACCACACGGAGTCAGCATTGCGCGCAATCTTGCGTTTCTTCCTCTGGACCGTCGCTATCATCCTCATCGCCGCCGGAGCAATTATTTGGTATTTCGTTTATCGCCCTCTACCGCGCCTCGACGGCTCCATCGATCTCCCCGGCCTCCAGCAAAACGTCGTCGTTGAGCGCGACCACTGGGGCGTCCCGCACATTCGCGCAAATTCCGCGGAAGACATGGTCGAGGCACAAGGCTACGTCATGGCCCAAGACCGCCTCTGGCAACTAGATCTGCTGCGTCGAGTCGGCCGCGGCCAACTCTCCGAGATCCTCGGGCCCGTCACCCTCAACGTTGACAAACAATTTCGCACCTTGGGCTTTGCCCGCGCCGCCGATCGCGATCTCGGCCTGATGGACCCCACTTCCCGCGCCATCTTTGAAGCCTACGCCCGCGGCGTAAATCACTTCATCGAACAGCATCGCGACCAATTGCCGATCGAATTTTCTCTCCTCAAATACAAACCGCAACCCTGGCAGCCGACCGACACCCTCGTCATCTCCGGCTATATGTACCAGACGCTTACCAACCATTGGGAAGACGAACTCGATCGCGCAAAAGTCACCGACCGCGTCGGCTGGGAACGCGCCCGCGATCTGTTTTCGCCGAACGCCGCGATGGACCACTTCGTAGTCGGCGACCCCAACGTCGTCAACGACGGTTCGCAGCGTTCCCGCGTCAATGCCGACGATGAAGACGATGATGATGATGACGATATGGAGCCAGACGGCGTTCTCAAAGCTAGCGCTACACCCACCTCGTGGAGTGCGACGGCTAGCCGCCGCCTTTCAGAACTAAACAAAGCCACCACACCAGACTCCGTCCCCGATCTAACCTCCGCGCTAGCAACTTCCATCTGCGATTTTCTAGAAGCCTCGAGCCGCGAGCTTCGCCACAGCCTAGGCAGCAACAATTGGGTCGTCAGCGGCAACCACACCGCCACGGGAAAGCCGCTGCTCGTCAACGATACCCACCTCGAACTCTCCATTCCGCCCATCTGGTACGAAATCCACGTAACCGCTCCGGGCTGGAACGTGAAAGGTTTTACCTTGCCGGGAGCGCCCTCTGTCGTCATCGGCCACAACGACCGCATCGCCTGGGGCTTCACCAACAACGGCGCCGACGTCCAGGACCTCTACATCGAAACATTTAACCCAGCCGCGCCCGACGAATACCGCGTCAACGGCAAATGGGTGAAAGCGCAACTCTTCGACGAAGTGATTCACGTGAAAGGCCAGCCCGACGAACATCTCCCCATCGTAGTCACGCGCCACGGCCCCATCGTGCGCCGCGACAACGGCAAGTCCTACGCGCTGCGCTGGACCGCCACCGAACCCGGCGGCCTCTCCAACGCTTACAACTGGCAGGGCAAAGCGCAAAACTGGGAAGAGTTTCGCAGCATCATGAAAAAAGTTTGGGGCCCCGCACAAAACGCCGTTTACGCGGATGTGGAAGGCAATATCGGCTACGTGATGGCCGCCCGCGTTCCCATTCGCAAGAAAGGCCACGGAGAGATTCCCTCTCCCGGCGATAAGGATGACTACGAATGGACCGGCTACATCCCCTTCGATCAGCTTCCGCAAGCGCTAAATCCCGATAGCGGCCTGATCGTCACAGCAAACGCTCGCGTCGTTGGCCCAGCCTATAAACCCTACTTGACGGATCGCTGGGAGGATCCCTACCGAACCGCGCGCATCTACGACTTACTCCACGACAAACACGGCTTGCGTCCCTCCGACATGTTGAAGGTTCAGACCGACACCTACAGTTATCCGCATGTGTTTCTGGCGGATCAGTTGAGCGCCGCCGCAAAGATTACCGCGCCCAACGACGACCGCACCAAAAAGTTGATTGATGGCCTCAAAGACTGGAACGGAATCGCCGACGCCGACTCCCCCGAAGTCTCCTTCCTGGTTGCCCTTCGCAGTACCGCGCTCGCCTTGATTCTGGAGCCATACCTCGGCAATCAAACCCATCTCTACCGCTGGCGCACCACTACCTTCTTGCAAAAAATCCTCACCGATCGCCCCGCGAAGTGGCTGCCTCCTGCCTACAAAAGCTATGACGCCTTACTGGTCGCCGCCGCCGATCGCGCCGTAGCCAAACTCGCCGAAGATTCCAACAGTCCACGCGTCGAAGACTGGCCGTGGAAGCGCTTCAATCCACTCGAAATGTTGCACCCCCTCGGACGCGAAGGCCTCCTGAAGAAATGGCTGAGCATCACCAACAAACCCCAGTCCGGCACCGACTACAGCGTTCGCGCCGCCACAAAAACCCACGGCCCAGCCATGCGCTTCGTAGCCAATCTAGCCAACTGGGACGAATCCATTCTGATCATCACCGCCGGCCAATCCGGCCAACCAGGCAGCAGCCACTATTCCGACCAATTCCCCTACTGGTACGAAGGCACCCCCATCTACGGCCCCTTCACCGACCCCGCCGAATCAAAATCCCGCAAACACTCCTTGACCCTGACCCCCGCCCACTAAATCCCTCTGACCAGCCCCGGCCTGCTCAGCGAACCTCAGCGCCCTCTGCGTCTCTGCGTTATCTTTCCTCCGTCTTTTGCTCCGTCTTTTGCTCCGTCTTTTCCTCCGCCCTTTCTCGTTCCCGCCGTGCGCCGTCCGCACAAACCAATTGTTTCAATTCTCCACCGTGCCGTAGAATGCTGGTTGCATCCGGTTCATGTAGCGGCCGCTTTCGGAAGCGGGCGCCTTTAAGCGCACACGAGGCCTGAATCAGTGAATTCCACTCCCGTAAAAAAACCCGAGCCTCCCAAGAAGCCCGACTTCGAGAAATCCTTGGTCCGCCTCGAAGAGGTCGTCCGCCGCCTCGAAAGCCCGCAGCTCTCTCTCGACGACGCCATGAAACTCTTCGAAGAAGGCGTCCAGCTCTCCCGCGAATGCCAAAAGCAACTCGAAGAAGCCGAAGGCCGCGTCGAAATCCTCCTCAAAAAAGCCGACGGCAAACTCGCCGCCGAACCTTTCGATCCCGAACCCGAGAGCCAATCGTGACGGTTGCAAACCGCCCGGTCACCGCCACTCCAGCCCCCATGAAACTTCCCGCTTTCTTCGAGGAGGATCGTCTCGCAGTCGATGCCCATCTCGAAAAGTTGCTCCCATCAGAATCGACCCAACCGTCCTCTATCCACCAAGCCATGCGCTACAGTGTTTTCGCCGGCGGAAAGCGCATACGACCCATTGTGTGCTTGGAGACCGCCCGCATTTTCGCCGACGACTTCACCGCCGCATTACACCCGGCGTGCGCCATCGAGTTCATCCACACCTATTCGCTGATTCACGACGACCTACCCGCGCTCGACAACGATGACTTGCGCCGCGGCAAGCCAACCAGCCACAAAAAATTCGGCGAAGCCACTGCCATTCTCGCCGGCGACGCCCTGCTCACCCTGGCCTTCGAGGTCGTAGCCGCGACCCCCGTTGACGCCGAGCGCCGCGTAGCCATGCTGACGGAAATCGCCACCGCAGCAGGCACCGTGAACGGCATGGTAGGCGGACAAGTCGCCGACCTCGAAGCCGAAGGCAAGCCCGTAGCAAAAAAAATGCTCGAATACATCCACCGCTCCAAAACCGCCGCCCTCATCCGCGCCTCGGTCACCGCAGGGGCCTTATGTGTGGGAGCCAGCAAAAGCGACGTCGCCCGCTTGCGCAAATTCGGTGAAAACATAGGCTGGGCCTTCCAAGTCACCGACGACATTCTCGACGTAGAAGAATCCTCCACCGCCCTCGGAAAAACCGCAGGCAAAGACATCGCCCAACAAAAAGCAACGTACCCCGCCGTCTACGGCCTGGAACGTTCCCACGAAATCGTCAACGACCTGGCCACGCGCGCCATAGCCGAACTCTCACCCTTCGAAGAAAAAGCCACCCGCCTCCGCGACATAGCCGAATTCCTAGTCCTCCGCCGCGCCTGACCTCCGCGGCGCCTAAACCTTTCGCTGCGCCAACGAAAACGGCGCAGCTTCACAGGCTGCGGGAAAAGATTGCTTTTCGGGGGTCGGAGCTTTAGCTCCGACATAACCCCATGCACCCGATGGGCTTTAGCCCCTGAGGAAACTTTCTTGTGCTTTTCGCCGCGGAGTCTCCGCCTTTGACACGCAAATTCCCCGCGATTACTGTAAGTCATCAATGACATCCAAGCCGCCCAAGAAAAAACGCCTCGATCTCCTCCTCGTCGATCGCGGCCTAGCCGACTCCGCAACCAAAGCTCAAGCCATGATCTTAGCCGGCGAGATTTCCGTCGATGACATCCGCGCGAACAAAGCAGGCGCATCCATCCTGGAAGATGCCCGAGTCGCAGTCACCAGCCGCACCCAAAAATACGCTAGCCGCGGCGGACTCAAGCTGGAAGGCGCTCTCGCCGATTTTGGTATCGATCCGAGCGGCTGGATTTGCCTCGACATCGGATCGTCCACGGGAGGTTTCACCGATTGCCTGCTGCAGAAAGGCGCCTCACGCGTGTATGCCGTGGACGTAAACGTAGATCAACTAGCCTGGAAGCTACATCAAGACCCCCGAGTCATCCGCATCGAACGCAACGCGCGAGAATTGCGCCGCGAAGATATTCCAGCACCGATCGACCTGATCGTAATCGACGTGTCCTTTATTTCCGCCGCAAAAATGTTGCCGCCCGCCAAGGCAATAGCGAAACCCGGCGCGAACCTGCTCATCCTGGTCAAGCCACAATTCGAATTGCCCAAGGAAGATGTCGCAACCGGCGGCATCGTCAATGACGCTGCCCTTCACCAAAAAGCCGTCGATAAGGTCCGCGTCGCAGCCACCACTGCCGGACTTGAAATCGCCGGAGTCCGCCCGAGCCACCTAACCGGCGCCGAAGGCAACCAGGAGTATTTTCTCCAC
>Ga0185299_10002808_pt1 | contig 25415 bp, 27 predicted proteins | sample PaiPotPPA55metaG_FD_128002 | JGI IMG/M metagenome (GOLD analysis project Ga0185299, IMG submission 128002) | Iron sulfur acid spring bacterial and archeal communities from Banff, Canada, to study Microbial Dark Matter (Phase II) - Paint Pots PPA... ...
CACGGTGGCGGAAGCGCGTCATCGGCAGGCTCGCTCTGTAACGGGGGCGGGGGGCTCTGCTTGCAAGAACGCCCGTACGTCGTTCTCATCGACGACGTCCGGGCTGCGCGCACCATAGACAACCTGAGCCACTTCCGCCAGGATCGGGGTCAACTCCCCCGCGTTTTCCCAGGTCAGGCGCCAGAAACCGGCCAGCCCGGGGTGGCCCGGGGGTCGTCGGGGCCGGTCACCTCGGGCACCGTCCAGGCCATCGCGGCGCCCACCTGGCGGGCCACCCGCTGCCACTCGCGCGGGTGCCAGCCCTCCGCCGACGCCACGAGCGCGGTGTCCTGGCGCAGGTGGACGAACGCGGGCAGCCGCTCGAGGCCGAGGCTGCGCACGAACTCGCTGTCCGGGTCCACGAACGTCATGACCCGCTCCTCGACGTCGCCGAGCAGCCGGCGGGCCACCTCCTCGCTGCCGTTCACCACGAAGGCGCAGCGGCAGTCGGCGTCACCGAAGGTGGCGAAGATCCGCTGGGCGACCGGGATCCACGCCGCCGCCTCGGGCCGCCCCGGCAGCACGACGAGGCACAGGTGGAACATCGTCGTCCAGTCGTCGACGGTCCGGGTCACGCCAGCGCTGGTCGAGAGCTTCAGCGTCGGGTCGGGGTTCTTCGCCACGGTCCTCCCTGCGGGGTCGGAAGGTAGCGTGCGCGTCGGGCGGGGCGAGGACGCCGGATCGAGGGGGGCCGCCATGGCCGGGACCACCGTCACGTTTCCGAGCAACGGCTCCCAGGCCAGCGGCTACCTGGCCGTGCCCGACGCCGGAGCCGGGCCGGGGGTCTTGGTCATCCAGGAGTGGTGGGGCGTGAACGAGCAGATCCGCGAGGTCTGCGACCGGTTCGCCGGCGAGGGGTTCACCGCGCTGGCACCCGACCTCTACCACGGGACGGTCGTCCCGCTCGGCGAGCACGACGAGGCCGGGAAGCAGATGTTCGCGATGGACATCGGGCAGGCGGCCAAGGACATGGGCGGCGCGGTCGACCATCTCCTCGACAGCGGCGCCGTCTCCTCGAAGGGCGTCGGCGCGGTCGGCTTCTGCATGGGCGGGGGGCTCGCCCTCTGGCTCGGCACGGTGCGTCCCGACGCGGTCGCCGCCGTCGTCTCCTTCTACGGGATCATCCCGTGGTCGGAGGCCCAGCCCGACTACTCGAAGCTCACGGCGCCGGTGCAGGGCCACTACGCCGCGAACGACGACTTCGCGAGCCCGGACGCGGTGCGGGGGCTCGAGGAGCAGCTGCGCGGGCTCGGCAAGTCGGTCGAGTTCTTCACCTACCCCGACACCGACCACGCGTTCGCGAACCACCGCCGACCCGAGGTGTTCCACGGCGAGCACGCCGACACCGCCTGGCAGCGCACCGTCGAGTTCTTCCGCACCCACGTGCGCTGACGGGCACTCGCCGGGGGGCTCAGCTCATGCCGCTGGCGCGCAGCATCGACGGCGGGATCTCGTCCCGGCCCGCCGCCAGCAGGGCGGCGCGCTCGATGTTGATCGGGTCCCGCTCGGCCCGCTCGACCCAGCGGTCCCACGGCCCGGGCGGGATCGTCCCGGCGACGCAGTGTCGCAGGTACGCCTGCAGGTCGCGGGCCTCGGCCTCCCCGCCGACCGGCCCGTGGCCGGGCACCAGCGTGTCGGCGAGCTCGACGATGGCGTCGAGGACGTCGGCCCAGCCCGCGATGTCGGCCTGGAAGCCGAGCGGCGTCACCTCGAAGAAGCACAGGTCCCCGGTGAAGCACACGTCGGCGTCGGCCACGAGGACCAGCAGGTCGCCGGGCGTGTGCCCCGCCGCCGGGAGCAGCTCGACGCGAGGCGTCAGGTTGGCGGCCCCGTCGACCTCGTGGGTGACGGGGCGGGTCCCGGTCTCGGCGAGGTCGTCGAACTCCTCGGCGAAGGCCGGCATGAACGCCTTGTACGCGTCCACCATCAGGTCCTGGTCGAGGACCGCGCTCGTTGGCCGGGTCGCGTACACGGCCGCGTGCGGGAACGCCTTCGTGCCGCCGACGTGGTCGATGTGCGCGTGGGAGAGCACGACCCGGCGCACCGGCGCTCCGAGGCCGCGCACCGCGGCCGCGAACGGCTCCCACTGCGACCGCACCATGAGGGTGTCGATCACGGTGAGGCCGTCGTCGTCGACGACGACGCCGGCGTTGCTGACGCCGGTCTCGCCACCGGGCTGGAGCCAGACGAACACGCCGTCGGCGAGCTCGTGGAGCGTCAGCGTCGGGCAGGCTTTCGCCATCGCGGCGAGGGTACCGTTTGGCCCATGTCCGAGCGCTCCCGAACCTTGCCCCGCCGCTCGTGCCTGTCGGTGCCCGGCTCGAGCCCGAAGATGCTGGCCAAGGCGCCGGGCCTCGGCGCCGACATGGTGTTCCTCGACCTCGAGGACTCGGTGGCCCCGCTCGAGAAGGAGCCCGCCCGCGACAACGTCGTGAAGGCGATCAACGACCAGGACTGGGGCGACGTCGTCCTGTGCGTCCGCGTGAACGCGTGGGACACCAAGTGGACCTACCGCGACGTCGTGCACGTCGTCGAGAACGCCTCCGAGCGCCTCGACGAGATCATGCTCCCGAAGGTGCAGTCGGCGGCCCACGTGCAGGCCCTCGACCTCCTGCTCACCCAGGTCGAGGAGACGACCGGCCGCAAGAACTGGGTCGGGATCGAGCCCCAGATCGAGACCGCGCAGGGTCTCATCAACGTCGAGGAGATCTGTGCCGCCTCACCCCGGCTCGAGACCATCGTCTTCGGCCCGGCCGACTTCGCCGCGTCGACCGAGATGCCGGTGCTCACCGGCGGCGTCCAGATCCCCGAGTACCCGGGCGACCACTTCCACTACGTGTTCTCGAAGATCCTCATGGCCGGGCGCGCCCACGGCCTCCAGGTCATCGACGGCCCCTACCTGAAGATCCGGGACCTCGATGGGCTGCGTGACTACGCGATGCGGACCCGCATCCTCGGCTACGACGGCAAGTGGGCGCTGCACCCGGACCAGGTCACGGTCATCAACGAGGTGTACACGCCGACCCAGGAGCAGTTCGACCGGGCGTTCGACATCCTCGAGGCGTACAAGGCCGCGACCACGGGCGACACCGACCGGCGGGGCGCGGTGATGTTCGGCGACGAGATGATCGACGAGGCCAGCCGCAAGATGGCGACGAAGTTCGTCGCCCGCGGCGAGCGGGCCGGCATGCGCCGCGGCGCCACCAGCTGACCCGACGGGGGACGGCCCCGACCGGGCCCTGCGGTACGGTGGCCGCGACTGACCGCGGAGGGTCGATGGCGAGCTCCCTGCTCGGGCTCCGGTCCCGGCGCCGACCGGGAACCGACGTGCCGTGGTGGTGGGACACCTCCCCGACCGTCGCCGCCGACCTGCACCGCCGCATGCGACGCTCGCTCGACGTCGCCCGCCGCACCGTTGCCACCGCCCGCCGCCGGGGCGTGCCGACCGAGCACTACGACCGGCTCTGCGACGAGCTCGCGGTCGCCGCCGACACCCTCGACGACCGGCTGCTGCACGCGTCCCAGCTGCCGCCCGCCGACCGGCCCCGCGTCCTGCACGAGCTGCGCCACCGGATCGCCGACCTCGAGCGCACCGGCAGCCGGATCGGTCGCACCGCGCTCGAGGCGGCCGCGCCGCTCGACGGCGGCGTCGACGAGCCGCTGCGCCGCATCAACGAGCGGCTCGACCGGCACCTCGAGGCGCGCGCCGAGCTCCGCCGGCTCGGGTCCGGCTAGCGAGCAGAGCCGCTCTTCGTCAGCGCCTGCTCCGCGAGGCGCGGCGCGATCACGCGCAGGCACAGCGTCTCGTCGGCGCCCTCGAAGATCGACAGCACCCGGGCGTCGACGAAGTACCGGGACACCGCGAACTCCTCGGCGTAGCCCATGCCGCCGTGCAGCTGCATCGCCTCCCGGGTGACCCACTCGGCGGCCCGGCACACGTACGCCTTCACCATCGACGCCTGCAGCGACCCCTCGCCCCGCCCCATCCGCCGCGCCACCGCGTACGAGAACTGCCGCCCGGCCTGGATCAGCGCCGCCATGCGGACCAGCTTCGCCGTGCTCAGCTGGTAGTCGAACACGGCGCGGCCGAACACCCGCCGCTCCTGCGCGTACGCGAGCCCGGCCTGGAAGGCGGCCTCCATGAGGCCGACCGCGCGCGCCGCGGTCTGCAGCCGGCCGTTCTCGAACCCCTCCATCTGCAGGTAGAAGCCCCGGTTCAGGCCCTCGGGGCCGCCGACGAGGTTCTCGGCCGGCACGAGCCAGTCGTCGAACGCGACCTCGTAGGAGTGCATGCCCCGGTACCCGATGGTGTCGATGGCGCGTCCCTCCATCCGGCCCTGCCCGTCGGGGCCGGTGAACGCGAACGCGTGGCCGGGGGCGCGCGGCTTGTCGACCACGAACAGCGACAGCCCCCGGTGGCCGGCCGACCGGTCGGGGTCGGTGCGCGCCAGCAGCATCAGCAGCTCGGCCCGCCCCGCGAACGTGGCCCACGTCTTCACCCCGTTCACGCGGTACCCGCCGTCGACCGGGGTGGCGGTCACGGACAGGTGCGCGACGTCGGAGCCGTAGTCGGGCTCGGTGACCATCACCCCGACCATGAGCTCGCCGCTGGCGATGCGCGGCAGCCACCGCTGCTTCTGGTCCTCGGTGCCGCCCTGCACGAGGGCCCGGGTGAGGATCTCGGGCCGGGTGATGAGCGACCCGCCGACGCCGAGCGACCCCCACGACAGCTCCTCGGTCGCGACCACCATGCCGAGGTAGTCGTGCTCGCCGCCGGCCGCGAAGCCGCCGTACGCCTCGGGCACCGAGAGGCCGAAGCCGCCCAGCTCGGCGAGCCCGTCGATGATCTCCTCGGGGATGTCGGTGTTCTCGCGGTGCACCCGCTCGGCGACGGGGCGGATGCGGTCGGCCGCGAAGCGGTGGAAGGTGTCGCGCACGAGCTCGAACTCGTCGCCGAGGTGGGCGGGTCCGCTGCCCGCGGTGGCCAGGTGGCCGGCGACCTCGGCGAGGAAGACGGGCGAGCGATGGGCCTCGAGGAACGGCAGCGTGCCGCTGAGGTCGGCGGCCTCGACGCCCCAGAGCGCCTCCCGCCCGACGAGGCGGGCCGCGACGTCAGCGACCGCGTCGGCGACGAAGCACCGGGCGAGCAGCGCTTCGTACTCGCCGCCGGCGCCGTACTCGACCATGACGCGCGCCGCTTCGACCGCGCTGGCGGCGTGGGCGAGGTCGTAGGCGAGGACCTGGTGATCGTCCAGCGCGCCGCCGCCGACCCGTCCGGTGCCGCCGCCCACGTCGTGGCCGAGCCGCTGCCACGCGGCGTCGACGACGCTCGCCGCGTCGTCCACCGCGGCCGCGGCGGCGACGAGCGGGTCGGACACGCGCGGAGCCTACGTCAGGGGCACGTGGATGATCGTTTGCGGCGTCGTCGTGGCGGGCGGCGCGGTCGCGGGCGGCGACGTGGCCGGCGGACGGGTCGGCGTCGGTGTCGAAGGGCGGCCTTGCGTCGGCACCTGCGTCGCGCCCGGCACCTCGATGACCGGCTTCGCCGCGCCCGGGATGGCCTGGGCGGTGATGCGGCAGCGGAGGTCGAGGAAGCCGAAGATCGCGCGCGCGAGACGGTCGGCGCCGGCGGGTGTGAAGTGGACGCCGTCGTCGGTGCGCACCAGCTCGGGGCGGCCGCTGGCGCCGGGCAGCGTCGCGCTGTAGTGGCCCTGGCTGTCGCTGAAGAGCTGGTACGCATCGACGTACGTCACGCCGCGGCGCTGGCGCACCACCTGCTGGGCGACGTCGTTGATCTGCTTGACGCCCGCGTCCAGCTGGGTGTCGCGGAGCGGCGGCGACCCGACCCAGTACACCGACCGGCCCCCGAAGGTGAGCACGTCGAGCATCTGCGACACGAGCTGCGCGTACGTCGCGCGCCAGACCGGCACCCCCCGTGCGTCGGTCGGCTGCGCCTGCGGGACCATTCCGTCGTTGGCGCCGATGATGAACACCACCACCTCAGGGTCCAGCCGTGGGAACTGCTGGGTGGCGTGCTGGGGCCAGTTGAAGAAGCCGGGGCTCGAGAGGCCGCTCGAGACACGCGAGTCGAACGTCCCCTGCACGACCCCGCTGTTGCCGGCCAGGGTCCCGAGCGACGGCCCGAGCGACCCGGCGAGCGAGTCACCGCCGATCCAGAGCCGCAGCGGCGCGTTCGACGTGAGCGGCGACCGGCACGGCGGCTGGCTCGACACCCCGTGGGCGGTCACGGGAACGGTCGTGGCGTGCGCGGCCAGCGTGGGGCCGGCGTCGCCGTGGATCCTCCACGTGTCGGTGGCCCAGAACGTGACCCCGACCGCCAGCGTCGCCGAGACGAGCCCGATGCCGATCAGCCGGAGCTCGCGCTGGTACTCGCGCCACAGCCTCGCCACGGTGGTCAGCGCGAACCGGCGCGACCTCGGACGCCGGCCGCCGGTCGGACGTCGCCTGGGGGAGGGGCTCGGGTGCGTCACGGCGGGTTCGCCTCGGGGCGGGTCCGACTCAAGGTAGTGGGGCCGGTGCCGATCACCGCGGTCGGTTCGTCGCGCCCGAGCGCCGACGCGGTGCGACACTGACCCCGCCATGCCGACGACCTGGCCCCTCGTGGGGCGCACCGCCGAGCTCGCCGCGGTGGCGGCCGACATGGACGAGGGCGGCGGCGGCGTGGTGCTCGCCGGCCCCCCCGGGGTCGGCAAGACCAGGCTGGCGACCGAGTGCCTCGAGCTGGCCGAGGCCCGCGACTGGGCGACCGCGACGGTGCGGGCCAACCAGGCGGTGGCGTCCATCCCCTACGGGGCCTTCGCGCCGTATCTGCCCCGCGCCTTCCGCCAGACCGAGGGCGAGGCCGACGCGCTGCGCCAGGCCGCCCAGGCGGTGATGGAGCTCGGGGGCGAACGCCGGCTCCTCCTCTTCGTCGACGACGCGCACGAGCTCGACGACGGGTCGGGCGCGCTGCTGCACCTCCTCGCCGGCGAGCCGAATGTGTTCCTCGTCGTCACGCTCCGGGCCGGGTCGGCGGCGCCGGCGGCCGTCACCGCGCTCTGGAAGGACGACCTGCTCGAGCGGATCGACGTCCCGGTGCTGGACGCCGCGGCATCGGCCGAGCTCGTCACCGAGGCGCTGGGCGGCCCGGTCGACGGTGGCACCGCCCAGTCGCTGTGGCGGGCCAGCGGCGGCAACGCCCTGTTCCTGCGCGAGCTCGTCCTCGGCGCCCAGGACGCCGGCGCGCTGCGCGACGTCGGCGGGCTGTGGCGCCTCACCGGCGAGCTGTCGCCGTCGACCCGCCTCGGGGAGGTGGTGGGGCTGCGCCTCGGCAGCCTCTCGGAGGCCGAGCGCGAGGTCGTCGAGCTGGTGGCGGTCGGTGAGCCCGTCTCCCTCGAGGACCTCGTGGACCTGGCCCGGTCCCACTGCGTCGACGAGCTGCAGCGACGCCAGCTCGTCGACGTGCAGGTCGAAGGTCAGCGCCAGCAGGTACGGATGGCGCACCCCCTCTACGCCGACGTGGTGCGGGCCGGCCTCCCCGCCCGGCGCCGCCACGAGATCGTCTGCCAGCTCGCCGACGCCGTCGAGGCGCGAGGGGCGCGCCGCCGGGAGGACATCCTCCGCATCGCGGTCTGGCGCGTCGACGCGGGCGGGAGCGGGCAGCCCGAGCTGCTCACGACCGCGGCCCGCCAGGCCCTGGCGGCCCAGGACCTCCGGCTGGCCATCCGGCTCGGCGAGGCGGCGCGCCTCGCCGGCGCCCGCGCCGACGCGGCGCTCGTCCTCGGCATGAGCCTCGACGGGTTCGGGGAGCACGAGCGGGCCGAGGTCGTCCTCGCCGAAGGAGAGCAGGAGGCGACCGATCCCCGCCGCCGCGCCGACCTCTCGATGGCCCGAGCCGACAACCTGTTTCGCGGGCTCGGGCACGCCGAAGACGCGGAGCGCGTCCTGCAGACGGCGCAGCTCTCGCTCGACGACCCGTCGCTGCGGGACGGCCTCATCGGGCTGCGCGCCACCTGCCTCGTCTTCGAGGGCCGGTTCACCGAGGCCCTCGCGCTCCTGGACCCGCTGCTGACCGAGGGCACCGACGTCGCGGACGCGCACAGCGCGATCCCCGGCGCGGTCGCGCTTGCCCTCGGCGGCCGGACCGCGGAGGCGGTGAAGATCGCCCAGTGCGGCCGGGAGGCGCGGGAGCGCCTCGGCGAGCTGGTGCAGATCGGAGCCCCCGGCGTCTATCTCGTCGCCGAGGCGCAGGCCCTGCTCGAGGACGGCCGCATCGCCGAGGCCGCCGAGCTGGCCCGGCTCGGGTACGACGGCGCGGTCGACATCGGCGCCCTGCACGGCCAGGCGTGGTTCGCCACCATCCTCGCCCGCATCGAGCTGCACCGGGGCCGGGCCGTGACGGCGGCGCGGTGGGGCCACGAGGGCGGCATCGTGTTTCGTGAGCTGCGGCACCCGTCGGCCCGTTGGGGCTTCGGCGCGCTCGCGAACGCGCGGGCACTGGCCGGCGACCTCGAGGGCGCGGAGGCCGCCTTCGCGGAGATCGACGCCGAGCCGCCCACGCCGGTGCGGATGTTCGACCCCGAGATCGCCCGCGGGAAGGCCTGGATCGCGGCCTACCGCGGCGAGCGGACCCGGGCCCGCGAGATGCTCCTGGAGTCGGCCCGCCAGGCCGAGGCGGGGGGCGGCTTGGCCATCGCGGTCGGCGCGCTCCACGACATCGCGCGGCTCGGCCATCCGGAGGTCGTCATCGAGGGCCTCGAGCGGATCGCGGCCACCGGCGACAGTCCCTACATCGCGGCCCGGCGGGATCACGTGCGGGCGCTCGTCGCCGAGGACGCGGCCGGCCTCGACGCGGCGGCGGACGAGCTCGAGCGCCTCGGTGCGGCGCTTATCGCCGCCGAGGCGGCCGCGTCGGCGTCGGCGCTGCACAACCAAGCCGCGCTGCGTCGCAACGCCGCCGCGTCGGCCCGGCACGCGGCGTCGCTGCTGGCGACCTGCGAAGGCGCCAAGCCCTTCGTCGCCGTCCCGGACCTGCCCGGGGTCGGGCTGACGCCGCGCGAGCGCGAGATCGCCGAGCTGGCCGCCCGCGACCTCACCAGCCGCCAGATCGCCGACCAGCTGGTGCTGAGCGCGCGCACGGTCGAGAACCACCTCCAACGCGCGTACGAGAAGCTCGGCGTGCGGGCCCGCATCGAGCTGCGCGAGGCGCTCGCCCAGTCGGTGGACGCCGAGTGATCGGCCCGACCGACCCCGCGCTGCGGGCCGAGCTGGTCGCGACGGTGCGGCGGTTCGTGGAGCGTGACGTGCTGCCCGTCGCATCGGACCTCGAGCACGCCGACGCGTACCCGGCCGAGCTGGTGGCGACGATGCGCGAGCTCGGCCTGTTCGGCGTCACCGTCGCGCCGCAGTACGGCGGGCTCGGGCTCGACCTGCGCACCTACGCCGCCATCGTCGAGGAGCTGGCAGCCGGCTGGATGTCGCTCTCGGGGATCCTCAACACCCACGTCATGGTCGCCAACCTCGTCGGCGCGAACGGCACCGACGAGCAGCGGCAACGATGGCTGCCGGTGCTCGCCACCGGCGAGGTGCGCGGCGCGCTGTCGCTCTCGGAGCCCGACGCCGGCAGCGACACCGGCGCGATCTCGTGTCGCGCCGAGCGCGACGGCGACGAGTACGTGATCACGGGCACGAAGATGTGGGTCACGAACGGCGCCCGGGCCGGCCTGGTCGCGCTGGCGGCCCGCACCGAGGACGGGATCACCTGCTTCCTCGTCGGCAAGGAGCCGGGGCCGTCCTTCGGCGGGATCACGGTCAGCCGGGACATCGGCAAGCTCGGCTACCGAGGCCTCGAGACGGTCGAGATGGTCTACGACGGGCACCGGGTCCCGGCCGACGCGGTGCTCGGCGGGCCGGCCGGGCTCGGACAAGGCCGCCACTTCATGCTGGCCGGCCTCGAGGTGGGGCGCATCAATATCGCCGCCCGCGCCGTCGGCGTGGCCCGGGCCGCGTTCGAGGCCGCCCTCCGCTACGCCCAGCAGCGGGAGACGTTCGGGGTGCCGATCGCCCAGCACCAGGCGATCCAGCTCAAGCTCGCCGACATGGCGACGAAGCTCGAGGCGGCCCGCCTGCTGACGGTGAGCGCGGCCGAGCGGCGCGACGCCGGCGAGCGCGTCGACGTCGAGGCCGGCATGGCGAAGCTGTTCGCCAGCGAGGCCGCGTTCGAGATCGCGACCGAGTCGATGCGCATCCACGGCGGTGTGGGGTACACGACCGAGCTGCCGATCGAGCGGTACTACCGCGACGCGCCGCTCATGATCATCGGCGAGGGCACCAACGAGATCCAGCGCCTCGTGATCGCCCGCGGCCTGCTGCGCCGCTACGGCCTCGACGCGCGCTGACGAGGCGTCCCTCGCTCCGAGCCGTGGCCGAGCCCAGGGTTACGCTCCCGTAGCCATGACCGAGTACGAGCGCCCGTTCGGGCGGTACCTCGAGGACTTCGAGCCCGGTGACGTGTACAAGCACTGGCCCGGGAAGACGATCACCGAGTACGACGACCACCTCTTCTGCCTCATCACGATGAACCACCACCCGCTGCACCTCGACGCCTGGTACGCCGAGAACGAGACCCAGTTCGGCAAGAACGTGGTGGTCGGCAACCTCGTGTACTCGGTCGTGCTCGGCATGAGCGTGCCGGACGTGAGCGGCGCCGCCATCGCCAACCTGGAGGTCGAGGAGCTGAAGCATCCGCGCCCTACCTTCCACGGCGACACCATCTACGCCGAGACCCGGGTGCTGGAGGCGACCCCGTCGTCGAGCAAGCCCGACCGGGGGATCGTCACCGTCGAGACCCGCGGTTTCAACCAGCGGGGCGAGGAGGTCTGCTACTTCCGTCGCAAGGTGATGGTGCCGCGGCGGGACGCCGCGCCCCCCCGCCGGCGCCCCTACCAGTCACCCGCGGGAGCGTGAGCCCGGCCGATCCGGCCTGCGCCTTCTGCCGCGTCGTCGCCGGCGGCGAGCCGGGGCACGTGGTGCTCGACGAGCCGCTCGTCGTCGCCTTCCTTGACCACCGGCCCCTCTTCCCCGGCCACACCCTCGTGGTGCCGCGCGACCACATCCGCACCCTCCCCGAGCTCCCGGCCGACCTCCTCGCTCCCTACTTCGGGGCCGTCCAGCGGGTGGCCGCCGCGCTGCCGGACGCGGTCGGCGCGGCCGGGACCTTCGTGGCCGCCAACAACGTGGTGAGCCAGAGCGTCCCCCACCTCCACTTCCACGTCGTGCCGCGGAGCCCGAAGGACGGCCTGCGGGGCTTCTTCTGGCCCCGCCGCCGCTACGAGAGCGAGGAGGAGATGACCGCGGTGGCCGCCGCCATCCGCCAGCGGTTGCGGCCGGGCGTAACCATGTAATAGAGTAATGGTCATGACGAAAGGCAAGCTGGCCGGATGGTTCGCCGGGCGGATCCCCGAGGGCTGGTTCACCGCCGCCCCCGACGTATCCGCCGACCGGGACGAGATCCTCGTCACCGGGACCCTCGCCGAGCCCGAGCTCGGCGGCGACGCCGACGAGGACGCCCGCCGGGCCGCCCGCCGGGCCCGGATCGAGGGCCACCGGGAGGAGACCCGCCAGGCCCGCATGCGAATCGCCGACGAGGCCGAAGCCCGCTTCGGCCGCAAGGTCGCCTGGGCCGCCCGCTGTGGCGAGGACGAGGTGCTCTTCACGAGCATCGCGGTCCCGGTCATGACCCGCCTCCGGATGAGCGAGCGCCGGGTCCTCGACACCCTCGTCGACGCCGGCGTCGCCCGCAGCCGCTCCGACGCCCTCGCCTGGTGCGTGCGACTCGTGAAGCAGCACCAAGGAGAGTGGATCGAGCAGCTGCGCGAGGCGCTCGTGCACGTCGAGGCCGTGCGCGCCGAGGGCCCCGACGCCGGCTGAGCCCGCGCCGGCGCCGTCGACCCTGCGCGCGACGCCGTCGCAGGCTCCGGTGCCGGGTTGGGGCTGGGGCGCGGCGCCGCCCTCCCTCCCCTGAGCACCGCCGAGGCAGGCCTCGGCACGCGCGCGGCGCGCTTGCTCCAGGCAGCAGCGGTCGGGACGCCCGCATGCTCCCTCGACGGCGAGGGTATGGTCGCGCGCGATGACGGGGGTGAACGTCACGTTCTGGGGCGTGCGCGGTTCGACGCCCTGCGATGGGGCCCGGTACGCCCGGTACGGCGGCAACACGTCGTGCGTCTCCATCGAGGCCGACGGCCACCGGCCCATGATCTTCGACCTCGGGACGGGGCTGCGCGAGTACGGCGAGGTGGTGACCGCCCACGCGGCCGCCGAGCTGGAGGCCAACGCCTTCGTCACCCCCTACCTCGCCACCGTCCTGCTCACCCACCTGCACTGGGACCACATCATCGGGCTGCCCTTCTTCACGCCCGCCTTCCGGCCCGACGCCGCCATCGACATCCACGGGCCGGAGCAGCCCGGCGGGCTCGGCCCCGTGTTCTCGGGCGTGATGCGCCCGCCGTACTTCCCGATCACGCCCGCCGACATGGGCGGGAGCCTCTCGTTCCATGACACCGGCGCCGACGACTTCGGCGTGAACGGGGCCAAGGTGCGGTCCCGATGGGTGCGCCACACCGACCCGACCCTCGGCTACCGGGTCGAGCTCGAGGGCGCCTCGGTGACCTACATCTCGGACCACGGCCAGGGGTGCGCGACGCCCGTCGAGCGGGAGCACGACATCCCGAACGAGGTGCTCGAGCTGTGTGACGGCACCGACGTGCTGATCCACGACTCCCAGCACACCATGGCCGAGTTCGAGGTGAAGCGGCACTTCGGCCACTGCAGCGTCGACTACGCGGTCCAGGTCGCCCGCGAGGCCGGCGCCCGGACGCTCGTCCTCTTCCACCACTGCCCGACCCACACCGACGACGACGTCGACCGCCTCCTCCAGTACTGCCGCGACCTGTCGGCCAAGACCAACGGCCCCGACGTGATCGCGGCCCGGGAGGGCATGCGCCTCCCCGTCACTCCCCGGTAGCCGTGGCCGAGGAGGCCGGGGCCGGCGACGAGGTCATCCGGCCCGGCGGTGAGGACTTCCGCCTCGTCCTCGGGCAGTTCGTCACCGGCGTCACGATCATCACGGCCATGGACGGCGACGAGCCGGCCGGCGTCGCCGCCAACTCCTTCACCTCGGTGTCGATCGACCCGCCGCTGGTGCTCTTCTGCGTGGGGCGGACCTCGACCACCTGGCCCCGCATCGAGGCGGCCCGCCGCTTCGCGGTGAACATCCTCGGCGAGCACCAGGAGGAGCTGAGCCGGCTCTTCGCCACCAAGGGCGCGGACCGGTTCGGGCGGGTCGACTGGCACGTCGGCGTCGGCGGCTCACCGGTCCTGCACGACGTGCTCGCCTACCTCGACTGCGAGTTCTGGGCCGAGTACGACGGCGGCGACCACATCATCGTCGTGGGCCGGGTCCTCGACCTCGGCGTCACGCACGACGCCGGGCCGCTCGTCTTCTTCCGCGGCGAGTACGTCCGACTCTCGCCGTGAGCGACGACCCGGTCGTGGTCGTGCTCGGCAAGGACTCGACTCGCGTCGGCGCGCTGGTCGCCGATCTGCACGCCCGAGGCCTGCGCGTCGGCGCCTTCATCGGCGATCCCGCGCGAGAGCGCGACGCGATCGTCGAGATGCTCGCCGAGCTCTACGGCGAGCGCGCCGACCCGAGCTGACGCGCGGCACGCATTTCGCCCGGGGGCGGTCGGAGCCGCCCCTGGTAGCCTCCCGTCACGGCCCGAGCGTCGTCGCGCCGGGCACGATCGCGGTGCCTAGGAGCAGCAGGCGTTGGACCGAGAGAACGAGGCGCGTCGGGCCGGGTGGCGGCTCATGCGCTCGGCGCTCGCCACTCAGCGGAGCTGGCTCACCCTCGGGATCCTTGCCGGCGGGCTCTGGACCGCCACCAAGCTCTCGGTGCCGCTCCTCGCCGCCGCCGCCGTCGACCAGGGGATCCTCGGGGGCGACGGCGACAAGATCCTCCTCTACTCGCTGATCATCGCCGTGATCGGCGTCATCCAGGGCCTCGGCACCGCCGGGCGTCGCTACACCGCGTTCCGCATCTCGTACCGGGTCGAGACCGACCTGCGCGAGCGGCTGTTCGCGCACCTCCAGCAGCTGCACTTCGCGTTCCACGACCGGGCCCAGACCGGCCAGCTCATGGCGCGGGCCAACAGCGACATCCAGCAGGTGAACCTCGTCGTGGTGCTGCTCCCGCTGACCGTCGCCACCATGTTCCTGCTCGCGGGCGTGATCGTCGTGATGGTCCTCCACAACGCGCTGCTGGCCGTCCTCTCTCTCGGCGCCCTCCCGCTGCTGTCGGTCGCGGCGGCCCGGTTCTCGCATCGGCTGCACCCGGTGTCGCTCCAGCTCCAGAACGAGCTCGGCGACTACTCGGGCGTCGTCGAGGAGAGCGTGGCCGGGATCCGGGTGGTGAAGGGCTTCGGCACCGAGGCCCGCCAGGAGGAACAGCTGCGGGTCGAGGCCGACCAGGTCCTCGATCGCGCCCTCGCCGGCGCCCGGCTGCGGGCCAACTTCCTGCCCCTCGTCGACTTCCTGCCCGCCCTCGCCCTCGTCATCATCCTCGGCTACGGCGGTCACCTCGTCCTGCAGGGCAAGCTGCAGATCGGCGACCTGATCGCCTTCAACGCCTACATCCTCTATCTGCTCTGGCCGCTGCGCCTGGTCGGGATGCTCATCGCGCAGGCGGCGCGCTCCTCGGCCGCGGCGGGACGGATCCACGAGCTGCTCGTCACCGACGCCGCGGTGGTCGACCCGCCGAAGCCGAAGTCCCTCCCCCGGACCGGCGGCGGCGAGGTGCGGTTCGAGGGCGTCCGCTTCGGCTACAGCCCCGGCGCCCCGGTCCTGGACGGGCTCGACCTGGTCCTCCATCCCGGCGAGGCGGTCGCGGTGGTCGGCCCCACCGCCAGCGGCAAGACGACCGTCGCCCGGCTCCTGCCCCGCTTCTACGACGTCGACGCGGGCCGGGTCCTCGTCGACGGCGTCGACATCCGGGAGCTGCGCCTGCGCGAGCTGCGCCGCGCCATCGGGATCGTGTTCGAGGACACCTTCTTGTTCACCGACAGCGTGGCCGAGAACATCGCGTTCGCGCAGCCCGACGCGTCGATGGAGACGGTGCGCGAGGCGGCCCGCCTGGCCGGCGCCGACGAGTTCATCCAGCGGCTCCCCGAGGGCTACGACACCCTGATCGGTGAGCACGGCTACTCGCTCTCCGGTGGGCAGCGGCAACGGGTCGCCATCGCCCGGGCCGTCCTCGCCGACCCCCGGGTCCTGATCCTCGACGACGCCACCTCGTCGGTCGACCCGACGAAGGAGCACGAGATCCGCGCCGCGCTGCGCGAGGTCATGCGCGACCGGACCACCCTGATCATCGCCCATCGGGCCGCGACGATCGCCCTCGCCGACCGGGTGGTGCTGCTCGACGAGGGTCACGTCGTCGCCGAGGGCACCCACGACGACCTGCTCGTGAACTCGGACCGCTACCGCCAGGTGCTCGCGCAGGCCGGGGCGGCGGCGCCGGTCGCGGGAGCAGCCGACTGATGGCGAGCGACGCCCGCCTCGAGGCCTTCGCCAGCGACGAGGAGCTCCTCACCCGCGACGACGCCAAGCACCTGGTGCGGCGCCTGTGGCGGCTGCTCGACCGGTACCACCGGCGCATCGCGATCGCGACCCTGCTCATCATGCTGTGGACCGCCTGCCTCCTGGCCGGGCCGACACTCGTGAAGCACGGCATCGACGCCGGCCTGCGGGGCAAGGACGAAGGCGCGCTCGACCTCGCGGCCGGCCTCTACCTCGCGGTCGCGATCGGCGGGCTGCTCTTCGCCCGGGCCGCCATCTGGTCGGTGTCCAAGATCGGGGAGCCGTTCCTGCGCGACCTGCGCAACAAGGTGTTCAACCACCTCATGGCGCTCGACCTCGGCTTCTTCGAGCGCGAGCAGACCGGCCGGCTGGTGGCCCGCCTCACCTCCGACGTCGACGCCATGCAGGACCTGGTCCAGATCGGGCTGGCCCAGTTCGCCCAGAACGTCTTCCTGTTCCTCGGCGCGGTGGTCGTGATCCTCGTCCTGTCGTGGAAGCTGGCCCTCTGCACGCTGGTCGTCGTGCCACCGGTCGTCTGGGCCAGCCGCTGGTTCCGGCGGGAGTCGAGCCGGGCCTTCCTCGAGGTGCGGGACCGCATCGGAGCCAACCTCGCCACCCTCCAGGAGGGCCTGGCCGGCGTGCGGGTCGTCCAGGCCTTCGGGCGGGAGCGGGCCTTCGCCCGCCGGTTCCGGGAGACAAACGAGGCCCAGTACGACGCCAACCTCGAGACGGTCCGCATCTCGACCCGCTACTTCCCGTTCATCGAGTTCTGCGGTGTCGCCGGCACGGCGCTGATCATCGGAATCGGCGGGTGGTTCGCGGACCAGCGGATCGTCACCGTCGGCACCGTCGCCGCCTTCATCCTCTACCTCAACAACCTGTTCGAGCCGGTCCAGCAGCTGAGCCAGCTCTACAACACGCTGCAGCAGTCCGGTGCCGCGCTGAAGAAGCTGGTCGCGCTCCTCGACACCGAGCCGAAGGTCGCCGAGAAGCCGGGCGCGGTCGACCTGCCGCTCGAGGGCGCGCTCGAGGTCGACGACGTGTCCTTCCGCTACGGCACCGGCCCGCTGGTCCTCGAGGAGGTGAGCGTCACCGTCGCGCACGGGGAACGGCTCGCCCTCGTCGGCCCGACCGGCGCCGGCAAGTCGACGCTCGCCAAGCTGATGTGCCGCTTCTACGACCCGGCGGTGGGCGCGGTGCGCTTCGGGGGGGTCTCGCTCGACGACGCCACACTCGCGTCCCTGCGCGAGCGCATCGTGGTCGTGCCCCAGGAGGGCTTCCTGTTCGCGGGCTCGATCCGCGACAACGTGCGGGTCGGCCGGCCCGATGCCAGCGACGCCACCGTCGACGCCGCCCTTGACGCGCTCGGGATCCGGGGCCGGTTCCTCGAGCTGCCCGAGGGGCTCGACACCGAGGTCCGCGAGCGCGGGTCGCGCCTCTCAGCCGGGGAGCGCCAGCTCGTCTCGCTCGCCCGCGCCGCCCTGGCCGACCCGGCGTTGCTGATCCTCGACGAGGCGACCTCCAACCTCGACCCCGGCACGGAGCGCGACGTCGAGGCTGCGCTCGAGGCGCTGACCGCCGGCCGCAGCGTGGTGGTCGTCGCGCACCGGCTCTCGACCGCGGCCCGGGCCGACCGGATCGCGGTCGTCGACCACGGGCGGCTCCAGGAGCTGGGGCGCCACGAGGAGTTGATTCGCCGCGAAGGCCGCTACGCCAGCCTCTGGGCGTCGTGGACGGCGGCGCAGGCTCGCGCCAGCTAGCCCGACCCGTCGCCACCCGTGGCGGTTCCGGGCGCGCATCGCTACGATCGGCGTTCCGGCCGCGCAGCGAAGTCCGGTTGATCCCGGCGCTGTCCCGCAACTGTGAAGCCGTCAAGGCGAGCCAGGCCGCCTGCCGGCCGGTGAACGAACACAGCTCTCGAGGACAGAGCGGTTCGTGCGGCCGAGCGCCGGCGGAACGATCACTCCTCGACCGAGAGGAGGATCCCATGCCCCGCCACCTCCCATCCCGGGACCTCCCGTGAGCGGCGACACCGCCGACCACGACGTCAGCGAGCCGGTCACCGAGGACCCGAGGCCCGAAGGCCTGCGGCCGGCCAAGTCCCTCGTGCTCGTCAACACCGGGGACGGCAAGGGCAAGTCGACCGCTGCGTTCGGGGTCGTCATGCGCGGGGTCGCCCGCGGCTGGCGGGTTGCCGTCATCCAGTTCCTGAAGTCGGGCAAGTGGCACGTCGGCGAGGAAGACACGGCCAAGCAGCTCGGGGTGGACTGGTGGGCCATCGGCGAGGGGTTCAGCTGGGAGTCCGAGGACCTGACCGAGGACCAGGCGGTCGCGCGCGAGGCGTGGGCGCACGCGGCGGGCGTCATCGGAGCCGGCGAGCACCGGCTGGTGGTGCTCGACGAGGTCACGTACCCGATCAACTGGGGCTGGCTCAACGCCGACGACGTCCTCGCCACCATCCGCGACCGTCCCCCCGACGTCAACGTCATCGTCACCGGTCGGGACGCGCCGGCGGCCCTCATCGAGCTCGCCGACACCGTCACCGAGATGCGCAACGTCAAGCACGCCTACGACCAGGGGATCGTCGCCAAGAAGGGGATCGACTACTGAGCACCGGCGACGGCGTCCCGGCCGGCGTGGAGCCGACCGTGCACACCGCTCCGAACGGTCTCCCGGTCCTGGTCTGGCACCTCGACCCGCCCCGCCGGTCCTGCGCGTCCACCGTGGTCGGCGGCGGCATCGGCGTCCGGCGCTGGGTGCTCAACGTGCAGGTCGAGGACGGTCAGCACCACGCCGACCCCGTCCTGTACGTGGCGGAGCTCGCGGCGGCGCTCGGGTGCCACGGCGAAGGCGTCGGCTTCCTCACCGCCGCCCCGGTCACCAGCTGGACCGGCGGCCACAGCGGCGACGTCGACGCCGTCGCGACCGTCGGCCTCAGTCATCCCACCTGGGCCGCGGCCGCCGACGAGCCGTCCTCGGTCGGCGTCGGGACGATCAACGTCGTCGGGTTCGTTTCCAGCCCGCTGTCGCCGGCCGCGCTCGTCAACGCGGCCATGACGGCGACCGAGGCCAAGACCCAGGCGCTCGTCGAGCACGGGGTCGCGGGCACGGGGACGCCCACCGACGCCGTCTGCGTCTTGACGCCCGTCGAGGGCACCGCCGACCCCTTCGGCGGGCCCCGGTCGCGACTGGGTGCGGACCTGGCGCGGGCGGTGCACGCCGCCGTGGCGACGGGCCTGTCGGCTCCGGAGGCGGAGCGCCGGTCGTGATCGCGCTCGTGATCGGCGGGGTCCGGTCGGGGAAGTCCGAGCTCGGCGCGCGTCTCGCGTCGCGGCTCGGCGAACCGGTCACGGTCGTGGTTCCGACCACGTTCCCGACTGACCCCGACCTGGCGGCGCGCGTCCGTGCTCATCAGACGCGCCGGCCCGACAGCTGGACGACCGTCGAGTGTGGCGCCGCGCTCCCGGCGGCCCTCGCTTCGACCGAGGGACCGGTGCTGGTCGACTCGCTCGGAACGTGGGTCGCCGAGAGCCCCGGCTTCGACGTCGACGCCTCGGCGCTGCTCGGCGCCCTGGCCACGCGCTCTGGGTCCACGGTGCTCGTAACGGAGGAGGTCGGGCTCGCCGTGCACGCCCCCACCGAGAGCGGCCGACGCTTCGCCGACGCCCTCGGCGCGCTGAACACCGAGGTCGCCGCGATCGCGGACGAGGCGCTCCTCACCGTCGCCGGGCAGGTGGTGCCACTGCGGCGACCCGACGGCGGCGGCTGATGCGCGAGGCCCTCGCCTTCCTCACCGTCGTCGGCAGACCGTCGCCGCCGACGCCCCGGGCGCTGCGCTGGTTCCCCGTCGTCGGTGCGGCCGTCGGCGGTGTCGTTGGCACCGTGTGGTGGCTCGCCGATCAGGCGTTCCCCGCGCTGCTGGCGGCGGCGCTCGTCGTCGCCCTCGACCTCGCGGTCACCGGCCTCCTCCACGCCGACGGCCTGGCCGACGCCGCCGACGGCCTGCTGCCCCATGCCTCCCGAGCGAGACGGCTGGAGATCATGCGGAGCCCGGACGTCGGCGCGTTCGGCGTCGCGGTCCTCGTGATCGTGCTGCTCACCCGGGTCGGGGCGCTCACGGCCCGGCCGGCTGACGTCGGGCTCATCGTCGGGTTGTGGTGCGTGTCGCGCACGCTCGTTGCGGTGGCACCGGCCTGGCTGCCGTACGCGCGGGAGACGGGGCTGGCGACCCCGTTGCTGGCCGCGCCGGCCACGCCCGTCGTGGGCCTCGCCGTCCTGCCCGCGACCGCGCTGGCGGTCGTCACCGCGGGCTGGGTCGCCGGAGCCGCCATCGCGGCCGCGCTGCTCGCCGGCACCGCCGTGCTGGCGCTGGCGCGCCTGCGACTGGGGGGGTTCACCGGCGACGTGCTCGGCGCCACCATCCTCGTCGCCGAGACGGTCGGCCTCGTCGTGGCCGGCGCCCGGTGGTGAGCCGCGCGTCCCGGCGTCTGCTCGGGACGGCGGCGGGGCTGCTCGCCGACCGGTGCTGGGGCGAGCCGCCGACCTCCCTGCACCCGGTCGCGGCGTTCGGTCGGCTGATGACCGGCGTCGAGGACGCGGTGTACGCCGACGAGCGGGTGGCCGGCGCGCTGTACGTCGGGCTGGGGCTGGCCGCGGCGATCGCGGCGGGGGTCTCGACGGGCTCGACGACCGTGGCCGTGGCCCTGTCGGCTTCCGGTCGGACGCTGCGCGTGACGGCACGCGAGGTCGCGGCCGCGCTCGCGGCCGGTGACCTACACCTGGCCCGCGCCCAGCTGCCGTCGCTCGTGGGGCGCGACCCCGAGGCCCTCGACGAGTCCGGGATCGCGGCCGCGGCCGTGGAGTCGCTCGCCGAGAACACCGTCGATGCGGTCGTGGCGCCGGCGGTCTTCGGCGCCGTCCTCGGCGCGCCGGCGGTGGCCGCACACCGGGCGGTCGACACGCTCGATTCGATGGTCGGCTATCGCACCCCGCGCTACGAGCAGTTCGGCTGGGCGGGAGCCCGGCTCGACGACGCGGCCGCCTTCGTCCCGGCTCGTCTCACTGCGGCGCTGGTCTGTGTGCGCCGCCCCGCGCGCGCCCGTGCCGTGCTGGCCGCGGTCCGGCGCGACGCGCCCCGCCATCCGTCGCCGAACGCCGGTGTCGCCGAGGCCGCGTTCGCGGGCGCGCTCGGCGTCGAGCTCGGGGGTCCCACGCGCTACCCGGGCCACCTCGAGGACCGGCCCCGCCTCGGTGAGGGGCCTCGGCCCGGTGTCGACGACATCGAGCGCGCGGCCCGGCTCGCCGACGAGGTCGAGCTGCTCCTGGTCGGCCTCCTCGCCGGGCTCGGCCTCGGCCTCGGTCTGCGGCGGTGCTCGTCGTGACGGTCTCGAGCGTCCCCGCGCCGGGTCCGCACGGCGGTGACGGCACCCGGCTGGCCGCCGCCCTCGGCATGGATCCGGACTCGGTCCTGGACCTGTCGGCGAGCCTCAACCCGTGCGCGCCCGACGTCGCCGCGCTCGTCGCGGCGCGCGCCGGCGCGGTCCGTCGGTACCCGGACGTGGAGGTCCCGACGTCCGCGCTGGCTTCCGTGCTCGGCGTCGAGCCGGCGAGCCTCGTGCTGACGAACGGCGGGGCGGAGGCCATTGCGCTGGTCGCGGCGGCACGTCCGGTCGGCTGGGTCGACGAGCCCGACTTCTCGCTCTACGCGCGACATCTGGCCGCCCTCGACCGCGGCGGGCTTCGGTGGCGGTCGAACCCGCACAACCCGACCGGTCGGCTGGCGGACGCGGCCGAGACGGCGGACGTGTGGGACGAGGCCTTCTATCCGCTCGCGACCGGGTCGTGGACCCGCGGCGATCCGGAGGCCATCGTCGTCGGCTCGCTCACGAAGGTCTTCGCCTGTCCCGGCCTCCGGGTCGGCTACGTGCGCTGCCCGGACGGCGAGCTGGCAGAGGAACTCCGCCGCCGCCAGCCCCGCTGGTCCGTCAACGGGCTTGCGTGCGCGGTGCTCCCTGAGCTGTTGGCGACCGCCGACCTCGGCGGCTGGGCGGCCACCATCGCGGCGTTGCGGTGCGACCTGGTCCAGTGTCTCGAGGCGGCCGGGCTCCGGCCCGACCCGTCCGACGCTGCCTACGTCCTCGTCCGCCAGGCGCCGGGGCTTCGCGACCACCTGGCGCTCGGCGGCGTCCTGGTCCGCGACGCCGGGTCGTTCGGCGTGGCCGGCGGCGTGCGAATCGCGGTTCCCGATCGGCCCGGCCTGGATCGCCTGGCCCGAGCCTTGAAAGGATGGCACCCATGAACACCACTGAGAAGCCCGACGCCGTCTCCACCGGCGGCGCGTTCACGCGCGCGCGCGACGCCGTCGCGCCCCTCGACGACCGTGCGGTCGCGGCCGCGCGCGAGCGGCACGACCAGCTGACCAAGCCGCCGGGCTCCCTCGGCCTGCTCGAGGATCTCGGCGCGCAGCTGGCCGGGATCGCCGGGGCGTGTCCGCCGCCGGTCCCGGCCCGTCCCGGCGTCGCGGTGTTCGCCGCCGACCACGGGGTCGTCGCCTCGGGCGTCACGTCGTGGCCCCAGGAGGTCACCGCGCAGATGCTGGCCAACTTCGTGGCCGGTGGCGCGGCGATCAACGTGATCGCGCGTCAGGTCGGGGCCGACGTCCGCGTCGTCGACGTCGGCGTCGCCGGCGACGTCACGGCGCTCGCCGGCGTCGAGCACCGGAAGGTGCGGGCGGGCACCGCCGATCTCGCGCACGGGCCGGCGATGACGATGGACGAGGCCCAAGCGGCCCTGGACGTCGGCGCCGAGATCGCGGCCGCGCTCGTCGGCGACGGTCACGACCTGCTGGTGACCGGGGACATGGGCATCGGCAACACGACGGCGTCGGCGGCGATCATCGCCCTGCGGACGGGCCGGTCAGCGGCCAGCGTCACGGGGCGGGGGACCGGCATCGACGACGCCACGCTGGCCCGCAAGACCGAGATCGTGGCCACGGCGATGGCGCGAGTGGGCGGCGATCGCGAGCCGCTGCACGTGCTGGCCGAGGTCGGGGGACTCGAGATCGGGGCGCTGGCCGGGTTCATCGTCGGCGGCGCCGGCGCGGGTTGCCCGGTCATCGTGGACGGGGTGATCGCCCTGGCCGGGCTCCTTATCGCCGACGGGCTGGCGCCGGGCGTCGCGGCCCGCTGCATCGCCGGGCACCGCTCGACCGAGCCGGGCGCGACCGCGGCCCTCGAGTTCCTCCCGCTGACGCCGGTGCTCGACCTCGGGATGCGGCTCGGGGAAGGGACGGGTGCCTGCCTGGCGGTGCCGGTCGTCCAAGCGGCGGCGCGAGTGCTGTCCGAGATGGCGACCTTCGACGAGGCCGCGGTCGCCGACGACCCGCTGAAAGGGTGAAGAAGCCCGCGCCGGTCTCGCAGTAGGTTGCCCGCGTGGGGACCAGGACCCAGCGCTTCGGCACTGGCAAGCGCGAGAGCCACGACGCCAGCGACTTCTACGAGCGGTTCTCGACCCCCGAGATCTCCGATGACGACACGGTGCAGTCGTGCTCGGCGGTCGACCGCATCATCTGCTCCGACGCGCGCTCCATGACCGAGGTCGACGACCGCTGCGTCGCGCTGGTCGTCACGTCGCCGCCCTACTACGCGGGCAAGGAGTACGAGCAGGCGCTCGGCGAGGGTCACGTCCCCGCGTCGTACGTCGAGTTCCTCGCCATGCTGCGAGACGTGTTCGCCGAGTGCCGACGGGTGCTCGAGCCGGGCGGCCGGCTGGCCGTCAACGTCGCCAACCTGGGCCGGCGCCCCTACCGGTCGCTGTCGGCGGACGTCATCCGGATCCTGGAAGGGGACCTCGGCCTCCTGCTGCGGGGCGAGATCGTGTGGCAGAAGGCGAAAGGCGCGACCGGGTCGATCGCAGTCGGGTCGTACCGGTCGGCGTCGAACCCGGTGCTGCGGGACGTGACGGAGCGGATCATCGTGGCGAGCAAGGGCCGCTTCGACCGGGCGGTGTCGCGCAAGGAGCGGGAGAAGCGCGGCCTGCCGTTCGAGGACACCATCACCAAAGAGGCGTTCTTCGAGTCGACGCTCGACGTCTGGGCGATCCGTCCCGAGCACGCCCGCCGGGTCGGCCACCCGGCCCCGTTCCCGGTCGAGCTGCCGGAGCGGCTCATCCACCTCTATACGTACCGGGGGGACGTCGTCCTCGATCCCTTCCTCGGGTCCGGCTCGACGGCGGTGGCGGCGGTGCGGGCCGCCCGCCACTTCGTCGGCTACGACACCGAGCCCGCGTACTGCGCGCTGGCTGAGGAGCGGGTGGCGGCCGAGGTCGCGGTGGTGCCGACGCCGGGGTCGACCGAGGCGTAGGCCGAGCCCGACCGAGCGGCCGGCAGGCCGCCGCGCTCGAGGTCACCACGCTGAACTCGAACCCGGGCGGCTGAGCCGGCCGCGGCGGCACGCCGCGACCAGCCTCATACCATCGGGCCCGCATGTGGGGACTGCTCGGTGTGCTCGGCGCGTCGAAAGCCACCGACAACGTCTACGTGCTCACCGCCCTCGGCGGCGGGATCATCTCGTTCCTGTCGCCGTGCGTGCTGCCGATCGTGCCCGGCTACCTGAGCCTGATGTCCGGGCTCAGCGTGGGCGAGCTGGCGGAGGCGCGAGCCCGGGCGCAGCGCCAGATCGTCCTCAACACGACGCTGTTCGTCGGCGGCTTCACGGTGGTGTTCGTCATCCTCGGGCTCGTGACGACGGAGGCCGGCAAGACGCTGTTCCGAAACCAGGTCACCCTGACCCGCATCTGCGGCGGTCTGGTCTTGCTCATGGCCGCCTACCTGGCCGGGTCGCAGCTACTGACGACGCCCCGCCTGTACCAGGAGTTCCGGTTCCACCCTCACCTGGAGCGGTTCGGGCGCGTGGCGGCCCCGATCGCCGGGGTCGCCTTCGGCCTCGGCTGGACGCCGTGCATCGGGCCGGTGCTCGGCACGGTGCTGAACTTCGCGGCCCAGGGCCAGGACCTGGGGCGGGCCAGCGTCCTGCTCACCGCGTACTCGCTGGGGCTCGGCGTGCCATTCTTGGTCGTTGGGCTCGCGTTCGGGCGCCTGGCGACGCCGCTGGCTTGGGTCAAGCGGCATTCGCGCGCCATCACCCTTGTGTCGGCAGGCCTGCTCGGCGCGTTCGGCGTCATCCTGCTTGCCAACCAGCTGCCGCAGGTGACGGCCCGGCTCACGGACGGCATGCGCGCGCTCGGCCTCGACAGCCTGGTCAACGCGGGCTGACTAGCGGTCCTCGTCCTCGACCGGCGCCGGCATCGCCTGCTCGATCGCATCGGCTTCGGGCACTTCGGGATCGTCGGGCACCGGCTCCATCTCGGCGTCGTCGTCCTCGACGGGGCGATCGTCGTCACCGTGATGCTCGGCGTCGCGCTCCATCACACTCGTCGCAAGGAAGCGTGGCCAGTCAGCGTCACGATCCCTCCCCCTCGGCGCCGATCCGGACCCTACCGGACCCGAACCGGTTCACTGAACGGCAGCGCACTCCCTCCTCCGCCCACTTGGCTGGATCGGGGCCGGTGGTAACGTTGTCGCCACGCCGCGGGGTGGAGCAGTCTGGTAGCTCGTCGGGCTCATAACCCGAAGGTCGCGGGTTCAAATCCCGCCCCCGCCACCACGTAACCGCAGGTCAGGGCCGGTGCCTAGCACCGGCCCCCTGCGCGAGAGGCCAAACTTCTAACGGATCTTCTAACGGACC
>Ga0185299_10002809_pt1 | contig 25412 bp, 20 predicted proteins | sample PaiPotPPA55metaG_FD_128002 | JGI IMG/M metagenome (GOLD analysis project Ga0185299, IMG submission 128002) | Iron sulfur acid spring bacterial and archeal communities from Banff, Canada, to study Microbial Dark Matter (Phase II) - Paint Pots PPA... ...
CCGGCTCGGTGGATGGACCGCCTATTACGGAAAGCCTGGTCCCAAGGTAATGCGCCTGGGCCTCGAAGACTTCCGACGCATCAAATACGGAACAACTCTACGGCTCAAAAATGTGTGAATCCGATAGCCGCAAGCGGGGAGAGGTGACAAGAGGCAGCACGCGCCTACGGCTGGACCGGCCACCCCTTCGGCAGCGCGATGCCCTTTTCGCCGGCCGCCTTGCGCAGGATATCCGGATGATCCGAGATGATGCCGTCGACGCCGATCTCGATCAGCCGCGCCATGTCGGCTGGCTTGTTCACGGTCCAGACCACGACCTTCAGTCCGAGCGCATGGGATTCGGCGATCAGCGCCGGCGTGACATCGCCGAAATACGGCGACCAGATCGCGCCGCCGGCGTCCTTGATGGTGCGCGGGATCGAGTGGCCGTGGGCGGCCGGATCGAAACCCGCGGTCCACACCGAGGCCTTGTCGGGAAACACCGTCGCCGCGCCGGCCTGCACGGTCAGATAGACCGTCGGAATTGCGGGCGCGAGCTTTTGCACCAGCTGCAAGGTCCGCCAGTCGAACGACTGCACCATGACGCGGTCGCTGAATTTCTCGGCGCCGACAAGATCGAGCAGCAGCGCGACGAAGCGCGCGGGGTCCGGGGATTCTTCCGGGTGGTTCGGGTCGATCTTGGTTTCGATGTTGAAGCGCACATTTGCGTCGCCGGATTTGCGCACGAGCTCGAACAGCTCTTTCAATGTCGGGATTTTCGTGCCGGGCACCGCGTGCTGGTCGGGAAATTGCGCCGCATAGGCGCTGCCGGGGCGGATCTGGCCGACGTCGTATTTTTTGACCTCCTCCAACGACAACCGGACGAAGGGAATGCCGGGCAGCGCGACATATTTCCCGTCCGCGCCGCGGGCGAGATCGGGGTTGAGGCCGCGCTCATGGGAGACCACGATCACCCCGTCGCGCGTCACCCCGATGTCGAGCTCCAGCGTGTTGACGCCCATCGAAAGCGCGTTGGCAAAGGATACAAGCGTGTTTTCGGGAAACAGCGCGCGGCCGCCGCGATGGGCTTCGATGTCGAACGCCAGTACTTCGCCGCTCAAGGCTTCCCCACCCATGATTTCTCCGCTGATCAAAACACACAAGGCCGCGGCAACGATCGCGACGCGATGGACGATGGCCATGATCGAAACTCCCGCGCGCGTTTCGCAACGCTCACCTCGCCCCGAACGTGGTCTTGCCGAACAGCTGCTTTTGCGTCGAGGGCTGCGAGCGCCAGTATTGCGGCGGCGCATCGACCTGGCCGCCGAGTTCGGCCGCGGCGTGCCAGCCCCAGCGCGGATCGTAGAGCATGGCGCGCGCCAGCGCGACCATGTCGGCCTTGCCGGACGCCACGATCTCCTCCGCCTGCCTGGCTTCCGTGATCAGGCCGACCGCGATGGTGGTGACCCCGGTGGCCGCCCTGATCGCTTGCGCGAGCGGCACCTGATAGCCCGGCGCCAGCGGGATCTTCTGCTTCGGCGACACCCCGCCGGAGGACGCATCGATCCAGTCGACGCCGCGCTTTTTCAATTCGCGCGCAAATTCGATGGTCTGTTCGATATCCCAGCCGCCCTCGACCCAGTCGGTCGCGGACACCTTGACGCCGACGGGCTTGTCGGCGGGAAACACCGCGCGGACCGCGTCGAACACTTCCAGCGGATAGCGCAGCCGGTTTTGCAAAGACCCGCCATAGGCGTCGGTGCGCTGGTTGGAAATCGGCGACAGGAACTGATGCAAGAGATAGCCGTGGGCGCCGTGCAGTTCGAGGGCGTCGATGCCGAGGCGATCCGCACGTTTGGCCGCCGCGACAAAGGCGTCGCGGACGCGCTTGAGCCCTTGCGCATCGAGCGCGAGCGGCGCCAGCTCGCCCTCCTTGTGCGGCAGCGCGGAGGGTCCTTCGGTCTGCCAGCCGCCCTCGGCGAGCGGGATCTGCTGCCCGCCATCCCATGGCTTGTGGCTCGATCCCTTGCGGCCGGCATGGGCGATCTGCATCGCCACCGCGGCCTTCGAATGCTTGCGCACCGAAGCGAGGATCGGCTTCAGCGCGGCCTCGGTGGCGTCGTTCCACAGGCCGAGACAGCCCGGCGTGATGCGGCCGGTCGCCTCGACATGGGTGGCCTCGATGCAGAACATCGCCGCGCCCGACAGCGCCAGCGTGTTGATATGGGTGAAATGCCAGTCATTGGCCTCGCCGTTCCCGGCCGAGTACTGGCACATCGGCGCCACCATGATGCGGTTGGCAAGCGCGAGGCCGCGCAATTTGATCGGAGAAAACAAGGCGCTCATGGGAATGTCCTGACAGGGGGAAGGGATGGCCTGGGAGTTCTATACCATGGTGGAGTTCGTCATGCCCGGGCTTGTCCCGGCCAGCGGAAGCGACGCCGTCCTTCGGACGGCTATGGCCCGGCCATGACAACGAAGCTAGTTTCAGGTCGTCAGAATGGGAAGCTTGCGTTTGTTCACTACGGCGCGATCCCCGCGGCCTTGATCACCCGCCAATTGTCCGCGATCTCGCGCCCGACGAAGTCGTCCATCTCCGATGGGCGCATCGCCAGAGGCTCAATGCCGAGCTGCTTCAGGCGGTCCTGCATCGCGGGCTCGGCCAGAAGCTTGACGCCCGCGGCATGAAATTTCTCGACGATGTCGCGCGGCGTCTTCGACGGCATGAACACACCCAGCCAGAATGCGCTTTCGGCATCTTTCAGTCCGGCCTCGGCCGGTGTCGGCACATCCGGCAAACCGGCGGCGCGCTTCGGCGTCGACACCAAGAGCGCGCGCACCCGGCCCTCCCAAATCAAGGGCAATGCGGTGGCGAGCGGACAGAAATAGAAATCGATCCGGCCGCCGAGAATATCGGCGATCACTTCGGCGCCGCCGCGGTACGGCACGTGGGTGGTTTCGATTCCGGCGGCGAGGCGGAATTTCTCGGCGCTGATATGCACCGCGCTGCCGATGCCGACCGAGCCGAACGAAATCGACCCGGGCCTCGCTTTGGCATCCGCGATGAAATCCTGCACGGTTTTCCAGGGCCGCGTGACCGGCACGATCATCACATTGGCGCTGGAGCCGATCATCAGCACCGAGGCAAGATCCCTGGCGACGTCGAACGTCAGTTTGGGATAGATCGCCGGCGCGATCGCCAGCGCCGAGGATTGGGCCAGGATGCTGTAGCCGTCCGGATCGGCCTTCACCACCATGGCGGTGCCGAGCGTGCCGCCGGCGCCGGGGCGATTCTCGACCACGATGGACTGGCCGAGTTCGGCGGCGAGGGAGTCGAGCACCACCCGCGGCACCACGTCGGCCGCGCTGCCGGCGCCGAACGGGATCGTCGCCTTGATCAGCCGCGACGGCCAGTTTTCCGCCTGCGCCGTGGCGGCGGCGAGGAAACTCGCGACAATGCAGGTCAATCGGATGGTGTTGGTCAATCGAGGCTCCAGAGTTTTTTCAAGGCCAGCGGCGAGAGCGTAGCAAGAACCGTTGCTCTTGCCATCGTCGTCCCCGCGTTCGCGGCGACAAGGTGTTTACGCCACCAGCGTGAATTGCAGCAACAGGGTGCGCTGGAGCAGAGAGAAATTGTCGTCGGAGACCATGGTCAGCACGGTGTCGCCCTCCGGCGTGACGTGGGCGTCGATGCCTTCCATGTTGTCGACCTCCTCCCCGAGATTGGCCTCGAAGATCGAGGGACCGTCGACCACCGCACCCGGCGCCACCGAAGTGAGCGCGATGCGCCGGATCCGGATGCCGATCCCGGAGAGCCACGAAAATTTCCGCTCCAGCACCAGCAATTCGCCCGAGGCCAGCAGCACCGCGTCGCTGATATCGAATTTATCGGTGCGGCGAACGCTGAACTGCCCCGGCGACGGGCCCCCGACCAGAAAGCCGATGAGATTGCCTTTTGCGTCGAGCCCGCGCTCGGAGATCGCGATCAGCGTGCCGGCGAGCGGCATGCCCTTTGGCACGAATACCAGCGCCTCCAGCCCCTTGTTGAACGGCAGTCTGCTCGCCGCCGGCGGCAGCGGCACCACCTCGCCGCGCGCACGCGTAAAGCCCTTGCTGAAATCGAAGCGCAGCACCCGGTTGACGCGCTCCAGGCCGATGTACACCAGCGAGCCGTCGAGCGCGATCGATTCCGAATCGAACCAGCCGCGCGTGGTGATCGGCTTGCCGTCCGGCCCCAGCATCGGCGCCGCCTCGACATCGGCAAGCCCGTTCATCGCGCGGCCCCGATAGACGATGCTGCCGGTGAACCAGGTTCCCTTGTCGCTGAACGAGATGAAGCGCTCGCCCTTGGCGTCCAGCCGTATTCCCGACAGCCCGCCAAAGCCCGGGAAACCCGAGGTCAGCACCAGCCCGCTGCGATATTCCAGCGCGCCGAACCGCACGTGCGCGCGGTCGCCGGGTTCGAATGCGGGGATCGGCCGGGCATTTACCTCGATCGAAACCGGAGCGGCGGTCGAGAATTCGTCCGGCGCAACGGGCTTTGCCGGCGGTTGCGTTGCAAGCTGCGCCCGCGCCATGTCGGACATCGCGATCGTCGAAAACCCTGCCGCCGCGGATGTCAGGAAACGGCGCCGGGAGAGGCCGAGGTGCCTTTCACGCCTCATGGCGAGGAGGCAATCGCTGTCCGCGATGGGTCATCTCATTGCGCTACGAATGCAACCGGCGCCGCGGGCCGGTCCTGGCGGGCGCAGCGCCGCTGGTTTCGCTGAACAGCTCGGCCAGCTTTTCGGTGATCGCGCCGCCGAGTTCCTCGGCATCCACGATGGTGACCGCACGGCGATAGTAGCGCGTGACATCGTGACCGATGCCGATCGCGATCAGCTCGACCGGCGAGCGGGTCTCGATTTCCTCGATGATATGGCGCAGGTGCCGCTCGAGATAATTGCCGGGATTGACCGACAGCGTCGAATCGTCGACCGGCGCACCGTCGGAAATCATCATCAGGATCTTGCGCTGCTCGGCGCGGCCCAGAAGCCGCTTATGCGCCCAGTCCAGCGCCTCCCCGTCGATGTTCTCCTTGAGCAGGCCCTCGCGCATCATCAAGCCCAAATTCTTGCGTGCCCGCCGCCATGGCGCGTCGGCGGATTTGTAGACGATGTGCCGCAGATCGTTGAGGCGGCCGGGATTGGGCGGCTTGCCGGCGGCAAGCCAGGCTTCCCGGGACTGTCCGCCCTTCCAGGCGCGGGTGGTGAAACCGAGAATTTCCACCTTGACGCCGCAGCGCTCGAGCGTGCGCGCCAGAATATCGGCGCAGGTGGCGGCGACCGTGATCGGGCGGCCGCGCATCGAGCCGGAATTGTCCAGCAGCAGCGTCACCACGGTATCGCGGAAGGTCGCTTCCTTCTCGTGCATGAACGACAGCGGATGATAGGGATCGGTCACCACCCGCGACAGCCGCGCGGGGTCGAGGATGCCTTCCTCGAGATCGAATTCCCAGGCGCGATTCTGTTGCGCCATCAGGCGCCGCTGCAAGCGGTTGGCGAGCCGCGCGACGATGCCTTGCAGATGCGCGAGTTGCTTGTCGAGGTAGCTGCGCAGACGCTCCAGCTCGTCATGGTCGCAAAGGTCCTCGGCCGCGATCACCTCGTCGAACTTCGGCGCGAACGCATGATATTCCGGGCCGCGCGGCTCGTTGGTGCTGCGCGAATTCGGCCGCGTCGCCTCGCCCGGCGTCTCGTCGTCGCCAAGTTCGCCGTCGTCGAAAGTGTCCGATGTGGAGGCCTGCGCGCTTTCCATCGCGCTTTCCGACATCTCGTCGCTGGTGGCCTGGGCCTGATCGGCGCTCATCTCCTGCGCGGCGTCGGAGTCGGGCGAGCCCTCGGCGCCGGACTGGTCGTTCTCGCCGTCGCGGTTGTCGTCCTGGTTCTCGTCCTCATCGGCCTCGGCGTTGCGGTCGTCGCCCAGTTCGAGTGCACTCAACAGATCATGCACCGCATCGCCGAATTTCGCCTGATCCTCGGCGAGGCGGTCGAGCCGATCGAGCCGTGCGCCGATCTTGTCTTCCAGGGCCGGCCGCCAGAGGTCGACCATCTTGCGGGCAGCCGCAGGCGGCGCGAGACCGGTCAGCCGCTCGCGCACCAGCATCGCCAGTGCGTCGGACAAGGGCGCATCGGCGCGATCCGTGATCTCGTCGAACTTGCCGCGATGAAAGTGATCGTCGAGCATGGCGGTAAGATTTTTTGCAACCCCCGCCATCCGCCGCGAGCCGAGCGCCTCGACGCGGGCCTGCTCGACGGCCTCGAATACGCCGCGCGCCTGCGGATTGCCCGGCATCAGCTTGCGGTGCACTTTCGGATCGTGGCAGGCGAGTTTCAGCGCGATCGAATCGGCGTGGCCGCGCACGATCGCGGCATCGCGCCTTGTCATCTTGCGCGCCGGCTCCGGCAGCCGCGCCTTGCCCGGCGAGAGACCCGGCCGCTCGGCGGCGAACGTCACTTCAAGCTCCGGTTTTTTCGCGATCGCGCGCAGGCAGGCCGTCACCGCGCGCTTGAACGGCTCGGTCGGCGCTTCCTTCGATCCGGTGCGGAATTTTGTATTCGACGTCGTCATGGCCACCTCACCGCCGTCGTCCCTGCGAAAGCAGGGACCCATAACCATCGGCGGTCATTATTACCGACCCTATCCACCATCATTCCACCGAAACGCCGCGGCGCAGGGTCCCCGCTGTCGAGGGAACGACGCTAGGACAGCGCCACGTTGACCGAGGACTCCGCGAGTTCCGCATTGAAGCAGCGCTGATAGAATTCAGCCACCAGCGGCCGCTCCAGCTCATCGCATTTGTTGAGGAAGGTGACGCGGAACGCAAAACCGATATCGGTGAAAATCTCGGCATTCTCCGCCCAGGTGATCACGGTGCGCGGGCTCATCACCGTCGACAAGTCGCCGTTGGCGAAGGCGTTGCGGGTAAGATCGGCAAGCCGCACCATCTTGTTGACGATGTCGCGGCCTTCCTGGTTGCGGTAGTGACGCGCTTTCGCCAGCACGATCTCGACTTCCTCGTCATGCGCCAGATAATTGAGCGTGGTGACGATCGACCAGCGGTCCATCTGGCCCTGGTTGATCTGCTGGGTGCCGTGATAGAGGCCGGAGGTATCGCCGAGCCCAACCGTATTGGCGGTCGAGAACAGCCGGAATGCCGGATGCGGCTTGATCACCTTGTTCTGGTCGAGCAGCGTCAGGCGGCCGGAGACCTCCAGCACGCGCTGGATCACGAACATCACGTCGGGCCGGCCGGCGTCGTATTCGTCGAACACCAGGGCGATATTGTGCTGCAGGGCCCACGGCAGGATACCATCACGGAACTCAGTGACCTGCATGCCGTCGCGCACGACGATGGAATCCTTGCCGACCAGATCGATACGGCTGATGTGACTGTCGAGGTTGACGCGCACGCACGGCCAATTGAGCCTTGCTGCGACCTGCTCGATATGGGTCGACTTGCCGGTGCCGTGATAGCCAGTGACCATCACCCGGCGGTTCTTGGCGAAGCCGGCGAGGATGGCGAGCGTGGTGGCGCGATCGAAGCGGTAATCCGAATCGACGTCCGGCACATGCGGATCGACTTCGGAATAGGCCGGCACTTCGAGGTCGCTGTCGATGCCGAATACCTGCCGCACCGACACCTTCATATCGGGCAAACCGGCGGGTTCCTGAATTTTGGTCATGGCGGCGGTCGTCATCAATCCTCCGAGGTCCCGGGCGCTCCCGAAACCAGATTTTGCGGTGTGGCTGCGGATGGGTGCTTGGCGGAACCTATCAGAGAGCGACGGTTGGCAGAAGCCCGCGGTCCAATCAAAGTTCCGTTGCGTTATCATCAAGATAGGCATCGGGTCCGGTTTTTGGAAGGCTGCCCTGCGAATCACGCCGTGCTTTCCGGCAGGCCCCGTCTGTCCGGCAGGCCCCGTCTGATGACGGACTCATGGCACTTTCCATCCCCCTCACCGTTTATGTTAGGTCTGCACCCAACCGGATAGTCTCGCCAGCCCAGGAATTTCGTGGTTTCATTGATCGACCCATTGATTGCGTTCGTCTCGGCACATGCGGGACTTGCCTACATCTCCCTGTTTCTGGCTGCCCTGTTGGAGGCGGTTCCGGTCGCCGGCTCGGTGATTCCGGGCTCGACCATCATCTTTGCGCTGAGCGCGCTGGTGCCCGGCGGCGAACTGCGGCTGGAGTGGGTGCTGGCAGCCGCGATCGCCGGCGCGCTGCTCGGCGATGGATCGGCGTTCTGGATCGGGCATCGGACCCAGCGCGAGATCCTCAGCGGCTGGCCGCTGTCAAACTATCCGCGCGTGATCGCGCAGAGCGAAGGCTTCTTCCATCGCTGGGGCACGCTGGCGGTGTTTTTCGCGCGCTTCGTGCCGCCGATCAGAGCCTTCGTGCCGATCACGGCGGGCGCGCTGGGGATGTCGCCACTGACGTTCTACGCCGTCAACATTCCGGCGATCCTGCTATGGGCGCCCGCCCATGTGCTGCCTGGCGTGCTCGCGGTATCGGCATTGCATCGATATGGCGGATTTGCGCCCCATGCCGGGATCGCCAAGCATTACTGGATGCTGTCGGTGATCGGCGGCGCCTTGATCGTCGCGTTGGTGACCTGGGCGATTCGCCGCAGGCACGGCGGAGGCGTGATCGAACCGGCGGAGCGGGTTCGCAGAGATCCCTGAGGGCCCGGGATCCGGCAGGGAGGTTAGCCCGCGCCGCGCACCACCGTCTTCAGGTAATTATACGCCTTGATGATCTCGATCAGGCGGTCCTCGGTGGAGCGGTCGCCGCCATTGGCGTCGGGATGATGCTGCTTCACCAGCGCCTTGTATTTGGCCTTGACCGTCTCAAGCGTCGCGTCGGAGCCGAGCCCCATCACCTGCAGCGCCTTGCGCTCGGCGTTGAAAATCTTCCGCGTTTCGACCTTGGTCTCGCCGGCGGCGCCGCCTGGACCTGGCCGCCAGCGGCCGCGGCCGTTGAGCTCGCTGAACATGCTGAACGGATCGGCGGCGCCTTCAAGATCGGCCTCCGGACTGCCCTTGCCCTTCTTGGAGCTGGTATTGGCACCCATCTTCCAGGTCGGACGATGGCCGGTCAGCGCGTCCTTCTGGTAGCGCGCGACCGCATCCGCATTCATGCCCTGGAAGAAATTATAGGACTGGTTGTATTCGCGGACGTGATTGAGACAGAAGTGCCAATACTCCTTGTCGTTGGCCCGGCCCTTGGGCGCGCGGTGCGGCCCCTTGTTTTTGCACTCCGGCCATTCGCACATCGCGGAGGCTTCGCGCGCCTGCGCCTGCTGTTTCGCGCTCAGCTTGTTGGGCTTGATGCGAATGGAGTCGAAGAATTTGGATGAATCAATCGGCATGGCTGACTATGACAACGCAATGCGAAAAGCTTCAAGTCTTGACATTGCCGAAACCCTCACTCCCGATGCGCCATTGACGAAAGGCGGTCACGGACGTATTGCCGCCGCCATGAGCACCAAAGACGCTATCATAAACAAGTTGCGTGAAGCTTTCGCGCCGAAAAGCCTCGACGTCACGGACGAATCACATCTTCATGAAGGCCATGCTGGCCACAGGCCGGGCGGCGAGACGCACTTCAGGGTGTATATCGTATCTCGCGCCTTCGAAGGGAAGAGCCGAATCGAGCGCCACCGCATGATTAATGCAACGCTGGCGGGGGAACTTGAGGGCGGCGTGCATGCGCTGGCCATCAGGGCACAGGCGCCGGGCGAGGCGAACTGAAGATGACGTTGCTGCCGTCATGCCTCGCGAAAGCGAGGCATCCAGTAATCCGAGGCGTCGCAACTAGAATATTGAGGGCACGGCGTACTGGATCGTCCGCTGGAGCCTGTCATCGGGCGGCGCTTTGCGCCGACCCGTTGGCGGACGATGACGGATTTGTTTGCGACTAAAACGCCTTGCCGGCTCGCCGCGGCTTCTTTTCCTCGACCTCGGTTTCGCGCGGCACGGCCACGATCCGCAGCGCGGTGATGCGGTTGCGCTCACGCCGCAGCACCCGGAAACGGAAGCCGTGAAATGTGAAACTCTGGCCGCGCTCCGGGATCGAGCGGGCCTCGTGGATCACGAGTCCGGCGACCGTGGTGGCTTCCTCGTCGGGAAGATGCCAGTCCATGGCACGATTGAGATCGCGGATCGGCACCGAGCCGTCGACCACCACCGACCCGTCGGGCTGGGCGCGAACGCCGGCCACCACCACGTCGTGCTCGTCGGAAATATCGCCGACGATCTCTTCCAGGATATCCTCCAGCGTCACCATGCCTTCGACTTCGCCGTATTCGTCGACCACCAGCGCGAAGTGGGTCTTGCGCCGGCGGAACGCCTTGAGCTGTTCGGAAACGGAGCGCATCTCCGGCACGAACCACGGCGGCAGCGCGATGGTCGAAACATCGATTTTCGATGTCTCGCCGTCTGCGGCGCGGATCGCGCGCAACAGGTCCTTGGCGTGCAGCACGCCGATGATGTTTTCAGGCTTGTCGCGCCACAGCGGAATCCTGGTGTATTCGGTTGCCAGCACCTCGCGCACCAGTTCCTCCGGCGGCAGATCGGCGTTGATCATCACCATTTCGGTGCGATGGACCATGACGTCGGAGACCTGAAGCTCGCGCAAATCCAGCAGCCCGCCGAACATGTCGCGGTCCTGCTTTTCGACCTTGCCTTCGTGATGGAGCAGATCGACCGCGCCGCGCAGTCGCTCGAACGGCGACAGGATCGGCTGATTGTGGCCGAGATTGACGCCGATCAGCCTCATCAGCGTACGAACGATGGCCTCGACGACGGTGAGCAGCGGCCCCAGCAGAAACACCATGACCTTCATCGGTCGCGCCACCAGCAGCGCCACCCGGTCCGGCGCATTGATGGCGATGGTCTTCGGCAGCACCTCGGCGAAGATCACGACCAGCGCCGTCATGGCGGCGGTGGCGTAAAGCACGCCGACTTCACCGAACCATACCGTAAAAATGCCGGTCGCCAAAGCCGAGGCGCCGATATTGGCGATGTTGTTGCCGAGCAACAGCGCGCCGATCAGCCGCTCGCGCAACGCCGACAGGCTGGAGACGATGGCGGCGTCTTGATTGCCCTGCTTCGACAGCCGCAGCATGCTGGCGCGCGACGCGCCGGTCAACGCGGTCTCGCTCGCCGCGAAAAACGCGGAAACCAGCAGACAGCCAATCACAATGGAGAATGTAATCCAACCCATGACGCGATATTCACTTCATCTATCTGCGACGCGTGATCGCTTCGTAAAACCGGTTTTCGCCTTGCCGGATCATGCTCTGCGCTCCAGCTTGGCTTTCAGGAAATCGCGAACCACCGAAGGTTCGACATCGGGAGCGATCACGGCGCGGCCGACGGCCGCCAGCAGGATGAACGTGAGCCGGCCGCGCCTGACCTTTTTGTCCTGCGCCATCAGCGCCATCAGCGCATCGGCATCCGCCAGGCCTTCCTGGGTAAATCCGGCGATATCCTGCAAGTGGGTCGGCAGACCGACTTCGGCAAGATGACGTTTGACCCGCTCAGCGTCCGATTCGGCGATCATCCCGAGTTGCGCCGACAGTTCCGCCGCCAGCACCATGCCGACGGAAACGCCTTCACCGTGAAACAGCCGGTCGGAAAAGCCGGTTGCGGCTTCGAGCGCGTGACCGAAGGTGTGGCCGAGATTGAGCAGCGCCCGTTCGCCGGTCTCGCGCTCGTCGCGCGCGACGATCGCGGCCTTGGCGCGGCAAGAGGTTGCGATCGCATGCTCGCGAGCGGCGCTGCCTGCGAAGATATCGGCGTGATTGGTCTCGAGCCAGGCGAAAAAGGCTTCGTCGCCGAGCACGCCGTATTTGGCGACTTCGGCATAGCCGGCGCGGAACTGGCGCGGCGACAAGGTATCGAGCACAGCGGTGTCGGCGACCACCAGAACCGGCTGGTGAAACGCGCCGAGCAGATTTTTACCCTGCGGCGAATTGATTCCGGTTTTGCCGCCGACCGAGGAGTCGACCTGCGCCAGCAGCGAGGTCGGCACCTGCACAAAATCGACCCCGCGGCGCAGGATCGCGGCCGCGAAGCCCGCAAGGTCGCCGACCACGCCGCCGCCGAGCGCGATGACCAGATCGTTGCGTTCGATCTTCGCCGCAATCAGCGCCTCGCTGACCTGTTCGAGACCGGCATAGGTCTTCGAGCCCTCGCCTGCTTCGACGATGACGCGCGACGTGGCGATTCCAGCCTGCGCCAGCGAGGCCTCGGTCTTCTCGAGCCAATGCTTTGCGACATTACGGTCGGTGACGACGGCGGTGCGCGCGCCGGGCCGCAGTGCGGCGACGCGCCCGCCCAGCGACTGCAGCACGTCGCGGCCGATGATGATGTCATAGGCGCGATCGCCGAGCGCGACGTCGACGGTGATCGGATCCGAATGTTTAAGCGGCGCGGTCATGGTGTGACGCCCATTCTGTCGTGGGTTTCGGTATGCCCGCCGCCGCACAGCCGGGCGTGCAGGGCCTCGATGCATTCATCGACGATTTTCTCGTGCGGCACGTCGCGCGACCAGATCGTCAAGTCGGCTTGCTGATAGACCGGCTCGCGTTCGCTGATCAGGCGCCCGACGGTCGATTCGGGATCGGCGGTCTGCAGCAGCGGACGATCGGAACGGCGCTTCACCCGGCGCAGGATGATATCGGCATCCGCCTTGAGCCAGATCGAGACGGCCTTGTCGCGGATGCGATCGCGGGTCTCCTTGCGCATGAAGGCCCCACCGCCGGTAGCCAGCACGGCCGGACCGCTGTCGAGAAGCCGTGCGATCACCCGCGCCTCGCCATCTCTAAAATCCGGCTCGCCACGGGATTCGAAAATGTCGGGGATCGACATACCCGCCGCCGCCTCGATTTCGGCATCGGCGTCGAGAAACCGCATCCTCAGTCGCGCCGACAGCCGCCGTCCGATGGTCGATTTGCCGGCCCCCATCATCCCCACCAGCACAACCGACCGCGCGCCCAGTGCCGTGGCGATCTCGGCGTCCTGGGTTGCGCTGGCGTTGGCCGGTGGGGCTTTCTCGGACATGTCCTCGCTCGATGGCCGCGGATGCGGCGTTCCGGGACGACCATACTACCCCCGCCGATACCGTTGCCAGAGAGTCTTGCAACGAAGTGGCGAACATGGTGGTAGTCAAATCGGGCTGTCCCCGATCAATTCGATGGTTAATTCGCCGCCTGAGGCTTCACATGCCCAGCCTGTTCCGCTTTCTGACGGTTATCGCGGTCATCGCCGGGGTCGTCTATGGCGTGATTTTCGCGCTGGCGAATTTCGTTAACCCGAAACCGCGGGAAATGACGGTGACGATCCCGGCGGACAAGTTCCTGAAGAAATAGGCTTCGTCAAGGAATCGGCGCTAAGGTCGGCGAATGCGCGCCAAGCCCCCCGACTCCAACCTGATCAACCTGTTCCTCGACATGCTGGCGGCGGAACAGGGAGCCGGCGACAATACCCTCGATGCCTATCGCCGCGACCTGACGGATTTTTCCGAGTTTCTCGGTTCCAGCGGCCAGGGCTTTACCGGCGCCGAGACGCAGGCACTGCGGGACTATCTCGCCGACCTTGACGCCCGCGGCTTCAAGTCGTCGAGCGTGGCGCGCCGGCTGTCGGCGATGCGGCATCTGTTTCGCTTCCTCCTGAACGAGCGGATTCGCAGCGATGATCCGGCGGCGATCCTGTCCGGGCCGAAGCGCGGCCGCGGCCTGCCGAAAGTGCTGTCGATATCGGATGTCGATCGATTGCTGGTTCACGCAAAGGCGCAGATCGAAGCGCCGGAAGGCTCTGGCCTGCAGCGGCTTCGCGCGATGCGGCTCTATTGCCTGCTTGAGGTGCTCTACGCCACCGGCCTGCGGGTCTCCGAACTGGTGGCGCTGCCGCTGTCCGCATCTCGCCGCGACGCCCGCATGATCGTGGTGCGAGGCAAGGGCGACAAGGAACGGCTGGTGCCACTGAACCAGGCTTCGCGACAGGCGATGGCCGATTATCTCGCGGCGGTAGAAGCACTCAAAACCGAGAAGAAAAAAAACGCCGCAAGCTCGAAATGGCTGTTTCCCTCCTTCGGCGAAAGCGGACATTTGACGCGGCAACATTTTGCCCGCGACCTCAAGGAACTGGCGGCATCCGCTGGCCTGGCACCGCGGCTGGTCAGCCCGCATGTGCTGCGTCACGCGTTCGCGAGCCATCTTCTGCATAACGGCGCCGACTTGCGCATCGTGCAAACGCTGCTCGGCCACACCGATATCTCGACGACGCAGATCTATACCCATGTTGTCGAGGAGCGCCTGAAAAGCCTGGTGCGCGACCTGCATCCGCTGGCGGAGAAGTAGCGAATCGTCGTTCCGGCCAGGATGGCGACGACGCGGTCCTGATCCGCATCTTGACTTCCGCGTGCTGTGCCGTGAAAGAGCCTCATCCCGCCCCTGCCCCTGGTGGACAGTTGGCCCAACGGGGTACCCATCTGGCGTCGGAACGCGCAGTAAGTAATTGAAGATACGCGCTTTCTTCGCGCAACCCGGAAGCCGCTTCGCTCCCGAGCAGCTTCGTCCTTATACTGATTTGATGCCGGATCACATGCGCAGTTATCTCGATTTTGAAAAGCCCGTCGCCGAACTCGACTCCAAGGTCGATGAATTGCGCGCTCTGGCGGCAACCGGCAGCGACATCGGCGATGAAATATCGCGGATCGAGGACAAGGCGGCCCAGGCGCTTCACGATCTCTACGCCAGCCTGACGCCGTGGCAGAAAACCCTGGTGGCGCGCCATCCGCAGCGGCCGCATCTGACCGACTTTATCAACGCGCTGATATCGGAATTCACGCCGCTGGCAGGCGACCGCAAGTTTGGCGAGGACGAGGCGTTGATGGGCGGGTTCGGCCGCTTCCGCGGTGAGAGCATCTGCGTGATCGGTCAGGAGAAAGGCGCCACCACTGACTCCCGCATCAAGCATAATTTCGGCATGGCGCGTCCGGAGGGCTATCGCAAGGCGGTCCGGCTGATGGAGATGGCGGACCGATTCGGCATTGCGGTGCTGTCGATCGTCGATTCCGCCGGCGCCTATCCCGGCATCGGCGCGGAGGAGCGCGGTCAGGCCGAAGCCATTGCGCGCTCGACCGACGCCTGCCTGTCGCTCGGCGTGCCCAATGTCGCGATCATCACCGGAGAGGGGATGTCGGGCGGCGCCATCGCCATCACGACGGCGAACCGGGTGCTGATGTTCGAGCACGCGATCTACAGCGTGATCTCGCCGGAGGCCGCCTCCTCGATCCTGTGGCGCGACGGGACCAAGGCGCAGGAAGCCGCGACCAGCATGAAGATCACCGCGCAGGACATGCTGCGTTTTGGCGTGATCGACCAGATCCTGAAGGAGCCGACCGGAGGCGCGCATCGCGATCCCGCCGCCATGATCGCGGCCACCGGCGATGCCATCGCCCAGACCCTGAACGACCTCCGCAACCTCGACCCCGACGCGATCCGCAAGCAGCGGCGGCAGAAATTCCTCGATATCGGCCGGAAGTTGGGGTGATTCGCCGCCTTTGCGGGATGCTCGGCAAGGCGGCGGCCCCTGCATCGCTTTGTTTGCGCGCGATCTTTTCGAAAAATCCGGTCCCAGCCGCTCCGGATCGTGCTCCGCGCCCCGGCTTTTTCAGAATTCGGCCGTTTTGGCCCCAATTAGGCCCAGACACCGATATTTAACCTCAATTCGCCATCCCAAAGGTGGCGCCTGTCGCAACGCCTCCCATCGGCTTGCGACCAGGGGGGCTTAAGGATAATATTTTATTCAATGGCTTCAGGGCATGGACGCTGTTGTTGGGGTGCGAACATTGCCCGTTGGGTGTGGAGCTCTGTATTGATCTGCCGCTCGCTGGTTCGCGCGCTCATCACATCTGCCGCACTTGCGGCCGGTGTGCTGCTGGCCGGCTGCAACGGCGACGAAATTTCACTCGCCAATAACGCCAAGGCCAACCAGCCCGTCCCGCCAAAGCTTCTTGCCGAGATGGTGGCGAAAGACATGGATCTGCAGTCGCCGATCCTGGTCCGGCTGTTCAAGCAGGAGGCCGAGCTCGAGGTCTGGAAGCAGGATCGCTCGGGTCGCTTCGCGCTATTGAAAACCTATCCGATTTGCCGCTGGTCGGGCGACCTCGGACCCAAGGTCCGCGAGGGCGACCGCCAGGCCCCGGAGGGCTTCTATGCGATCACGCCGGCGCAGATGAACCCGCAGTCGGCGTATTATCTTTCATTCAACACCGGCTATCCGAACGCCTACGACCGGTCGCTCGGACACACCGGCTCGGAGCTGATGGTGCATGGCGACTGCTCGTCACGCGGTTGCTACGCCATGACCGACGAGCAGATCGCCGAGATCTATTCGCTGGGGCGAGAATCCTTCTTCGGCGGCCAAAAGTCGTTCCAGTTTCAGGCCTATCCGTTCCGGATGACGCCGCTCAACATGGCCAAGCATCGCAACAATCCGAACATGCCGTTCTGGAAGATGATCAAGGAAGGCTACGATCATTTCGAGGTGACGCGGCAGGAACCGAAGGTCGATTTCTGCGAAAAGAAATACGTGTTCGATGCGATGAAGCCGGCGGATGCCAAACGGGACCCGGTATTTGACGCCTCGGCAAAATGCCCCGCTTACGTCATCCCGGATGAAGTCGCCGAAGCCGTCCGCGAAAAGCAGGATGCCGATCAGGCTGAGACCACCAAACTGATTGAGCGGGGAACGCCGGTGGCCCGGATCAATACCGGCATCGACGGCGGCATGCACCGGGTGTTCGCGGCCAAGCTGCCCGGCGGCAGTACCGGGCTGTCGGAAGGCGGCCAGGGTCTCGCTTTGCTCACCCTGGATAAAGCGCCCGGCACCATTCCTCCGGGAGTCAATCCTCCGCACGGGCCCGTTACGTCGCCGGATGAACCATTGGCGGCGTCGCTGGCGCCGGCGGCTTCACCAGCGTCCGTGACGCGCGTGGCGTCCGCGGTACCGACTACGCAGAACACGCAATCCCAAAGCACCCAGTCCCAAAATACCCAATCCGAAGGCTTCTTCTCCAGCTTCGCCCGCAAGGTCGGCCTCGGCGGCACCGCCGATACCACCGCCAGCGCCGCGCCGCCGCCTGCTCCGGCCAAGCCGAAGGTCGCCGATGCCAAGCCGCCGCACCGCGAGGCTTCGGTCGCCAAGGGAACGGCGCCGAAGGCCGATACCAAGCAAGCCGCCGCCCGTCCGCCCTTGAAACCAACGGTGACCGAAACCGCGGCGGCCTGGCCTGCGCCCGCTGCCGCAGCACCCAGCGTGGTCGCCGGCGCACAGCCGATCGTTTCGGCGAATTCGTTCGAGAGCCGTTTCTCGGCGGTCAAGTAAGGCAAAATCGCTTCAGCATCGCAGCGTCGTGGCCGGGCGTAGGGATCGGCCGTGCGCGGACTCGTCGGCGCTCCCGGCCCATCCACGTCTTGAAGCGCGTCAAAGAAGGACGTGGCCGCGCCAGGCGCGGGCCTGACGAAATAGCGAGGCTTCAAGATCAGCGATCTGCCCGCGTCGGGCGCCTGGCCCGGCATCTGGATAAGATCTCGTCGATGCAATAGCCTCTCATCCGCTGATACAAAAAGAAAACCGTCAGGGCACCGGCTTCGGCGGCAAGAAAACAGGGAGAACGATCATGTCTGAATCGGAATCGGCCGGATTGCACCGCCGTCGATTTCTGAAAGGGGTGGTCATCGCCGGCGGCGCCACCATCGCGTCTCCCGCAACCGTTCAGGCGCAGGCTCCGGAGAAGCCGACCGGCAACGCGTCACCGCCTACCGCAGCCGCAAGGGCCAACGAGCGCGAGCATCCACCCGAAGCCGACCGACTGACGACGGAAAAGACCGGCTCGGACTTCATGGTCGATGTCTGCAAGACGCTCAATCTCGACTACATGGCCGCCTGCCCGGGCTCGACTTTTCGCGGCCTGCAGGAAAGCTTTATCAACTACGGGCAGAACAAGCGTCCGGAATGGCTGACCTGCATGCACGAGGAGGTGGCGGTTGGCATGGCGCATGGCTATGCCAAGGTCGCCGGCAAGCCCATGGCGGCGATCGTGCACGGAACGGTCGGCACGCAGCATGCGGCGATGGGCATCTATAATGCCTTCTGCGACCGCGTTCCCATTATGATTTTTACGGGTAACGCCGGTGCGCTCGACGAGCGTCGGCCCGGGGTCGAATGGTTCCACAGCGTACAGGACGCCGCGTCAACGGTGCGCGACTTCGTCAAGTGGGACGACTATCCAATGTCGCTGCAGCATTTTGCCGAGTCGGCGGTGCGTGGCTATACGCTGGCCTGCGCGCAGCCGCCGGGGCCGGTATTCATCACCGCGGACACCAAGCTGCAGGAAGAACCGCTTGATGAACGCGAGCAGGGCAAGCTCAGGATTCCGCGCCTGACGACGCCCTCGCAAGCCGCCGGCGATGCGAACTCGTTGCGCGAAGCCGCCAAAATGCTGGTCGCGGCCGAAGCCCCCGTCATCATCGCGGATCGTTATGCGCGCTCGCAGCAGGCGATGGACGATCTCGTCCGGCTTGCCGAGCTTTTGCAGGCTCCGGTGATCGACAACCGCTCGCGCATGAACATGCCGAACACGCATTATCTTTGCCAGTCAGAGCGGGCGGGCGGGTTGATCGCGCAAGCCGACTGCATCCTGTCGCTCGAGCCCGTCGATCTCTACGGCCAGCTCAATGTCATGCGCGACCAGCTGGAGCGCACCGTGAGCCCGAAATCCAGCAAGGGCGTGAAGATCATCAGCATCTCGACCCGCGATTTGCTGGTCCATTCCAATTACCAGGACTTCCAGCGCTACGTAGGTGCCGACATCAATATCTCGGCCGACGCCCAAACGACTTTGCCGTCCCTGATCGAAGCCGTGCAGCGCGAAATATCCCCCGGCGGCAAAGAGTCGATCGGGATGCGCGGCCAGAAGATGCGCGAAGCCTATCATGGCTTCGCGGACCGCGCGCGCGCGGAGGCGGCGCTGGCATGGGACGCGAGTCCGATCTCGTCGGCGCGCATGTATATGGAGCTCTGGCAGCATCTCAAGAAGGAGGATTGGGCGCTGGTCTCCGACAGCGACTTCTCGTCCAATTGGCCGCATCGGCTGTGGCCGCTGGAAAAACACTATCGCTTCATCGGTGGCTCAGGCGGCTATGGCGTAGGCTATCAGCCGGTTGCCGCTCTCGGCGCGGCACTCGCGCATCGCGACGCCGGCGGGCGCGTGGTTGTCAGCATCACTGGCGACGGCGAGTTCAACATGGCGCCGCATACGCTTTGGACTGCCGCGCACCATGGCATTCCCTACCTGACCATCATCCAGAACAATCGCGCCTATCACCAAGAGGTCATGCACGTCCAGCGCATGGCGAACCGGCACAATCGTGGTCTGCGGAACGTGCCGATCGGCACGACGATCGACAATCCGAATATCGACTACGCCAGGATCGCGCAAGGATACGGTGCGGTCGGTATCGGACCGATCAACGATCCAAACGATCTGTCCGAGGCGTTCCGCAAGGGCATTGCCGCCGTCAAGGCTGGCCAGCCCGTCCTGATCGATGTCGTCATGCAACCGCGCTGAGGAGAGCGCCATGAAGCATCTCATTCTCGCGGTGGCCGGCCTGATTTTGGCGGCCGGCCCGGCGTGCGCCCAGGCTTCCGTGCCGGCGGGCGATGTCGAGAGCGGCAAAAAGCTCTACGTACAGGTCGGTTGTTATCAATGCCACGGCTATGCAGGACAGGGCGCACGGATGACCGGGCCGCGCGTCGCGCGAACCGAATTCCCCTTCGAGGGCTTTCTGTATCAGCTTCGCCACCCGGCAAACCAGATGCCGCCATATGAAGCGGCCGTCGTCTCCGATCAGGAAGCGGCGGATCTCTACGCCTATCTGCGGCAGATGCCGGCGCCGCGTGATCCGAACAGCATTCCTCTGCTCAAAGCGGAGCATTGAGGGCGCGCCGACGAGAATGTGGTCAGGCGGCTGCGCGCGGCGGAGCAGGTTGCCTGCACCTCTCTCCGTCAACCCTCACGCATACTTGCCGTGGCAGTGCTTGTATTTCTTGCCTGAGCCGCACGGACAATCCTCATTGCGGCCGACCTTGCCCCAGCTCTCCGGGTTCTTCGGATCGCGGTTGGCGGTAGCGGCGGGCACCAGCGAGGCGTTGGCGAACGCCATCTCGTCCTCGCCGGTATTCGGATTGAGCTTGTGCGCTTCCATCACAGGCAATGCCGGCTGCTGATCCTCCGGCGGCACGATTTCAACGCGCATCAATTGCGCCGTCACCGCCTCGCGCAGATGCGCGGTCATCGCCTCATACAGGCCGAACGCTTCCGACTTGTATTCCTGCAGCGGATCGCGCTGGCCATAACCGCGCAAGCCGATCACCTGGCGCAGATGATCGAGCATCACCAGATGCTCGCGCCACAGATGATCCAGCGTCTGCAGCAGGATGGTCTTCTCGACGTAGCGCATCACCTCGGGGCCCCATTGCGCCACCTTGGCCGCCATGTGCTCGTCGACGCGCTGCTCGATCCGCGTCAACAGTTCCTCGTCGGCGATGCCCTCTTCCTTGGCCCATTCGTCGACCGGCAGATCGATATCGAGCACGCGCTTCAATTCTTCCCTCAGGCCGACTGTGTCCCACTGCTCGGCATAGGCGTGTTCGGGCACATGCTTGGCGACGACGTCGTCGACGAAGTCACGGCGCATGTCCGCGACCATTTCGGCCACGCTGTCGCTCTTCATCAGATCGACGCGCTGATCGAAGATCACCTTGCGCTGGTCGTTCTGGACGTTGTCGAATTTCAAAAGGTTCTTGCGGATATCGAAGTTGCGGGCCTCGACCTTCTGCTGGGCCTTTTCCAGCGCCTTGTTGATCCAGGGATGGATGATGGCCTCGCCTTCCTTGAGGCCGAGCCGCGTCAGCATGCTGTCGAGCCGGTCGGAGCCAAAGATCCGCATCAGATCGTCTTCCAGCGACAGGAAGAATTTCGAGCGGCCGGGATCGCCCTGGCGACCGGAGCGGCCGCGCAGCTGGTTGTCGATGCGCCGGGATTCATGGCGCTCGGATCCGATGATGTAGAGCCCGCCCGGCCGGGTCACGGTCTTGGCCGGCTTCGACCCCTTGGCCGGCTCGATCTCGACGGTTTCCTCCGCTTTCAGCACGATCTCGCGGAAACGTTCGACATCGGCCTTGATGCGTTCGATCTTCGCCGCCCGCTCGGCCTCGTCGGTGATCTCGGCGGCCTCATGAAGGAGGCGCATTTCCAGCGAGCCACCGAGCTTGATGTCGGTACCGCGACCGGCCATGTTGGTCGCGATCGTGATCGCGCCGGGCACGCCGGCTTCCGCCACGATATAGGCTTCCTGTTCGTGGAAGCGTGCGTTCAGCACCGCAAACAGCTTGGCCGGCTTGCCCGCGCGGGCCGCGGCATACAGCTTTTCCATCGCCTTTTCGTGGCCAAAATCGATCTGCTTGTAACCGTGCTTCTTGAGATATTCGGCCAGCACCTCGGATTTTTCGATCGAAGCGGTGCCGACCAGCACCGGCTGCAGCCGCGCATTGGCGCGCTCGACCTCGGCCATGATCGCCGCGTGCTTCTCTTCCTGGGTGCGATAGACCTCATCGTCTTCGTCGAGGCGCGCCACCGCGACGTTGGTCGGGATTTCCACGACCTCGAGCTTGTAGATGTCGAACAGTTCGTCGGCTTCGGTCAACGCCGTTCCGGTCATGCCGGCGAGCTTTTCGTACATCCGGAAATAGTTCTGGAACGTGATCGAGGCCAGCGTCTGGTTTTCCGGCTGAACCTGCACGTGCTCCTTGGCTTCCAGCGCCTGGTGCAGGCCTTCGGAATAGCGGCGGCCCTGCATCATGCGACCGGTGAATTCGTCGATGATGATGACTTCGTCATCGCGGACGATGTAGTCCTTGTCGCGGGTGAACAGCGAGTGCGCGCGCAGCGCCTGGTTGATGTGGTGAACGACCGAGACGTTCTCGACGTCGTAGAGTGAATCGCCCTTGAGCAGGCCGGCGTCGCGCAGCAGCGTTTCGATCTTTTCCATGCCGGCTTCGGTCAGCGTCACCGTGCGCTGCTTCTCGTCGACGTCATAATCGGTCTTGTCGAGTCTGGGAAAGAAGGTGTCGATGGTGTTGTAGAACTCCGAACGATCGTCGAGCGGTCCGGAAATGATCAGCGGCGTGCGCGCCTCGTCGATCAGGATCGAGTCGACTTCGTCGACGATGGCGTAGAAGTGTCCGCGCTGGACCATGTCCTCGAGCCGGTACTTCATGTTGTCGCGCAGATAGTCGAAGCCGTATTCGTTGTTGGTGCCGTAGGTGATGTCGCGCGCGTAGGCCTCCTTGCGCTCGGCGTCGTCCAGCCCGTGGACGATGACGCCGGTGGTCATGCCGAGGAAGCCGTAGATCTGGCCCATCCACTCGGAGTCGCGCCGGGCGAGATAGTCGTTAACCGTGACGACGTGGACACCCTTGCCGGCCAGCGCGTTGAGGTAGACCGCAAGCGTAGCGACCAGCGTCTTGCCTTCGCCGGTCTTCATCTCGGCGATATCGCCTTCGTGCAGCACCATGCCGCCGATCAGCTGCACGTCGAAATGCCGCTGGCCGAGCGTGCGCTTGGCCGCCTCGCGGACGGTGGCGAAGGCCGGAACCAGAATATCGTCCAGCGTCACGCCGTCCGCGAGCTGCTTGCGGAATTCGCCGGTGCGCGCCTTCAGCGCTTCGTCCGAAAGCGCCGATATCTCCGGCTCCAGCGCGTTGACGGCATCAACCCGGGCCTGATAGCCCTTGATCCGCCGATCATTGGCGGAACCGAAAAACTTGCGGGCGAGCGCGCCGATCATGCCAAAATCCTGTACTTGCGGTCGGCAAAGCCGCCGTGACGTGGTCCACCCGGTTGCCGATCAACTCATCGTGACGCATTGCGGGTGGGCCCCCAGCCGGGGATCATCCGCCAAATGAGTGGGAATTCAGCAATCCATGGTTCAAAGGCCACAAACGCAGCGAAATACGCTCTATCGCCATTGACTTAGGTTTTGCAGAGATATGGCTGGGCCAGAGCCTTGTCAACGGCGGCCAGACCGCCAGTTTGTAGCCCCTTGAAGCAGTTCGGCAAGCTGATGCCCGTTTGTTTCCGAAGTTCGTTTCGCAGGGTGCCGCTATGGATCACCAACTTCCGGAAACGGGGCCTCGACCTGTCAGGGAATTCATCATTTTGACAGACTTTTCGCGTTGCCAAGCCCACATGATTGGGCGAGTGTCGCGCCGCCCCGAAACAGCCCTACTGCCCCAAACCGCCACCCGGCTTTGAAGATAAGGATTTTCCATGACCACGTCGTCATCCGAAATGAAATTCGGCACGCGCGCCCGCCTCGCCTTTGCGACCACCGGCTGTCTCGCGATGGTTTTGCTCGCCAGCCTGCCGGCGCGGGCCGAAGAAACCAACCCCGTGCTCGCCAAGGTGAACGGCGCTGAAATTCGCCAGAGCGACGTCACGCTTGCCGAGGAGGAACTTGGGCCCAGCCTCGCCCAGATGGACCCCGCGACCAAGAAGGAAAACGTATTGGCGTTCCTGATCGACATGAAGATTGTCGCCAAGGCTGCCGAAGCCAAGAAAATCGAGGACCGCGACGACTTCAAGGCCCGCCTCGCCTTCACCCGCAACCGGCTCCTGATGGACAATCTGCTGTCGGTCGAAGGCAAGGCCGCGACCACCGATGAAGCCATGAAGAAGGTCTATGACGACGCCTCCAAGCAGATCCAGGGCGAGCAGGAAGTTCATGCCCGGCATATCCTGGTCGAGACCGAAGACGAGGCCAAGGCGATCGAGGCCGAACTCAAGAAGGGCGCCGATTTCGCCGAACTAGCCAAGACGAAATCCAAGGATCCCGGGGCGTCCGACGGCGGCGATCTCGGCTTCTTCACCAAAGATCAGATGGTGCCGGAATTCTCCGCTGTCGCCTTCGCGCTCGAGCCGGGCAAGATCTCCGATCCGGTGAAATCGCAGTTCGGCTGGCACATCATCAAGGTCGAAGAGAAGCGCAACCGCAAGGCCCCCGACTTCGAACAGGTCAAGGGCCAGATCGAGACCTATGTGGCGCGCAAGGCGCAAGCCGATTACGTGGCGAAGCTGCGCGAAACCGCGAAGGTCGAGCGCATGGGCCAGCCGAACGAGGCGGCGGCGAAGACCGATGCCAAGCCCGACGCCAAGCCCGCCGATTCCAAGATGGCGCCCGCGAAGAAGTAAGACCTATCACCCTTCCCTGGAGGGCGAGGGTCGACGCGAATGAAATGAGCGGCGGAGTGGGGTGAGACTGTCACCCCACCCCGTTTCGCATCTTGCTTCGCGCGATGCGAACCGACCCTGCCCCTCCAGGGGAGGTTAAAGCGGACATGAGGCTGAGCCTCTCCCACACGATCGATTGAGGTGATACAGAGCGCTTCCTTGCCTCGAAGCCGGAAGCCCTCATGTCCTCCTCGATTTCCCCGCTCGCCCCGACCAACGTCCCCGACATGCCCGCGATTGCCGGCGTGAAGCTTGCGACCGCAGCCGCGGGCATCCGCTACAAGGGCCGCACCGACGTGCTGCTCGCGGTGATGGACCAGGGGACGACGGTGGCCGGCGTCTTCACCCTGTCGAAATGCCCGTCGGCGCCGGTGGAATGGTGCCGTGCCAAGCTCGGCCGCAGCAAATCTTCCAGGGGAGGGCTTGCCCGCGCGCTGGTGGTGAATTCCGGCAACGCCAATGCCTTCACCGGCAAGACCGGGCGGCAGGCCACCGCGCTGACCGCGGCGATCGCCGCCAAGGCGCTCGGCTGCCACCCCCATGAGGTGTTTCTCGCCTCCACCGGCGTGATCGGCGAGCCGCTCGATGCCACGAAATTCGACGGCGTGCTCGGCAGCCTGGCGGCGCAAGCCGCACCCGGCGAATGGATGGGCGCGGCGCGCGCGATCATGACCACCGATACGTTTCCGAAAGTGGCTACCGCTACCGTGAAACTCGGCAAGGCCAGGGTCACGATCAACGGCATGGCCAAGGGCGCCGGCATGATCGCGCCCGACATGGCGACCATGCTGGCCTTCGTGTTCACCGACGCGCCGATCGCGGCCGGCGCGCTGCAGTCGCTCTTGAAGGCCGGCGTCGACGACACCTTCAATGCCGTCACCGTCGACGGCGACACCTCGACCTCGGATACGTTGCTCGCTTTCGCCACCGGCTCGGCCGCCGCGGCCGGCGCGCCCAGGATCAGCCGCGCCGGCGACCCGCGCCTGAAGGCGTTCACCAAGGCGTTCCGCGCCGTGCTGGCTGATCTT
>Ga0185299_10002811_pt1 | contig 25399 bp, 18 predicted proteins | sample PaiPotPPA55metaG_FD_128002 | JGI IMG/M metagenome (GOLD analysis project Ga0185299, IMG submission 128002) | Iron sulfur acid spring bacterial and archeal communities from Banff, Canada, to study Microbial Dark Matter (Phase II) - Paint Pots PPA... ...
CGACCGCCTGCGCTCTCAATGGCCCAACGTGGTCCTCGTGCACACCCCCGTCCACGCTAGCTGGCTCAATCAGATTGAGATTTATTTCTCTATTGTTCAGAGGAAGGTTCTCACACCCAACGACTTCCAATCCCTCAGTGAGCTCGAACAGCGGCTGCTAGCCTTCGGGCGGCGATACGAGGAAACCGCTTCTCCCTTCCAGTGGACCTTCACTCGCAAAGACCTGACAACTCTCTTGGCGAAGATCGAAAACAAAGGGTTAGCTTCCGCCGCCTGACGCCTTCCAAATACGTCACCGTAATTCCGAGCGAGAGCACTAAGTTAGCGGGAACTAATAAAACGCGCCTGGGCCTGCGGACTTTGTTATACTCCCCAGTCTGTGGAGACTAGCTTGAGAGACCCCATCAGCCCACTCTCAGGTCGTCGTGGCACTGTGCAAGACGACTGGCGTGCCCGCCTACCGGAAGAAAAATTAAAAGTTTTTACCGCCTACGTGCGCAGGCTGGACTCCGCGTACGGCATGCTGAGCGTTTCGCTCGACGAAGCGCTGGCATTGCGACAAGAAGGCCGGCTGATGAAGTGTTGCCAGGCGGTGAGTGTAACGCCAAGCCTTTGCGCGCGGCTGACCGAGCCGCTGGTATCTTTGATTCGCGTGCTGAGTGAACACGCTAAACATTACGGCACGGTACCGAATGCCGCTCCTCTCGATCCACAAAACTTTCAAACCATAAAAGGGCAGCGGTCGGCGCGCATGAGCGGGCTGCTGAGCAGAGTTTTGCTATCGCAGCGCACTCAGTTCCTGCATAAATTGGGCACTTTACTGGAAATGGTAGAGAATCTAGGGAAAGAGTATTGCGAGAGCGCGGAAGAGTTGGGTTCTGGCTTACCCGGTGATCCCGTCCTGCTATGGAAAACAATCGATGCCGCCCATTATGACCTGAACACTTGTCTTAGGGAGACGATTGTACTTTTGAAGTCATTCCTGCGCGCCTTGCCAGACGATCAGGTGACAAATTTCCAGAAATCTGTAATGGCAGCATGGAGAGCCGCAACGCAGGACAGTGACACCATGGCGAATCATGATTTACGGCATGGACGAATAGCCCACAGCGCGGGACAATAGCCAAGCCTGCTTGCCCAGGCAAGTCTGCTCGCCGGCAGCATCCTATCGCGACACTTCGGGGAACAAAACCCGTCGCCGCGTGTTTGTACTTTTGGGCAAATGCCGGCTAAAGCAAGGACAACTCTAGGAGGGATACGGTGCATCCGAACGTGTGGATGCGCTGATATTGGACCGTTGGCCCGGAATAGACCAAGCGATCCGAGCGCTTCAGCTGTTTCACAATCGCCAAAACAAGCGACAGGTTCGCAGTCGCCGAAGACGATGAGTGAGGCGGACGCTATTCGTCTGGCCCAGGCCGGAGATGCTGCGGCTTTTGAGTTTCTATACCGGCTCCACGGCCGCCGCGTATACGCACTGTGCCTGCGGATGGTGGGTAATCCGAGCGATGCGGAAGACCTGATGCAGGAAGCGTTCCTGCAACTTTTCCGCAAGATCGGGACTTTTCGAGGCGAATCAGCGTTTTCCACGTGGCTGCATCGCATGACCGTTAACGTCGTGCTGATGCGCTTGCGGAAGAAGACGCTGCCGGTAGCTTCTCTGGAAGAAACGACGGAGCCAGATGAAGAGACCGGAGGGCCTAGAAAAGATATAGGTGCGCCGGACTTGTTGCTGACGGGCGCGGTAGACCGGGTCAATCTGGAACGTTCGATTGAAAAACTGCCCCCGGGATACCGTACCGTGTTCGTGCTGCACGACGTGCAAGGCTACGAGCATAACGAGATTGCAGACATCATGGGATGCTCAGTAGGTAATTCCAAGTCGCAGTTGCATAAAGCTCGAACCCGGTTGCGTGACTTGCTGCAAGAGGAAGTGCGAGAGCAAGCCAGAAATGAACGCCAGATTGCGAAAACGCAGACGGGACAGGCGGATTGAGCTAGAATAGGGCGCAATTCGGGTCATTGATCGCGCTCGAGAAGCGGGGCGGAAAGCCATCCAGTGTCCTTTCCGCGGGGTGATGTGCAATGCAGTGCAGGGAATTAGAAGTATTCTTTGAAGAAGAGGGTTTGGCGCCACTTTCCGCAGCTGCTCGCCAACACCTGTCCGAATGCCACGCCTGTAAGCATTTTTTTGACGACGTAACCGGCATCGTGGCGTTGGCGCACCAACTGCCCGCCGAGATTGATCCTCCTGAACACGTTTGGATTTCCATCCGAAATGAACTGGTACGCGTAGGGACTATTCGCGGATTCTCGGGCGACCGGGCACCGTGGTGGCAATCGTTCGCGGAGCTGTTCCGGAATCGCTCCCTGGCTACCGCGGCAGTGGCTATGGTGATGATCGTGGTGGCATTTTTGCTGGGCAGCAAGCCCCGCGAGCAGGCTCTGCAGGTACAAGAAGATCCTTACGGTTCCACGGTTACGGCTTTGAGCCAGCAGGAGCATGATCTCGCGAACATGCAGCTGGCCAGCACCGGGGAGCCCTCCGCGGTGGATGCTTCGCTGCGACAAAATTTGCAACAGGTTAATGAGTTCATTGCCGATTGCGAGCGTCGCGTCAGGGAAGTTCCTTCCGATGAATTGGCTCGCGAATATTTAACTAATGCGTATCAACAAAAAGCGCAATTACTGTCCGCGATGATGGATCGTGGAGGGAGCCTGAACTGAAATGAAGCTATCGACGGTGTTCACGGGAACGATTCTGCCGGTAATTGGAGCGAGCGTGTTGTGGTGGCCTTGCTGCCCCGCGGAAGCGGCCGCGCAGCGACTGGAAAAACACTTTACCGTTAAGGGCCGACCCGTGGTGGTAATCCACAATGTTGGCAACGGGCGCATTGAAGTGAAGTCCTGGAAAAATTCTGAAGTGGTGGTGACCGGTACGAAGGCATCCGACAAGATTGCGGTGGAGACAGAACAAGCCGGCGATCGCATCGACGTAACCTCCAGCGTTGTGGATTTCACGGCAAACCCCAAGGAAATGGAAGCTAACTTTCAGTTGACGGTTCCGGAAGAAACGGAGCTGCAACTTAAAACTCAGACGGGTTTAATCTACGTCGAGCAGGTAACCGGCGACATGACCCTCGACAGCGTGGCGGGAGACGTACATCTGAAAGAAGTTTCCGGCTACATTATCGTGACCACTACGGGCGGTTCGCTGGTCTGCACACAATGCTCGGGAAAATTGGAATTCAGCTCCATCAGCGGCAGCGCACAAGTGTTGCAACCAACCTTGAATAACGTGAAGCTGCGCACCATGACCGGAAACATTTTGTTTGACGGCGATTTCGTGCACACCGGGCTCTATAGCATGCGCAGCGGAAAAGGTTTGGTGGAAGTCCGCTTCTCCGGCAACGATTCTTTCGACTTGAACGCGCAAACGGCAACCGGCACGGTAGATAATCAAGCGGCGCAGTATCTGAAGCCGGATTCGCACGGCGTAAAACATATGGCCTCTAAATTTTCCAAAGGCCTTTTCGGCACCGCGGGCATGGGTTTCGCGAAGGTCGAACTTTCCTCCTACAGTGGTACAATCCGCATTCTGAAGCGCGATTAGTTTTTCTCGGCAAACAAACGTGACACAACCTCCGCCTTTGCGCGGGCCGCGCGCCCGTGTACAGATTTTATGCCTTGCAGGCTTTATGGGGTCGGGCAAGACTACTGTCGGTACGCTGCTGGCCCGTCAACTTGCCTGGCGATTCGTGGATCTTGATGCTCGCATCGAAGAGGGCGCGGGCTTGTCCATTACGGAAATCTTCGAGCGACTGGGCGAGACCGCATTTCGGCAAATGGAGGCGGATCAGCTGCGCGCCGCGCTTGGCCGCGCGTCGGAACATAACGAAGGCACGATACTCGCGCTGGGTGGGGGTACGTATGCGCAAGCGGGATGCCCGGAGTTTTTGCGCGCCGCCGGCGTAACCGTACTATGGCTGGACACGCCAATAGAGACACTTCTGGCGCGCTGCATGATCATGCCAGGGCGGCCTTTGTTTCGCGACGAATCCAGCTTTCGAATGCTACACGCTCAACGGCTGCCGTCGTACCAGCAAGCAGATTATCAAGTGGACAGTTCCGGGGAGCCTGCCGCGGTAGTGGCGGAAATATTGCGGCGCGGAATTGCCGGTGGCGGCGCAGGCGAAGAGCACCTGGTAGTGGAGAAACCGTAATCCTAAGTTTGAGGTGGATGGAGGTGCAGATGAAAAGAGCATCGGCAAAAATGTTTTTGCCGCCGGTAATTCCGATGATTTTGGTCTGCGTCGTTTCCGCCCTGGTGCTGGCGAAGAGCGGTGCCGCCGCCGGCGGGGCGCCAGTTTTTAGTCCGGACAAAGGGAAACTGGTTATTCAGCTCAATGGCGAAACCATCGGCAGCGAGCAGTTTGAGCTTACGCAAACGGGAAACAACTGGCTCGCCAAAGGGACGACTGAACTGAAGGTGCCGGGCACCACCGCCGCCACCAGCGTCAGCGGCACATTGATGTTGCAACCGGACGGCGCGCCCATCAGCTACGAGTGGACTTCGCACGCTGACAAAACCAATGGAGCACATGTGGTTTTTTCTAACGGGACAGCGAAAATTACCTTGCAGATGCAGGGAGCGCGGCCGTTCGAACAAGACCTTTCGTTCAACGCGCCAGTAATTGCGGTGCTGGACAACAATTTGTATCACCAGTATGCACTGCTCGCAAAATTATATGATTGGTCAAAACGCGGCACGCAAACTTTTCCTGTGCTTATTCCGCAAGATCTGACGCCGGGAACTATTTCGGTGGAAGCTACGGGCTCGACAACGCTGGATGGAAAATCTTATGAAGGCTTGCGGGTGACGACAGCTGATCTGGAAGTGCTGCTATTGCTTGATTCGAATCATCGACTCATGCGCCTAGAAGTGCCCAGCGCGAAAGTTTCAGTGGTCCGCCAGTAATTCGGCTGTAAAGTTTGCGCCGAGGCTTGCGTGCTTCAAGGCCAAACTTCAAAGGCCCAACTTCAGACGCCCATGTTCAAAGGCTAAGAAGAAGCCCCACCCTTGCAAAAACCGCAAGGATGGGCCACCCAACTTCAAAGACCCAACTTCAGACCCCCGACTTCAAAGGCCAATTTCAAAGGCCACCGAGATGAAGACTTAAAAAAGAAAAAACGGGGTAAACAAAATTGTTTATCCCGTTTATTGTTTAAGAAATATTACGCTGCGCGAAAATGTCTTTACATCTTGGCGAGCGAGCGTTGATAGACCGGCGCACCTGGGCGACGCATTGGATAGCCCTGGGGATTGCCATGTGCGTGTGTGAGTGCATGTCCATTCGAATGGCCGGTGCCGATGTGACCGTTGCCGTTGCCGTTGCCGTTGCCGTTGCCGTTGCCGTTGCCGTTGCCGTTGCCGTTGCCGTTTCCATCGCCATTCGCCGACGCTTGCTGAGGCAGCCGCGCCGGATTACCGATAGGGCGGAGCGTGGCCGGAATCGCAGCAACGTGATCGCTGATGGCTTGCAGCCTCTTCAGAATGGATTGCCATTGCTCCCAATCCAGCTGGCGCAAAAACGGGCGCAATCCCTGGATGAACGGATCTTCGAGGAGCGCTTCGCCGTCGGATTCCGGGATAAAAAACCGGTTCAAGCCGACATTGAGCGCTTCGGAAATCTTTTCCAGAGTGCCGAGGCTAGGAGTCATCTGACCACTCTCAATGCGCGACAGGTAGGAGCGCGAGACCTTGGAGCGCGATTGTAGCTGGCTCTGGGTCATCGCGCGCGATTCGCGCAACTGGCGAATGCGCTGGCCGATATTCTCGACCGTCTCCTGGTTAATGAAGCGGTCGGACGCCACTTCCGCTACTGCTTCCTCCACAGGTGCAGCTGGAGGAATCAGAAACTCCAGACGCTGCGGCAGGGCCCGCACACAACGGCGGCAGTTACCGGTGCGCGTCCGGTATTGCACGAGGCCACAGGTCTTGCAGCGAATGACTTCCCTGTCCATCTCGAATGAATCCAACGAATTCATCGTTTCTTTATCAATTTGTGAAGACACCGGCACTCCTTGCTGACTGTTTTTCCGGCGTGCGGATGGGATGAGAACGCTGGAACGTTCTAAGGGGGGGAAGACAGTAACTGGCGCGAGAGGGAGTTTCTCGCGAGAGGCCGTTGGTGTCAAGAGTAATTTTAGTTTTTTTTACTTTTTTTTGAGAGGCTACGCCGGAGCTTCGCCCTGTACGTAAGGACAGGTACCCAATAAATTAGGTACTTTTTTAAAATTGATAGAGTGCTTCCACTGAAGCTGATTGATTTCTTTTGGCATGACTTCGCGGCGACGAAATTCATTTTCGATTTTTTGCGCGAGAAAATACTGGCGCGAGCGGATGCTGATATTTTTCGGTATGCTGTTGAGCTCTCGAGAGAGGTGCGGATGCCCACGCGTGAGGATGCCTGGAAATTGCTTTGTGAATATACGAGTTCTGAAAGTTTGCGCAAGCATATGCTCGCGGTGGAAACATGCGTTCGCGCGTATGCGCGCAAATTCGGCGCGGACGAAGATCTTTGGGGGATTACCGCGCTGGTGCACGATTTCGATTACGAGCGATGGCCAAACAATGACCACGCCGCGGACAAAGAGCATCCTTCCGAAGGCGCAAAAATCCTTCGCGAGCTCGGGTACCCGGAAGAAATGGTGCGCGCGATTCTTTCGCACGCCGACTACACAAACGTGCCGCGCACATCTCAGTTGGAGCACACACTTTTTGCTTGCGACGAACTGGCTGGATTTCTCACGGCATGTTCGTACGTGCGGCCATCCAAAAGCATTCTGGATCTGGAAGTCGATTCGGTGAAACGGAGGCTTAAGGATAAGGCCTTCGCAAAGGGCATCAACCGTGACGACGTTCGCAAAGGAGCGGAAGAATTGGGGGTACCGCTGGAAGAACATGTGCAGTTTTGTATCGCGGCTCTGCGGGAAAACGCCGAGGCCCTGGGACTACGCGGAAGTTTGTAAATCGCCGAAGAGCGGAGTCGGAAATTTTATTAGCTAACAGCTTGTAAAAAATTAAGCGTCCGCGGGATGCGGCTTCTCAAGATAGGCCCAACGCTCCACGATTTTCCGCTCCGCTATCCGCCAAATGACAATCCCGCGAAACGCGATGCGCTGATTGGTGGTGGCATCCGTGCCCGTCCAGTGATTACGGACCACCACACGGTCGTCTTCAGCGAGCAAGTCCTCAATCTGGACATGAATATCGGGAAAGCGTTTGTAAGCTCCGCCCACATATTGCTTCGCTCCAGCGGGTCCTGGAGCAGTTCCAGGTGGCACGTCCGAGCCATGATCGATAAATTCCGGGGCGAACTTCACGTCGGCGATATCCAGATTCTTTTGGTTCACAAACTGCTCAAAGTGGTTGCGAATAAAGTCTTTCATTTGCTCGAGGGTCAGTCCCGTTTTAGGATTTACCGTCTCCCTGCCCGGTGCGCTCATGCTTTGGCAGCCTGTTCACGGAATTGGTCAGCAAATTCTTTCAGGAAGTCATCCATTTTTGTTGGCGCGCGATTAATGAGCGATTCAAGCGTGCCATCGACTCTGGATGCTTTGCCGGATACGTAGTATTCCTGCAATTCAAGCAAAGCGGTGACCATGAAGTCCGGCATGCCCATATCCGAAAGCGCTTTGCGTTGGGCGTCGGGAGGAATGTCGACATACTGCACCTTGCGACCGGTTGCCTTGGAAATTTTTTCTGCAACTTCCTTGTAGGAGAGCGCCTCAGGGCCATTTAGTTCATATATTTTCCCGGTGTGCAGCGAGGGGGAGCGAAGTACGCTGGCGGCGACTGCAGCAATATCACGCAGATCGAGGTGACTGATTTTTGCATCTCCGGTGGATTGATAAAACGCTCCCTGCGCGCGAATTGAGGCAGCGAAATAAGCGATAGAATTCTGCATAAAACCGTTGGGCCGCAGAATGGTGTGGGCCAGCCCTGACCCCTTGAGCTTATCTTCCACTTTGCGATGCCAGCTGGGGAACGACTTGGAGTAGTCTCCGGCTCCGACCGCGGAGTTGAGCACAATGTGTTTGACGCCAGCTTCACGGCAAGCATCGATCATGTTGCTTTCCAGCTCGACGAGTTCGCGTACCGGCGAACAAACAAGATAGACGGTGTCGACGCTCTCCAGAGCTCGGCGAAGTGATGGCTTGTCGGCAAAGTCGGCGACGACGGCGTCGGCACCTTGCGGCACTTTGGCGGTGTCTTCCTTCGACCGAACCATGGCCCGCACATCGCTGCCAGTCTTTAAAACCTCACGCAGAACTGCGCCTCCAGCGTTGCCGGATGCTCCTGTGATCAGAATCATGGCTGTCTCTCCTGAGTAGCACGCAAGACGGGATGGTATAACAGCGATTTAGACGCCCGGACCGCCCACTTGGCTAGGTCGTTGAAGCATTTTTCAGGCCTATACCTCAGAAACCAACCTTATGCCCGCTTTCTAACCACACAGACAGAAGCGCGGGATTTCCAGCCAGGGGTGAATCACGTTAGAATTGTAGAGGATGTTCACGCAGATAGAAGGGTTTGAAAACAACGTAAGCAAGCATCCGCGGCGCAAGACTTACGCTGTGAAGGTTGGACATGTGCGCGTGGGCGGCGGTGCGCCTGTGGTGGTGCAGTCCATGACCAACACGGACACCGCGGACGTGGAGTCCACATTTCTCCAAACCGTAGAGCTGGCCGAGGCGGGTTCGGAGATTGTGCGCTGGACCGTTAATGTGCCGGAAGCGGCTGCGGCGGTGCCGCTGATCAAGAAACGCTTGCTGGAAGCCGGCTGCACCGTGCCGATCATTGGCGATTTTCACTACAACGGCCACGTGTTGCTGACGAAATACCCCGAATGCGCGGCGGCGCTGGACAAATATCGCATTAATCCCGGCAATGTAGGAGCGGGACAACGGCGCGATGAGCAATTCTCCACCATCTGCAAAGTGGCGCGCGACCATGGCAAGCCAGTGCGCATCGGCGTAAACGGCGGGTCGCTAAACCAAGAGCTGGTCATGCAGAAAATGCAGGAAAACACCGACCAGAATCTTGGAAAGGAATCCGAACAAATTATTAATGAATGCATGGTGCTTTCCGCGCTGCAATCCACGGAGCTGGCGCTGGAATCGGGATTGAGAAACGATCAGATCATCATTTCCTGCAAGACCTCCCGGCCACGAGACCTCATAACCGTTTATCGCGATCTGAGCGCGAAGACAGAACAGCCGCTGCATTTAGGTTTGACGGAAGCGGGGATGGGCACGAAGGGGCTGGTGTGGTCCGCGGCCTCGCTGGGAGTGCTGCTGTACGACGGGATCGGCGATACGATTCGCGTTTCGCTTACACCGCGTCCGGGCGGCGACCGCCGCGAAGAAGTCTACGCCGCTTGCGAACTCTTACAATCGCTGGGCCTGCGTTCGTTTTCTCCAAGCGTTACGGCGTGCCCGGGATGCGGGCGGACAACCAGCACGACGTTCCAGGAGTTGGCGGAAAGCGTTCAAGATTACATTCGGAATATGATGCCCATCTGGAAGACGCAGTATGACGGCGTGGAAGAATTGACCCTGGCAGTAATGGGCTGCATCGTAAACGGGCCGGGTGAATCGAAAGCAGCGAACATCGGTATCAGTTTGCCAGGGACTGGCGAAGCGCCGCGCTGTCCGGTGTACATCGATGGGAAAAAAGATGTGACGCTCGAGGGTACTTACGCCGAACTGGCGGTGGCTTTTCAGGCCCTGGTGGATAACTACATTCAGAAAAAATACCCGCGCAAGGCAGTGGAAGCGGCTCCCGCGGGACGCTGAGGAATCCAGTGAAAATTACCCGCGAAGACGTGGTGCGTGTGGCGGAACTTGCCTACCTGGACTTAAGCGAAGACGAACTGGAAAAATACCGGCGACAAATCGACGAGATTCTCGATTACATCGGCAAACTAAACGAGTTGGATACTTCAGGCGTGGAGCCCATGGCGCAGGTGTTGGCCGACGACCAAGCCGCGGATGCCACCATGCGCGAAGATTTGGTGGTGCCTTCCGCGGTGGCGGACGATGTTCTCAGGCAGGCTCCCGATCCGGAACCGCCTTATTTCCGCGTGCCCAAAGTGATTGAACGCTAGAAGACACGAGCCAGCGAGTCTACTTAACTGGATTTAGATAGATTTAACTGACGACTCGCAATTCATTCGAATAAAAATTTCGCGAAGGAAGAGCTCTAACTTTGACGACAGCGTGGACGATCGATGGAGTTCGAACGGCGCTGAGCGAGAAAAAGATTTCGGCGCGCGAACTTACCGGCGAATTTTATAAGCGCATCGAGACGCGTAATCCTGAATTAAACGCTTTTCTGGCGCTTGCTCCTGAACGTGCCCGCAAGCAAGCGGACAAAATAGATGCGCTCATCGCATCCGGCAAACCGTTGCCTGCCCTAGCTGGCGTACCCATCGCCGTGAAGGATGTGATCAGCACTCGCGGGATCGTCACCACTTGCGGATCGCGGATATTGCAAAATTACGTGCCCCCGTATGATGCCACGGCCATCGAACGACTGGATGCCGCGGGCGCAATCATCCTGGGCAAGACCAATTGCGATGAATTCGCCATGGGTAGCTCCAATGAGAACTCGGCATACGGGGCGGTGAAAAATCCTGCCTCCACGGACCGCGTCCCGGGCGGATCGAGCGGCGGCTCAGCGGCGGCGGTTGCGGCTGGGCTGGCAGTGGCCGCGCTGGGCACGGACACGGGCGGATCGATAAGACAGCCCGGCTCCTTTTGCGGCGTGCCGGCCATGATGGGCAGCTACGGGCGAGTATCGCGCTACGGATTGATCGCGTTCGCATCTTCGCTTGACCGCATCGGCCCGTTGGCGACAAGCGTCAAAGACGTTGCTGCAGTATTGGGTGTTATCGCCGGCCGGGATCCCCACGACGCAACTTCCACGACGGCGGCAGTGCCCGATTACCAAAACGAGATGGCCAAGCCCGTAAAGGGATTGCTCCTGGGTGTTCCCAAGGAATATTTCGGAGAAGGGATGGACGCGCCGGTACGGCAAAAAATTGAAGCGGGTCTGCAGATTTACAGGAAGCTGGGATGCGAGCTGGTGGACATTCGCATGCCGCACACCGATTACGCTATCGCCGTGTATTACATCATTGCTACAGCGGAAGCGAGCTCCAACCTGGCGCGATATGACGGCGTGCGATTTGGACGGCGTGTGGACAGTGATTCCCTGCTTACCATGTATCGAAAAACTCGCGGGGCAGGATTTGGCGATGAGGTAAAACGGCGGATTGTGCTGGGGACGTATGTATTGTCGGCAGGATATTACGACGCCTACTATTTGAAAGGGCAAAAAGTAAGAGCGTTGATCGCGAAAGATTTCAGAGATGCTTTTGCAAAAGTGGACGCCATTGTGACGCCCACTTCGCCGGTACCGGCGTTTCGATTAGGGGAGCGTTCGCAAGATCCGCTGCAGATGTATCTTGCTGATATATATACAGTTACCGGATCTTTAGCAGGAGTGCCGGGTATTTCTGTTCCTTGTGGGAAGGTCTGCGGCAAACTTCCCGTAGGGTTGCAGATCTTTGGCGCGCCGTTTGCCGAAGCGCGAGTACTGCAACTCGCGTATGCGTTTGAGCAAGCTGGCGGCGCCAGCGTTTAGCTGCGCGCTTCTGACAATTGCACCCTTCTGCGTGAATCGCGAAAACCTAATCGCGCTACCGTAATTGTTTATGACTTGCTGCCCGGTCCGTGGGACCAGTCCCCTTTAGAGATAATTTTGTCCTGTCCATTAGTTGAACACCTATTCGACAACTAAGTTCCGAATAGGATGGCGCGAAATTCGCGCCGGTTTTTCACTTCATCGCATCAAATAAATCTGTGCGAAAATTCAGTAAAAGACTGTAGTTCCTAACGAATTCTCGCAAACGCAAGAATTTGCCACTACCGAAAACTGTAGCGGCTTTGCAAAATAGGGACATTTTTACGCGCTGGATCGTCGTAATTCAATTCACGAAGGCCGGAATTACCTGTAAAACGATGAGAAAAACAGGCGAATTCACTGAAAATTTATCGAAAGTACCAGCCGATAGTTTTTGACCCATAGAACGGAACGACTATTGCTCTGAATTTCATGCAGCCGCTACTATGGTTTCAGCATCATAGTAATCGGAGCAACTCGACGGAGAGATATCGAGGACGCCATGGTTACCGTAAAATCGAGCCAAAAGATCTTCACCGATTCAGAAGTGGCCACGCTAACGGGCATTTGCGTGGACCATCTTCACAATTTCGCAAAGAGCCGTCATCTCGGCTTTATCGCGCGCGCCGCGGAAGCCGCCAGCATGACTGCGGACCAATGGCTGTTCACGCTCTCGGACTTGATGGTGCTGGTAACTTTATTTCCGAAGTGCACACACTAAAGGACACTAAACAGTAACTTTTTGCGGACTGCGGCTCCCGGCTTTGACCGGGGGCTTTTTTTTGATGCCAGTTCGAAGGCCACGGGTTAGGGTCTGGTTGAAGTTGTCAGCGGGAAGTTCACCCGTTATGCTGCCGGTAGGACAAACCGTTAGGACTGCAGGCGCATCGCATCCTTAGAACTCCATGCATATCGCAAAAACAACCAGACTGGCCTTGTTGTTTTTTGTGGCCGGGACCGCAACATATGCGGTTACAAGCAGTTATGGCCAGGCAGCGGGAACCGCAGCTGGCGGCTCAGGTAAGTCCGATACGCCAAAAACTGATCCAGCGGACGCGCGCTTATCTCACGGCACGAAATTGATGCTGAAGGACGGCAATTTCCAACTGGTGCGCAGCTACGAGCGAAATGGAGAACGAGTACGGTACTTCAGCGTGGAACGTGGCGACTGGGAAGAGATTCCGGCCGCGATGGTGGACTGGGACGCCACGGAAAAAGCGCGAATTGCCGACGAAAAAGCCGACGCCGCACTGGTAAAAAAAGTTCAGGCACAGGAGCAGGCGCGGCAAGTGATCTCCGTCGTCGATGTGGACGCGAGCCTGCGCGTGGGCGAAGGCGTTTTTCTGCCCACGGGCGAAGGTATGTTCGCGGTAACAGGAAAGACGGTCACGCCGCTGGAACAAGTTGGTGCACAAACTAGCACGGACAAGAAGCGCGTGTTGGCGCAGGTCATTTCTCCGATACCCATCATTCCCGGCAAGCGTAATGTGGAAATTCCAGGCGCGGCTTCTAAGATTCGCGTATCGATCGCCACCGGGCCACCGGAATTTTATTTGCGGGAAGTGGCGCCCGATCCCGATAATCCGACTGCCATCTGGCAAAGCAGCCGGCCAGGTATTGATGGGCCGGAAGTGCAGCTGGTGCGTGCCACGGTGAAAGGCGGCAAGAGACGGCTGCGGGCCATCAAAAGCATGTTTGGGCAGGAACTGTCTTCGCAAATGGATACCATTTCCATTCAACGATGGGAAATCGCGAAGAACGTTTTTCGTTTCACACTCAGTGAACCGCTACCACCGGGCGAGTATGCGCTGGCGGAAATATTGCCTGATGGGATGAATATTTTTGTATGGGATTTTGGCGTGGACGCGACTCCCGGTCGCTAACGGGCAAGACGATACAGATTCGATACAGATTTTTCTCTTATCTGTACTCTGAGATTGCCGCCGGCTGCGAAGGATCGCAGCTAGTTTTTTACGTTCACGTTCTCGAAGCGCCTCGCCGCACAAACTTCCTGCAGCAGTGTCAGAACATCTGAAATCCTGAAAGGTTTTTGCAGAATGCAAGACTCGCTGGTGCCTGACGCAGACCCCTCTGCTTCCACCAGGTCTCCAGTCATGAAAATGACGGAGGGCTTCTCCGGTCCCAACGTGGCCAGTACCTGATCGACGACGTCACGTCCGCTGACCTTGCCACCACCGGGGCGAGAAAGATTCAAATCGCAAAGCAACACGTCATAAGGCCGCGCGGCCAGCAAGGCGGCGGCAGCTTCGGCATCGCCCGCACAATCCACGCGCAGACCGCAAGCGGACAAACCTTCTTCCAGAAGCATGCGGATACTTTCCTCGTCATCGATGACCAGGACGGCGCGGCCCTGAACATCCTTGTGGTTATTTTCCAAAGGAGTGGAAAGCGCGTTGGCAGAGACCTCGGGTGACGCGACTACCGTTTGCGGTGCGGTCGGTTCCGCGACAATCGGGAGATCAAGCGTGAATATTGAGCCACCGGTGGGCAGTGCCTTGGCGTCCAGGCTGCCGCCGTGCTCCCGAATGATCGACATGCAAATGCTCAGGCCCAGGCCGGTGCCGCCGCCGGGCCTCTTGGTGGTGTAGAAGGGATCGAAAATTCGCGGCATTGCTTCGGGACGAATGCCCACACCGTCATCCTGGACGGTGACGGTAATGCGGCCGGCGCGCAGGGCCATGCGGATGTGAATGTGCCCGGCATCGCGAACTTCGCGGATCGCCTGTTCGGCGTTAGTAACAAGGTTCAGCAAAACCTGGATCAACTGGTTGCCGTCACCCATTACCGCAGGTAAACCGGGCTGCGGCCGAAAATGAACCTCGATCTGATTGCGCCGCAGAGAGTGCTCCTGCAATTGGAGGGTGCGCTCGATGAGCACATTGACGTCCAGCGGTTTTTTTTGTGGCGAAGCCGGCCGGGAGAATTCCAACAAATTCTGCACAATCCGCGCTGCGCGGCGGGCTTGCCGATGCGTCAATTCCAACTGGCGCTGTGTAGTCTCATCGCCTCCGGCGCGCTCCCGCAGTAGCTCGGTGACACCAAGGATGGCAGTGAGAGGATTGTTTAATTCGTGGGCCACGCCCGCGAGCATCTGGCCCATGGCGGCGAGCTTTTCGGCCTGGATCAATTGCTCTTCGAGACGCTTGAGGTCGGTGACATCGCGGCCGGAAATAATCACGCCATCGATTTTGTCCATCTCGTCGAAGAGCGGACTGAAATGAAAACGCAGGCGGCGCCACTCGCCTTTTTTGTTACGCACGCGGGCTTCGACGGAAGCAAATGTTTCGCGGCCAGCCAGAATTTCGTCATACATAGCGCGCAGGGCGCCGCGATCTTCAGGATGGGTGCGCGCGCCCAGTTCCGTCTCGCGTATTTCTTCCGGCTCAAAGCCCAATATTTCCACGACACGAGGGCTAACAAAGGTGTAGCTCGCGGCGTTGTCCAGTACGAAGATCAAGTCCGGAAAACTATCGATCAGGCGGCGCGCAAATTCCTGCTGTTGATGGAGCCGGCGCTCCATCACCCGGCTGGCGGTAACATCCATCAGTGCGCCTTGATAACGGATCACGGTCCCGGCGCTATCACGGACAGCCGCCGCAGTGTTTAGACAGATGAGCGAAGTGCCGTCTTTACGCGTCAGAGTGATTTCCCGGCCTTGCAAGATAGGCTGGCGCTCGACTTCATTTTTCAAGCTCTGGCGTTCAGCGCGATCATGAAAAATGTCCGGGACCCGGCAGCCGAGTAGCTCTTCCTTAGAGTCATAACCCAACATGCGCACTAACGCGGGATTGGCGTCGAGGATATCGCCATTCACATTGATGATATAGATGCCCTCTTGCAAGGTTTCAAAGAGCTCCGTGAAACGCGCTTCGTTTCTGCGCAAGGCGCTGACATCGCGCGCGAGCACGGTAATGCCGTGAACCTTGTCTTCGCGCAACATGGCGTTAGCGACGCAATCGAAATAAAAAACGCCCGGCTGATTTTGCAGACGCACGTTCACCACGCCGGACCAGGTGCGCCGCTCCAGGAATTTCGGCATGGCGCGCGTAACGAGATCTTGGCCTTCGCCAGCGGCTTCCTGAACGAATTCAGACAGAGGTTTACCGACGATGTCCTGGTAAGGCGCAGCAACGAGGTCGGCAAAACTGCGATTGACGGCACGGATTTCACCGTCCAGAGTCAGCGCGATTAAAACATCATCAAAGGAATCGATGAGATCGCGATAACCCTGTTGGGAACGGGTGATCCTGTCAAACAATTGATCGAACTGCTTTTCGCTGGGGGGCACCGCGTCGCGCTGCTCGATGCCTTGAACTAAACCGCGCAGCTCGGAGATTTCCTGTGAGCGCTTCCAGACGTGCATACCGAATAAGACAAGCAACACGACAAGTCCAATGGGAAGCGCTTCGTAGCGGTGGGTGAGCGAGCGGAGGGTATCCCAGGAGGTGGCCGCGAATACCGTGGCAAGGACCAGGAGGATCAGGAAAGTGACACGCCACAATTCTTTTTGGCGTTTCTCAAACTGCGCCAGACGCGACGATACGCTCGCCTTTCCGTTCACCGGTGGCGGCGTGCTGGACACAGTTTGATTTTTGTTTTCGCGGTCAGACATGACTTGGCGGATACACCCGCATCACCCGGTTAAGGCAAGAGCCACTTCGATTGTAGGCAACCTATCCCCGCTTCTTCAATGGAGGGAGCGCAGTCACGTTCCTGAAGGTACCTAAAAGTACCGCCAAATCCAGTACACCACAGAAAAAAGGGCGCCCGCGTTAAGCGAGGGCGCCCTGATTTTCCTGGATATAAGTGATTTTTACCCTTCGGTTGCAGCGTCGGCTTCGGTGTCCTTTTGCAGGAAATCGAGCGCGGCGGCTTCTTCCGGTGTAAGTTCCGCCGCTTCCGGAATTTCGTCCATGGGCGCCGGTGGCGGCATTTCCGTCAGCAACTGAATGCTGCGGTAGTGCTCCAGACCAGTGCCGGCGGGAATGAGCCGACCCATGATGACGTTCTCCTTGAGCCCGCGGAGATAATCGACCTTGCCAGCCACGGCAGCCTCTGTGAGGACGCGAGTGGTTTCCTGGAAGCTCGCGGCCGAAATAAAGGAGTCGGTCGACAGCGAAGCCTTGGTGATACCCAGGAGCAGCGGACGGCCGGTTGCGGGGCGTCCACCTTCGGCGATGATGCGATCGTTCTCTTCGCGGAAGCGGAACTTGTCCACCTGCTCTTCGAGCAGGAATGTCGTGTCTCCCACATCTTCGACCTTTACCCAACGCATCATCTGGCGGGAAATGGTTTCGATGTGCTTGTCGTTGATGTTCACACCCTGGAGGCGGTAGACCTCCTGAATGGCGTTCACGAGATAGGACTGCGTGAACTTTTCGCCGAGAACCGCGAGCAAGTCATGCAGGTTAAGCGGGCCGTCAATCAGCGCCTCGCCGGCTTTAACGTGATCGCCTTCCTGAACGTTGATGTGAATACCACGAGGAATGGAATATTCCTTGGTGGTTTTGCCGTCTTCGGCTTCGACGTGAACCTTGCGCATGCCCTTGGCGATATCGCCGTACTTGACGACGCCATCGATTTCGCTGATGACGGCAGGGTCTTTCGGTTTGCGGGTTTCGAAAAGCTCCACGACGCGCGGGAGACCGCCGGTGATGTCCTTGGTCTTGGTAGTTTCTCGCGGAATTTTCGCGAGCACGTCACCAGCTTGGACCTCATCCCCATCCTTGACCATCAAGTGGGCTCGGGAAGGCATGAGGTACTTCTTGCGAACCTTGCCCGAAGAATCGCGGACAAGAATCGCGGGCTGGTGCTTTTCGTCGCCCGGAGGCAGTGTGACTACGTCCTGTGAAAGGCCGGTGACTTCATCGACTTGTTCTTCGATGGTCAAGCCGGGACGCAGATCGTCGAACTTAACGGAGCCGGCCGTCTCGGTAAGAATCGAGAAGGTGAAGGGATCCCACTCAGCGAGAATCTGCCCGTGAACGACCTGTTCGCCGTTGACAACGCGCAGACGCGCGCCGTAGACCACGTGGTAGCGTTCCTTTTCGCGACCCTTTTCGTCCACGATGGCAATCAAGCCAGAACGATTCATGGCGATGGAAGTGCCGCCGCGACCTTCCACGTATTTGAGGTCCACGAACTTGACGCTGCCATTGTTGCGGGCCTCAAGAGTGGAACGCTCGGATACGCGGGTAGCGGTTCCGCCGATGTGGAAAGTACGCATGGTCAGCTGCGTGCCGGGTTCTCCGATGGACTGCGCGGCAATGACGCCAACAGCCTCTCCGAGTTCCACCATGCGCCCGGTCGCCAGGTTACGCCCGTAACATAGAGCGCAGACCCCGCGACGCGATTCGCAAGTCAGCACGGAACGGATGCGCACCCGCTCGATACCCGCGCCTTGCACGGAGTTGGCGAGCTCTTCGGTGATTTCCTGATTCACTTCGACGATTACGCTGCCCTCGAAGTCCTTGATCTTGTCGAGAGAAACGCGGCCAACGATGCGGTCGCGCAACGGCTCGACTTCGACGCCGGCTTCGATGATGGGCTCGACGAAGATGCCGTCGGTGGTGCCGCAATCGCGCTCGTTGATGATCACGTCTTGCGCAACGTCCACGAGGCGGCGAGTGAGGTAACCGGAATCGGCGGTCTTCAGCGCAGTGTCAGCGAGACCCTTACGCGCGCCGTGAGTGGAGATGAAGTACTGCAACACGTTCAGGCCTTCGCGAAAGTTCGAAGTGATCGGCGATTCGATAACTTCGCCGGAGGGCTTGGCCATCAAGCCGCGCATACCGGAAAGCTGACGAATCTGCTGTTTCGAACCGCGCGCGCCAGAGTCCGCCATAACGTAAACGGGGTTGATGTTGCCTTCCTTGTCCTGATTCTCAAGCGCTTTGAAGAGTTCGTCGGCAACTTTTTCGGTGACGTCTCCCCAGATGGCGATGACTTTGTTGTAGCGTTCGCCGTTGGTGATCGCGCCGTCGAGGTATTGCTGCTGCACCTTGACGACTTCCTTCTCGGCGTTTTCGACGAGATTGTATTTATTGCTGGGAATGAGCATGTCGTCGATGCCGATGGAGATGCCGGACTTGGTGGCGTAATGGAAGCCCAGTTCCTTCAAGTGGTCGAGCAGGATGACAGTGTCTTCCAACCCGAAACGAAGGTAGGCGTAGTACACCAGCTGCTGCACGCCCTTTTTCTTGAGCAAGCCGTTCACGTACGGGAATTTTTCAGGCAAGTGCGAATTGAAAATGACGCGGCCGACGGTGGTCTGGATGAATTGACGCTCCATCTTGACGGGAACAGTGTGCGGCACGTCCTGGTCGTCGTACGCGGTGGTGAGGTCGATTACTTCACCGGTGTAGCGTAAGCGGACGGGAGTGAGCAATTCCACTTCGCCGGCTTCGAGCGCGAGGATGACTTCATCGGTGGCGCCGAAGACGCGGCCTTCACCCTTGGCTCCGGGCTTGGACTTGGTGAGGTAATAGATGCCCAGCACCATGTCTTGCGACGGCACGGCGAGAGGCAAACCGTGCGCGGGCGAAAGAATGTTGCGCGAGCTGAGCATGAGCACAGACGCTTCCACCTGAGATTCGGGCGAAAGCGGGATGTGCACGGCCATCTGGTCGCCGTCAAAGTCCGCGTTGAATGCGGTGCAGACGAGCGGATGGATGCGGATCGCTTTTCCTTCGACGAGCACAGGCTCGAACGCCTGAATGCCGAGGCGGTGAAGCGTCGGAGCGCGGTTGAGCATCACAGGATGTTCGCGAATTACGTCTTCGAGAATGTCCCAGACGACTGGATCCTGCTGCTCGACCATTTCCTTGGCTTGCTTGATGGTGGTGCAGTGACCCTGGGCTTCGAGCTTGTGATAGATGAAGGGCTTGAAAAGCTCGAGCGCCATTTTCTTGGGCAATCCGCACTGGTGAAGCTTCAGTTCGGGGCCGACGACGATGACGGAACGGCCGGAATAATCGACGCGCTTGCCGAGCAGGTTCTGGCGGAAGCGGCCCTGCTTGCCCTTGAGCGTGTCCGACAAGGATTTGAGCGGACGATTGTTAGTGCCGCGCAGAACACGGCCACGGCGGCCGTTGTCGAATAGAGCGTCGACCGCTTCCTGAAGCATGCGCTTTTCGTTGCGCACAATCACGTCGGGCGCGCGCAGCTCCATGAGCTTCTTCAAGCGGTTGTTGCGGTTGATTACGCGGCGATACAAATCGTTGAGATCGGACGTGGCGAAGCGGCCGCCGTCCAAAGGAACGAGCGGGCGCAACTCCGGTGGAAGCACCGGGATCACGTCGAGAATCATCCACTCCGGCTTGTTGCCGCTCTTGCGGAAGGCTTCGAGCACTTTGAGGCGCTTGGCGAACTTGATGCGCTTTTGCAGCGACGCATCGGTCTTCATTTTTTCGCGCAGTTCGTCGGAAAGCTTCTCCACTTCGACGCGGCGCAAAAGTTCCTTGATGGCTTCGGCGCCCATCTTGGCGTTGAACTGGCCGGGATATTCTTTCTGGAGTTCGCGATATTTATCTTCGAGAAGCACTTCGCGCTCGCGCAGAATGGCAACCTCGCCTGGATCGACGACAACGAACGCTTCGAAGTACAAAATGCGTTCGAGGTCGCGCATGGAAATGTCCAGCAAGTAGCCGATGCGGCTGGGTAAGCCCTTAAAAAACCAGACGTGAGAGCAGGGCGAAGCGAGCTCGATGTGGCCAAGACGCTCGCGGCGAACCTTGCTCAAGGTAACTTCCACGCCGCACTTGTCGCAGATCACTCCGCGATGCTTCATGCGCTTATATTTGCCGCACAAGCATTCCCAGTCGGTGACGGGGCCAAATATCTTGGCGCAGAAAAGGCCGTCCCGTTCCGGTTTGAAGGTGCGGTAATTGATGGTCTCCGGCTTGGTAACTTCACCGTGAGACCACGAGCGGATTTTTTCAGGACTCGCCAAACTAATACGAATGGAGTCGAAATCTGCAATTAAACTGGCGCGATCATATGGGCTGCTGCGATACAAGGTGGTTTCCTCCCTCCCGATCCGGTTTGGCCGGAGCGGGTTGCGGTTCGGCGTTTGGCGCCGAACCGGCTGAGAACCCAACTACGAAAATTGCTACTGACTGAGAAGAACAGAAGAGGGAAATCTCCTCTTCTGTTTAATCGGCTGCTTTATCTGTTGCTGGCTTTTGCCGCTTCATCAATTCGACGTCGAGGCACAGTGACTGCAATTCGCGGACGAGCACGTTGAAGGATTCGGGCACTCCAGGTTCAATGCCCGGCTCACCTTTCACGATGGCCTCGTAGATTTTCGCGCGGCCATACACGTCGTCCGATTTCGCAGTGAGCAGCTCTTGCAGGATGTGCGCCGCTCCGTAAGCTTCCAGCGCCCAGACTTCCATTTCGCCGAAGCGCTGGCCGCCGAACTGCGCTTTGCCGCCGAGCGGCTGTTGCGTGATAAGCGAGTACGGCCCGATGGAGCGCGCGTGAATCTTGTCGTCGACGAGATGGCTTAGCTTGAGCATGTAGATGTAGCCCACGGTGACCGGTTGATCGAACTGGTCGCCGGACATGCCGTCGAACAGGTTGATCTTGCCGGCATGCGGGAGACCCGCGACTTCCAGCAGGTGGCGAATTTCCGCTTCGCGCGCGCCGTCGAATACCGGTGTGGCGAAGGGAATGCCTTCGCGGAAGCCTTCGGCATACTCGAGCAACTCGTCGTCGCTGAGTTTGGAAAGAGTCTTCCACACTGCGGTCTCGGTGAAAACTTCGCGGAACCAGCGGCGCAGCGCCTCGGCTTTCACTTCCTTGCTGAGCAGACGCTTGAGACTGTTGCCCAGTTCCTTGGAAGCCCAGCCAAGATGCGTTTCGAGAATCTGTCCCACGTTCATACGCGAAGGAACGCCGAGCGGATTGAGCACGATCTCCACTGGAGTGCCATCTGGCATGTAGGGCATGTCTTCTTGCGGAACGATGCGCGCGATGACGCCCTTGTTACCGTGGCGGCCGGCCATTTTGTCGCCGATGGAAAGCTTGCGCTTCATGGCGATATAGACCTTGACCAGCTTGATGACGCCCGGAGGCAGTTCGTCACCCTTCTTGAGCTTTTCCTTGCGCTCTTCGGTGATTTTGCGAAGCACATCGATTTGACGAGAGGTCATCTCCTCGATCTCTTCGATTTTCTCGATGAGCAAGGGGTCTTTTTCGTTGAGCTTCAGGCGCTTCAAGTTACGCGTGGAAATCTTTTCGATGATTTCCCGGGTAAGCTCGACGCCCTTGGTCAACAGGCGCTTGTTGGTCTTTTCGTCGTGCAAGTCAGCTTGCAGAACCTTGCTGCCGAGTAGATCGGTCAAGCGTTTGAGGCGCTCGTCGGTCAAGATGCGAATTTCGTCGGCGAGGTTCTTTTCGAGTTTAAAGATCTGCGTGGCTTCGATGGACTTGTGCCGTTCGTCTTTTTCTCCACCCTTGCGAGTGAAGATTTTCACGTCGACGATGGTGCCTTCGATGCCTGGCGGACAATAGAGAGAAGCGTCGCGAACGTCTCCGGCTTTTTCACCGAAGATGGCGCGCAGCAGTTTTTCTTCCGGGGTCAGCGTGGTTTCGCCCTTGGGCGTAACTTTGCCGACAAGAATGTCGCCGGGCTTGACGACGGCACCGATGCGGATGACGCCGCTTTCGTCCAGATTGCGAAGGAAAGATTCGCTGATGTTAGGAATGTCGCGCGTAACTTCTTCAGGGCCAAGCTTGGTGTCGCGCGCTTCGATTTCATACTCCTCGATGTGGATGGAGGTGTAGTAATCGTCCTTCACCAGTTTTTCGCTGACGAGGATGGCGTCTTCGAAGTTGTAGCCGCGCCAGGGTAGAAACGCGACCAGCACGTTGCGTCCGAGAGCCAGTTCACCGCGCTCGGTGCAAGGACCGTCGGCCAAAACCTGGGCCTTTTTCACGCGGTCGCCAACACGAACGAGCGGCTTCTGGCTGATGCAAGTATTCTGGTTGGAACGCTTGAATTTAATCAGCTGGTAGATGTCCGCGCCCACTTCGCGGCTGAGTACACCGGAATGGTCGGACTCGACACGCACGATGATGCGCTCGGAGTCGACCTGATCGACGATACCTTCACGGCGGCAGAGCACGACAGCTCCGGAGTCGCGAGCGGTAACGCGTTCCATGCCGGTGCCCACGAGCGGCGCTTCGCCGCGAATCAAGGGCACAGCCTGGCGCTGCATGTTGGAACCCATGAGCGCGCGGTTGGCGTCGTCGTTTTCGAGGAACGGAATCAAGCTGGCGGCTACCGACACGAGCTGCTTCGGCGAGACGTCCACGTAATCGACTTCTTCGCGGCTCTTCAGCACGAAGTTGCCAGCCTGGCGGCAGTTGACCAGCTCAGTGGTGATCTTTAGGCGGTCGTCGAGAGAAACGTTGGCCTGTGCGACCACGTATTTGTCTTCTTCCCAAGCGGAAAGATAGAAGCAGTACGGTTCGTAGGTGACTTTGCGGCGCTTCAGCTCTTCGTTGAGGTCTTCGACGCGATCTTTTTCGACGATTTCGCCGGCTTTAAATTCGCTGTCCCCAGCGTTGACGATGTGCACGTAATCGATGATGCGTCCACCCTTCACGCGACGATACGGCGATTCGATGAAGCCGTAGTCGTTGATGCGCGCAAAGCACGAGAGCGAGCTGATCAGACCGATGTTCGGGCCCTCTGGCGTTTCAATCGGACAGATGCGGCCATAGTGCGTGGGGTGAACGTCGCGAACTTCGAAACCCGCGCGTTCACGCGACAAACCACCGGGTCCAAGAGCCGACAGGCGGCGCTTGTGGGTGATTTCGCTGAGCGGATTGGTCTGGTCCATGAACTGGCTCAACTGCGAAGAGCCGAAGAACTCGCGAATGGCAGCCATAACCGGCTTGGCATTCACAAGGTCGTGCGGCATCGCGGTGGACATTTCCTGGTACACGCTCATTTTTTCTTTAATGGCACGTTCCATGCGGACGAGACCGATGCGGAATTGATTTTCGAGCAGCTCGCCAACCGCGCGAACGCGGCGATTGCCAAGATGATCGATGTCGTCAACCACGCCGATATTCTTGCGCAGCTTGAAGAGATACTTGATGGCCGAGACAAAGTCCGGCGTATCCAGCGTGCGATTGTTTAGCGGCGTGTCCAGACCCATCTTGATGTTGAACTTCAAGCGGCCTACACGGCTGAAATCGTATTTGCGCGGATCGAAAAACATTCCGCGGAAAAGATTGGTGGCCGTTTCAAGCGTCGGAGGATCGCCGGGGCGCAGCTTGCGATAAATTTCAATTAACGCTTCCTTCGAGGAACGGATGGAGTCCTTGTCCAAAGTGCGCGACAGAACCAGTCCGATGTCGTCGCGCTCCGGGAAGAAAACGTCCACTTCGGTGATGCCGCCTTCGGCGAACGCCTGCCAAAGATCGGCAGTGAGCGGCTTGTTGGCTTCGAGTAGAACTTCGCCGGTCTGGCGATTGACGATGTCGGCGACGCTGTAGGCGCCTTCGAGATCGGCCAGCGCCGCGCGAATTTGCGAAACTTTGGCCTTGATCAATTCCTTGAAGAGGTTATCGGTGATGCGCTTGTGCGCGCCGACAATCACTTCTTCGGATTTAGGATTGCGAATTTCGTAAGTGAGCTTGCGATCGACAATGCCCGGCGAAACGTTCCAGTACATTTCCTTGTCGCGCAGGGAAATGCGTTCCACCTGGTAAAAGGTGCGAAGAATGTCTTCGTTGGACTTCATGCCCAGAGCGCGCAGGAAAATCGAGCCCAGGAATTTACGCTTGCGGTCGATGCGCACGTACAGAATGTTCTTGGTGTCGTATTCGAATTCCACCCACGAGCCGCGGTACGGAATGATCTTCCCGAGGAAGTAGGTGCGATTGTTGGCGCTTTCAAAAAAGACGCCGGGAGAGCGGTGCAACTGGCTGACGATGACGCGCTCGGTACCATTGATGATGAAGGTCCCGTTCTCGGTCATCAACGGAATGTCGCCGTAGAAAACTTCTTGTTCCTTGATGTCGCGAATGGTCTTCGCGCCGGTGTCGGGGTCCTTGTCGTAAATGGTGAGGCGGATGGTGACTTTAAGCGGCGCGGAATAAGTCATACCGCGTTCCTGGCATTCATTCACGTCATATTTCAACTGCATCGCTACCGGATCGCCGCACTTATTGCAAAAGGTGGGCGTGTTTTTGTTAAACGTTCCGCACTTGTGGCAGATCACATCGCCCGTCTGGTACGGATTGGTGACCACCGAAGCGCCGCAATGACGGCAAGTGGCCCTCAGGTGGTGCAGCCCCTTTAGGTTGCCGCACTTGCACTCCCAATTCCCGATGGCATAGTCCACGAACTCGAGCTGCGACATTTCGCGGAAATCCCTGATCGGAAAAACGGAAGTAAAGACAGATTGAAGCCCGCCATCGTCGCGTTCGCTGGGCAGCAAGTCCATCTGCAAAAATCGCTGATAGGACTTCATCTGCACTTCGATCAAATTCGGAATCTGAATCGATCCCTGAATTTTCGCGAAGTCCAGCCGCTGACGTTCCCGGATATGTTGATTACTAGTCGGCATGCGTATTACCTCATCCCTTTTTGGGCAGCCTGGAAATAAA
>Ga0185299_10002814_pt1 | contig 25385 bp, 36 predicted proteins | sample PaiPotPPA55metaG_FD_128002 | JGI IMG/M metagenome (GOLD analysis project Ga0185299, IMG submission 128002) | Iron sulfur acid spring bacterial and archeal communities from Banff, Canada, to study Microbial Dark Matter (Phase II) - Paint Pots PPA... ...
CATCCTCCGCGCACCAAAGATGTCGCCGATACAGACGAGCTCATGGCACTGCGTCACTTTCTCGAGCGGTCAGAGACGTCAGCCGAAACGGATAAAAAAGAGACTCATTGGCTGCTGGTGATCGATCACCACGAGGCCCGCATTTACCGCTCTGAAATGCACGGCGCTATCCCGCAGCAGATCCTGCCGCATGCGCCAGAAGACTATTTTCGCTATGCGCATAACTCGAAGGATTTTTCGAGAGGGAAAGAAAAACCGGACCCGAACAGCTTCTTCGAACCGGTCGCCCAGGCGGTGCAGGCTGCGGGGCAGATTCTCATCTTTGGCACCGGCACCGGCACGAGCAGCGAAATGGACCAGTTTGTTGCGTGGTTGAAACTTCATCACCCGGAACTGGCCAAGCGCATCATCGGCTCGCTGGTCGTGGATGAACACCATCTGACCGAGGGTCAACTGCTCGCAAAAGCGCGCGAATTTTACGCGAATGACTTGACGTTCTAACTATGGCGGAGCGTGGAGGCTCCGACTTGTTTTGCGTTTTCGAAGATTCGATCCAGACGCCAGTACCACGCCACTGTTGAGTAACGATAGGTTACACGCCGTTACACCCCGATCTGCTGCGCAGCGGCTTCGGCGCTCAAGGAGTCGGTCACGTCCAATAAGACGGGGCGTGCGTCGATCAGCCGCAGCTTGGTCTTCGCAAACGGTCTACGATTTAACTGCAATCGACAGTCACGGTTACTCGCACGCTAGGCGATTCAGCCGGATGAATCGCGATGTCGTTATAACCCGGTCCTGGGGGGTTCGAACTTCAGCCTGGAGGAGCGAGGCGTCAAAGCCAGGCAGAGCGAAGCCTATTTACCCCCAGTCGCCCAGCCTTCTGAGAGGAGTAGGTGGAGCGCGGTGAGCGGACCAAGCTCGATGAAATCAAATTCCATGAGCTTCGCCTCGCCCAAGGGCAGCTTATCCAGGAGGGCGCGCGCCTCTTCGGCGGATGTGACATTCATGAGGAAAACAGGGCCTTTCTGATCCTGACGAACCCACCATTGGTCGATCTTGCCAGCCAAATACAGCCGAACCGTATCCGGCACTTCTTTTGGAAAGATCGCCTTTAGTTGCTCGGGCGTCGGAGAGGCCAAGAATCGTCCAATCGCCAGAACTTTTGTTGTTGGTACTGCCGGGAAAGGGCCCTTTCGCTTTTCGTTGGTTTCCGCCGTCTTCTCTTGAGATTTATCCATATTGAACCCTCTTTTTGGTCGGGGTTATTTAGTACGAGTCTTGTCAGCTAAGGTGAACGCTGCTTTGTGCTTGGTGATGTAATTCACCAGCTGAAGTGGCTTTTGACCCGTGAGCTTCTCCACCAAATCGTTCGTTCCCGAAAAAAACTCCATCGCGACAATCCTGGGCAACCGCAGATATATGCTGACGGATATAAGGGGAGTATCCCAACTGTTTGACGAAGTCGGCTTTACCTTGAATATAGGCAGCGCGGTCATTAGCGAATCTAGCAAACAAGCTCCATTTCAGAATATTGTAAGCAGATACCTCGGCCGGATGAGATCTGAGATAGTTGCGTAATAAAATGTGACGTCGGAACTCTTCACAGTTTGGGAGACAGACGCATAAATGATGTGCAAAAAGGGTGGGAGGAGTTCTAAATGCTTCGCGATCAGCGATTCCGAGATTACCTTGGTGTTCATATCCCAAAGTCGCGAGACGTCGGATGGTCTCTGGCAAGTAGGCAGTTGACGCGAGCAAGACATCCAAATCGATAATGGGTTTAGCGGCTAGTCCCGGGACAGATGTACTGCCGACATGTTCGATCGCCGATACTATATTCCCCAGCAGCTCGGAGAACATGACCCGTAACTCCTCAAAAAGATTCGGCCATTGCGGGTGAGCGCCCCAAAATAAGCAGGTGCTAATCTGTGCCTCCTCCGTTCGTCGGATTAGCTCGTCCCCGAAGAGTCCTTAAATAGTGCACCAAATTCCAAATATGCTCGTCGGGTTCAACTTTTCCAAACGCGGGCATCCCGCTGAGCCGAATTCCATTCTTAATGATCCAGAACAATTCGCGATCGGAGTACTCTTGTACTGCGGGCGATGTGAGGTCGGAAGCGCGAGGATACATCCAGCGACCGGTGTCAGTTGGTGTGTGCCCATCGAGGCCGTGACATGCCGCACAATCGGTTCCGTAGACTTTGTCTCCTTCTTCGATGCTCGCCTGCAGATTGGTTGGAGCGGGGGGAATACCGTGTCCGCTGCTCCGAGCGATAAGGATGCGCTTTATTCCGGTTGCGAGAAAGGTCTCGACCTGACCGGGCTCATGAAGGGCGTCGAGTTTTATTTGAGCGAATCCCACGACCACGACGACTGCTCCCGCAGCAAAGATAAGCAGTACAATGAGAACCCGGAGCCTCATCTGATTGATTCGGCCTTGGAAGCTATCCGGAAACCGAACGAGAACCGAATTCAGCCTCGCCCGGTTCCGACCAGCTTACGATGCGGCTTTGATGTCCGCGACGTGAATCGTATTGCTGGTTTTGTCCAAGGTTCCCGTCACCTCCACGTTCTGCCCGGCGAACGCTCGAGGTTTTGTCTGATTGTCCAGCAGATGGTACGTCTTCGTGGTTGCGTCGAATAGAACAAACTTACCACCCGCCTTCACACAGGCGAGTGTACAGGCCTTAGGATCGTTGGTACCCTCTTTTTTGAACATCGACTCGTGCCCGCCGCCCTTGGCACATTGGCTGTCCATGATCTCACCGCTGAAGGTCGTGTCCTTAGCCGTCGCAAAACCAGGTGCGAGCAAAAGACCTGCAGCAATACTCAGTACTAGCTTTTTCATTTTTTCTCCTTCGGATTGAACTGCTTGCGAGAAATCCCTGAGTACCCGAATCCGCGTATTTGATCAGTAGACTTGTGCGAACCAATAAGTCAATTGTTTTTTGCGTTATATCGAACCCTATCCGATACTTCCACGATGAAGATCCCAGCATGGCGTCAGCGTTTTCTGGCTAGCACACGAGGTAGAGTTCTCGTGTTGCTTCGGGCCGAGAGCCGCACCGTGAATGAACTAGCTGACGCATTGGAATTAACCGATAACGCAGTTCGTTCTCATCTCACCGGTCTTGAACGCGATGGGTTGATCCAGCAGCAAGGCGTGCGCCGGGGCTTTCGCAAACCGCACATTCTATACAGGCTTACGACTGAAGCAGGATATCTATTTCCAACCGCCTATGGTCCGTTATTGCACCATGCTCTTACGGTCTTCGGTGAGCGATTGCCGCCTGGGGAATTGCGAGCGATTTTGCGCGAGGTTGGTAGGACAGCCGCAAAAGAGCATCTCGATCATACTAAAGACAAAACGAGCAATGAGCGGATTCAATTTGCACTGGTTGTGCTGAAGGCTATAGGCGGTGACGTGACGGTCCAGGAAAACGAGGGGAAGCGATTCATTGTTGGAAATGGCTGTGCGCTATCAGCGGTCACTGCCGATCACCCCGAAGCCTGCCTCATAGCGGAAGCGCTTCTTACCGAAATTATCGGCATTCCTGTGAATGAGCGCTGCCATCACGGAGAGGCCCCGCGCTGCTGCTTCGAGATCTCCGGTTAGGAGAGCCAGCCATCAACAACGACGGCATGGTATTCGGAGGTGCAGATAACGATGATCCAGATCAAACGAGTGTATGAACCGCCCGCGAAAGAGGATGGCGCGCGATTTCTTGTGGAACGCCTGTGGCCGCGTGGGATGAAAAAGGAGGCGTTGCTACTGACGGCATGGTGTAGGGACGCCGCCCCTAGCGATCATCTGCGCCGGTGGTTCAGCCATGACCCAGCCAAATGGAAAGAATTCCAACGACGCTATCGGGTCGAGCTCGCCGGTAATCCTGGAGCCAGCCAACCGCTGTTGGATGCAGCCAGGCAGAGCAACATTACCCTCTTATACAGCGCTCGCGACACCAAACACAATAACGCCATAGTGCTAAAGTCCTACTTGGAAGAACGACTAACTGGTGAGAAAAATCGACCATAGGTAATTACTCCGAGGCGACAGCGCGCCGGGCAGGCCTACGTATCCGAAAAGGCGCTGGTTCATGGTGAACATGTCGACAATAAGCTTAGGCGGATGCGTCTTGAAAGAGGATCACTATACCAAGCAGCAGAAGCGCTGGGAGCGACGTTGACGTCCTGAGCAAACGCGTCTCTCAGTCGGGTTCAATTATTCTCGTCCAGCATTAACCTCTCCAGAAGCGGTCCCAAGCTTGGACCAAGGCGACGAATCTCGCGCCTATGGGCCTCGGAGAGTTGCTCCAGAATTTCTGCGCCGCGCTCTGTCAATTTAATATAGACTTGGCGCCGGTCCTCAACACCCTGCTCGCGAGCAATCAAGTTTTGTTCCACCGATCGGTCAACCAACCCAACCGCGCTATGATGAGCGATGTGTAGCTGTTCGGCTAACTCACCGATTGTGATTGTGTCGCGCTCGGGGAATCCCTTAATGGCTAGCAAGGCTTGATGCTGGCGCGGAGTGAGCCCGGCGTGCTGGGCGGCTCGCTCACTGAAATGTAGGAATTGACGTAGTTGATAGCGAAACGCGGCGAGCATCTCATATTGGCGTTTCGTCAGCCGAGCCGCGGAGCGATTTTTTAGCATGGGATTGCATTAAGACCTTTGGTAACGGATCTGCGAACCTCTACCGGTACAAGACCGAATCTATATCGTAAAACGACATCAAACCAGATCCGCTGCAAGAATTTTTCACTGTGTGGAAAGATCAGATCAAGTCAGACCCGCTATGCCGCTTTCCGACATCAATGACGGCAGAACGGCGAAGTGCCAAAAAAGCGTCCGACAACAGCAGGACGAGGTCCAGGCCAGCCGAGTTCCCGTTGAGAGCGGTCAAAACATCCAGACGAGCTTCAACACGGGCTCCTTCTGATCTTCTGGTTCGTTAACCGCTTCCTCAAAAAGATCGAGCTCGTGCTGCCGCGCAAGATTTGCCAAGCACGCATACACTGAACTACGAATCGTAGCCGCTGTTGTCTCGAACAGCGCGAGCAAAGCGCAGTCGCGATCTGCTTTTTCAGCCAGTCGCTTCTCGATCAGCGCACGAACCTTTGCTGGGATATGCCCCTCTCGGCGGAGAGAAATTATGAGGAGATCAGCGTCGGCGAGCGCCGGAGCCGCTAGGTAGTTGAGTTTCGGATCCTGCAAAATGTCCAACCTCCACAGCGTCTCTCGGAACTCAACGCCTCCGAGTTGCTCCGCCACATAGTCAAGACCCCTTTTCGCACGCTTCCCAGTTTCAAAATCCTCGTACATGATGAAGACGTTCGATGAGATGGGCGGACTCTGATTGTCAGAGAGCAGCTCCTGGAAGAAGAAGTGAGAGTGCATAGGAAATCGATTCTCTACGCTGTCCACGAGACTAGGTCGCATGCCGGTCCATTACTCCCGAGTCGCAGCAAATTCGTTAGTTAGGTATTACTCCGCTGCAGTGAGCTCGAATTGATCGAGTACGAACCATTTGCGCTGATGATCTTGCTTAAGTTCTCCGATCAGAAGCGGATCCAAGGCACGCGCACTCGGTTCTGGGAGGACCGCGCTTTCCCATCGTTCTTGCTGGTCGACTACGATGTAGAGGTTGTGGCAGTGATTTTTTGCGGCGCACGCTATTTTCCGCGTTCTCCTCGGAAGGATACCGTCGAATTCTGCGGTGATAACCAGTTTCCGCCACGGGCAGAGCCAGTCGAGGATAGACCCGCTTAAGAGGTAGCCCATCAGGCCGCCACAAGCCGAAGCTGCTACCACGACCAAAGGAGCCAAGGCCCGGGTAACATCGGTGGCGTGCGCAAAGAAACAAGCCGGCCCAGCCATCATTCCGAGTGCCACAGAGAGTATGGCGAACACTTGGACCTTGATTCTGCGTGCGTTCATCTTCTTTACGAACCCTTGACCCGGTGGTTACCTTCGAGCTTAAAAATCGCAAAGACCGGTAGTTCCGCATCGGTAGCTTCGTCGATATAGGTCTGTTCAAGACCCGCAGGATCAAATTCTTAAGGTGTAAGACTTTTTTCGGTGCCTTAGCCAGGAGCATTTTAGCTTGGTGGCATTCTCTCCCCAAAGGAAAGAGGATAGGGATCGCCCGGCCGCCAACGCTCGCAGGACGGCTATAGTTCTGTCGGAGTAGGTTGAGGTTTTGGCTCATACGGTTTTCGCGAATGTTTGATTTTTTCTGTTCCCTTCCGCGAAGGCTTCGAGGAAGGGAATTATCACGCTCGATAGTGTCGAGGCTTTAACACTTTGTACATTATATCGCTGTACGATATAACGGCATAGTGGATCTTCCAATGGTTTTTCGGCAGACCCCTGACCCCGTCCTGAGGCCGATTCGGTTTCTTCGCCTATAGGCAGCCGCTTCTGATTTCAGAAGCCTTCCAGCTCAAGCCGGCATCATAGCCGGCGGAACGAGAAATCGCTGGGCCTTTCAGAGGAGGCGCAAGATCTTTGCACGCGGCCAGGGTGAAATCGAATTACCCGGCCTCTCACTGACAGGCTGCCTAAGTGGGCCGCATGGAAAACTAGATCGTAGTACGATATTTATATTGAACTTTTCTACCTTTAGATTTATATACCTCCCAGGAGGAAGTGATCCGAATGAGCACTACACAAACTAATATGGAATCTGCCACGAAAGAAGGCGCCACTCTGAGCGGCGCGTTAACGGTGGAAGAGATTGTCCCGATCGGCACGTTTGCCGGTTCAAAAGACTTCCTTTTGAGAATCCGCAATGGAAAACCGATCGCGGCGAATACGGGCGACCAAGGTGGCGGCCAAAATTAAAGAGCGTTTGGTCAAGCCGCGTTCGCGGGTCTCGGTCTGGACTGCGGTACTTACTCTTTGACAGTTGCCGGAAGTCTGGCGCCTTTTGAGATCCTAGGCTCTGGGCGCCTGTTTCCGCCGCTCCCATCGTGGCCTAATATTTCCTGTGCCCGCAGGGGCGAACGCGGCTTTTTATTTCATTTCCAAGCGCAAGTTCGTACCTGCCTTCGAACTTGCAGCGAGGCGACTGCAAGCCACTCTGCGTTCGCTGGGATCGATGCTGGGTCGGTCTCTACTTCTGACTACGGTCTAGCATTAGACCGTCCAACAGTAATTCCAGGCTTGGGCCGAGTCGTCGAATCTCTGCTCTGTGAGCGCCGGTGAGTTGCTCCAGAATTCTTGAACCGTGATCCGTCAATTTAACATGAACTTGGCGTCGGTCGTCGGCGCCTTGCTCTCTGGCGATCAAGTTCTGCTCTACCAAGCGGTCGACCAGGCCAACTGCGCTGTGGTGGGCAATATGCAGCTGTTCTGCCAACTCGCCGATCGTGATGGTTTCGCGATTCAGAAAGCCTTTAATGGCGAGTAAAGCCTGATGCTGGCGCGGGGTGATTCCGGCATTCTGGGCAGCTAGCTCACTGAAACGCAAGAATTGACGCAGATGATAACGCGTCGATTGACCTCCTAGCAGGCGATTGTATGCGCTGTCTAGCTGTCCAGGACTTCCATGATAAAACCATCAAACAAGACAAGGGAATGTGCTCTTTGCGATTTCAGTATATGCCTGACGTGGTCGCGCAACTGCTCGCCCTTATCAGCAATCGCGAGTACTAACTTACCATCAAGCAAAGCTTGGCGATATTGTTTGACGTACTCGCTGTCTCTGTCTCTCTTCTCTGGGCCGTATGTCGCAAGCTTTGCGAGCAATCCCGTCTCACCCGAGCCAGAATTCAGCTTCTGTCGGTCCGCCAAATTGGAGAGAAGATCCACTTCTGCCGGGCGAAAACCTTCCTCGAATAAAATGCTCGCCGTTTTTCGTGCACAGTTGTGTTCGTCAAAAATCGCAAAGATGCGTTTGGTCGGATAGCTGATCGGATTCTTCTCGCTGACTTGGTTCGTTTGGTTCATAAGATGAGGTATCTACAACTCATCGTGATGCAGGCCCGATGAGAGAACGTCTGCAGGCATTGTGGGCATTGTCTCTCTCTCTCGAGAGTCTCATGCTGGGTTTTGAAATTAACGACTTAGGTTTCCAGGAGGTGGGCCAAGCCTATCCTAAACCGGAACGCTCGTATCCGACACTCAATTTCTTGTGAATCTAGCACCGCGACAATTCTCGATCGTCGAGTAAGGTAGTGGCATTTCTAATCGGAAAATCCCGGTTCGTAACTACGGTTAAAACCGTATCGATCAAAATTGATTTCCCTGCTTTTAGCCTGCAGTGTGAGTTACCGGAAAAATTGGTGATGAGGGGCCACGACAACGAAGCTCGACCGCAACGTCGGGCTGTCTTTGTCCCTGCGACCGCTCGACACTGGCAAATCCGTTGCCGAACGATTTCAACGCAGTGACACTCAGACGTGCCGATACTAGGTAGCCCACGTTAGTATGAGGCGCGGCGCTAAACGCTCAAGTACCAGGGAGCTGAAGATTTCAAGCGAGCCGTCGCCGGGGGGGCGCCGACGGAGTCAGTAAAAAACAACGGAATGCCTTTACAATCTATCGTATAGCGATATGCTTTGAACTGTGTTTTACCCGTGGGGCCAGCAGTTCATTCCTCTTACGTACCCGCGAAAGGTAGTCTAGGCTGATCCCGTCTGGAAATACGAAGAACTGCCACCTGGCGCTGCAATTGAATCCCAACGATTGAAATCCGAGGTTCTAGATTGGTATCGCAGGACTTTGAAACCTGCCACTGCCTGTCGAATTGCAGGTAAATCGTAGACTTGTGTACTTGAAATCATAGACCATTTGCCCCCTCGAGCGGTCGCACGCTTAAATGCAAAATAGTTCTTCTTGGGTAAGCGCCGGCACTCACGATGCCGCGCCGCCGATCGAGCAATGTCACGCCATTCTGCCATATCCGAAAGCCATAGTAAGACTTCAATAAAAGTATTGGAAACAGGCAAGAAACGGGCCGACATCCTTTGTCGGTTTCTGGGAGTCCTTTTATAAGGATCGGAATTATTCGAGCCGGGAAGAGTTGGAATTGGGTCTAGAATCCGGGCATCAAATCTTCTTCAGTTCGTGTCGAAAGTGAATGTATGCAATCCCTCTTATCCCGCGCGATGCCGTCTGGGGAGAGGAGTTCGCCCGCCACTTTCAATGTTGTGCTCATTTATGAGGATTTTGAAACTAGGGAGCGGGCAAGAAAAAGTCTTGACTACTTGGGCCAGGAGTTTGGGAACGATTTCGAGTTCAGGCACACGATGTGGCGGTTGGACGTCCTGCAGGATCCGAAACTCAACGCCCTGGCAGCTCCTTCGCTCGCCGAGGCTGACCTGCTCATAGTCTCTCTCCGCTGCGAGCGGCAGGTTCCAGATAAAATCGTCGCGCTAATTGATGAGCGGCTGGCGCAAAGCGTAAATCCGGAATGCGCTCTTATGGCGCCGTTCGAACGCTCGGCCCCTGCGACTCGTAGTTCGGTGTATGCGTGCCTGGCGACTCTTGCGCGGCGGCACGGATTCGACTTTTTTGAGCAAGCTGTCAGCGACGCAGAAGATCAGGCGGAGCCTTCGTTGAAGCTCGTCTGGGCGTTTGGACTATTTCGGCCGCCTTACGCGGATTTATTGAAGCGACTGCGCCAAATCATGAAACCAAATAGCAGTACAAGACCCAATGAGCTCTCAGAAACAATCCAGCTCAGCAGGAAAAACACAAGGCAACCCGCTTGAACAGCGCCGCGCAGTGAGTTTGATCGACCTAGCAGCAAATCTGGACGATCCAATTTATCGTCGAGCGATCGGGAAATTGTCTGTCATTTTCGAGGAGCTTGAGTCGATAAACGCCACATGTATGCAGCCACCTCAAGGCGGGCTAGGTTTGCGTCGTTACATTGAGTGAAAGACATCTCCTTAGTCCCACCAATCCAGTTGGCAGAGCCGTGCCGATCACTTTCCTATTTAAAAAGTATGTGACCATGAGGGGGCTGATTTAGGCCGTTATCCAAGATGAAAACGTACTCATGTTGGCAGTCTTCTCTTAGAGCTACCACTCGACTGGTTTGCGTTAGGGATGTGGAGCAGTGATATAAGACACGGTGCGGTGCTTTTCCTATCCACGTGTCAATGGAACCAGCAGCCAAGAGCCTCAAGGACTTCGCTTTCGTGCGATCGTCTCGCCTGTTGTCATTGAGCCTTTCTTGCATCTTCGTCTAAATTCAGAATTTGCCATAATCGAAAACTCACGATCTGGGGTTAACCACTCTCGGCGAGCTTGGTGAGTTTCTCCCATACCATTCTAAACGGATTATCGTTGCTTAAGAGTATGACTACCGACAAGAGCAATTGAGAAGCAACGATACAGACTGTGGCGATGTCCTGTTCGACCATTTCTTAGTGATACTCGAAGGCAACTCTAGTCCGTCGAAAGGAGTATGGGAGACGCTGACCAAAACAGGACGAGACTTAAACATGAGTATCGAGACAATATTTATCATCATCGTCCTTGTAATCCTGTTTGGTGGTGGAGGCGGTTATTGGTTTTCGCGACGCAGGTAAAACGGAAAAACCTCCCGCTGCGCAGTTTTCACGCTGAACCAACGGGAGACGGCTTGTAAATGCTCGGTTTTTGGCTGCCCCTTTATACCTGCCGCTCGGCATCTGGCGTATTGCGCCGGACCAGTAAGCTGGAAGCCAATTTTCTCGGGTCAATTGCGAATAGTCAACAGCTTCGCATCCGACGGAGGATCGTACTTTTAACGATCGAACAGAGCCGATTCGAGGGTACCGCTCGCATGCTGAGCCATTTATCAGGGATGCATCTGATTTTCAGAAAGCCACCTGGTTAGGAATCTGGAAGGAAATTCACTTAAACAAAATCCAATGGAAGAAATGAACGCAGAAAGATTGACGGACGTTGAACTGATGGAAGCGGTCGTCCACCGAGATCCGGATGCTATGGCAGCAATCTATAACCGCTACGAATCGATGCTGCGGGCAGTGATTTCACGTATCTTGCAGGACGGAGGTGAGACCGACGATGTCTTGCAGGACGTCTTTATCCAACTCTGGAACCGTGCGGATCGATTTCTTGCAGAAAAAGGATTGCAGGGATTTTTAGTGACTGTGGCGAGGCGTCGAGCGGTCGACCGTTTGCGCCGCCGTTTGGCTTATCGGCGTGCCACCGATCGATTAGAAACGGAGATGATGGCAGAATTTAGTGATGAAATGCGAAGATCCCAAGTGAAGCCGACGACTTTCGATTTATCCGAGCTTCTTTCCACAATGATCCTTTTGCTGCCTGAGGCGCAACAAGAGGTGGTGCAGCTGACATTCTTTAACGGCTTGAGCCAACGCGAAATCGCCGCACAAAAATCGATTGCCTTGGGCACAGTGAAAACCCGGTTACAACTGGCTCAAAAGAAACTGTTGAATCAGTTGGTGCCGATCCAGAGCAGAATCTGACGTTGCAGAAGGTTTTCAGCTGAAAGAATCGGAATCAACCCACCAACTTTGGCCAAAGTGAGTCGCTAGCGTCCTATATTTCTAGCCAAGCAACGTTCGTTGCGGGAGCGACCGCTCCTCCGAATTAGATCCAGGGACCGTCCGCTTCCGTAAAGGGCTCTAAAAGCAAAATTATGACAAACGTACAATCACCACAACAGTATGGAATCGGGATGGTCGGCTTGGGCGTCCTGGGGCGTAATCTCTTGCTCAACATGGCCGATCGAGGCTTCTCGACGGCGGGTTATGACGAGGACCACGCAAAGGTCGAAGCCCTGCGCGAGGAATCAAAGGATCGTGCTGTTAGCGGCGCGGCGGATATGAAGGAGTTCATCGCGCTGCTTGGCAAGCCGCGCGCGGTCATGATGCTCGTGCCCGCCGGGGATTCGGTTGATTCCGTCGTCAAGGATTTGTTGCCGCATTTGGACACGGGCGATCTTCTCATTACAGTGATGCTGGCAACTACTACTTCAAAGACACAGGCGTGCGCTCCCGCAATCTGACGGGCGAAAGCATTCAAACCCTTCGGGAGCGGCATTAGAGAAGCTTATAGATCCGGGCGAGTTTTTCAAAACGGCGGAACACCGCTCCATTGCCCGCTGTTATTTACGACTCATGCGGCGCAAACCGCCGCAGCCGCAAATGAATTCGCTCGCGCGACGCGAAAAACGATAGACGACGCGCAGGGAGCGACCGGCGATGCGGATCTAGGCATTCGTTCGTACGGCGAGCAGAGCAGGAGAGGTATCGCCAGCTGTCAATCTGTAGGAGCTCCGATATTCGGGTCCCTCCTGCATAAGTTCTTGAATACTTGCGCCAGGGAAGGTCCAACCTTCGTTTCCCCACTTGTCTAGTGTTGCCTGAAGTGCCTCTACTGATTCATGCAAATCTGCAGGAGACGGATCCGAGGCGACGGACTCTCCGTGTAAGAGAATTTTGTATTGCATAGGAGGTTTCCTTTTACGTCATCACTAACTGCGGCCCGTTACACTTGGCGCCGGGGTTGGAGAGTTGTTACCTGTCTTCGGCTGGTTCGTGCCGTTAAATTGGTCGCCAAATCGTTGTAACTGAGCCTGGAGAGCTCCTGTTTGAGTGCGAATCTCGGCGTTTAATTCGTCGCGTCGCGGGTCCGGAAGGAACAGCATTGCCACTCCGCCAATTATCAGGCCTAACAGAAATATGATCAACGTTTTCATAGATACCTTGTTCTAAATGAAATGGGGGAACAGAGGCTCGCATGAAGTTTCGTCCCTCGGAGGGCGTAACACGCATATCTATTTCGAAGTGTTGCTAGCGCGTCTTACGTATGAAAAAGGCGAACGCCGGCCCCGGGGTGATTTCGAGGCGATAGCCGAGACTCAATTCACAAATTGATTCATCCTAACGAAGAGCCGCTCGCGGGCATGATGCTCATGCCCGTCGGGTATCGCAGTTGCCCATGTTAACAGTCATCGCTCTGGACAAAACAGAGCGGTAACAACATCTCTTTCGACAATGTTTTGAGACTCCACGATTTTGGATTATCATTCTCGACCGGCCGCTGAGTCCCCTGATTCAATCATCATTGTAAAGGGCTGCGGAGGTAAGACGCCCGCGGAATTCCCCGGGTCACATTGGCAACATCGCAGCGAAGTCCGTTACAAATCTTGCAGAGGATCGCGAAAGTCAGATTTCGTTCACCACGCTCGATTCCGCCAAAATGACTTCTGTTCAGTCCACAATCGTTGGCAAAGCCATTTTGGCTAAACCCTCGGATCTTGCGTTCGGCCTGAATTCTGCGGCCTAACCTTAGGAGTTCGACGTTGTCGGTTGCCATATTTTGAATCCTATTTTTCACTTAGCCTATTTATGTCTGAAACAGTTGATCTTGCCTTTAGTTCGCTCGGCGCTCCCATCTTGCCTGATTCTTGGCGCGATTGCTGACTGATTGGATAAAGAGAGAGTTTATTTCCTAGAAGCAAGTCTGTCCCGGCTCGGGGAAGTTTCCCTATACTCTTTTCGAAGCGTTCCCCATTGCTTTCCGTTATGGAGAAAGTAAGATGCTGAAGAGGATCTTTCTGTCGCTCGGGTGATTCAACGAACTTAGACGAAGCGATGGCCGAAGCTCGGGCGGACAGACTTGAGCCGCTAATGAAACTTCGCCACCTAGAATACTTTGTCGCTGCTGCTGAGGAGTTGAATTTCACCCATGCCGCCGGTCGACTACACGTGTCGCAACCGCCCTTCAGTAAACAAATTCAGGACTTGGAAGGCGAGCTCGGAGTTAATCTGTTCCAGCGAGAACGGAAAGGAGTGGCGCTGACGGCAGCTGGAAAAGCATTTTTGATTGATGCGCGCGGGATCTTGGAATCCTGCGATCAGGCAACGAAAAAAGCCCAACGGATTAGCAGGGGGGAGCTCGGAGAGTTGACGGTCGGTCATATGGCGGCGCTGACACACGATTTTCTGGGGCAAACCCTTGAGCGTTGGCAGAAGGTTTCGCCCGGAGTCCTCGTCGACTGCGTAGAGATGGACCCAGAAACCCAAGAACGCGCGCTGTTAGACGGGCGCATCGCGGTGGGCATCCTAGTCCTACTCAGCGATCGGCCGATCCTAGAATTGTTGAGAGTTCAGCTGCTGGTCCAGCATCCGGTCACGGTCGCATTGCCAAAATCCCACCCGCAAGCGGTCCTGCCGGACATCCCTTTGCCGGTCCTCAAAGAGGAACCTTTCATTGGGTTAAATAGGATGTACCCCGCGTACGGCAGTTGGCTGCAGACCGTCTGCCAACAAGGAGGGTTCAAACCACGTATTGTGAGGGAAGCAGACGGTGCGGCAAGCGCGCTAGCTATGGTTGCGGCTGGCTTTGGTGTCGCTCTGGTCAGCGAGCCAATCAAAAAGTTTCCGGCTAGACAGGTTGTTTTCAAAGATCTGGTGGCGCCGAAACCTGTAAGGATACCGCTTGGGGCTGTGTGGAAGAAAAACGGGCTCTATTCAGAAGTCGTCTCTAAGTTCGTGGCCACTTTGAGCCAAGTCTGCGCCGCGACTGTCTCAGCGTAACAGGTTCAGCGCGGTTATGGCTGATTCGATTCCGTTTGCGTGAGTTGGATCTTCGGATTGTGGGGATGCAGAATCGGTTGCAGTTTCTACACCCTAAAAGGGGCGGTCGACCTTTTTTTCTCGGATCCTACCTCTCGAGTATGGCCCGGCTCTCGCCCGCTTTGATCAGCTTCTCCAATACCGTTGTTGCCCATGCGCCCAGCTGGCCTGTTCATTGGGACGGAAACTATAGACGTCCTTTCCAAGTTGTCTAAGCGCATCTAATATTTTTGCCAGATCTCTGCGTTCTTTTGCAATGAATGCAGTCAAAGTCGAGTCTGACTTCAATGCGTTACATTCTCGGCAGACATAAACCATGTTTCGCTTGGTTGAATGACCGCCCTTGGCGACGGGATGAATGTCATCAGCGTGGGGCCAGTCTCCGAGTGCTCCCCCACAATACGGGAAAGGATGATTACGCGGCAGCAAGAGTGCTATTCTTTGCGCGTTCGATCTGGCTTCATTCAGGACCGCTTCTATCCTGGCTTTTTTAGTTTCCTGCCGTTCTTTCCTGAGCCGTCAGTTTTCGTCTGCTCTTGCGGCGGCTTCTGCTTTTGGTTTGAGTTCAGTGATCTGTGCTTCGCACTCGAGGATGTCAGCATGGATATCGTAGAGCAGATATTTTAGTTCGTCGCCTCTTGCACGCTTCTGCTCTTCCATGTCTCCAAACACGTATGCCCAGTCGGAAGGGCGCGGTTTCGGCTTAGAATAGGCCTTTGGACATATTTCAAATAGCCCCCTTTCCAATCGGTCTAAAGCCTGTAATTGCATTTGGCACTGATGAGGAAGCCCAACGGTTTGATTTGCACAAAAATAGCTACTTATAAACAACTTTGTTAGCCAGCCGCGCTTTTGCTGTCTGGCTATCAGGTTTTGCCACAAAGCCGTACTTACCGCCGAAAACGAGATCATAAAGGCCCGGAGATTGCGCCCATGTGCTTCAGGAACTCAACAAGGCGATTGATCGAGCGGACGGGCTTTTACTGGGCCTGGACGGCTTGTTGCTCCAGCAATCCGACGAGGAGTATAACGTGGTGCTGGATGCAACCGTTCAGAGCATCTATGACGCGTCCAACACTTGAAGACGCCTCGTGCCATCGCCATCGGCGGCTTTTATTCCTCTATTGGGTTTTGGCCCAGAAGTACGAATTGGACCCGCGGCCGGAGTCCCCAGGCTGAACGACGGGTATCGCTCTTCTGACACGCGTTACATTTCGGGCGCTCCCGACCACTTCATAAGGATTGGGCCCGCGACCGGAGTCCCCAGGCTGAACGAGGGGTATCGCTCTTCTGACATGCGTTACATTTCGGGCGCTCCCAATCACTTCAACTGGTGTGCCGACCTCCACGCGGGCAAAAAATTCCGCCGCGAGGTCGTGGGGCATCCGCACACAACCGTGCGAAGCAGGATAACCAGGGAGGAATCCCGCATGCATCCCCAGATATGGGCCGAACTGCATGTAGTCCGGCATCGGAGCCGGCATATAGTGGCACCCCGCAGGCACGGGTGAACTCGGAGTCGCGCCGGGATTAACGATTCTGCCGTAACTATCGACCACCAGACCAAAATCGCCGGAAACATGGTTCAAATCCTTTTTTGTGATTTGGAATCTCCCAGCCGGCGTTCCCCAACCCTCTTTGCCGGATGCTATTGGCGAAACAAGAGCGGCTCGCCCGTTCTCAAGCAAATAAGCCGTCTGCTCAGTCAGGTTAATAAGCACCGCAGTGCGTTGCGCGCGCAATTCTGGAGCCGACCCAAGGATAACTAGGGCGAGCGCCAACCTCGTCGTGGCTTTCATACTTACCTCACCATTTCAATTCGCTGCTCGCCCTCTTCCCGGCCTTAACAGTAGACAGCATCGCCGCTTTTGTCCTTGAAGGAAGATGGGAATCCAGTCTACGTTGTGGCATCAGTCAAGTAAGGAGGAGGGCACAGCAACTCGCTGAATCTCACCCGGGGTCAATGGCTGCACGCATACTCTTTTTGACGCGTTACCGTTGCCTTTGAGTATGACAAGAGCTGCCAGGAACAAAGAACTAACCAATTCACGCGTAGCCTGAATTCCAAGTTTCGGAGTTCATCCTCCGGGTAGGACGGTAGGTTTTCGCAGTTTCCGATTAGTTGCTCATCTCCAGCCCAATGTTCAACGCTCTGTTGGGGCCATACCGCAATACAACCGTAACTGGACCTTATGATTTTCTTGGTATCCGACCGGGCGTCATCGATCACCGGAAGTGAATACGTCATCGATGGCGGAACCATCCCCACGGTCTAACGTAAAACATTCAGAAAGCCGCCCGCTATTATTGGAATCCCAGCATTTTTTATTATCGCAGGCTCGGCCGATTCGGCGTTCTGTGTGTTTTTTACCAGAATCCTTACCGCCCTCGTTTCCGTAAGCTGTGACAGCAGAACGGCGAACATTGCACTGAGTGCGATTTGCTGAGTATCAATCGGTTTCAAACGACTATTTTCACACCATGGGTCTGCCATTGTTGCGTGGCCGCCCGTTTGATCAGGAAGACGCTTTTGGAAAGCCGCTGGTTGCGATAATTGACACGAACTTTGCTAACCGATTCTTTCCTGGCCAGGATCCGATCGGTAAACAGATAAATGACGCTGGGCCGACCTCAAGTCGTCAACGATCCGTTGACAGGGGAACCAACGCTCCTCATACTGAAAGACAATTCCAATGCCTGACCGGGAGCCCAACTCAGATATCTGCATAGCCTAGGAGGTTGACATGCACGACACAAAGGCGCGGTTGTCTGTACTGTGGATATTCGCGTTATTGAACTACCTATATGCAGACGTGGTTGCCCTGTTCGCTATTGCTGGCTCGCGAAATTCATTCGGGCCACTCCCGCAATGGGCTCTGATGGGTTCAGCTGTCTTGATGGAAATACCCATCGCCATGATTCTGGCGTGTCGACTGCTTCCGTTTAGAGCGAACCGGCTGGCGAATATCATCGCGGGTGGCATTATGACCCTTGTAAACGGTTACCTGACCTTCGTTATGCCTCTGGTCACCGGTCACCGGCCGCCTGCTTATCCAGAGTACTTGTTCTTCGCAACGATCGAAACTGTGTGCACCTCGGTCATCATCTGGCAGGCGTGGACTTGGTCAGCGACTGAAGCCATCAGTTAGTTCGGAGCGAGTCGTCGTGCAATCCGGAACCTAAGCTACTTCACGGCTATCCGACATCGCGGCGGCTGGCCACTTCGCTCTTCCGCAGCTTGCTGGCGGCGACTCTGACGTTGCTGTCTGGCGGCTTCCAGCTTGCGGTCGCGCTCAGTGTGAATCTCGACCTGTCGGCGTGCAAGCATGTCCTTCGGTGTCACGTAGCCGATCGCACTGTGCAACCGGACGCCAGCAGATCCTGGTTGACCTGATCTTGATGCGTGACCGTAAGGCCGTGTGGCGCGCCCGGATAATAGATTTCCCTGGCACCCTTGATCAGGCGGGCTGACTGCAATGAACGAGTTTCGCCGCACGACTGAAATTCAACGTCTTCGCCAGCGAAAGAAATGAACGTATGTGCCGGAGTTCCACGATGCGCAGGCTATTTGTTTTGCTTATAAGACGCTACGCAAAATTCAATTTCAGAAGGTTCCGGCTATGAGGTTTAATAAATGGAAGGCGAAGTCGGAGGCACGGAATGGAGGGAACGGAAATCCGTAAATACGACATCCCGTACGAACATCCGCTCGGTTTTTTCTATGCATAAGTATCTGATTGACAGGCGTAAAAATTGGATCATCAAAGATTGGCCCTGCAATGTGCGTGCGCAGCCACAAAGTGGAGGCGGAGGGAGCCAGTCACGCGGTCTACATCTCGCACGCCAGAACGGCGTGAATGTCGATTCACCGCAACCGAAACAGGTTGATCAGGTGCGGGCCGATTTGTTGGCGGCTATCGCCGACGCCCGTTCAGGTCAAAGGGATTTGAGCAACCGCCTCCAATCCCAAGGCGCTCAAACAAATCGGAGCGCAACCCTCGTCGTACGGCAGCGGCTCGCGGCGGAGTGGCATTCTAACGAAACAAGCTTGTGAGGCCTGATGATCGCTGAAGGCCTAGTGCCCGTCTTTTTTGTCATGTTTCTTGGCTACTTCGCTGGCGCGAGGCGCATCATCGATAATCAGCAAGTGGCCAGCCTGACCGTGTTTGTAATGACGTTTGCTTTGCCGGCCGCGCTCTTTGTGGGGGTAGCCCAAACATCGCGCAGTGGACTGGAAGAGAATGGGAAGCTTGTCCTCGTGCTGGTTATTTCCATGTTGGTGATCTTCGGGATCACGTTTGCTCTTAACCACTACATCTTCCGTTTGAGTCCGGGCGAGAACGCTGTCCAGTCATTGAGTGTCGGCTTCCCCAATTTTGCCGCGGTCGGCTTGCCCTTGCTGGGCAGTGTCCTGGGCCCAGGAAGCGCGATCAGCGCGGCCATTTCGCTCGCTGCAGGCTCGGTCTTTATTTCGCCGTTGGCTCTGGCAGTTTTGGAAATGCGGGGAAAGGCGGCCGACTCTTCATCTCATCCTATTGCAACCGCGCTCTTTCATTCGGTTTCCAAACCGGTCGCGATTGCTCCCGTGGCCGGCCTGGTCGTTGCACTCATGGGGATCCCCCTTGACGAAGTGGTGAGTCATGCGCTTAACCTCATCGGCGCAACGGCCGCTGGTCTCGCCTGTTTTGTGACGGGCTTGGTTCTCTCAGCACAGCCCTTGCGGCTGGATTTGACTGTCGGCGTTGGCGTCTTCATAAAAAACATCGTTCTCCCGTTAGTCGCGTATGCTATCGCTCTCGCGCTTGGTATGTCGGGTGAGATCGCACGGGAAGCGATTCTCCTGACGGCCATACCCACCGGAGTTTTCGGCGTTCTCTTTGGGTTAAACTATGGAGTCAGGTCCCAGGCTATAGGCTCGACGCTTATCCTCAGTTATCTTTTCAGCGTCATTACGTTGACGGCAGCAATTATGCTGACTTCGCAGATGAAATGAGGGTCCACGCCGTAACCGGTTAGGTTAGGCGTCCATCAGCTTATTTGATTTGAGATTTTTATTACAGGACGCAAAGCAACAATTTCAATTATCTAAAGCCAGGCACGCAATTGGACTGTTAGCAAATGAGTAGCCAATGGCAAAGCAAACCTTGGAGCATGTTGTGCGTCCCTGGAGGACCCGACGCGATGAGAAGCGGCGGCGATATATTAGTTGTAAATAGATCCTCGGATCTATTCATTGGTCGAGGTAGGCGAACACATCCTTACAGGTGCAGACAAACTTTTTCGCGCTGGTTTAACCCAGCGCGGCGTGAAGTCGACCACCCTGTCACTCACGGCGATCTTCGCGTAGCGCCTCCTTCATCCTTTCCTTGGCCGTGGGTGAAAGAGTATCCGAGGAAAAGTCGTCTACATGATCTGGAACCGATGAGGCAAACGTGCGCAACTCGTGTAGCTGCTTCGACGGTGAGTCCGATCACCGCACTGATTCTGGCGAAAGTGTAAGCGAGGGGTTATGGAGGATAGAGTTAGGGGAGGCTAATTATTGTCTGTGACTTTGGGAATTATTTAGCGTGATTCTTTGGGCGATATTTTGCGCCCTCTGATCAAGCCTTACTGCCGCTCAATTGCGAATGCCCCGAGCTTGAGCATTTCAATCCGCACGTCCGCGAAGCCTCCGACCACGAATTTACCGGACAAGAAAAAGCGTAATCGATAAGGGAGTCAGTGTATCGCCTAGTTCATCCGAGCGTTAGCCAGAGCGAATTTCTTGAACTGTTCGACGACTGCCGACGCCGGCTTTTTGAGCGAGGCCAGGGCGATTTCAGAGATCGGGATTTTATCGAGGATCTTGCACCCGACTACTGTCGCTGTACTGATCTTCACCGCAGACACAGGCAACAGCGAGATCCCGATCCCAGAGGCGATTAGGGAAATCAGCGTCGGCATTTCCCCAGCGACCTGCCATACCGCTGGCATTACATTGGCGCGATTGAGAATTCCTAACACCAAGTCGTGAAATCCAGCGGCGTGAGCGCGTTCGTAGAACACGTGTGTCTCCTTTGCTGCTTCGCGCAGGCGTACAGCGGATTTTCGTGCTAGAGGGTGGGATGAGGGTACGACCATAACAAACGGCTCTTGATGAATTGGCACCACGTCCACGCCGGGACTCCCGGCGAACGGCATACGCAAAAAGCCAAGGTCGAGCGAGCCTTCCTCCAGCATCCGGCCTTGATCGGCCGTAAGAACATTGCGCAGTGAAAATTCCACCAGCGGATTCAACGCACGGTATTCCCGTATCAACCTAGGCACCATGTGCATTCCGGCGGTGGAGACGAATCCGAGCCGCACAACGCCTAGCTTTCCCTCCGCGGCCAGCCGTGCGCTTTGCACCGCCTGTTCTAAATGCCCAAGCCCGCCAGTGGCTTCTCTTTGAAATGCAGTGCCAGCGGCAGTCAGAACAGTCTTTCCCCGATCCCTCTCAAAGAGCTTCACCCCAATCTCGTTTTCGAGCGCTTGAATCTGCAGGCTCAAAGCGGGCTGACTGCAATAAACGAGTTTCGCCGCGCGACTGAAATTCAGCGTCTTCGCCAGCGAAAGAAATGAACGTATGTGCCGGAGTTCCACGATGCAGCCTATTTGTTTTGCTTATAAGACGCTAGGCAAAATTCAATTTCAGAAGGCTCCGGCCATGAGGTTTAATAAATGGCAAGCGAAGTCGGAAGGCACGCAATTGGGCTGTTAGCAAACGAGTAGCCCAATGGCAAAGCAAACCTTAGAGCATGTTGTGCGTCCCTGGAGGACCCGATGCGATGAGAAGCGGCGGCGCATAGAACTAGCCAATCCCTAATTGAAAAACAGTGATATGAAGACACAAGAACAAACCGATCTAACGACCTATTCGGATCGAATCATGAAGACTCTGTATTCCACTAAAGTTACCGCAACTGGCGGCCGTCATGGCCACATCCGCAGCGAAGACGGGCTGCTTGATATGAAGCTGGCCCTGCCCCGTCAACTTGGCGGTAAAGGAGATGCAACTAACCCAGAGACGCTTTTCGCCGGCGGCTATGCCGCCTGCTTCGAGAACGCGCTCCTACACATAAGCCGCGATGCTGGACTAAGATTTGCGGACGAAGACGTCGAAGTTGTCGCCGAGGTCGGTCTCAGTCGCAACGACTCGGGCGGCTTCGTGCTGTCCGTTGCGCTCACGATCACTGTCGCAGGGGTCGATCAGAAGAGGGCTGAAGAGCTGGTTGAGTCTGCCGACAAAATCTGTCCCTATTCCAACGCTATTCGGGGCAACGTCGACGTCAGGATAACCGTTTCGGCTCATTGAGCAAGATCAGACCAAAACAGTGAACTAGGATCTTATTATGATTTTCAGTAACCTCAAAAATTCCTTCGTGTCAGCCGCCGCCTCCCTCGTCCTCGTCGGTGCCGCTACAACCGCGCTGGCCGACCCAGTCAAAAACATCGTACTCGTCCACGGCGCTTGGGTCGACGGCTCGGGTTGGAAACCTGTCTACGAAATCCTTACCAAGGACGGATACGACGTGACCATGGTACAGGAACCGCTCACGTCGCTTCAGGACGACGTCGCCGCGACGAAGCGGATCCTCGACCTGCAGACAGGCCCGTGCATCCTTGTCGGTCACAGCTACGGTGGTTCGATTATCACAGAGGCTGGCATCGACCCGCATGTCGTCGGGCTCGTGTACGTCGCCGCTCACGCTCCCGATGTCGGAGAGGACGAAGGCGCCCTTGGAAAGCGCATGCCCAGTGCCACGCAGAAGCAAGAAGGAGCGGTAAAAAAGACCGCCGACGGCTTCACCTTCCTCGCCCCCGCAGACTTTTACAAAGACTTCGCCGCCGATCTGCCGAGCGAGCAAGCGGAATTCGAGTCGCGATCTGAGATCCCGACGGCAGCTAAGGTCTTCACGGCGCCGATGACCGCGGCCGCCTGGAAGACCAAGCCGAGCTGGGGGGTTGTTGCAGCGGCGGACAGGATCATCAATCCCGATCTCGAGAGGTGGTACTACACGCGCGCCCACAGCCACACGATCGAACTCGATGGTGCGAGTCATTCCGTCTACGAATCGCGTCCAAAGGAAGTCGCAGCCGTCATTGAGGACGCTGCGCAAAAGGCCCAAAATTAGCTGACATCATCTCCTATGATTGCTGGAGTGCATCTCGAGTTCCTGGCGCAAAGCAGCCTACGAGTGAGCGTCTTCGTGCAATGGGTCTGGACCTATGGACTGGTCAGCGAGGCTCGCAGATCATCTTGAATTCCCGGCCGTCGGAGCAAGCGAAAGCAGATGCCAATGCGACGATTTTGCATCGCTGAAAGCTGTCGCTGAATCGTCATAATCGCCTTCGTAAAAGCAGATCACAACGTGGGACTATCCCTAGAAACGAAAGGTTATCATGACCGAGCGGCGTTGCATTTATATCGGATTACTCGGCCTGGTCGTTGCTTTAATCGGTATGGCGATTCCATGGTATGGCCGAGCCGCAGCAGACGTCTTAGGCGGGCCGCTTCCTGCTCCTAGCCCGCCGGAGGATGCCCTCCAACTGACCCCGGTGGAGAAGCTCGGGAAGTTGATGCTCTACGACAGCACGCTATCGAATCCTGCAGGCTATGCCTGCGCAACCTGCCATGTCGCCGAGACAGGTTATACGGGGCCCAACTCGGAAATCAACGCATTCTCAGGCCCACAGCCGGGAGTCGTGCCCGGGCGATACAGTGATCGCAAACCTCAGAGCTACCTCTACGCTGCGTTCAGTCCCGAGGGTCCCTATTATGATCCCGGTCTACACACTTGGCTGGGGGGCAATTTCTGGGATGGTCGCGTCGCGGACGTCACCAAGCAGGCCCTCCAGCCGCCGCTCAACCCGAACGAGATGGCCAACACTCCTGAGGGGCCATATCCGCCCGCTATCGGTGGGTATTCACCGCTCCTCGTTCAGAAGCTGGCGAACCGCCCATATACCCCGCTATTCAAGCAGGTGTACGGCCAGGATGCCTTCCAAAAGTACACTCCAAAGCAGATCTACGAACTCTTCGGTGAGGCGCTCGCTGCCTATCAGTCCTCAGGAGAAGTCTGCGCGTTCAGTTCGAAGTACGATGCTTCCAAGTACGGTACGCCGGCGAAGAACTCGTACACACTCTCTGCATCCGAAGAACGTGGGCGCCAATTGTACTTTGGGCAGAGCCAATGCTTTCAATGCCACTCCTCCGCGACAGTACCAGCAATACAAGCAACCACGTGGGGAAAGGACACATTCACCATGTTCTGCTATGCGAACATCGGCGTCCCCAAGAATATCGATAACCCTTACTACCAACAGACCGACCAGGAATCCAATCCCCACGGGTACAATTCACTCGGCACTAAGTACATCGATTACGGTCTCGGTTCCAACCCCAATCCGGCGCCGGATGGGACGAGATTCTACAAGGATGTTCCGGGCGACATCCCCCAGTTCCGCGGTCTCTTCAAGACACCGAGCCTGCGAAGCGTAGACAAGCGACCATCGCCAGACTTTGTGAAGGCCTACATGCACAACGGTGTATTCAAGAGCCTTAAAGACGTCGTCCATTTCTATAACAAGCGGAACATCGCAGCGGACCCCAGTGGTAAGGAGATAGCCTTCGATCTTCGCAAGGGTCCCCCATCTGGTTACACTCCTCTATTCCCGCCACCAGAGGTCCTTGACAATGTCCAGAACGTCACCGGGGTGTCGCCTTCCCAGGCAACTGCCGCTACGGAGTCGAACGGCCAGATCGGCAACCTTCAGCTGTCCAAACAGCAGGAAGAGGATCTAGTAAACTTCTTGAAGATCCTCACGGACGGCTATACGAGGCCAAATCCGGTATCGCCGTGAAGGTCAGGGGTTAGCAGTTTGCCCGTTGTTTCCTCCTCATGATCGAGCTTTCAAGATATGCATTCGAAACGCTGCGTGAGGACGAGGAGTTCGTACTTTGCCGGGGCCGGAGGGATCAGGGCGAACCAGCCACTATTCTTTCGATCGCTCCCGTCTCAGAGCACCCCGTTCCGGCACGGGATCTCTATGCAACTGGGAGTTGCCGAGGAGGAATTCGCGGCAAAGGAAGGCGATCTGCTCCGGCAAATTCAGCGGGCAAACGAAATCGCAAAGTTTGGCTTAGCTGAAGCGCGCAGATCCATTCTCAGCCTACGCTCCAGTGCTATTGAGGAATCAGAATTAACTACGACGTTGCAACGTTTGGTCGAGCAGTCGAAAGTTGCGGGCCTGTTGCGCTGTGATTTCCGATCCGCCGACATACCAGAAGAACGTTTGCCCTTTGGTCGATCGACCGTCAGCTTTTCCGCACCAATGAATGGAATGAATGGTTTTAGGAGAGGCGTCGCCTAGGAGAAAGTGCGGTTTGGCTTGAGAGTTAGAGGGACGCCACAGCTTTGGTCTAACCAGTTCGCTGCACAACGGTTATGCCACTGCACCCTTCCGCTGTTTTCTGGCTGACGGTCGTGGCTCCATCAATGCCCGAATCGCTTCCCGCTGACTCTGCACGAGTTTTCGAAAAGCTTCTACCGTGGGCGACGATGGCTTGCCCCGCCGCCAACTCAATCGCAACTCGACGGGCGCGGAAGCGGGCTGCAACCGGCAAAACACAACCAGCCCACCCGCCCGGACCAAGTGACGTACACAGCCGCCGACTATTGAGACGCCGATGCCCGACTCCACAAGGAGCAGGACCGTGGACGTGCGGTCAGGCTCGTTCACCACTTGCGGAGAGAAGTTGCCCACGCGCCGGCAGAACGCGAGCTTTTCGTCATATAA
>Ga0185299_10002816_pt1 | contig 25381 bp, 23 predicted proteins | sample PaiPotPPA55metaG_FD_128002 | JGI IMG/M metagenome (GOLD analysis project Ga0185299, IMG submission 128002) | Iron sulfur acid spring bacterial and archeal communities from Banff, Canada, to study Microbial Dark Matter (Phase II) - Paint Pots PPA... ...
AGGGATTTGAACCCCCGACCCTCTGATTACAAATCAGATGCTCTACCAACTGAGCTACGCCAGCACTGCTCAAACCGAGCAAAATTATCATACAGGCAACCAAATTGCAAGTAAGTTTCGCTCCGCTGCAAACCCCTTGCCAGACTAGTATTTATCCTACCCGCAGAGCTGGCGTCGATGCCCTATTGTGCAGCGGGCTTCGAAAATTGTGCATCATCGACGGTCAGATTGTGGTGCACCTCTGCGATCTTGATTGTAAACGCACTCTCCGCAGTCGTCTGAAGGATTGTAAATGGCACTTTCACGCCATCGACGACACGATAATCGTCCAAATCCTCCTGCACAACACTTACGCCCTCAGGGGCGTGGTGCTGACCCACCACCCGCAGCGCCAGCCCGGTCTCTGTGTCGAAATACATTTTGTCAGGATCGCCCGAGCCGGTTGCGGCTTCCACGACATAGGTGTTGCGGTCGCCAATTTTTTCCGTTCCCGTCAAGGTCAATTTCTTGTAAAGCTGACGCAAATCAAGTGAGTGATAGAAATCAGCCTGTCGTCGCGCCTCCTCGAGTTCCAGACCCGTTTGCTCGCGCACGCCGTTCTGAGGATCGTCTGACCAACCCGTCTTGCCGTCAAATCCTTCGCGAAAATTCGCGCCCGCCACAACCACCACGGAGACCATGCGGTTTGGCGCTTTCTCGGTCACTTGGAAAGTCCCAGAAAGCTTCATTGCGGGAACTTCGATCGTTCCAGTGGATTGTCGGGAATTCAACTTCTTCCACGCCTCCCGCCCACCGAGTGCGTCGACGTATTTGTCCAAAATTTGATCGACTGTTGGAGTTGCCGCCGACATCGGCGGCTTCGGCGTCGATTGCGCGATCGTGGTCCAGCTCAGCGCGAGCACCAGGCCTGCAACGACCGAAAGCCGTTTCGCCGCCAACCTCAAGATCGCTAAGATCGCTTTATTTCGAATCAATCTGCGTGAATCTCCCCAAAGATGTTTCAGCCTGTACCCTGTTGGACGCAATCCGAACTTCCAAGGTTGCAGGAACTTGCTTGCGAATCGGTACCAACGCGTCAGGCTGATCTCGTTTTTCGCATGCGGGGCGGAAACTTTACACTACTCCGCCCGAAACCTATACTCGAATTTATCGTGCCGCTCTCTTCTACAAGCCGTGCGCTGATCGCCGTGACCATAATTCTTTGCGTCGGCGGCGCCGCAGTCGGCCTATATTTTTATCGTCATCATGGCCCGCCGGCAAGCGTCAGCTCGGGACAGGCCCCTGACCTCCTCAGCCTTCTTCCGGCCGACGCCCCGGTTGTCGCCTATGCAGACGTCGCCGCGCTGCGTGGGCTTAAGAGTTCGCCTCTCGCTGCGGCACTAGGACTGACGCTACCGGGCCCTCAGCAGGATGTGGGATATACCGATTTCGTTCGCGACACGGGCTTCGATTACGCGCGCGATCTTGATCGTGTCACCGTTGCCCTCTGGCCAAACAACCTGGGAACGCCCGGAGAACGCCCTCCTTCTGGCCGCAGCCTGGCGATTGCAGACGGCCGATTCGATCAACAGAAAATCGCTGCTTACGCCCTGCGCTTCGGTTGGCAGGAAAAAGACAAGGTGCATTCTGTTTACGAATTCATCGGCCCGCCACCGGAACAGAGCTTATTTCTCAAATTTCTCTCGGCGGACAGAGTCGCTTTGACGAACGACTCTGCCCTCTTAAACAATCTCTCGAAAGGCGGGGCGCACGTTCCAGGCACGCGCGATCCCGCTATGCAATCTCGCATCGAACGGGTAGCTGGGGCGCCTATATTCGTCGTTGCGCGGACGGACAATTTTCCGCCCGGATTTTATTCCGCCTTCTCGACTTCGCCGCAGCTGGAACGTCTCGCTCGAAGCATCGTAAGTCTCACGCTCGCTGGAAAACCGTCCGGCGACGACTTAAAGGTTGCGCTCGACGGAGAATGCGATTCGATGAAAAACGCCATCGGAATCACGACGCTCCTTGAAATCTCACGTATGGGCGCTTCGATGGCGCTCTCCGACCCCAAAACGCGCCGCCAAATGACAAAAGAGCAGCTAGCCTTCCTCACCGCGCTCGTTGATCAGTTGAAAGTGAGTCATCAGGAAAAATGGGTGCGTCTTAGGCTGGATATCACGCCAGCGATGCTCGGTGTGTCACCGGCTGCTCGTGCGGCTCCGAAAAACCCGCGCTGACGCCACCGAAGGCCACATGGCCATCGGCAACCCGGGCGGCGCGCTCCCGCAATTCCGATATGTTAGGTTAGGACCGGGAAAACTTCTTCGATGCTCAGGAATCGCTGGATACGCTGGTTCGCCTACTTCATCGCGTGGACTCTCGTCGGCCTCTTTTTCGCCAGTCAGACGTATCTCGCCTACAAATACTCAAGCGGCGAACCTCATCTGGGCGCGATTCTGAAATTCGTTCTCAGCGACTGGTACATTTGGGCGCTCCTTGCCCCGGGAATTATGTGGCTCTCCCGCAAATTTGCTTTCGAACGCGAGCACCGCGGCCGCAACCTCGGGCTTCATCTCCTCGCGTCCGCTGCCGCTGCCGTGCTGCATTGGAGTCTCAACAATCTCTGTCGCCATTATGTCCTCGGATTCTCCGGATCCATCTCGCTCGCGTATGCGTTTCATTCGAGCATCGTCACGTACTGGATTCTGGTTGGCGCAACGTGGGGCTACGACTACTACGTCCGCTATCGCCAGGGCGAATTGCGCGCCGCGCAACTTTCCGTCCAGCTGGCCCAGGCTCAGTTGCAGGCTCTTCGCACGCAGCTTCACCCTCATTTTCTATTCAATACGCTGAATGCGATTTCGGCGCTCGTCCACAAGGACCCAGAAGCCGCCGATCGCATGGTCGCCCGGTTGAGCGATTTGTTGCGACTTACGATTGAGGGAGTGGGCGTGCAGGAAGTTCCGCTCGCGAAAGAGATCGACTTTCTCACGGGCTACCTCGAAATCGAAAAGACCCGGTTTGCCGATCGCCTTACGGTTGACATGAAAATCGCGCCCGAAGCTCTCGCCGCCCGCACTCCGTATTTGATCCTCCAGCCGCTTGTTGAAAACGCGATTCGTCACGGTATCGCCCCGCGCTCGCAACCCGGCCGGGTCGCCATTTGCGCTCAACGTAAAAACGGTTTTCTGGTTCTCGAAGTAAGTGATGACGGGGCAGGTCTCGCTCCCGGATTAACCGCTCCCGCCCGCGAAGGCGTGGGTTTATCGAGCACCCGCGCGCGCCTCCAAAGGCTTTACGGTGAACACCAGCGCTTCGAAATGAAAAATGGACCAAGCGGCGGTTTCGTCGTGACGCTCACGATTCCCTTCCAGCCCGCGAGTGCAGCGGACGGCGATGCCTAAACCAGCAAAAATCCGCGCCATCATCGTCGACGACGAGCCTCTCGGCCGCGAACGCATCCGCACTCTGCTCGCGCACGATTCGGATATTGAAATCGTGGGCGAGTCCGCCGATGGGCGAAAAGCGGTCGCGTCTATCGCAAAGCTCAAGCCCGATCTACTTTTTCTCGACGTGCAAATGCCGGAGATGGACGGCTTCGAGGTTCTCGAATCAATCGCCGGCACGGGAATGCCGGTTGTAATTTTTGTGACTGCCTACGATAAATATGCCGTGAAGGCTTTCCAGGTTCATGCGCTCGATTATCTTCTGAAGTCCTTCGACCGCGATCGTTTCGCCGAGGCTGTGCATCGCGCAAAAACGGAAATCGCGAAAGGCCGAGAGCATCGCCTGGATGAGCGCCTCGCGTCGCTGCTCGAAGATCTTCAAGAACGGCGACCAAGGCCTGAGCGCCTCGTTGTCCGCTCCGGCGGCCGAATGTTGTTTTTGCGCATCGAGGATATTGATTGGATCGAAGCTGCCGATAATTACGTCAGCCTGCACGTGGGCCGCGATTCGCATCTCTTGCGCGGCACGATGGCTTCGATTGAAGAACGCCTCGATCCGCGGAAATTCCTCCGCATTCATCGCTCGACGATTGTGAACCTGGATCGCGTCCTCGAACTCTCGCCTCTTTTTCACGGCGACTACTCGGTACGTCTCCGCGATGACACCAAGCTCACGCTCAGTCGCGGGTATCGCGAAAAACTGCACGAGCCCCTAGGACGATTTCTCTAGGCGAGCGTAAGACCCCGTCTCGCCCATCCCTCCCTAGGTCCCTTTCGCCCCAGGCTAGCGCATTTCGCCACAAATGGCTTTTATTCATCGAAAGCTGCAGCATTCTCACGTGCATCAAATGCAAGAACCGAACGTAGTTTCGAGGACTCGAATGTCAGCGATGCAAGTGCTGGCTGCGGCGGCCATGGTTTTCGCAACTCTGGCACTTTCGGCCAGCGCCAAGCCAACTTACATCCATGACGATGCCCATGGGCTTGTGCGCTTCACGGTAAAGCTCGCCGGCCTTAGCGAAGTGGAAGGCAGATTCACCGAGACCGACGCGGCCATCACTTACAATGACGCCGACATCACGAAATCGTCGGTCACCGCACTGATTCACGTCTCCAGTATCGACACGGCCGAAAAAGAGCGCGACGCGCATCTCTGCACGCCGGATTTTTTCGATGCTGCGAAATTTCCCGCGATTCGTTTCCAGAGCAAGAGCGTCGAAAAACGCGGCGCTGGCTGGATCGCGAGGGGCGATTTGACAATTCACGGCGTCACTCACGAGATCGACTTGCCCTTCGACTGGGTTCAGAAGAAAAACATCGACCCTTTCGGCAATGATCGAATCGGTTTCGAATCGCACTTCAAGCTCAAACGCTCCGACTACGGCATGCCCGGCCCGGAGTTTTGGGGGCAGCTCATCAGCGACGAAGTAGGCGTGCTGTTGCGAATTTCGGCCCGCGTCTACAATTGGGACAAGATCGGCGGCGACTCCACGAAGGGCAAGTCGTTAGTCCCGGAACTGCTACCTCTATTCGAAAGAGGCGATTCCGGTGCTTTACAGCGCCTCGCCACAATTCAAGCGGCGACAGGCGATGAGTACAATCGCGGCGAATGGCAGTACCACGTCCTCGGCCGCAAGCTCTATCAGCATGGAAAACTCCACGCAGCACTGCAAGTATTCACGAAATACGCTGAAGTATTTCCGCAAAGTTCACAGGCGCTTGACGATCTCGCTGACGCCTACGAAGCATCGGGAGACGTAACTCGCGCGGCTGCCCTGTACGAGAAGTCCGTAAAGTTCGATCCATTTGATGCCAATGCTTTCGAGAATCTGAGGCATATCGCGCCGTGAGGAATTTCTTACTCGGTGTGCTGGCTACACTTTGCATTCTGATCGTGGGCGTCTGCGCGTACTTGAGGCTCGGCCTTCCCGAAGTTCGCGCCGATATCCCTCCGTCGCGATGGGAAAACTCTCTGATGCGCATGTCGACCCACGCTTCGGTTGGCCGGGAAGCCTCTGAACTTGCGAACCCTTTGAAACTAAGGGACGAGACTCTCATCGCAGGCGGGAAATTTTACTTGAATGCTTGCGCAGGCTGCCACGGGGCGCCGGGAAAACCATTTGCGGGCAAAGGGCCGGTAGTCTTCCCGCCGATCCCCGAGTTGCCCGTCGTTGGCACGGACTATACGGAGGCGCAGATTTTTTGGATTGCGAAGCATGGCATCCGCGGGTCGGCGATGTTCGCGAACGGAATGTACGCAAAAGACGATCAACTGTGGGCTGTTGCGGCGTACATTAAGCGTATGAACTCGCTGCCGTCCGAAGTGCGAGCGGCCATCGCCAAGCTTCTGGAGGAGCAGCATTAGTCGCACAGCGAACGTCGAAACAAATTAGGAGCGATTGAATGGTCCTCAAATCCTTCTTCACCACGATTGTAGTCTTGATACTCACTGTAGGAATCGCGTACGCGGGCCAGGAAAAGTCTTCCGTTCCTGCGAGCGAGCCCACTACCCCGGAAACCATCAAGCAATCGAACGACGATAGCGTCGCCACTCTTTCCAAACAAATTGCCGGGAAGGAAGATCAACCTGCGGACGCGGTATTTAAGAATCTCAAGGTACTGAATAAAGTTCCCGCAGGACGCTTGCTATTGATCATGCAGATGGGGTACAGCAAATCTCTTGGCGTCTCTTGCGCCCATTGCCACATTCCCGGCGAATGGGAGAAAGATGACAAGGAACCCAAGCAGATCACCCGCGACATGGTGGCGATGTCTAAAACAATCAACCAAGACCTTTTGAAGAATATCGCCGCTTTGAAAGACCGCACTCCCATCATCAACTGCACGACGTGTCATCGCGGCCAGATAAAACCGGCACTAAACATGGAAGATGCACCCAAAAAGTAAATTGGGCACACCGACGCGCGGTCGCAAAGCGCAGAGACTGAATTAAAGTCGTGGAGAAAAGCCTGCAGCTAGTCCGCGGAAGCGGCTGTCGCAGCGGAAGTGGCGGCCGTGCGCAGGTAACGCCAAGGGTTGATCGGAGTGTTGTAAATGCGGACTTCGTAGTGCAAGTGCGCACCGGTCGATCGCCCGCTATCTCCCTCATAGCCAATCACGTCTCCGCGCTTCACGTTCATGCCTGGTTGAATATTAAAGGCCGAAAGGTGCCCATACCAGGTCGTTACGCCAAAGCCATGGTCGATGATCACGAGCCGGCCGTAGCCCGCGCGGCGATTCACTTCCGTCACGATTCCATCCGCCGTGGCGCGGACGTCATCTCCATAGTGTGACGCGATATCTACTCCGGCGTGGAACGCACCCTCACCGCTGAACGGGTCAAGCCGCTCGCCGAAATGCCCGGTAAGTTCTCCTACCACGGGCCATAGCGTCGGAACGATTCCCAGCGAGTTAAGTTGCTTGTCTGGGAGGAGCCGCATTCCGCCGCTCGTCATTGCTACGGCGGTTGCGTTCTTCTCGAGGTAACTGAATTCTTCCACCGACTCCTGGAACTCCGCGTCCGGTTCCTGCGATGCGTCGTCGGTTAGCCCGAAGGGAGTCCGACGGAAACGGGTAATTCCGTAGGCCATCGCCACTTCGCTTGCCAACGACTGTAGCGAGTCCAACCGCTGATTCGTATCCTTAACTTCCGATTGTAGAGCGCGATATTGCTGCTTCAGGTTGTCCTGTTCGCGGCGCAGCGAATTGTAGTTCGCTGCCTTCCAAAGCATTCGTGAATAAGAGCCCATTCCGGCAGCCACGGTAATTCCGCCCACAATTGCGAGAATCGTCAGCAAATGGACCACATAGAAGGGTACACGCAGGCGCCGCATGCCGCCTGAAGCGCCAGTAGCAATGAAAAACGTGTAATGCTTCCACTTCATGGTCGTTTTTTTAATCCTGTTTAAATTTGCGTTCGATGGCCGAAAATCGCGTAGCCCCCAACGCGACTGGCCAATCTCGCTTGCAGTCTGAACCGCGAGCTCTGGTTCGAAACCGGGGGCATTGTATTGACCCCTGCCGGTCGCGTCAACCTCATTCTTCCATTTCGCATAAACACCCTCGCCCTCGGCTAACTGTCGGACCGGAGCATTGCTCTGCTTACTCGAAAATTTTAGCGTCCAAAAGCCATCGGAAACAACTGTACTGACGTACAGGAGTTGATGGTTGCGCTACGCTCGCTTCCTCGCGCAAGCCAATCTATAATTTCGCAGTTGCCATTTCGGCTTTTGCTTGTAACAGGAGTGCTTGCAACGACTTTGCAATCGAATCGGACCAACGGCGAGAATGCGATAATTCGAAGAATCGCCCGCGCCATTCCTTCAGCCACCGCTGGAATAGGCCGAAGCGTTCTGCGCGTCGGAATTGGCGACGACGCAGCCATCGTTAAGCCAGGTCGAAACTCCGAGTGGGTTTTGAGCTGCGACGCGTTTATGGAGGGAGTCCATTTTGTCGCCGATCGACACCCGCCGGATTCCGTGGGCTACAAAGCACTCGCACGCGCCGCCAGCGACCTCGCAGCGATGGGCGCTACTCCGCGCCTCTTCCTCTTAACGTTGGCGTTGCCAGCCAGCCGAACCGGAACTTGGTTGAATCGCTTTCTAGGTGGTATCGGCCGAGCCGCGCGCTCGCTGGCTATGCGGCTCGCTGGCGGCGACACGACGAAAGCTCGCGCCGTTTCGATTGGCATCACAGTTCTCGGTGAAATCGCACCTGGACGAGCCATCACCCGCTCCGGGGCCCGGTCCGGAGACATCATCTATGTCAGCGGCACGTTGGGTCGAGCCGAACTTGGGCTTCACTTGATTCGAAAACGGATCGATCGCGCACGCCGACTGAGGCAACTTCTGGCTCCTCACCTCTACCCGAAGATTCGCATTGAATTGGGCGCCTGGCTTGCACAACGCCGCGTCCCCTCTGCAATGATGGACCTTTCGGATGGCCTTTCAACCGACGTCGCCCGGCTATGCGCAGCCAGCGGAGTAGGCGCCCGCCTGCATGCTAACCGCATCCCGTGTATCGCACCCGCAATTCTTTCGGCGGCGGCGCTCGCCAGGCTCCGCCTCGATCCGCTGCAGCTCGCCTTGCACGGCGGCGACGACTACGAACTCCTCTTCACAGTCTCCCCCCGCCGACTGAAGAGGCTTCGCAACGCACCCGGATTCCGCGAGCTCGCCGCCATCGGGGAAATCACGCGGAAGAAAGGCATAGTGCTGATCACCCCAGATGGCTCGGCTAGCCGTCTCGATTCCCGCGGCTGGGATCCGTTTCGCACGAAGTAGGCCAAGGGTGACCACGGCGCGAGTGGTTCTTCGAAGTCGCTCACCTCTGAGAAGGAGGCGAGCTGTTCTCGTGCGACGGAACCGGCGAAGACGCGGTCGGCTTTGGAGTAATCGCGGGCGAACTTTTTGGTGAAGTATTCGGCGGGCGCGTCACATTACCCCCCGCGTCCGTCAGTCCCTGCTCGGCCGCATCGGCAGGCGGAGCCGTATCCGGAGTGTCGACCGCAACTTGCTTCGCGCCCGCGAGTTTTTCGAGCGGCACCACGTTCGGAAAATCCTCCACTGGCACTCCCGGCGTTGCCTGTTGCATGAACTCGAGCCAGATCGGCAGCGCCGCACGCGCGCCGGTTTCCTTCTTACCAAGCGATATTCGCTTATCGTCGTTTCCCACCCAGACGCCGGCGGTGATCTGCGGTGTAAAGCCGATGTACCAGGCGTCTGTGAAGTCGTTCGTCGTACCGGTCTTCCCTGCTGAGGGACGTCCCAGTTCCTTCGCGCGCACACCCGTACCGAACTGCACCACTTCCTCGAGCATCGATACCATCGTGCGCGCCACATCTGGCGGCACCACGTCGCTCACCTGCGGACGCGTCTCTTCGAGCAACGCGCCGTCGTAGGAAGTCACGCGGCGAATGTAATGCGGCTCGATATGTATGCCGTCGTCGGGAAACACTGTGAATGCCGACGTGTGTTCAAGCAAGGTCAGATCTGCCGCGCCCAGAGCCAGCGGGAGATACGGCGGCAGCGGGCTCGAAATTCCAAATTTCCGCGCCACATCGATCATGTTCTGCACGCCCACGCGATCCAACAGCCGGACGGCCGGGACGTTGCGCGAATCGGCCAGAGCGCGCCGCAGCGTAATTCGTCCCTCGAATTTTTCGTCGTAGTTTTTCGGAGAATAATTCTGTCCGCCGCTGCGGTAAGTCACCGGCTCGTCCACAATCGTGTCGAACGGCGAAGCGCCCTGCTCGAGCGCCGTCGCATATACGTACACCTTGAACGAGCTTCCCGTCTGCCGCACGGCTTGCGTTGCGCGATCGAATTTCGATTCATCGAAATCATATCCGCCGACCATTGCCTTGATCTCGCCCGTCGGATTGTCGATCGCCATCATCGCCGCCTGCGCCGCCGGCTCCTGTTCGAGCTGAACGTGCACGGTAGTCCCAATGATTTCTTTCACCGACACCACAACCAAATCGCCCTGCTTCAACAATTGCGTGGACTTCTGCCCCGTCCATGCGAAGTCCGCCGGGGTCAGCATCGTGCGATACTGCCCCATCTTGATCGTTGCGAACGTCGGCTGCACCGCCGTAACGAGGCCGGAGATGTAATCTCCCTTTTGCAAAGTTCCGTGCCAGTCGTCAGCCTGATAGGTCTCCAGCGTCCCCAAATGCTCCTGAAGAATGTTTGGTAAATTTCCGCGCCAGCCGTGACGCCGATCGTAAGAATGCAACCCGTCGCGCACCGCCTGATTCGCTGCCTTCTGCATCGCTACATTTAAAGTCGTGTAAACGCGCAGTCCCTGCTCGTGCACCGCAATGGTGCCGTAGGTATGTTCCAGATATTGCCGGATTTCTTCGATGAAGTAGGGCGCCAAATCATTGCGCGGCGATGAAATGTGCAGAGCCAGCGGCTCTTTCATCGCCGCCGCCGCTTGCGCCTGCGTGATTTTCCTATCGTGCGCCATCAGCGAGAGAACCAGATCCCGCCGGTCGAGTGCGCGTTTACCGTGGGTAACCGGAGAGTAGACCGGCCCGCGAATGATGGCCGCCAGCAGCGCCGCGTCGGACAGAGTCAATTGACTCAGCGGCTTCCCGAAATAATATTCCGACGCTGCTTCGAAGCCGTAGTTCCCCGCCCCCAGATAAATCTGGTTGCAGTACATCGTGAGAATTTGTTCCTTCGTGTAGTGGCGCTCGATCTGCATCGCGAGCAGCGTCTCCTGAATCTTGCGATGGAAGCTGCGATCGGAGCGGTTGAGGAAAAGCCCGCCGGCCAGCTGCATCGTAAGCGTGCTCGCGCCCTCTTTAATTTGGTGGTGCCGCACGTCGTGCCACGCAGCCTGAATCACGCGCGGAAAATCCACTCCCCAGTGCGATTCGAAGTGCTGGTCTTCAGTCGTTAGGATCGCATCCTTCAGCAGGTTCGGTATTTGCTGCGAGGTAATAAGAATGCGTCGCTGAATCGAGAAGCTGCCCACCGGCTGCCCATCGTCTGCATAAAGCTCGGTGACCACATCGGGCCGGTAATCCTCGAGCGCGCGAATTTCCGGCAGGTCGCTCGTATACACGAACAGCAGCCCCACGGCCGCCCCAAACCCGACCGCGCAAAGAACCAGAAACGTGAACGCGAGGCGCCCGAACAGCGTCCCGCCTCCGATCTTCATCGTCGCGCGGTAAAATCGCTCCATGAATCATCATTCTAGCGCATACGCTTGCGCGGTGCGCCGATTGGAGTTTCGGCAATGTTCTTAGTTGGAGAAGAGGAGAGCCGCGGTTGAGAGGTTTGTCAGGAAATCCCGGTTTCCGCGTCCTGGACGGTGGCATACGCCTTAAAAAGTTGCGCTACGTTCGTCATATCAATCAGCGCCTTCACCTGAGTGTTCATCGCCGCAAATGCGAGCTTGCGCATCGCCTTCTGCGATCCGACGTACACGCCAACCAGCGCGCCGAGCCCCGCGGAATCGATGTACGGCACCCCGCTGAAATCAAGGATCAATACCGGAGCCGTGTCCGCCCGAATCGCGTCCTGAAAGCTGAACACCGTGTGAATTGTCAGTGAACCTTTCAGGTGCAGGATCTTCTGCCCCCGCGATCCCGTGGACTCAACGATCTGTAGGTTTTCCTTAGCCATGGGCGCCGATTCTAGCGGAAATGATTGCTCTTCCATTGTGAATATTCTGTTACACCAGAAACGCCACGCTTCGGCTTACGAGCCTCTCTGCGAAACGAACTCCGCCCCTGACCCGAGTATAGACCTAATTGCTTTCCCGGCTCCGCCTCCCTATTCGTCTGCCACGATCGCATCCGCTTCGATCTCCACCAGCATCTCCGGCGAAACGAACCCCTTCACCTCCACCATCGTCGCCGCCGGACGAATCTTGTTGAATGCCTCGCCGTGCGCCTTCCCGATCTTCTCCCAGTCCGCGATGTTCGCAACAAAAATGCGCGTCCGCACCACGTCGGCCATGTGTGCGCCCGCCCTCAGCAACGCCGCTTCGATATTCCGCAGCGCCTGCGCCGCTTGCGCGTACGCATCCCCCTCCCCCACGATTTTCCCGTCCGCGCCAAACGCCGTCGTCCCCGCTACGTGAACGAACGCGCCCACGCGCACCGCGCGCGAATACCCGATAATCGGTTCGTAAGGCGAGCCGCTCGAAATGTTCGTCCGGTCCATTTTTCCTCCGTTCCGCTCTTCCGTAAACGCGCGGTTAGAGCTGTCTTTCTCACTTCGCCATTGCGGACGCGCTGTGATCCTGAGGCCATCCGACGAGGATGGCCGAAGGATCTCAGCGCAACGCACGCCCACCAATTTCATTTGGGAGCAGCCAACTCCCGTGGAGCCGGGCCCTACGGGTCAAACCGCTTCCGCAACTCCGCCGGCACGATCGGGCATACCTCGTCGCGCCGCCCGAAAATACGATAGCGAACCCGCGCCACAAAATCATAGGCAGCGTCGCGCAATGCGCGCGGAACCACGCCCAGAATAGCCGCCAGCACTCTCCAACCGCCGCCAAGCCGCCGCAGAATATGTATAAACGCAGCCGATCGCGCCAGCAATGCACCATCCGCCGTCCTCACAACCACGCTATCAGGTAAGGCCGCGCGCTCGCTTGCCGGGACAAGCGCGCTGAACGTCTCGCCCTGCAGCGGCGCGAATCGAAACGCTTTTCCCGTCTTATCGTGTTTCAACACGAACTTCACAGCGCGATGGCACAGGCCGCAATGCCCGTCGTAAAAGAGCATTTCCGGCGTTGAATCGGCAAGCGGCACAATAGAAAAAGAATAGCACGCCGCTTCTCCAATCCATTTCTCCGCCGGTTGTGGAAACTGCCGCTGGACAGATTTTCGCGAAGTCTCTAATCTATTTCAGCACGCCTTTCGTCCAAGGGAAGCCTTCGCGCATGAAGTGCAACAACATCCTCGAAGCCGTCGGCAACACGCCTCTGATTCGCTTGAACCGCCTCGCGAAGGATTCCGCTGCGGAAGTTTACGTCAAGGCCGACTATCTGAATCCCGGCGGCTCCGTGAAAGACCGCATCGGCCTCTGGATGATCGACGAAGCCGAGCGCAAAGGCCTCCTCAAGCCCGGCGGCACAATCATCGAAGGCACTTCGGGTAACACCGGCATGGGCCTCGCGCTGGTTGCCGTCACGCGGGGATACAAAGTCGTCTTCACCATCAACGACAAGCAATCGCGTGAGAAAGTCGATCTCCTCAAAGCGTTCGGAGCCGAGGTGATCGTCTGCCCCACCGCCGTCGAACCTGACGACCCGCGCAGCTATTATTCCGTCGCCAAAAAACTCGCGCGCGAAATTCCGAATTCCTATTACCCGAACCAGTACGAAAATCCGATGAACCCCGAAGCCCATTACCGAACCACCGGCCCCGAAATCTGGAAAGACAGCGAAGGAAAAATCACTCATTTCGTTTGCGGCTTGGGCACCGGCGGAACGATCAGCGGCGTGGGCAAGTACCTCAAAGAAAAGAATCCGAAAGTAAAAATCATCGGTGTCGACCCCATCGGCTCGCTCTACTACGAATTCGTCAAGACCGGCAAAGTTGGCAAGGCTCTCACCTACGTCGTCGAAGGCATCGGGGAGGATTTCTTCCCGCCGACGATGAACCTGAAAATTCTCGATGACGTTTTGCAAGTGAACGACGAAGAGTGCTTCGTTTGGGCGCGCCGACTCGCCAAGCAGGAAGGAATTTTCACCGGCGGCTCCGGTGGCGGCTGCATCTCTGGCGCGTTGCGCGTTGCAAAGGATGCCGCGAAAGACGACATGATCGTCGCTTTCCTTCCTGATTCCGGCAGCCGCTACATCAGCAAGGTTTACAATGACGGCTGGATGCGCGAGCACGGTTACGTCGAAGCCGAAGTCGCTCTCTCCGCCGCCGATGTGATTCGCGCCAAGAGCCGCAACGGCAAGAAACGCGACCTCGTTGTCGTCGGCCCTCACCAAACCGTCTTCCATGCCCTCCACACCATGCAGCAGCAGGACATTTCTCAACTCCCCGTGTTCGAGGAAAATAGTTCCATCGGCGCTGTTTACGAAGATCAAATTCTGAATCTCGCGCTCCAGGGAAAAGATCTTCGCAAGCTCGTTATCCGCGAGGTTATGGGCAAGCCGCTGCCACAGGTCCCTTCGAACGCGCCCATCGAGCGCGTCACGCACATCCTCAGTCACGAAGGTCCTGCCGTATTCGTCGAAATGCCTGGGGGTAAACTGGAAGTCCTCACTAAGTTCGATCTGATGGACACCATCGCCGCTCTCGTCGAACAAAAACGCTGACACTGCAATAACTTGGAAACAGGTCGGACTGGGACTTGAAGCAGTTCCGTGTTGACACTCCGCCCCTTCATCAAGATAATCGCCTTGGTGTCTTGTGGTCCGGAGGTTTGGTCTTGTCTGCCAATCCCAGACTCGATCGCGATACCAACGACCCTTCCGCGGCGTCCTTGCCAACCGGCGAGGGATCGCCCGCTGTTTTTTGCCTCCACAAGAACAAATCCATTTTGTTGGGAAACTCTGCTGCTTCAGAATGCGTCTTTCTAAAGAGGCCGCGAAGGGCCGATTTGCGTTTCTGAGAACGAAGCCGAGGAGCCATTGAAAATGGAGACAAGTCGTCGAGACTTCCTGAAGGTCGCGGCAATCGGCGGAACCGCCGCTACCGTGTTTGGCTTCGATCTGGCTCCCGCCTACGCCCAGATGCGCGAGTTGAAAATCGCGCGTGCTACCGAGACGCGCTCAACGTGCCCGTACTGCTCCGTTAGTTGCGGCATCATCATTTACACGATTGGCGACAAGGCCAAGAATGTCACGCCGCAGGTGATTCACGTCGAAGGCGATCCCGACCACCCGATCAATCGCGGCACTCTTTGCCCCAAGGGCGCTTCGCTCGAGCAGGACATCCTCAACGAGCGGCGCCTCTTGAAGCCGCAAGTGCGTCGGCCGGGTGCGACAGATTGGGAGGATATTCAGTGGGATACCGCACTGAATGAAATCGCCCAGTGGACCAAGAAAACGCGCGATGCGAGTTTCATTGAGAAGGATCCCAACGGAAAAACGGTCAACCGCTGCGAAGGCATCGCCTTCACGGGCGGCTGCACCGACACCAACGAATTCAACTATCTGGTCGTGAAGACCATGCGCAGCCTGGGGGTCTGCTACCTGGAAAACCAGGCCCGTGTTTGACACGGCCCCACGGTCTCAAGTTTGGGACCAACGTTCGGGCGCGGGGCGATGACGAATGGGTGGATCGACATCAAGAACACCGACATGATGTTGATCATGGGCGGCAATCCGGCCGAAAACCATCCATGCGGTTTTAAGTGGGTCGTCGAAGCAAAGAAAACGCGCAACGCGAAAATTATCGTGGTCGATCCGCGCTTCACCCGCACCGCTTCGCAAGCCGATCTTTTCTGCCAGATTCGTGCCGGCGCCGACATCGCATTTCTCGGCGGCATAATCAATTACGCCATTGAAAACAATCGCTTCCCGATGGAATACCTGGCGAACTTCACCAACGCTGCGTTCATCGTCAAAGAAGGATTCAAGCTGCCCGAGGACGGGCTCTATTCGGGTTTCGATCCTGCGACTCAGGTATACGACAAATCCTCATGGAACTACGAAGAGGGCGGCGATCTAAGCGGCCACGGCGCTTCTGCAGGCGCGGCAACGGCGACGCAGCATAAGTCCTCATCCGGTTCAGCGTCCGGAGAGCACGCGTCGGGAAACGGCACCTCGAAAACCAATTCGACCATTGGTGGTCTGGCCGGCGGACATCAGGCCGGCGGGTCAGCCGGAGCTAACGGAGCGGTTGGCGCCGTTCCGCCGCCGGCGCTTCCACCGAAAACAGCTTACGATTTTACTCTCCAGCATCCGCGGTGTGTTTTCCAGCTGTTAAAGCAGCAGTATTCCCGCTATACGCCCGAGATGGTCGAAAAAATCACCGGCGTCCCAAAAGATCAGTTCTTGAAAGCGGCGGATCTGTTCACGTCGATCCGTAAAGACGGAAACACGAAGAAAGTCGCGACCATTATCTACGCGGTCGGCTGGACGCAGCACACCTTCGGAACCCAGATCATCCGCACGGCGGCGATGCTGCAATTGCTCCTCGGAAACGTTGGCCGCGCCGGCGGCGGAGTGAATGCGCTTCGCGGGCATTCCAACATTCAAGGCGCAACGGATATGGCCGGAATTTTCGACATTCTTCCCGGCTATCTGAAGATGCCGAGCCCGAACGATACCGACTTCGCGACCTACGTCAAGCGCATCACGCCCACGGCTTCGAAGCCGACGACTTGGGATTCTTTCAATTACTGGTCGAACACCTCGAAGTTCGCAGTTTCGTTCCTGAAAGCGATGTATGGCGACGCCGCCACAAAGCAAAACGACTGGGCCTTCAATTATCTTCCGAAGATCGACCGCAACTATTCCTGGACCCAAATCTGGGACCACATGTATCGCGGAGACATCAAAGGCATGTTCGCCTTCGGTATGAACGGAGTAATGATCGGCCCCGATACCCAGAAGAACATTGATGCCTTGAAGAAGGCGGACTGGCTCGTCGTCGGCGAAATTTATCCGGACGAAACTAGCGAGTTCTGGAAAGCGCCCGGCATCTCCGCCGACGAAATGAAAAAGATCAATACCACTGTGTATCGCCTTCCTTGCGCGGGGTTCGCCGAGAAAGACGGAACGTTCGTGAACTCTGCGCGGTGGCTCCAGTGGAAAAACGTCGCTGTTCCACCTCCCGGCGACGCCCGGCTCGACCAGGATATTCTCGCGCAAATCTTCCTGCGCGTCCGCGATCTCTACAAGAAGGATGGGGGAAAGTTCCCCGACCCGGTCCTCAACACCGCATGGAACTACACCAGCCCAGAGCACCCGTCGTTGAGCGAAGTCGCGAAGGAAATCAACGGCAAGGCTCTCGCGGACCTCAAAGACGACAAAACCGGCCAGGAAATAAAAACGGGGCAGCAATTGCCGGGTTTCGCGTGGCTGAAAGATGACGGCACCACCATCTCCGGAAACTGGCTCTACTGCGGCTCGTGGACGGAAGCTGGCGCGATGATCCAACGCCGCGGCACCGATGATCCCTCCGGCCTTGGGATTTATGCCAACTGGGCTTGGTCGTGGCCCGCTAATCGACGCGTCCTGTATAATCGCGCTTCCTGCGACGTTGCTGGCAAGCCCTGGGATTCATCGCGCAAACAAGTCTGGTGGAGCGAATCCGGGCAGAAGTGGGTCGGCAATGACGTTCCGGATTTCAAGCCCGATTCGAATCCCAAAGATCACATGGGCCCATTCATCATGAACCCCGAGGGAGTCGGCCGCTTGTTCGTCCCACTAGGCGCCGTGGCCGATGGACCATTCCCAGAGCACTACGAGCCATTCGAAAGCCCGATCAAGAACCCGTTGCATCCGAACCAGTCGAACAATCCGGTCGTGAAGAAACTGAAGACACCCGCGGATAAATTCGGCACCTATGAAGATGGCTACAAGGTCGTCTGCACCACCTATCGCCTCACCGAGCAGTACCACTACTGGACGAAAAACAATCCCATGAACGTCCAACTCATTCCCGAAGCGTTCATCGAGATGTCTGTCGAACATGCGAAAGAACTCGGCATCGCGGGCGGCGAGAAAATCAAAGTCAGCAGCGCGCGCGGCACGTATATTGCGAAAGCTTTCGTCACTCGCCGGATCAAGCCCATGCAGATCGACGGCAAAACCGTCCATCAAATCGGCATCCCGATTCACCAGGGCTTCCGCGGCATCGATGAGGACGAAGGTCGCAACGCTCGCACGCCCGTGAATCTCCTTTCGCCCACGGTGATCGATCCAAATGCCTACACCCCTGAGTTCAAGGGCTTCCTGGTGAAAGTGGAAAAGGCCTAGAGGACAACCATGAGCCAGGCAACGATGGAAATCCGCAGAATCTCAGGCCACGCTGGTTCTGTACCCGGCGCTGGCGCCAGCCGCGATTACGATGTCTGCAAGCTCATCGACACCACCACCTGCATCGGCTGCAAAGCCTGCGAAGTCGCCTGCCTCGAATGGAACGGATACGGCTTCACGCAGACCACCTTCAACAATTCCTACCAGACCATGCCCGAAACGGCGTGGAATTACTGGAACCTAATCAAGTTCAACGAGTTCGAGCACCCCGATCACGGCCTAATGCTTCTAATGCGCAAAGATCAGTGCATGCATTGCGAAGATCCCGGCTGTCTCGAAGCCTGCCCCGCCGACCGTGCCATCGTGCAATACGCCAACGGCATCGTCGATTTCCAGGAAGACTTCTGCATCGGCTGCGGCTACTGCATGACGGGCTGCCCATTCAACATTCCGAAGTTCAGCACCGAAGCCCGCAAAGTTTTCAAGTGTACTCTCTGTTCCGACCGCGTCAGCCAGGGTCTCGAGCCCGCGTGCATCAAAAGCTGCCCCACCGGCTGCCTCCACTTCGGCTCCAAAGCGGACATGAAAGACCTCGCGGAAAAGCGCTCGAAGCAGCTTCGCGATATTTCCGGCTTCGGCAACGCGGGCGTCTACGATCCCGCAGGCGTCGGCGGAACGCACGTCATCTACGTCCTCCACGACGCCACTAACCCTGAGATCTACGGCGGCCTGCCGAAAAATCCCGCGATTCCGTGGAGCGTCAAGCTTTGGAAGCATCCCCTGAAATGGTTGGGCAACCTTGCAATGGTCGGCGGGCTTGTGGGCCTCGCGGTCCACTACCTGCGCTTCGGGCCGAAGGTTGTGCCGGGAGCGGATAAGTTTCCGGAACACGAAGGACCACGCCCATGAGAGACGAATCGCAAGTCCTTCCCAACGGACGCCTGCTTCGGTACTCCTATCGCGAACGCCTCGTTCATTGGACCGCGTCAATCACCTACGTATATCTCATGCTCACGGGTCTCGCATTCTGGACGCCTTGGCTCTACTGGCTCGCAATCGTCCTGGGCGGCGCCACCATCTCGCGCGAATTGCACCCCTGGATCGGCCTGATTTTCACCGTGGCCGTCGTCTTGATGTATTTTATGTGGGCGTTTGAAATGCACGCCACGGAAAACGACCGCGCCTGGATGCGCGAAGTGAAGCATTACATCCAAAATGAGGACGAAAGAACGCCCCCGCAGGACCGCTTCAACGCCGGCCAAAAATCCCTTTTCTGGGGATTCGTAATTTGCGGAATCCTGCTCCTTCTCTCTGGCCTCATCCTTTGGCTTCCGCAATACGTTCCTTGGAGCCTGCGCTACCTTCGCTACATCGCCGTGCTAGTCCATCCCGCCGCAGCTTTGATCACCATCGGCCTTTTCATGATCCATCTCTACATGGGCCTCGCCATCGAGGAAGGCGCCCTGCACTCCATGGTCGGGGGCGATGTAAGCCGCAGTTGGGCGAAAGAGTTCCATCGCATTTGGCACGACAAAGTCGTCGGTGAACCCGCCGCAAAGTCCGAAGTAAGAAAATGAAGGAATGAAAAATGACAAATGGGACGCGCGGATTCACCGCGCCGCCGAACTAGCTTCCACCCACGCCTTCGCTTCCGAAGGCCTTCGCTTCTACGGCCACATCGCCCAATCGCAGAAATCGCTCTATTCCGAAATCCAAGCCGCCTGCGGCGCGGCAAAAGAACCGCGTCCTCTCGGTTCGCTCCGGCAGGAACTGGATCTGTTCCTTCTCCTCCCGCGTTTCGCGCCCTTTCTCGCCGTCGTTGAAAAGCATGCCCCCGCGGCCCTTTCGCAATCCGCGGCCGGAATGCGCGGTCAGGGTGCCACGCGCTGGCAGGAGAGCCTCACGGAGTTCTGGAACGCAATTCCGAACGCATCCGCGAATCTCTCGCCCGCAGAAGCGCTCCTCTCCTGGATTTTCCTCCAGCCTTACGCCCAATATCTCGCGGACCATACGCAATACTTCTTCCCCAACGGCACTCCGTCCATCTGCCCTCTCTGCTCCGCCAAGCCGCAAGTCGGTGTACTCCGCCCCGAAGGCGATGGCGGCAAACGCTCGCTCATTTGCTCGCTCTGCGCCACCGAGTGGGATTTTCGCCGCCTGGTCTGTCCGTCGTGCGGTGAGGAAGACGTCCACAAACTGGCCGTCTATTCCGCGAAGGAATTCGAGTACCTCCGCGTCGAAGCCTGCGACACCTGCCGCTTCTTTCTCAACACCGTCGACCTCACCAAAAACGGCAACGCCATCCCCGTCGTCGATGAGCTCGCCACAATTCCTCTTAGCCTCTGGGCCGCCGAGCAGGGCTACGCTAAAATCCAACCGAACCTGCTGGGCATCTGATCCCTGATAAAATTGCCACGCACCATCGAGGATGCAATTAAATGACAGACGACAACAGCAGTTCTCTCGAAGCCAATTGGAAATCCCTGGAGGCATCCTGGAAGAATGACCCGCGCTGGGAAGGAATCCTCCGCCCGTATTCCGCCGCCGACGTGGAGCGCCTTCGCGGCACCCTTCGCATCGAATACACGCTCGCAAAAACCGGCGCCGAACGCCTTTGGAACCTTCTCCACTCCGAGCCCTTCGTAAAAGCGCTGGGCGCGATGACTGGGAATCAAGCCGTCGAGCAAGTCTCCGCCGGTCTTCAATCGGTTTACGCCAGCGGCTGGCAAGTCGCGGCCGACGCCAACAACTCCGGCCAGATGTATCCCGATCAGGGCCTCTACCCGGCTGATAGCGTTCCAAAACTCGTCCGCGCCATCAATAACGCGCTTCAGCGTGCCGACCAGATCGACCACGCCGAAGGAAAGAGCGGAACGAATTGGTACGCGCCCGTCGTCGCCGACGCCGAATCAGGTTTCGGCGGCACGGTGAACGCCTTCGAATTAATGAAGGCAATGATCGAAGCAGGCGCCGCCGGCGTTCACTTCGAGGATCAAATCTCATCGGTGAAAAAATTCGGGGCGATGGGCGGAAAGGCCGTCGGACCCACTGGCGAGCTGATCAAGAAACTCGTCGCAGCCCGCCTCGCGTCCGACATCCTCGGCGTTCCCACCGTCCTGATCGCGCGCACCGATTCGCACGGAGCCAAACTGATTCGCAGCGATTTCGACGAGCGCGACAAGCCCTTCATCTCCGGAGAACGTACCGCCGACGGCGACTTCCTCTTCCGCGGCGGCATCGACGCGGCCATCGCCCGCTGCCTCGCCGCCGCTCCGTACGCAGACATGGTGTGGGTCGAAACCATGAAGCCCGACCTCGAAGAAGCGCGTCGCCTGGCCGATGCCGTCCACGCGAAATTCCCCGGCAAAATGCTCGCCATCGACTGCGCCTCGCCGCTTAGCCTCAAAAAAACAATCGGCGAAGCCAACATGGACCGCTTCCACTCCGAACTCGCTGCCCTCGGCTTCAAATACCAGTTCGTAACTCTCGCCGGCTTCCACGCGCTCAACATGTCCATGTTCGATTTGTCGCGAGAATTTCTAAACTCGGGCGTGAAGGCCTACGCCGAACTCCAGGAGCGCGGCACCAAAGCATCAAAAGAGCACGGCTATCGCGCCGCAAAGCAAGCCCGCTTCGTGGGCACGGGCTACTTCGACGACGTAGCCCAGGTAATCTCCGGCGCAAAATCCGCCGCCCCAAAGGATTCCGCGGAGTAAATCCAGAGCTGTCTTTCTCTCTACGCGGGACGATCCGGATAAATCGCATTCGGAAATCGAAGATGAATTAACAGCGCAAAAATCAGAAGGACGAAAAATGCCACCACGCTCCCCTCAGGCCCCGCCGACCCTCCCGTGAGCCAATTCGGCCCTTGAACGGAGGTATTCAGCAATCGGCCAACCCCCAAAAGCCCGCTGTCGGGCGTGCCGTAAAAAAAAGTTTCGGCCCAGTCCCACGCTGCATGGAATCCGACGGCAAACCACAGATTGCCCGTGCGCCGGATTGTCAGGCAGAAAAACAACCCAGTCACGACAACCTGTACAATGCCCAGCACGTTCTCTCCGGGATTGCCCAGGTGTGCCGCGCCGAACACTACCGAAACAAACAGCGCAGCAGGCCAGAAACGCAGACGCCTCGAGAAGGAAAATAGCCAATAACCGCGAAACGCAAACTCCTCGTGTATGGCGACGCCAAGAAATACCGCGCCCCAGCCAAGGCCGTAACGGTAAGCCGCGCCGCCGGTGAGAGCCACGGAATCAAACTGAAAGTGCCCCAGCGCGCGCAGAATCAATACGATCGCCGAGAGCGCAACAAATCCCCAGAGGAGACCCTCCCAAAACCTTCTTCCGACTGCCTGGCGGGGAGGAATACCGTAATCACCCAGCGGACGTTTCTCCAAGCGGGATACGATCCAGGTCGCCAGCACAATGAAGAATACCAGAACGGCTTTCGCCGGTAATTCGCTCTGGATAGTGAACGCTGCGCCAGCCGGTTTGAGTGGGACACGCAGCAGAAAAAGAAAAGCCCCGGGAACAAGGAACCCGATTCCAACCCATATCAACAGCCGGTTTCGTTCTAGGCGTCCCCAAGGCCGAGGCGGCCCCGGGTGCGCCTCGTTCAGCCGTTCCGAGTCAGCGGCCCCGCGACCAAGTTCGTCAGCCAAGTCGACTCCTCCCTGGGGCGGTGAGACCGCTGTTTTACGTCAGGGCACGGCTTCAGCCGTGGCGTAACCGGCGCAAAATCAGCTCCGGGATTTCCAATTCTCACACGGACTCTTTAGCCCGCCATCCTGCGTTTCTAACTTGTACACCAACCACTCCGAAAACTGTCCTTTAGGCCAGTATTGTCACCCGAAAGTTTGGCATATCCTAAAGGCGTGTACGAAAACTTCACTATCGCTCATCAACCGGGCATCATCTCTCGAGGTGCCGGATCATTCAGAAGGCCCACAGTCTTCTTCCTTGCCGTTTTGCTCTGCGTAGCGTCGCTGCCTGCTTCTCTCCGGTCCCAATACGTTTCGGCTTCGTCGCACGAAGATCGCCCGGACCGTCTCGAAGCGCGAATGTTGGACCTGCTCAACGCCGATCGCATTGCCGCGTCGTCCCTGCGGGAAACGAATGGCCGCGCGCATCCTCTTCAGTGGGACGCAAGACTGGCGGCAGCTGCTCGCGCGCATTCCGCGGACATGGCTCGCAAAGGTTACTTCAGTCATCAGGGTTCGGACGGAACCATGCCCTCCACGCGCGTTTCCAGGGCCGGAGTCCAGTGGCGCGGCACCGCCGAGAACATCGCCAAAACCAGCGATGTCTTTCAAGCCGAATCGCACTTCATGAACGAGCCGAAATTCCAGCACAACCATCGCGGAAATATCCTCAACCCAAACTACACTCACGTCGGCATCGGCATCGTCAAAGCCCCGGACGGCTACCTCTACATCACGCAGGATTTCGCGGAACTCCGCTAGCAGCGCTCGTACGGTCCTTCGTTTCATGTTGACTTTGAGCCTTAGAGCTTTGCGTCGATGTCGATATTGATTCTATGGCCTTTACCCCAACCGGATTATTCGGCGCCAGTCCCGGATCGAATATTTTTTCCCCCTACATCGATAACTACTTGATTTTTACCTTTTAAGTGATACGGTAAAAGAGGCGACATGACGCCACGCGACAATTCGCGTTCAAGGCGGCCCGCTGAACACCGCGAGCCACGAGCGGCAAGCCCCGCTCTCGATCGCGCCGTACCTCGTCCCACTGCTCATCGCCGTGCGGCCAAGAGCTTCCCGCGAACCGCGCCACCGGCTGTGCCCCAGCTGTGGCATCCCCGGTTTGGGGATCGTGGGCGATTGGCCGTGTGCTTCTCTCTAACTAACCAGTCACCGTCCGTCGCGCCAGACTACATTTCTAATCGCCACATTCCGCGATTAGAAACATACTTAACCCCTGCAAAATCAACACGCGGACCAATTCTAATCGCAACAAAACGCGACATGCACTTTTCACCGTTAGGCCTCGCCTTTCTCCCTTCGAAAGATGGCGGAGAACCTTCACGGTGCCGTCGTGAGTCGACGCTGGATGATATACTTGCTGACTTTGCTGCACGCATTTCGAACGCAGAGTACCTCGGAGAACGCCGCGCAAGTCACGGCGCGCCATGAAAATCGAAGACTTCAACGAACGGCTGCGTAACGGCATCCTTGTCGCCGATGGCGCGATGGGGTCCCTGCTCTACGAGCAGGTGGGGCCGCAGCGCTGCGTCGATGAGCTGAATTCCGCGCATCCGGATGCCGTCTTCAGCGTTCATCTCGCGTATCTCGAAGCCGGCGCGCAAATCATCGAAACCAACACGTTCGGCGCGAACCGTCACAAGCTCTCGCAGTACGGTCTTGGCGACCGCGTCGCGGAATTCAATCATCGCGGCGTCAAAATCGCGCGCGAAGCCCGCGAAGCCGCCAAACACGAAGTCTTGATCGCCGGCTCGATCGGCCCGCTCGGAATCTTCCGCCAGGTTCTCGACGAGCCCGATAACCAGGTGGGCGCGATTTTCAAGGAACAGGCGGGAGCGCTTGAAGAGCGCGGCGTCGATTTCTTCATCCTCGAAACTTTCAGCGATCTCGACGAACTGCTAGCGGCCATCGACGCCATTCGCTCGTTCTCGAAAATTCCCATCGTCGCGCAGCTTACCTACTCCGACGAAGGAACCACCATCGGCGGAATCCGCCCCCGGGACGCCTGGGAAAAACTGAAAGACAAAAACATCCAGGCGGTCGGCACGAATTGCACCGTGGGTCCGCAGCTTCTGCTTCCCGTTCTGCGCGAACTTTCCGGCTGCGCTGGGCTGCCGCTCTCAGGCATGCCCAACGCGGGTTTCCCGAAACGCATCGGCGATCGCATCGTTTACCCGCGCTCTTCGCCTGAATATTTTGCCCTGTTCGCGCAAGAGGCTTCGGAACTCGGTGCCCGCATTCTCGGCGGCTGTTGCGGCACCACGCCGGAACACGTTCGCGCGATGGCCGACGCCGTCAAGAAACTCCGCCCCGGCAATCCTCGCAGCGTGCGCGAATCATCCGACGCGTCCATCGAGGTTCTCGAACCCGCCCAACGCGTCCGCCGCGTCGCCGCCCGCGAACCCGAGAGCAAACTCTGGAGCAAAATCCAGGCGAAAAAATTTGTCGTCTCTGTCGAGATCGATCCGCCCAAAGGCGTTTCGATTGACCGCATCATCGAGCAGGTCGGCCGCGTCGTCGCGTGCGGACAGGTCGACGCAATCGACATTAACAGTGGCACGCTCGCGCGCGTTGGGATGGACGCGCTCGTCCTCGCCGGCGCGCTGGAAGCACACGGCTTTGAAACCATTCCGCATATCACCACGCGAGACGCCAACATCATCGGCCTTCAGGCCATGCTGCTCGGCGCCTGGGCCGTCGGCGGCGTGCGCAACATTCTCGCCATCACCGGCGATCCGCCGTCGCTGGGCGATCACCCGGAAACGAGCGGCGTCTACGAAGTCGACTCCATCGGCCTCGTCAAAGTTCTCGCGCGGCTGAATCAGGG
>Ga0185299_10002817_pt1 | contig 25377 bp, 15 predicted proteins | sample PaiPotPPA55metaG_FD_128002 | JGI IMG/M metagenome (GOLD analysis project Ga0185299, IMG submission 128002) | Iron sulfur acid spring bacterial and archeal communities from Banff, Canada, to study Microbial Dark Matter (Phase II) - Paint Pots PPA... ...
TCGATCCAAGGGCCGGCAGTTCACGCCGATTAACCTTCCCGTTGGGCGTCAAGGGCATCGCTTTTAGAAAAACGAACGCTGACGGCACCATGTAATCTGGCAGTTGCCTTCGCAAAAAATTGCGCAGCTCATTTATCTCTGGGTTCTTTCTAGAGCCTGACACGACGTAAGCCACGATACGCTTTTCGCCTGGGATATCCTCTCTTACAATCACCGCCGCGGCGCGAACACTCGGATGTTTTGCCAGTGCAGACTCGATTTCGCCCGGTTCAATTCGAAATCCCCGAATCTTGACTTGATCGTCACGGCGGCCCAGGAATTCAATGTCTCCAGAGGGAAGATAACGGGCGAGATCGCCGGTCTTGTACAAGCGTGCGTTTGACTGTGAGGAGAAAGGATCCCGAATAAACTTCTCCGCCGTCATTTCTGCGCGATTGAGATAGCCTCGAGCCACGCCTACTCCACCAATGTGCAATTCACCGGGTACGCCAGGCGGAACCGGATTTAGATGACGATCGAGGAGGTAGACCTGGGTATTTGCCAGTGGACGGCCGATGGGAATATTTTCTGGAACTGGCGAATTCGGATCGATATTTGGCTCAAACGCGGTGGCGCAAATGCTCGCTTCCGTGGGCCCATAAGTGTTGATCCACCTCACCCGACGTCCAACCGATCGCAACCATGTTGCGTAGGAGTCTGAAGACGCCTTTTCTCCGCCCACGATTACCAGACGCAGATCTGGGGGCGCAGATTTCTTCAATTCCGGAAGAACCCCAACCCACTCATGCCAATAGGCAGTCGGCAAATCCAGAACGCTTACACCTTGGCCTTCAATCCACTCCAGGAAGCCGGCAATCGCGAGAGGCATCTCCTCTGAACGCAGCACAAGCGTAGCCCCACTAAACCAGGTGGTAAAGAGCTCCTCCAGCGCGATATCAAAACTTACCGAACAAAATTGCAGAACCCGGTCCTGCGGCTGCATAGAATACATGCGTGCCGCATTGATGTTGTAATTCACCAGGCCAGCGTGCGTAAGCAAAACGCCTCGCGGCGTTCCCGTCGAACCAGAAGTGTAGATGACGTAGGCAATGTCGTCAGGCGAGACGCCACATCGCGGATTGGTGTTTGGTTCGCCGGAAAAAAGCTCGGATTCTTCAAGAGCAAGTGCTTCGCAGCCGGAAGGGAACACCGTCTCCGGCAATAAACCATCCTTTGTGATAACCAGCCGGGCTTGAACATCTCGGATCATATAGGCGAGACGTTCCGAGGGATATTTTGGATCGAGCGGCACACAGGCTGCGCCCGACTTCAAGGTCGCAAGCACAGCCACTGCAAAGTCGAACGAGGGCTCCAGGCAAATTCCGACTCTCACATTGGGCCCAACGCCGCGCTTGACCAGATTATGCGCCAACTTGTTCGCCCGCTGATTGAGCTGGCGGTAAGTCAAATTGCTGTCATTCTGCGCCACCGCGACGTAATGGGGAAATCGCTCCGCTTGATCTTCAATTATTTCATGCAGGCATTTCTCCCGAGGATAGTCAGTAGCGGTCCGGTTCCACTCTTGTACAATCTGCCGTTTTTCATCCGCGGTCAAAATTGGCAGGGTTGAAACAGGCTCGTCCGGAGCCGTCAGGGCTGCCTCCACCAGGGTTTGCAGACTTTTCAAAATGCGATTGACGCTGCCCAATTCAAAGAGGTCCGAGTCGTAAAAAAGTTGGAATTGAAGTCCTTCCGCACTATGCTCGGCATGAAGATGTAATTCAGCCGGGACATCGGCAGCAGTTGCTGGCTCCAAATCGGCGTCCGTAAACGATTCTCGGTAGGAGAATGAGACCCGAGTTACAAGCGGATCGGCTCCGGCCCCGGCCCGTAAATCTTTGACGAGCTGTTGAAGTGTCGAGGGGTAATGTGGCGCATCCAGCAAAGCCGCGTTGGTCCGCTCAAGCAAATTTCGGAATGTGGCTGCTTGCAACAGATCCGCGCGCAATAAAATAACTCTGTCCTCGTGGCGAGTGCCCCGAGTACTAAGGGCGTTCGGAATCGCAACTGAACAACCGACTACGAAATCTTCTTGCGAGGTGTAACGCGAAAGCAAAGCCTGAAAGGCGGTCAGAAGCACTGCACAAAGTAAAACCCGTTCCCGATCTGAGAAATTGTGCAACGATTCCAACAGATTCTTGCCAGCATCCAGTGACCTAGACCCCATGTTTCCGGTTGGAACGGCCGGCCTTGAATTATCAAGACACAAGTTCAGCGCGGGTGCACCCGAGAGCTGACGTTCCCAGTACGCTCTCGGTTCTTGAGCCGATTCCCGTTCCTGGCCCTTCACTCCGCCGGCTCTAGCTTGTGGCACGCAAACCTCCGGCGAAGTTAAGGGGTAGAGCTTTGCTGGTGGAACAGCAATTCATGAGGGCTGGGGGTAATCGGAAGAGCGGGTAATTCTGAGAAAAAATCTGTCCCTCGCCGGGACGCACTGAAGACGATCTACTAAAGGTCACGCAGCTCCGGATCCCCGAAGAACTGCCGGGATAGTTTTCGCCAGAATCTGCAGATCAAGCCACAAAGACCAGTTGTGTACATATTGCAGATCGAGCTCCATCCATTTGTGAAAGGGCAACGAACTCCGTCCATTGACCTGCCACAAGCAGGTAATTCCAGGCCGAACGCTGAAGCGGCGCCGCTGCCAATCTTCACCAGCCTCGGTAAACAGTTCATAATCGCGTACCTGCAGGGGACGCGGTCCCACCAGGCTCATATCGCCGCTGATGACATTGAACAGTTGCGGTAGTTCATCGATGCTCGTCTTGCGAAGAAACTTGCCGATGATCGTGACTCGAGGGTCGTTTTTAATCTTGAAAACAGGTCCAGTGACTTCGTTGAGATGCTCGATATCTCGCAACTTATCTTCCGCATTTATGTCCATGGTACGAAACTTGTAAATGCTGAACATGCGTTTGTTCAGGCCAATGCGCTTCTGCACAAAGAAAACTGGACCTGGAGAAGTGAGCTTGATCAGAATTGCGGCTAGCAATAGCAGCGGCGCAATTGCTATCAAGAGGGTCAGTGACAGCACGAAATCCAAGCCCCGCTTAATCACAATTGGCCAGCCTTCATCAATACTTGTGTAGTGCGTGATCAGTGAAGAGTCTTCGAAATCCTCCGCCCGAGGAGACCTGGTCTTGAGGTTGAATAGGTCAGACAGTACGCGCAAGATAATGCCCTGCTGCTCACACATTGCAGCTACGTCAGAAGCCAAATCGTGAAAGGAACGCATGGGTACAGCTATCACGACTTCATCTACCACGCTACGCCGCAAGAATGTACGCAACTGTTCAAGTTTGCAGACCACACTCCAGCCGTGTTTGTCCAACTCTCCAACTCCGGCCCAATCGTTGTCCGCAAAGCCAATAATCCGATAGCCCAATTCCGATTTGGACTGTAATGTCTTTGCGAATTCAATGGCCCGTTGGTTGGCACCAATAATCAGCATGTTCCGCAAGTTGCGTCCGCTCGCCCGGAGGCGGCGCTGGTAGGTCCTTATGATCATTCGGCTCAACACGCCAAAGGTGGTGCTAAATGCCCAAAAGACGGCGACAAACATTGGGGTCACCATCCGGAACCCGAGCAGCATCGCGGTGAAAAGGAGGACCAGAGCGGATAGCGAAGTAGCCCTTACAACATCCCAGGCTTCTGCCCGTCGGCTGCTCAGACGTTTCGAACCGTAAAGCCCAAGCATGACGAAAATGAATTGCCACACCCAGAGTAACAACGCAAAGATAATGAAATTTTGTAACTTGATTCTGATTTCGAGGAATTGAGTAAATGAAACCGATGCTCGGGGCACGAGCTGGAAAAGTGACGCGACTCCAAATGAGACAACCATAAGGACCGTGTCAAACAGCTTCGTGGCTGTGGTTAAAATCGGACGTTTCATATAGCGGTCGAAATCTTATTTATGTATGGTGGACTTACAACCGATTGTAAATCTGCTCGGGAATTGGAAAGGTCCGCTGGTTCAAAACCGCGCCCAGCATGCGCACATTGGAGTTTGCGAATTGCTGAATGATTTCACGGGTGGTGTCTCGTCGCGAGGAATTTGCCTTCAAAACCAGCACTACTCCATCCGCCAACCCTCCGAAAATCATTCCGTGACTGCAAATATTAAGGGGCGCGACGTCCATCAGTACATAATCGAACTGCGTCCGCAATTCGGCGACCCGGGCACGCATGCGGTCGGATGTCAAGAGGGCTTGAGCATTCTCATCTGGCATCCCCCCGCTCACCACCCAAAGATTCTGCCGCGATGTCCGCTTTGCGTATTGAATAATAGGATCATGCCCGAGGAGGGCGTCGGTCAGTCCATAATGATTTTCAAATCCGAACTGTTCGTGCAACGTAGGTGATTTCCAATTGCAGTCCACCATGCAGACCGAACTCGTGACTTGGGACGCTAAGATTTCCCCGACATGAGCGCACATCCAAGTACAGCCATTTCCCGTTTCCGTCCCCGTGAACACTACGTGGTGTGGAATTTTGGCGCCAGGGATCAGGAATAACCGATGGATTAACTTGGCCAACTCCTCGCGTACCACACCCGAAATCTCTACAGCCGGGACGGAATTAATCAGGTCGGATCCAGGAAGTAAGGGCACGTCAACCGCCGGAGCAGACTCCGGCGCTGACTGAAGCATCTCCTCCCCTTTTCCTACTTGATAAAGCAATTCAAAATTTCTACTCATGCTTGGGCCTTTTCCCTTTCAGCTAGCGACAGTAACATTCGCTCCGTACACGCCGTATCGTTATTATCGGCCCTGCAGGCTCGCAGGAACTGCTGAATCCGACGAATACGATTGACTGGAACCTCCAGCGCGGCGGCCATCAGTTCCAGTTTTTCGCAGATTTTCAAGGCTCTGCGGAACCGCTGCTAACACGGGGATGTTAAGTTCTGCAGAAACTTCTGCCGGAGTCCGGAAAGACGGATCCAGATATTCCCTGGCGAAGATCACGCCGAGGGTAACCGCCAGAGCCAGAACCGTACCCAGAGCTACCACTAAAAATGGCGAATTTGAAGGAATGCTCGGAACCGAGGGGACCTCTGCGACAGCGACATTCAGAATTCGCGTGCGGTCGAGTGCTTCCGTCATGCGAGCTTGTTCCCGCTTGCGCGAATACAGCAAGTAATTTTCCTCGTCCGTCTTGATGGTTCGCAATAAGTCTTGTTCGAGAACTCCTTTCTGCTGCAAGTCCCGGGCTTTCTGCTCGTAGCTTTCGACAATAGCCTGGGTTGCCGCCGCACGTGCTTGCAGCCCGCTGTACTCGGACTTAGCCTTGGCCAGTTCTTCGTTGATCCACGAATAAGTAGGATTCCGATCCGTAGTCTCTTCTTTTATAGGCTTAGTTTCCTCCATCGCAATGGAGGCCCGCGTGTCCGCGATCTGTTTATCCGCTTCCTGCACCAGCGGATAGCCTGGCTGATACTTGGTTAGCAACTCGGTGCGCTTCAATTCCAGTTGCATTAACGTATTCTTCAATCCCTGTAAGACCTGAGCGTCATCTTGCTGCCGCATCGAAGTGGTCAGCCGTTCCGGGGTTGTACCTGACTGCTTTTGAAGAGTCCGGATGCGCTCCTCGGTAGAGGCGATTTCAGCCCGTGTCTGCTGCAAACTGGCTCGGAACTCATTTAGTTTTTGCAGCGTAAGATCGCGAATCACCTGCGGCGCAACTCCATCTTGCTGCTGGGAAAAATCTTTAAGCTGCTTCTCGGCATCCGCAAGATTATCTCTGTATCGCTCGGTCTCACCGTTGAAGAACTCTACCTGGCCAGCAGGAGTGTGTACCGCAACGTGTTTCTCGATATAAGCATCCTGCAAACTGCGCAACACCCGTGCAGCTAACTGCGGATCTTGCGAGGAATATGTAACGCTAATCAGATTACTCTTTTTAATCGGTTCGATTTGCAGGGTAGAAGCCAATCTGGCAACAGCTTTTGCAGTTCTTTTCTGCGGACTTGCGGGGCCGAGCACATATTCCGACAGTGATTTGCGATTATCCAGCCCACACGAAATCACAACCTGGCGCAGCACATCCTCACTCTGCAAAAGTTCAATCTCGGAATTGAGTTCTTCTTCCGTAACCTCGCTGCGAACCATGACCGGGGCGCTCTGCTCCGGACTCACTACAGGATCCATACGTTCGCGATCCACCAGAAACTTAGCCGTAGCGCGATACTCGGGTGGCTGAAATACCGCCGCGAGGATTGCTCCCGAGAGAATGCCAAAAAAACAGAGCAGTGCGATCCGCTTATGACGAAAACCGATTGCTAACAAGTCACGTAGGGTGAAATTAAATACCTTATCCCCCGCCGGCCCATAATTCACATTATTCATAAGCTGATTCCTCGCTCTGTCGTGTCTCTACTTGGAACAAATTCCGTAAACCAAGAAGGTCGGGTAATTTTCGTAGCTCCGCCCCCTGAGTCACATTTCGTGACCGTACATTTCTGAAATAACTCACCGCTCGGAGCGGTTCTGGGATCTTGTTGCAATCCCGCCATGCAGAAGGAGGAGTAGGACTTGCGTGACTACTACAAGTTTGATCAGGCTAATCTATGCCTCCAAGTTTCTGCAAGAGGCCGAAAGCCTAGGTGACTAAAGGCTCCTTGCCAAATAAGGTCATTCGTCCCCGATGTTTCGACCCTTCCAGAGCTTGGCACCCATGGTGCAACAAAGACTCTGGTTTTCAGGCCCTGATTCAGGAAGCCAAAACTCGGCCTTTTTATGACGGTCCGGACGTTCAAAGTTTCGAGTGGCATCCTCGGCTGAAGGCGCGAGGAGTTCCGCAAGTCGTTAGATCATTGCCATGAAGCTAATCCGGAGGAACTTTAGCTCTGCTTCGCATTACGAACGAGTGCATTAATATTAGTGGAACAATGCCATGTGGTTACGGCTTAACTCAAAAACAACCGAGTACCGTTCTAACCGGATGCGCAGTTCGAGTCCTCCCGAACTGCTGAGGGGATTTCAGTCTCGTATACGGCCGGTGGCTTGTCAAGGACATAGATGCTTCATTGCAGCGTGAGTTTGTCTCTGACGTGATCGCGGAGGGTACACGGAGTGATATTGAGATATAGAGACTACGGACTCATTGACTTTTTAAGCTTTTTGCGGCAAAGTCGCGCAATTGCGCGAGCTTGCACGTGCGATAATTGCGATGTGCATTTGTGGGGCTTGGTGTCGCGAACGCACAAGTCGGTTGCATTTTGTGCCTGCGCGACACCCTATAGGATGAGTTGGAGGATAAGATGTACGTTTATAGTTTTGATTCCTGGGGGCATATTCGATTGAGCATCGCAGTTTTCCTGTTTTCGATTTTTGCGATTGCGCTTGTCGCACCCGGTTCTGCTGGAGCCTTACAACTCAACGATAATTCCTCCCACGCCCAGAAACCTGGCCTGAGCCAGATCCAGCACATTGTTTTTATCGTCAAGGAAAATCGTGGCTTCGATGAATACTTCGGCGCGTTCCCCGGAGTCAACGGCGCGACTCAGGGCAGGATCTCCACTGGCCGGATCATTCCATTTTGGCGAACTCCTGACATCATGCCCCACGATCTCGACCATACCATCGAGGGCTTCCTTACCTCCTACGATGGTGGCAAGATGGATCGGTTCGATCTTTCAGCCCAAGGGAATATAAACGGCGAATTCCTCGCGTATTCGCAAATGACCCAGGCGGATATTCCGAACTATTGGCAATATGCGACGAATTTCGTTTTAGCGGACAACATGTTTTCCTCGATGAAAGGCCCGAGCTTCCCCAACCACCTCTACACCGTTGGCGCCCAAGGCGGCGGGTCATTGGACATCCCTCAACAGAACGGTAAGGATGCGGGACGATGGGGGTGTGATGCGATCCCCGGTGTGTTTGTCCGAGTCGAGGACGAGGAGGGCGCCATCTCCTCAGTTTTTCCCTGTTTTGATTTCCAGACTTTGGTCGACACTTTCGAGACCAACAATATTAGTTGGAAATATTACTCGCCAACGGCCGGACAGTACGGCTACGATTTCAACGCGCTCGATGCCATCAAACACATACGCTATTCAGCATTGTGGAAAACCAACGTCGTGCCCGTGAGCCAGTTCATCACCGATGCGGAGAACGGCAACCTGCCAGCCGTTTCCTGGGTCGTCACTGGCGGCCAAAGCGAACACCCTCCAGCTTCCACTTGCGTGGGTGAAAATTGGACGGTCGAGCAAATCAATGGCATTATGCAAGGACCACTTACGCAGTGGAATTCAACTGCGATCTTTCTTACATGGGATGACTTTGGCGGTTTCTACGACCATGTTGCCCCTCCCAGTGTTGATCAATATGGCTTAGGCCCGCGTGTGCCGCTTCTGATTATTTCTCCCTATGCCATCCCCGGACATATTTCCTCGACCCAGTACGAATTTTCTTCGGTTTTGAAATTCATCGAAGACGTTTTCAGTCTCCCGCCACTAACCGCCCGGGACGCTAATGCGAATGACACCAGCGATAGCTTCAACTTCAGCCAGACTCCTATTCCCCCGCTGGTTTTGAATACTCGCCAATGTCCGACTCTGGGCGCTGCAGAAATGCATTTTGGAGAGGTGCTGGTGGGCACGTCTGGTCCTGATTCTGTGGTTTTGACCAACTACGGAACCACGTCGATGTCGATTCAGAACGTGCAAGCCACTGGACCCTTCACGGTCACGAAAAATAACTGCGGCACATCGCTTGCCGCCGGCCAGGCCTGCACGATCACCCTTGCGCTCACCCCGACAAAGGCTGGAAAGCAAACAGGTAAGCTTACAGTCACCGATAGCGCTCAGGACAGTCCGCAAAGCGCATCGCTGTTTGGAACCGGTACCTACGTCGAACTTCCGCCGTACTATCCCGGTTTGCGGTTCCCGATAGTGGGAACGCCCATAGGTTCAAGCGTCACAAAGGCGATCATATTAACCAACACCGCCAGTACGACTCTCAACATCTCCAAAATATCCGCTGCCGGTGCATTTTCCGAAACCAACGACTGCACCAGTGTCGCTCCCGGCCAGACGTGTACCATCAACGTTTCCTTCAAACCCACCTGGCCGGGCCACCAATACGGCGGTGTTGCCGTGGTGGACAGCGATCCCGGTACCCCAACCATGATCAGACTCATCGGAACTGGCACAACCGTGAGCCTGTCCCCGGTGAAATTAAATTTTGGGGATGTGCCGGTGGGCCAAACCAGCGCTCCGCAGACCGTCACCCTAACCAATCCTGGCACCATTCCACTCACCTTCGCGAGTATTGTCGCTACTGGGGATTACGCCGAAACCAACAACTGTGGAAGCCAGATAGCCGCAGGGGCTAACTGCGCGATTGTGGTGACATTTACGCCTACACAGCAAGGCGTCAGGACGGGAGCCATTACAATTAGTGACAGCGATCTCGGAACCAGCCCCCAGACCGTGCCGCTAACCGGAACCGGGACTTAAGAGCCCGGGGACCACTAGGAAATATCATGATAGAGTCTTTGGTTAGCAGGACCTTTCACCTCTTGCTGGCACTTGCCACCTCCGATAGGCTGGGTTTCAAGATTGGAGCCGAATACCCGGCTACACTTGAGCCTGCGTATCCCCCCGTATGACGGCCACCTTATCCACCTCCTCACCAGCAGAACCCGTTAGGTTCGATCTCTGGGTTTCGCAGCTGACTTGGGGTCACACAAATGTGACTCAGAGGGCAGAGCTATAATCCTCTGGGTGGAAAGAATTGGAATATATTGGAGACGTTGAATCACGTGAGTCAAGGATTAGTAGGAAAAAAATCATGAAGAAAAACTGGATCCTCGCTGGATTTACGCTGGTAATGGTCGCGTGCGCGGCGGTCGCTCAAACAAATGCTCAGAATGGCGCAGGCGACTCTGCTTCTGTTGCTAATGCAGCCGTCACCTCAGCCTCCGCGAATACGCCACAGTTTCAAAGTCGCGACTCGCGCTACAAAATCGAGCCCGGCGATTCCTTCGACATCACCTTCGATCTCAGCCCCGAATTCAATCAGACCGGAGTAGCCGTGCAGCCGGACGGCTTCGTCACTTTGCACGGAGTCGGCGACGTAAAGGTGCAAGGTGAAACTGTGCCTCAGCTCACAGAAACTCTACGTAAGGTGTACGGCAAGATCCTTAACGATCCCGCCATTTCAGTTGTGCTCAAGGATTTTCAACGACCTTATTTCATCGCCGACGGACAGGTCTCGCGTCCCGGCAAGTATGAACTTCGCGGTGACACCACGCTCACTGAGGCCATTGCTATGGCTGGCGGATTTCTAGAGAGTGCCAAGCATTCGCAAGTGGTGCTATATCGCCGGGTGGATGCAAACTGGCTTTCCGCTCAGATCATCGACGTGAAAAAGATGGAAGCCGCTCACAACCTTCGCGAAGATCCTTTCCTGCATCCGGGCGACATGCTCTTTGTACCAAAAAATAGATTGTCGAAAATCAAGCCTTACCTGCCTAATTCCGGCGTAGGCACTTACGCGGCTATTCCGTGATTACGGAACACAGAATGCTTCTTGGCATCTTCGATCAGCATATGCTAAGGTCTCCGCTGACAATTGGTTAGTCCCATTCGCAACTAATCATGCGTAATCGTGTTTGAAGTGTCAGCATGCATGTTCACTAACCACATGGAGGCTCAAACTAGCATGGCAAACAAGATAGTTCACTCCCTCTTGGCTCTTGCACTTGGTGGATTTTCGCTTGCAGGTTCAGCAGCCGCCCAGTCTGGAGCTACTGCTCCGGCTTCAAATCCCAGCGCTCCGGTATCGTCGGCTGCTCCGGCGACTGGGTCTGGGCCCGCCGCGAATCCATCTCTTGATGCCGGTCCGGGCGACCACCAAAAGGACCATCCTTGGGCCAATCAGATTAACCAGCGCGAACAAAAAGAACAGAATCGTGTCGCGAATGGGATAAAAAGTGGCGCGCTCACTCCTCAGGAAGCTGCCCAAGCGGAAAACCGCGAGGGACAGATTATCAACCAGGAGAAACGCGACGAAGCCGCCAACGGCGGTCATCTGACTAAAGCTGAGAGGAGACAGATCAACCAGGAACAGAGTAAGTTGGGATCAAAAACCTACCACGAAGAGCATCCCAAGAAGAAAAAATAACGTTCCTGGTTTCGCAGCTCAGAATTTATTTTGGTCACTGGCCGCAGTTCAAGCTAAGGCTTACTTGTTCGGCGGCCTTTGAATCTTCTTATCACGAGCTTTCACTCGATCTGGAAAGACTTTTGGCCTTACCCGCCTGAGGTCGGCGAGAAAGTCTTGAAGCAACTCTTTGAAGCAACTCTAAGATCCGTCACCTTCCTCCGGCGGTCTGGCCAATATGATAGCGAAGGTCACTTCTCGAACTGGGCCGGTCTGCTCTTTCAGGTGAAGTTTGGTTTGCAGAATGCAACTGCCGTCATCGGCCATTATTACATCGGGATACTCTCCCCGGTGGGGGTCAACAGGCGCCAGGCTCATAACCGCTGGTTCGGTTGTCCCGGAAGCCACGCGGCTCAGCTTGCTAAGATCAGCAGTAGACAGGATGCGTTGAGGATTCGAATCGTCGAGCACCCGGCTCAATAAAACAAAGTCATTGCTATCTCTGTCGCTGATTGGTGCGTACCGCATGGTGTAGTATCCCGGACTCAATTTCTGATCGTGAAAATCTTCGCGAAACTCCGCTCTGGACTCTGGCAGCAAGCGAATAACCCCGACCAATGCCCCAGGCCGAAGATTGCTATAAAGAACCAGGCTTTTCCCCTTGCGTGATGATGGGGGTGAGGGTGATTCCTGCCCCGTCACTTCTTTGGCCCAAAAGACTTCGCAAATCGGATCTTCAAGCCCATTGCGGTACGTGAATATACGCCAGCCCTGAACTTCCACCGCATCGGCAATCGCTTGGGGAAACTCTTTCGACACTTGCAATTCGGCGGGTTTCATCGAATATGGGTCAATACCTTCAGCTGGAACTGTACCTAGAGCGATACCGGCTGAGACGGCAAGAAGCATTAGCGACTGCTTAAGTTTCCGCGTAATAGTGAACTCCGACATTGGGTCAGTTTAGAGTATTCAGCCATGCTTAAACAACGCGAATGGTAGGGGAATTAATGGTGGGCAAGTAAGACCTTCGGAAGCTTAGCAATTAACCATGGAAGTTTTGAAACGCCTCTGGTTGCATGCAAGGAAATTGGGCGGAAAGTCTAAACAAGTTTTTGACTCTTCCAAAGAGACGAAAAAGGGAGCAGCGATAACAATTATGTACAGAACCATCTGTTTTTTTGCTTTTCTGACGTTGACAATAGGATCCAGCTTCGGTGCCTCCGACCAGCACAACTCACAGCCATCGATTTCGCAGCGGCGCGTAAGTAGCCGCGCGGCAGCTGCGTCGCGCAGAATCAAGTCACCAAACCCTGCGCCCTCGCACATCGGGTTTATTTCCGCTCCGCAGCTCCCTGCGAGTGGCGGAACGTATTCGAATTTTCCCGCCGGGCAAGGCGACTTTAATGGCGACGGCAATCCGGATGTCGCCCAGGTGGTAAACACCGGAACCGGCAAAACTCCGGTGTGTCAGATTTCCGTAGCGTTGGGCAACGGCGACGGCACGTTCCAGGCCGCGAAGTTGACGCCCCTGACTGCACTGGCTGCAACTTGCATCTCGCCCTTCACCGGTTATCCCATGTTCGTGGGTGACATGAACGGTGATGGGAAAGCCGACATTGTGATCCTCCAGCAAGCGCCGTCGGCCTCGGTGACGGTATGGTTGAGCAATGGCGACGGAACCTTCACCGAAACCTTGCAGGGCTCAATACCTGTAACGGCTAATCCAGCTGTCTGGGCTACGGTTACCGCGGTCAAGCCAGATACCGCCATGGATATCGTGGTCGCTGACGGAGCGAATCCCGGCAGCCTTTGGATTCTGAAAGGCAATGGCGATGGAACTTTTATTACCACGCCGACCCAGATTCCTTTCACCGGACAATTGGACCAAACAAATCAAATCAATCCCGGGTTCCCAGCCACAGTGATATTTGGCGATTTCAATGGTGATGGATACCTGGACTTTGCGGCCCAAGCAGCTCCCGGTTCCTCGACCGGTAGCAAACACCAGATGATTGTGTATTTGAACAGCGGGCTGGGAGGCGGTTACGGCACGTATCTGACCTCGACCGCTCTGAACACTCCCGACCACGTATACGGTTCCTGCTTCAACGTGGGAGGCAATCTCAACGGCTTCCTCGATATCGTCAGCGCCAACTGCTATGACAATACGGTTACTGTATACCTTAACAACAGCACTGGAACATTCTCCACAGGAACGTATTTCATCACGGGTGCCGACTCCATAGGCTTGAACATCGCCGATGTGAATGGGGATGGCTTTGCCGACATCATTTCTACCGATCAGCAAGGCTCCGATGTCACTGTTCTCCTGAACGACGGGACAGGAAACTTTCCCACGGCGGGGCCTTCGATCGGTTACGTTACAGGCGGAATTCCGCAGGTCCCGGCGCTGGTAGTGGACAAAAACGCCGATATAGCCGTTCCGGATGCCATTTACAGTTTTACGCAACTGAAGGCGTCTGGAAATGGAGGCTTCATATCGGCCCTGAATTATTATTCACCGTTTACAGTGGCTGGTCCCGGTTATCAAACCTCGTATGGAATTGCCAGCGGCGACTTCAACGGCGATGGTAGTCCAGACATTGTCATCGGCAACGGCCCATGCTTCGCGCCAGGAGGCCTCTGCGGACCAACGGCGGGAAACATTACCGTGTTTCTTTCCAATGGCGATGGGACGCTTAAGCCAGGCGTGAACTACGGCAATGGCAGCACAAATCCATTTGCATTTCAATTCGTTGCAGTCGGAGATTTCAACGGCGACGGCAAACTCGACATCGCGGCTACCGACGCCACTAACGGCGGAGTTCAAATCTTCACCGGCAACGGCGACGGCACTTTCAACGTTGGGTCGACATACGCAACTGATTCTGTTACCGCATCAACTTTGGGTATTGTGGCCGTGGACTTAAACAACGATGGCAAACTCGACCTGGCGGTCGTCAATTTGACCGGCGCAGGCACGGCAGGAGACGTCGGCGTACTGATTAACAACGGCACCGGCGGCTTTAATCCGGTGATCAACTACCCACTCTCTACGCCTGCCGCCGACATCACTGCGGCCGATCTTGGCAATAAGCAAATTGATCTTCTCATTCCGCTCTACGGTAATCCTCCGCTTAGCAATGGGAGCGGAATCGCTGTTCTTTTGGGAAAGGGAGATGGCACTTTCACGGCTGAGCCAGACTACGTTCTGTCGAGCAACAACAGCACGCTTCATAACCCCTATTCATTGGCGGTCGGCGACCTCAACGGCGATGGCAAACCTGACTTGGCGATTACTATCGATGACCAGGTGACCGTGGGCAATCAGGGGCTGGCGATTGCGCTAGGGAACGGCGATGGCACGTTCCAAGCGAATCCGGCCCAGTATTCCGGCACCTTGCAGCTTCCCAATTCTGACCTTCCTCACCCTGCCTACATCAAGATGTTCGACCTTAACTTCGACGGCAATCTGGATCTTCTCTACACCAATACCAGATTTTCCACGGTAGGACTGATGTACGGCAAAGGCGATGGCACGTTCTACGATCCGGTAGAATTCGTCTCCGGTGGCCAAGCCTTCGGCATTGCAATTGCCGACCTCAACGGAGATGGTGCACCCGAGGTGATAACTTCAGGGAACGCCGATACCTTTTCAGGTGCAACGGTGTTGATAAACCCCAGCGGGAATTCGGTGGCGCTTCAGTCTTCCGCCAACCCCGCCGCTTTCGGCGCATCCGTCACCTTCACGGCAACGGTCGCAGCAACGGTATCGGGAGTGACTGCGATTCCTACTGGCACGGTAACTTTCTACACGGGCACCAGCGCATTAGGATCGCCAGTCGCAGTAAACACGAGCGGCGTGGCTGTATTGAACACCACAAAATTGCCGGCGGGATCTCAGAGCGTCACAGCCGTGTACGGTGGCGACGTGAATTTCAAGACGACTACATCAGCCGCGTTGGCTGAAGTGGTCTCGCCACAGCCAACCTACACGCTCGCAGCCAATCCGAACACCAACACGGTGAATCCGGGCAGCTCGGCACAGTACACCATCACACTTACTCCGACCGGCGGCTATAACGGAACTGTTAGCTTCAATTGCCCAGCTTCGCCTTTGCCTGCCGGAGTATCGTGCAGTTTCAATCCACCAACGCTGTCACCGACCACAGCAAACGCGATTACGACCACGCTGACACTCACCACCACCGCTCCCACCACCGCATTAGTCACGCCGCTAGCCAAGCCCTATGAAGGCACTCCGAATCTGTGGGCTAGCCTCAGCGGAATTGGCTTGCTGGGCTTGGTGCTGACAGGCGACTGGAAGAAGCGCCGCAGCACGGCAACTATTCTCATGGCTTTGGCGCTATTAATGATTCTGCCTCTCATGGGTTGCGGCGGGGGCAGTGGATCTTCCTCTGGCACAAGCGGTGGGACTCCTCCGGGCACTACTGCGGTGAAAGTCAGTGCTACCGGTACCGCCGGGACAAACGATGGCACTACGACGCCACAAACCCTGACCGTAACGCTCGTGGTCAACTGAATTAGGGCTTCAAAATCGATCGGCGTAGGATATTCTGGAGTACCGATCTGTAGGTGTCGCTATGCCCCGTCCGTTGGCATGAATATGTAACGGATCGGCAGCTGGCGGGGCAGACCTTCTTGAAGCGACAGTTTTTAAACTCGATGATTCCAGGATTCAGATTCCATCATATTGGCGTTTCGTGTCGTAACATCGACAAGGAGATTCGCAGCTTCGCGCTCTTGGGATATGAGCTCGAAGGAGAACGCTTTTCCGACCCGCTGCAGAAGATTCACGGTTGTTTCCTGGTCGGACCGGGTCCGAAACTTGAACTGCTCGCGCCCATGGATGACTCCTCGCCCCTGTTGACTTGGCTACAGAAGGGATCGAAAATGTATCATCAGGCATATGAAGTGGACGCCATTGAACCCGCGCTCGCGACTATGTCGAAAGCTCGCGCCGTAATTGTTTCACGGCCAAAACCGTCGGTGGCTTTTGGGGGTCATAAGATCGCATTCCTGATGCTGCCGAATCATTTGCTGCTGGAGTTGATAGAGTCCTGAGTTTCTACCGTTGCTAAGAGGCAGCCCGGGAAAATATTCCCGATCCGAGGGCCACCCCGGTTTGGCTGTTGCCACGTTGAATTCGCTAGCTGATGCCGCGGACTCCAACGTCAGATAGGTCGCAATCATTTTTCTGCGCTGCGCGACCTTGATTCCCACTTTCATCTTATAGCTTTCGTCTTTCCGACTATGCGTCGCGATGGATCTGTGTCCGTCGGAGGCAGAGCATGCTTGTAGATCTAATTCATGGAAGGTGACATGAAATCGCGGGAAGCTTATCGAAGTTAAGTGTGCATGGGCTAGAGAATGCGGACGCTTATCACGTGGAAGGAATCGGCATTCATGTATCCGAAAAGCGCGACTCGGTGAGCAGCATATGTGGTCACACTGTCCGGATTTTCAATATTGAGGAGGCGCTGATCGCCGTCCAAAACAACCACAACCTTAGCGCCCTTAGCCAGGCACTTCTGCATGCACTCGGCATGGCCGGGCGCTACGCCCTTGGCGCCACAAGCGGAACAGCTGATGTACCCGTAAATAGTAACGTCTTTGGCGGCAGCGGAGGGTAAATCGGCCAGCGAAAAGGCAATTAGGAACACAAAAAAGATTGCGACTGTTTTCGATTTAGACAAAGACTGTCTTCCTTTTAAAGCTCCCGTTGGCCAAGTATACCACCGAGATCATCAGCAATTGCTCAACCAGTTCCGGCATCCTGCAGAGCGGGACGGTTATGGCAGCCAGAAGTAAATTTTTCGCATCTGACGGATGAGGGCAGCTGGCAGCCACGGATTCGAGAGGGTGTTACCAAAGCCTACGCAATCGAAAACGGCCGACGAGCGCAACCACACAGTGAACTGCGGGTTCAATAATAGTTCTCAGGGGCATAAATGGTCAGGCTGATCTCTGCGATCCTGCTCATAACGTTCTCGCTGCTACTGCTTTCAGGGTGCGGCGGCACGAGCTCGTCATCGTCCTCAGCACCTTCCGGTCAATTGGCGTTCATCGGCGGAAGCGAGACTGTGATGGCCGCCACCTGTTCTAAAGCAGTTCAGGTGCAGGCACAAAGCAGCAATAGCACTCCCACCGCACCGACCAGTAACGTGAACGTTATGTTGTCTTCAACCTCGGCGACCGGCGGTCAGGTCTCGTTTTTCAGCGACAGCGGCTGCACGCAGCGGATCAAAAGCGCGGTCATTACGGCGGCCAGTTCCAGTTCTGGCTCCTTTTATTTTCGGCGGAACGTTGCTTCCAACTCGCCACTGACCATAACCGCATCCGACCCGTCGAACCAATATTCCGGCGCATCGCAAACCGTGACCATAACGCGCAACCCGGCGTTTTCGACGGTTTGGGACAGTACAAGTTTGCCGGGCGGAGTCTCCACCGGCGTGATCAACGTGAGAACCTATTGCAAGCTTCCGATTTATCAAGCTGCGGGAGCCACCTGTGCAATGGGAGACGGCGTCACGGATGATACCCAGGCGATCCTGCAGGCTGTCCACTTGAACAATGGAGCCACTTCGGTTCGCGCACCGAATCCGACCAGCAGCCGTGATTCAACGATTTATTTTCCCAGCGGAACCTACCTCATCAGCAAGCCTATTTTGTGGCAGGACGGAAGCGGTAATTGGGTGGCCTATTTGTCGTTTCAAGGCGAGAACAGCTCCGATACAATTTTGAAATTCGCCGATGGTGCGCCGGGGAGCCAGCAAAGTCCGAATTGCTGGGCTAACGGGATTGCGAATTCCGTACTTTATACAGCATCCAGTGGCGGCGCGGTTACAGCTGTAAACGGAGCGGAAGGCGGCGAGGGCGATGCAGCGTTTCGTAACAACATAGCTAATCTTACGATCGATGTGGGCAAGAACAACCCGAATATAGTGGGCATCGACTATGCGGGAAGCAACGACACTGTAGTAAGAGACTCGAACATCGTATCCGGTGATGGACAAGGTTGCGTCGGCCTGAATGCCTATCGCCTGTCAGCGGGACCCGAATTGTTTGCCAATCTTTTTATTCAAGGCTTTGATACTGGCTTCTATGGTGCCGGCGAAATTGACCAGTGCCAAGGGACATTTGGGAACCCCAGGGTTTCGGCGTTAGAGCATATCCAAATGCAAGATCAGAATTTAGTGGGTATCAACCTTCCGGGAGCGGCACAAGTTTCCATCCGGGATCTGGAAAGCAATAATACGGTGGCCGCTATAACCGCAACCAATCCGGCGGGAGTTTATTCGAATGTTCTGAATCTGGTGGATTCTTCATTAAGCGGAGGAACGGCGGCGGCTATGACCCTGCAACAGGCGCCAGGCGCGGCGTCTGCACCTTACACTTTTGTTCGCAATACAACGGTCACCGGATACAGCGCATTGACTAACAGCAGCCTGCAAGCGCTTTCCACTAATGAATACATTTCGCAGTCGCCGCTTTACGGAAGTGAACACAGCAGTAAGTCTTCTCTTGATCTTAGCATCGCGGAAACGCCGGTGTTCTCCGACGACACCGCCGACGGAACCAACTACAGCACCTGGACGTTTCCGGTGATCCCACCTGGCTGCTCTATAAATAGCGAGCAGAGTCCTTGTGATCTAACCGCAGCCCTTCAAACCGCCATTGACACTGCGACCTCGACCGTCGTGATCCCGTGGGGGTGGTACGGCTTGAGTTCGCCTTTAGTCGTTGGCGGAGGCCAGGGAATGAATGTTAAGCGCATTCTTTGCCTGGGCTGCCACTTGGTGGCACTGGCATCGCCAAGCTGTCCACAGATCAGCAATGTGCAGCAATATCCTAATGGCTGTAACAACCAGACAGCTCTTATCATAGGCGACACCAACAATCCCAGATTGTGGGTGCAAGGATTATCACCGCTGTATTTCCCAGGCGCTTCTGGCGATGAGCCCATGCATTTCGGATATTCGGTCACTTCAGCTTTTGTTCCCGTGTTTCTGAACACTACGAACAACACTGCAGTGGTTCTGCGAGACCTGGATAACATTACTTATATGGACCAACCGCGACAGGCCAATGGACCCTTTTCGCCGGTGTATCTCGAGAGCGTAGCTTTCGGCCCATTCATTTTTGTGAATAGACAAGTGTGGTCGCGAAATCTTGATTCGGAAGTTGCGCCGGCGAGTCCTCAGTTTCTGGCTTGCGCCACGGGAACAGGAACAAGCAGTGGCAAGTGCGGCGTCTCCGTAGTCACAACGAACGAGCCCCCCGATTTTCTTCAACAGGGCAATAGCCACGCGATTGTGACTCAGACCGGCCAAAATAACGCCTCGCTTTGGGCGCTTGGATTCAAAACTGAGAATCGCGAGCAGCCAGTAGTCTGCAAATACAATCAGAGCGGCGGGGATGTGCATGACGGGGCAGGGCTTCCATCGAATAGTTTGCTGGAGGTGGACAATGGCGCTAAGGCAGAAATCATTGGCTTGGAATCATTCGCGCGACGGCTCAACTCTATCAACGGTAATGGACAACCCATCGGGGCCGTGGTGACCAATCCCAGCGCGAGTGCAGCCAGCCCCATCTCGGTCCAAGGTTTCTTCAGTGGCGGCGGTGCCAATCAAGAATATTTGGGTACTGTTCAGCAATCTTATCCGGATGGAACCCAATCATGGATTTATGAGTTCGAATATTGTGCGACTCACGCCAATGTTTTCTGTTCTTTCCCTAATGGCGTAAATCCGTCCGACGGACCGGGTTCGGCTTTCCCGATCTATGTGGGGCACTAAGCGGTCGCGTCGATACAAAAAGCCTCACAACTCGAAGCAGGGTTGTAGCCGTAAGCAGGGAGTGAGTGGCGTTTTCATAAGTCTTGATCGAATCCGACGGATCCGCCCATAACGCATCGTAGACGGTACGTGCCGCTTCCTTCAAATCCATATGCAGTGCGGCTCTGAGCACATCCACGCGTTCCTGCAGATGCTGACCTGAGGCTGCGGCTCTGGAAAACCACAAGTACTTGCGGCTCGGGATCACTTATCGGCGCAATGAAACGACATCCCTACGCGGGAGGGTTTGAATATAACGTGGCTCTTCCGAGTTCCCGGGCAGCAGGGATGGAAGCGTACGGGTAAAGTAATCGACAATGTCAGCTTTCGGGACCGGTCTAGTCGACCGGCCCCGAATTTTTTTGGACGCCTCACGTTTTAGTGAATTCAGCCGTGCTAACCCCGCAAACCTCAAGCCGCGCGTCCTTCAATCGCAAAATAACTTTCAGCTTAAGCGAGGTCGTAGCGATCAAGGTTCATTACCTTGTTCCACGCAGCCGTAAAGTCCTTCACAAACGCCTCTTTCGAGTCTTACATGCATAGACTTCTGCGAGTCCGCGGAGTTGGGAGTTCGAACCGAAGATGAGATCGACGCCCTTAAGGGAAGGGAATAGCTTCCCGTCCGGGTCATGACGATGATGGGCCGGCCAAGATGGTTCTGAATGAGTTTTCGCACTGCAATTTGGGCTCTTGCGATCGAAGCTAACCGTCCATCGTTGTGTTGGGAATTAGGCAAGGCAAGAGTACCACTCCATGAGTCGTTCCCGTCCGTGGCCACAAAAAAATCCGCAATGGGATTGCCCGGCGTCTGCTCCCCACGCGGGACTGCCTTGTTGGGGGACGACTGGAAATGGCGCGGTGTTTGAGTTAGTCAAGTCCCACGGCGTGTGGGAGGGAAAATGTGATTTACAACTTCGCCGGCCGCTAAAACAAGCTAGACGCGGCGGGAAACATCTTCGGTACGACGGACGGTGGTGGGCGGACGCAAGCTACGGTTCCGTGTTCGAGATTCTGCCTTAGGGACGCTCGGTTTTGACCATTCTCGCAGCTCTGTGCCCACCGCTTGCGCGTGGGCAGCTCCGATATGCGTGACGCAATAAAAAGCGGACATCCTTTCAGATGCCCGCTGGAGGTTTATTACCCACCTTGTTGAAGGTTACTTCTCTAAATAGACTCCAGGTAAAGGTTCCGTGCCTTGTATCTGCACCGCCTGCAAGCTCCGAGGGTTAAGCCCAAGCACCCGTAGGACAGTCGGAGCAATTTGCGCCGTCTGCACCGGAGTGGTTAGGGTTTTGGGTGCGATTTTCGGGTTCGAGACCAAGATCATCACGTTGGTGTCGTCGTGCGAGAAGCCGCCGTGTTCTGCCTGTTTCGCGGTACTGCCCGAGTACGTCACACCCACGTTCGGCGCAACCGCGATGTCTGGGCTTCGCGGATCGCCGTTTGGCGGGATGCCCGGCGGGTTAAAAAGTTGATCGATAGATCGCCCGTAGAAGATTTCGCCGATGCCGGCGATGTTATTCGATGTCGGAGATTGGTCCTCCAGCTTCTCGACTTCGGTGGCTGCGTCGCAAGAGCGTTTCAGCCATAAAAGCGAAACGTCATCTTCCGTGGGGCCGATCTGGCCACCTGAGTTTGACTCGGAGGGCGGCAAGCAGTCGTCGATAATCATGCTCGGAGAGGTCGTCACCGGTCCGGAGGTTGTGATCCCAACATAGCGTTGAGAGTCGATCGGACTCTGACCGTGCTTGGCGGTGATAATGACGAGCGTCGAGTCGGACAAACCCTGCTTTTCGAGTTCCGCCGTCCATTCTCCGACGGCTGCGTCAACAAACTCGATTTCGTGCACCAGCCGGGCGCTTGGAGTGCCCTCTGCATCCAGGTAACCGCCTTTGCCCACGGTGGCTTCGATCAGCTTTTGCCCTACGCTCACGGCTTGGAAATTCATGCCGAAGATCGCGGGCACCTTGGTCTTCTTCTTACGGTTGTGGCTGTAGCCATCGATTTCATTGAGGATGGCGTTCACCTTAAGCGTATCGTAGCACTCAATATTCAGAAAGCTGTTAGTCCAGGCGGTAAGATCGGCCGTGGGATCCGGAATGGGATCGCAGGCCAACCCAAGTGGCGTCGTCACGCCCTTCAGGGCAACGACATCTGAATTGATCTCCGGTGCATAAAAGTCGTCCAGATTCGTGCCATCACCGGGGCCGGAAACCGAGGAGTAGGCCGGGTGTTTGTCGGACCAGGCGGTATAGCCGCCGGCTGCGTGGATCACGCCGAAAATTGTGTTCGTGCGGACAAAGTTCCACGGGTAAACCGGAAGACAGTTGTTAAACGGGTCCCGTTCCAGCCTCTCCGGATCAATCGAGTTGATTCCGCCATCCCCATTCTTGGTACTTATACCGTCGATGCCGTTCAAGAATTTCTGGTTGATGTCAATGCCCTCTTCATACTCGGTAGAGGTGCCGTTAGCCCGGCCGACAGTACAGGGTCCGCCCTTGAGGCCATTGCCTGTAGTTTTGATTGGGGGAGCGAAAACCCGGTCGTAGGCGACATCGTAAAACACGCCCATCAAACGTGGTGTACCCCCAGTCATGATTGCCATCAAGCCGGGGAAAGAATCGGAGGGCCGCGAAGTGCTGGTATCCAGATAGTTCACGCCGGTTGCTCCCAGCTTCGCCAGATTCGAGCAGTAGGGCTGTCCGCCGTTGACTCCTTTTACTCCCTGCGTACAGTTCAAATAATCGACGGCATGCATACCGTCAATGCTTACCAGCAAGACGTGGCTAATCTGGTTCCCTTTTCCTGCATTTTGCGCAACCACGGCCGGTACCAGGACCGCAGCCATAAAGACAATGGTGACGAAAGCCCCTGAGGGCCTCTTGATTTTCATGTGGAAGAATCCTCCTGAGCGGGAGACTCTAACGGTGAAATGTTGCAGGCAGGTTACGAGCTAATGAATTTCTTGTGTCAGGCATGTGGAAATTGTTGATGGCAAAATGACAAAGGCCCCTTGAATCGTGTTAAATCGTGTCTGTGCTGTGGTAATCCGTTAGATCACCATGCTGCCTTCATTTCACGTAGGCATCTTCCGGAACAGTTCGCTTCATTTCGCGTCTAATCTCCGTCTCAGACCGCTGCTTGACAGTCCTATCTCGTGCTTCCTAGAATTCAACATGGACGTTTTGCATCTTGCGATGTAAGTGTTGCATCTACATAAGTTAGCTACCCGGCAACCTAATGAACCTAAGAGCGCGACTGTCCCCGCCGGCTTAGTGTGATACAAGGGAGTATATGCCTCAGGGCCCCCCCATTGGCGAGCGCGAGCGTGAAATCCTGACGGCTATCGTGGAAACCTTTATTGTCACAGGTGAGCCGGTGGGATCGCGCACACTTGCGCGCGCGAATCGGGAGGGGTTGAGTCCGGCTACCATTCGCAACGTGATGTCCGATCTGGCCGACTCGGGTTATCTGGAACAACCCCACACGTCGGCTGGCCGCGTCCCCAGCACAGAGGCTTACCGATATTACGTCGAGCAGCTCACAGGCAAGGCGCGGCTTTCGGATGATGATGAAAATATTATTCAGAAGTCATTCCACGGCGTGACGGATGTGCAGGAATTCATGGAGCGCACTTCGCATGTGTTGTCCTTGATTTCGCGCAACGTCGGGGTTGCGGTAGCAATCAGAGGGTCCAAGAACGCTCTGGAGCATGTTTATTTTTCGCGGCTGGGCGATCAGAAAGTGCTTGCGGTGCTGGTGACGCGGTCGGGCTTGGTTCGTGATCGCGTGTTGCGCATGGATCTTCCGCAAGACGATCTCGATGCGGCGGCTCGCTTCCTTAACGAAAACTTCCGCGGCTGGACCATGGAATCTATGCGAAACGAGTTGGCTCGCCGGCTGGAGCAGGAACGCAGCGAGTACGACCGCCTGATGGCGTCGGTCGAACAGCTTTATAAACAAGGCGCGCTGGCGGCGGACGATGGCGCTCAGACCGTTTACGTGGAAGGCGCCTCTAATCTGGTGGCGGGTGAGCACGACCGCGATCGCCTGCAGGAATTATTGAGGACTTTGGAAGAGAAACAGAAGATCGTGGGGTTGCTAGGCGCGTACCTCGATGCCAAGCAGGAAGCCGTACGGGTGGTCATAGGGCTCGATCAAGCCCTGCCGTCGATGCGGAACTTCGTGCTCATCGGCGCGCCGGCCCGAGTCGGCGGCGAAGTCATGGGATCGCTCGCGGTAATCGGACCAACGCGCATCGACTATCAGAACACCATGAACGCGGTCTCCTACATCGCGCGTATGTTCGACAAAATCTTGAATGAATCGGAGTAAGTCTAAGTAAGAATATGGCAAGAACAAACGGAAAATCAGACGTCGACGCCCAGGATCTCGACGCGACGCACGAATTGCCTGCATCAGAGAGCGCGGCGGAAGAAACAGAAACAACAGAGTCTACGTCATCGCGTACATCAGGCGATGCCGGCGAATTGCAAAAGGTTCGGGCAGAACGGGACATGCTGGTCGACCGGCTGGCTCGTCTGCAGGCCGAGTTTGAAAATGCCCGCAAGCGCACTGCTCGCGAACAGCAGGACTTTCGCGAGTACGCCGTAGCCGATGCAATTAAAGCACTCTTGCCTTCGCTCGACAGCTTTGAACGTGCATTGCAGACTAGCGCGAGGGATAAATCCGAGTTTCGCAGCGGAGTCGAACTCATCTACAAGCAACTGCAGGATGCGCTGCAAAAGCTGGGACTGCGCGCCATTCCGGCGAAGGGCGAGCCCTTCGATCCCCACCTTCATGAAGCCATCGAGATGGTTGAAACCAGCGATGCCGACGATCATCAAATACTAGAAGAATTGCAGCGTGGCTACAAATTGAAAGATCGCCTGCTGCGTCCCTCGATGGTCAAAGTTGCGCGTAATCCAAAGCATTAATTCCAGTCGAAAGGATCTAGAACCATTCTGGCCAGCAACGTAAAACGCGACTATTACGAAGTGCTCGGCGTGGCCCGCGGAGCCAACGAGCAAGAGATCAAGAGCGCCTATCGTAAGCTGGCGCTGCAGTTTCATCCTGATCGCAATCCGAACAATCCCGACGCGGAAGAAAAATTCAAAGAATGCAGCGAGGCCTACGCGATTCTGGCGGACGCCGACAAACGGGCGGCGTACGACCGCTTTGGACATGCTGCGGTAAGCGGCGCAGGAGCAGGGGGATTCGATCCCACGGTTTTTCAGGATGTCAGCGAAATCTTCGGAGACTTTTTCGGATTCGGAGATCTTTTCGGTGGTGGATCGCGACGAGGCAGCCGCGCCCAGCGCGGTCCCGACCTGCGCGAGGATGTCACGCTGGAATTCGAAGAGGCGGTC